>Ga0209536_100010662_pt1 | contig 13526 bp, 14 predicted proteins | sample DeeMarSeWOR28_12_FD_187461 | JGI IMG/M metagenome (GOLD analysis project Ga0209536, IMG submission 187461) | Marine sediment microbial communities from White Oak River estuary, North Carolina - WOR-2-8_12 (SPAdes) (version 2) | ecosystem: Environmental > Aquatic > Marine > Intertidal zone >...
AATTGTGGGCTAACGCTGTTGCCTCTGCAACTCTCGTCGAGGACTATTTACAAGGTACTTATGCATTTGGACAAAATGATCCGCGTGCTCAGCTTTACAGATTACGCTCTGATGATATTCCATTTGGACAAAGCTGGCTGGATTGGATAGAAGCCGTTGCACTTGGTGCAGATTTTTTTGATGGGGACAATGATGGTATTTATAATCCTGTGGATTTAAATGGAAATAATCAGTGGGATCCTGATGAAGATCGTCCCGACCTAATAGGGGATGAAACGCTATGGTGCGTATATCACGATATTGTTCCAGCATTACAAAGAAGGTGGAATACTGTTGATCCACAAGGTATTGAAATCAGACAATCTGTTTTTGCTTATTCAAGTTTACCTGAACTGCAAAATGTATTTTTTATCAGATACAGAATATTGAATACCGGAACAGTCGCAAATGAAATGACAGATGTTTACTTCGGTGTTTGGGATGACCCTGACCTGGGTGATCATAATGATGATCTTGTTGGATGCGATACTCTATTGCAAGGAGGTTATACTTACAATGATGGGCCAGATGCTGTTTACGGAAATAATCCACCAGGTTACTTTAAAAAAATATTAGCTGGTCCTGTAACATACATACCTGGGGTAACATATATAGACATTAATGGCAATGAAATGTATGATGAAGGAATTGATACCCCGTTAGATACTGCTTATGTTCATCGTGGCCTGCTACTAGGAATCTCAGAGTATCCGGGAGCAAAAAACCAAACTCTTTCCTCATCCATTCACTATATAAACAATGATCTGAATTTAAGGGATCCAAGTAATAAAGAGGAAGCCCGGAACTACATATTGGGATTTAATAGAATTGGAGAACTACCTGATCCCTGTACATGGTCTTATGGTGATGTTAGAGGAGGTGTTGATTGCTCACAGGTTAATCCATTTTTCTGGTATTCCGGAGATCCGGTTGCAGACTACGGATGGATAAATATTTACACGGCAGACCAAAGACAAATGCAGAATGTGGGTCCCTTCACTCTGGAACAAGGGAAAGAGATAGAAATATTTATTGCCCATGTTATAGGTCAGGGAAACGACCCACTCAGTTCAATTTCTGAAACAAAAAATTTAGCAAATATTTCTCAGGAATTATATGACTGCAATTTTGATCCGATCTGTATCGTATCAGTTGTCGAGCAAATAGAATTACAACCAGACAAATTTGTTCTATATCAAAACTACCCCAACCCTTTCAACCCAAGCACAAAAATTAGTTGGCAGTCACCAGTAGGAAGTTGGCAAACAATAAAAGTATTTGATGTGTTGGGAAATGAGGTTGCAACGCTTGTTGATGAATACAAACCTGCAGGGAGTTATGAAGTTGAGTTTAATATTTCATCAATATCGGGCTCCGTTTCCGCCAAAGGCGGATACGCCTCTGGCGTATATTTCTATCAGCTAAGAACAGATGGATTTGTGGAGACTAAGAAAATGATCCTCCTTCGTTAACACTACGGAGGTTTTAATGAAATTAAAAATGGGATAATTAAATGAAATGCATTATTTTTTTTATAATTAGTTTTATTCTTTCAACTCTATATCTCCATCCGCAACAAAGAGACAGCTTAATTCAAATCTATCCCGGTTTAGGTGATACAATTGATTTATTCGATAGAGAGTTTTTCAATTTGTATCCTAACGTTGAAGGATTTCAAGAAGTATCTTTATTCTTAAGGGATAATGACAAAATCGTTTCAAAACTCAAGTTAAAGATTTCCAATAAAATTGCAGACAGTATAGTTGTTAACTCTTTAATGGCACTCAAAATGGTTAGGCTGAGTATAGCCAAGCTTGATGATGAAAATAATAAAAAACCTGAACTTGAAGCAATAATTAATCTTAAAGATGAAAAATCAATTGAAGAACAACTTGTAATGTTCAGTAAGAACGATCTTTACTTGATTTCTGAAAATAATGTCGGAAGCGGAATCTCTCAATCAAACGCTTTAAAGATTCCAGCCTTAAATGTAAATGAAATTAACATACTCGGTCAGAATAAAACATGGTCTCATGCTGGTTGGGGAGCACTAGTTGGTTTGGCAATTGGTGGCATCCTTGGATTTGCTAGTGGAGATGATGAGACTGGACTCGTTCAATTTCAGAGTGAAGAAAAAGCACTTGGGTTAGGTTTGGTATTCGGAATAATTGGGGGGTTATAGGTTTAATTTCCGGAAGCAGTTCTTCAACAGATGATTATATAATTCATATTAATTCTAATCTAGATTTATTGAAGCTGAGGGATTATTCTAAATATTATTTCAGATATGACAAATCAGTTGATGAAAAGTTTAAGGAATTTGAATGAAGTATCACAAAGCTTGAGCTGACTATTAACCAATGCAAAAGATGATTGCAATGAAATAAATAATTAAAGGAGGAGAAAATGAAATATGCAACTATAATAATCTTTTCAGCTGTTGCAATACTCTGTTATCAAAATATTTTTGCTCAATGGAGTAACGATCCATTGGTAAACACACCAGTTTGTGTGTGGGAATCGTATCAGCAAAGGGCTGAAGTTGTTAGTGACAACAGAGGTGGAGCTATTATCGCCTGGTTTGATTCCAGATTTGGCAACGCAGATATGTTTATTCAAAGATTGGATGCGTATGGTATTCAAAAATGGGGTAACGGTGGTACTGCAGTTTGTCTTAATGTATCAAATGAGGTTTATCATAAGATCGTTGAGGATAGTGAAGGTGGATGTATTGTTGTTTGGGAAGATGATAGGAATGGCAACTCGGATATTTATGCACAACGAGTAGATTCATCGGGTAATATTCTCTGGGATTCAGCGGGAGTTGCAATTTGCACTTTACCTATTGACCAAGAAGATCCTCAAATAATCGCTGATGGCTCAGGTGGGGCAATAATTATGTGGGAGGTTACACAAAGTACTACAGCTGGAGATAATGGGCTCTTTGCACAGCGCATTGATTCTGACGGACAAACGTTATGGGCTCAAAATGGAGTCTCAATTCTAACTTCTCCCTTCTCATATTCAATACATTGGAGGCCCAAAATTGTCGGAGATGAAAACGAAGGTGCCGTTATTTGCTGGATAAATACAACGAATACAATTATACACGCACAAAGATTAAATAGTGCTGGACTTATACTTTGGCCTCAAGAAGGAATACCAGTTTGTTCACAGTCTTATGACAATAGACTGCATAGCATATTATATGTAAAAAATGGGGAATTAGTACTCTGCTGGACTTCCGTTATCTCTTTTGGAGAATATCGTGGGGAATTAAGAGCACAGAAAATTGATACTACTGGCAACATTATCTGGAATACTAATGGTGTAGTTGTTTGTTCATCAGATGTATCGATTAACCCAGCAGCCTTAACGTATGACAATCAAAATGCAGTAATTATTGGTTGGGAAGATCACCGTATTCCTGGAATTGGGGCAACCATTTATTGTCAAAAATTATCTGTAGACGGTAATACACAGTGGCAGCTAAATGGTCGACCTGTATCAAGTTCCATTGGGATGCAAGGATTTGTTAAGTTGATCTGCGATCCGAATGGAAACTCAGTTGCCTGCTGGTTAGATGCTCGTGTTAATCCTCAATGGGATATCTATGCACAAAAACTTAATTCGTCCGGAACAATTTTATGGGAGTTGGAAGGCAAGCCTGTAAGTACGGTTACTGGTAATAAATTTTATCAGAATATAATTCTGACTAATAATGAAAATTACATCGTAGCTTGGGATGATGAGAGGGGTACTGATTTTGATATATATGCCCAAAGTCTAAACTCCTTAATTACCTCCGTTGGTAATTCATCATCTCAATTCCCTAAGTCATTTACACTAAGCCAAAACTACCCCAACCCATTTAATCCAAGCACAAAGATAAGCTATCAAATACCGGTCTCCCTCTATCCCTCCAAAGGAGGGACTTTGGTGACACTGAAGATTTATGACATACTCGGGAAAGTAGTTGCTACTTTAGTAAACGAGGAGCAAGGTGCAGGGTTTTATGAGATTGAGTTTGTTGCAAGTCAACTTTCAAGTGGAATATATTTTTATCAGTTAAAGGCTGGAGATTTTATTCAAACAAATAAGATGCTACTATTAAAATAAAAATTGAATCCCGCTTTGGCGGGACCAAAAAAATATCATTAAGGTAAGTTGTGAAAAAGATAGTATATCTGATCATCCTAATATCATTATATACAATTTCCTGTAGCTATGAAGGAGGGGTAGCTCCGGAAGATGATGGAATAGCGTGGGAACATATAACAGGAAAAATAGCCTACGTTAAGGGAAAATTTTTGTATTACTTAGACTCTGAAAAAAGATCTGTAGTAAGTCTGGGTGCAACAAACCTCACAAACATTAAGTGGAATAAAATAACGGAGAAAATTACAGGTATTATTACTATCGATGATTCCACTTATTCACTCAAAGCAATAACCTTGGATCTAAAACGCTCAGTCATAAACAATTCACTACACACTGAATATTATGACTGGCTACCCGACGGCAGGCTGGTTACTATTTCGAATGAAGACAAAATAACAATAGATGGCGATATACTGTTAGATCAAAAATTCAATCCGGTGTTCGGTCTTGCCCGCTCGCCGGATGGGAAAAAAGTTGTTGTTTCAACTGATAATATTCTCGAAAACTATTTGCTGGAAATTGATATCAACAGCTTAAGCCAGAGAATAGTAGAAAGAAATTTGAATCTGTTTGATCCAAATTTTGAACAACCACTTTATTCGTTGGATAATGATAAAGTGTTTTATATGACCTTTAAAGTTGAGTGGGACATTAATGGATTTCACAATCGTTATAAAATCTGGTCAACTTCTCAGATTGAGCTTGAGTTGGCAAGAATCCTAGCAGATCAAATAGTCCACACAGCATATTATTCACAAAAGTCTATCACTATAATGGACAAACTATCGGGATTTATAAAATGAACATTGAAACTGGTAATTCTGTTGAATTAGTTCGTGGCGGACATGAGTCAGTTTGGATATACTAAGTAATTGAGAAATTAAAATGAATAAAAAAATATTTATAAGTTTTTTGCTCGTTGCGTTTATTAATCTCTTAACCGGGTGCTATTCATTTCAATCTGTTTCACTTTCAGAATATGAAGAATTTAAAATGGAAAAAGGGAAACCAAACGAGATTTATGTTAAAACAAAAGATCGTACATGGTATAATTTTACAAATTTTAATTACCACATACAGTCTGATACTTTATACGGCTGGGGAAAGATGCTTGATGATGATTGGAAAGAGTTATCTAATGAGAAAATTGCTTTGGTAAATATTGAATCTTTAGGAATCAACAAAAAAGACTGGGTGAGAACATATTTAGCTTATGCAAGTATCGTTCTTCTTGCTATTGGCACAATAATTTTTAGCTGGATAATTTTTTCACCCAGACATACGTTGGATTGGTAGGATAGATGATATTAAAGTTATACATAAAATTTATGAAGAGTAGAAATGTATAAAAAAGTTTTGACCAGTTTTTTACTAACTGCGTTTATAAATCTTATATCGGGGTGTTTTTCACTTGAGTCTGTTTCTTATCCTGAATATCAGCAGGTTGAAAAGAAAGAAGGTAAATCGGATGAAATTTATGTGATCACAAATGATTCAATAGAATATCATTTTTCTGAACCTGGTTTCTATTTTGAGAACGATACTTTGTTTGGAAAAGTAAGTAAAATAAAAGTGCCGTTTGAAGGAAAGTTTGTTCTTAGTGAAGAGGATTCTATCGAGGTTCACTACAAAGGGAATTACCAATCCTTAATAACAGTATCCGAATATCATAAGATTGAGACAGAATACGGCAAACCCGGTGAAATTTATTTAATTAACTCCGACTATGTAAGATATCACTTTATGCAGGATGATTTCTTCATAGAGAATGACACCCTACACGGCAATGGACAATCAATTCTTAAACATCAACCATTGCTGTACAAAAAAATAGCACTTTCGGATATTGAAACAATCAAAGTTGAAAAATCAAATCGTTTAAATACCCTTTTTTTAATAATTGGTATAGCAGCTGGGCTATTCGCTGCATTGTTTGTTGCGTATGCAATTGATCATCACAACTAAATAGGAATTTAGAAAAGTGATATGACAAGAAGGATCATTACAAAACAAAAAACTGTTATACTTTTTTCAATGTACATTGTTGTTTTAACTGGTTGCTTTTCCAGCACGAGAGTTTATAAAAACGAATATAAGAAAAATGACTCAACATTCGTTCAGAGAGAAGTTGGTGCAGAAGTTTTTATTATTATGAATAATAATGACCAATATACAGGCGGATTATTAACTGTTAATGATTGCACAATGATTCTGAAAAATGAATATGGATTGAGTGAGGAAGCGTTGCTTAATTCAGCTTCCAATATCTATGTCATTCATAATCAGGACATAAATTCTATATGGATTCTTGGAGAGGATAACCATCTTATAGGAATAGCAATTGGAATACCAATAGGTGCTGCTATAGGTTATGCAGGCGGTGATGATCCTCCGGGGTGGTTCTCAATGACAGCTGGTCAAAAAGCTTGTGCACTTGGAATATTAGGTGGAGTAGTCGGATTTATTGCCGGCGCAGCTAGTTCAACATATGATGAGGAAATATATAACTACAAGAATACTGAAGAATGTGATTTTACAAAACTGAATATCTATTCCCGATATGGTGGTGAAGAGCCGGATTATCTTAAGGAGATAAAATGATTCTAATAAAACGGATTATTAGAAAAGCGATTCCATTACAGACATGTGTTTATCTTATTCTCATTTGTTTATCACGGGCAACTTCAGCTCAGTCTGTTGATAGTTTGATTCAAATTTATCCGGGAATTGGAGATACTCTTAATGTTTTTAATAGAAATTACTTGGGCTTGTTCCCTGAAGTTGAAGATTTCGATTATGCGATGTTCTTTATCAGAGACAAAGATAAACTGGTAACAAAAATTTACTCATCAAATCAGGTTAGCAGTACTGGAGCAATTCTCATTCAAAATTTAACAGTCAAAGACAGTTTTTATTCCATTATTGAAAAATCGGATTTAGATAACACTAAACTAATATCTTCAAGCTGGTGGGATGCAGAAATAAAAACTAAATATGATAACATAATTGAAGGAGAGCTTATTATGTTCGATTGCAATTACCTTTATGTTATTGCCGAAAATGTCAGAGCAGATCACATAGGTAAAATGACATATCGCATTCCTGTTACAGAAATTAAGGAAATTTTTCAGGAAGAAAATTCCAATAGATTTCTTGGGATCTGCATTGGCGGATCTTTGGGGACATTTTTAGGATTCGGAGTTGCAAAGTCGATTGGAGATTTTGAAGCATTAAAATATTGGTTTGCACTTGCATTTGTAGGAACTGCTATAGGGGGAATCATAGGTCACGCTGCATCAACCAAGGGAGAGATGATTTACTTTGAATCTGATATAGACGTTTTGAAATTAAAAGGTCGTACAGCCTATATAATTGATAAAAGCCATCTGAAAAAACAGAAGTATTATGATATGCAAATACCATAATACAATTAATAAAACCATTTGGGAGGAAAAAATGATCTGGAAACTAACTATCGGATTTGTTGTGGTTGCATTCCTGAATTTTATAGGTTGCTATTCTTCAGAAACAATTACTAAAAAAGATATTGATGAGGGAAAGGAACAGATTGATTTCAATCAGGAAATCTCAATCACAACAAAGGATTATAAATCATACCGATTTGGCGCCTTACAGTATCAAATAGTGAATGATTCTTTATACGGCAACGGAGTTGTTACGGAATTCGGAAAAGAGGTTCCGTTCAAAGGTAATATTGCCTTTGACGATATTGTAAGCTTTGAACAAAGTTCAATCGATAAAGGAAGTACTGCCGGTGTTGTTATTGCCGTTGTAGTTGGTGGATTAATTGCAGCCGGTGTGATTATGTGGGTAATTTTTTGGAATGAAGTTACTCCAGATTAATTGAGATGGTTTAATGAAGAATTACATTTTAATAATAAATATCTTTCTTAACGGAATTGTTTTCTCGCAACAAGTAGACAGCCTTATTCAAATTTATCCGGGAGTTGGCGATACACTCTCACTTTTTGATCGCACGTACTTTGGATTGTTTCCTGAGATTAAGGAATTTAATTACGCCATATTTTATATCAGAAATGATGAAACGCTGGTTACAAAAATTTCTTCCTCGCCAAACGATTCTACTAAAGAAACAATTCGGTTGCAAAACTTATCCTCGCTTGATAGTTTAAGTACAATCATCCGGGAGGTTTCTTCATTTAATTACCAATTACGCAATCAAATCCAGGACATTACTCTGGAAACACAGGGTGGAAACTGGATTCAGGGTCAGCTTGAGATGTTTGACAGTGAATATATATATATTTATTCGAGCAATGTTACTGCAGATCATATTGGCAGAATGAGCTACCGGATCCCTGTATCGGAAATCAACCAATTGACTATTGAAGGCAGTTCAAACTTAGTCTTGGGTATGTGCGTTGGTGGTGGTGCCGGCGGATTAATTGGTGCGCTGGCATACTCTGCTATTAGAAAAGATAATGAAGACAACTCGTTTAAAAATTGTATTGCAAATGCCAATAATGCTGCAAATGCTACTGCTGCCTTAGTAGGAATAACATTGGGTGGATTTTTGATAGGTACACTCGTAGGAGCTTCCTCCTCGTCTGATGATAATGTTATTTTCTTTGATACAGATTTAGATGTATTAAAACTTAAGGTACATACATTTTATGTTCTAAATAAAGACATATTAAAAGAGCAAAAATATTATGACATCTATTAATGAACATACAATCATAAAGAAATACGCCATTTATTTTTTGTTGCTTTCTCTAATAAATCTTTGGGGTTGTTACTCCTTTGAACATATCAGAGGGTCAGAAATTAAAGAGGAACTCGCACAGGATGATGGTCGGCGAGACTTATCCATAGTAACAAAGGATTACAAAGAATATCATTTTGAAAGTTTTATGTACACAGTTGTAAATGATACACTGCTTGGCACAGGTAAAATTCATCACTTAAATAAAGAAATTCGTTTTCAGGGAAAAATTGCACTAAATGATATTACTGATATAGAGTTTAAGAATACGAATATTATAGGATCTATCGGAATGGTACTCGGTTTACTAACAGTATTTGGACTGATAATTATTGTAATAGCAATAAGTAATGACAAATATTCCTAAGCAAGTTAATCATCAATCAGGAGTAAAAAATGAAAAAGAAAAACATTTCTCGCTGTTTATGTACTTTGGCTTTAATATCATTATTCATTGGGTGCAAGACAACTCAAAAACTCTATTTGCAGGATGTTGAAGTGATAGGACCGATCAACCAATCACCAATTCACATTACCGATAGTACGGAGACACCTTCAGTTACATTATCAATGCACTTTTCTTATAATCCGCAGAATGAAATAAAAGCACATTCTGATGGAACACCACCTGTTAACTCTCAGGGATTTTTTCAGGTGGATACTTTTTATAATAATGATGGAACAATTACTTATAGAAAAACACCTGGTGTAAATAATTTTCAATACGAGGGACAAAATCTTACCTGGAATTTTGCTACTGTTACTGCCGGACTTGACTTCGACTTTAAACTTACCCAAAGCTTTGCACTCTTTGGTGGTGTTAATTATGCGGGGGGTAATAATAAATCAACTTTTGGTGGTACAGCAGGATTAGGTGTATTTGGAGAAGGCAGTGGTGCGGCATTCCGCTTAGATGCCGGGCTTCATATTCAATCAATTAACTATGATGCTTATACAATAGCCGAAATTACAGAATCAAGTTTATTTAGTTCTTCGGAAGAGTATGTAATTTTTTATCACGATATAGATAACTCAACTCACTTCGATCCTTTTATAAATTTCACATTTAATTCAGCGAAGAGAGATTGGCTAATAAATCTCTTTCTAAATGCAGGTTACAGTGTTCAGACATTGCTTAATTTTGATCCTAAAACAGTAGACTATGACTGGTATTTCTTCCCTCCCTTTGTTTATCACACAACAACCACATACGATTTCCGCGGTGAAACAACAGCAGGTTTTGCACATTTTACTCCGGGAGTTTATTTCAATTTAGCTGAGAAAAGCAGGATACTTTTAGGTGTAAGATTTTACTTTGAAACCCAGTTAAAAGATGCCACAAAACAAACATTTATTCTGCCATTTGTGCAGGTGGATTTTAGCTTTTGAGGTAAGTAGTAAAATAAATCAAAGTAATAATTAAATGTACCAAAAAATTGTCGCAGCTATACTTGTAATTACTTTATTGAATTTATTTGGTTGTTATTCTTTTCATTCGGTAACCGTTAATGAGTACAAACAATTCGAATTAGAAGAAGGTACCCCCGGAGAAGTCTATGTGAAAACAAAAAACAATCGATGGTATCATTTTATAAATTATAATTATTACATTGAAAATGATACTCTACGTGGCAGTGGGAAGGTGCTCATAAATGGCTGGCAGAATGCACCAAACAGTAAAATCGCTCTGTGTGACATAGAATACATAGGTGTAGAAGAAATGAATATGTACACTACATCACTTCTTGTTGCTATTGGTATTTTGGGTGCTTTAGGAATTATCTTTGCATTCATTTGGTTATTTACATCAGACAAAACCATAAAGCCTTATTAATGAGTACGTAGATTCCGTCAAGACTGTAAATCTTTACAACTCTTTTACAATTCTCTGACAACTCTCCCCTTTTTCTTTACTAATCTTCCGGTGAGATTTTTAATAAACCTGATGATGAAATGTTAAACGATTCATTTATAAATAAAATAATATTAGTCGCAGGTGCTTCAGGAGGAATAGGCAGCTCTGTTGTCAGCAGATTATCTGGCTCGGATTCAAACCTAATTGCTGTTTATAATAAAAATCATCCCGATTTTCAAACCGATAATAACATTTCACTTATTAAAGCAGATCTAACGAAAGCTGATGAGTGGGATAGAGTGCTTCATTTTACCTTTCAGAAGTATGGCAAGTTAGATGTATTAATTAATTGTACCGGTGTTTTAATTCCTGGAGATTTCTTAAATCAAACTGAAGAACAAATAAACGAAATGATAAATATAAATCTTTCTTCTGTATTAATCGGGACACAAAAAGCATTGAAGCTAATGAAAAGACAAAAATTTGGACATATAATTAATATAGGCTCAATTGGCGGAATAATTCCCATGCCCTTCTCCACTGTTTATTCTGCGACTAAATTTGCACTACGAGGTTTTACCCACTCCCTCGCGCAAGAATTAAAAGATTCAAATGTTTCTGTAAGCCTGGTATCTCCAGGTCCGGTAAACACAAAAATGTTGCTGCTTGAAGCTGATCACTATAAAACTTCTATCGCATTTTTAAATAAAGCTCTTAAACCAGAAAAAGTTGCTGATTCAATTATTAAAATAATTAACAAACCAAAAACTGAAGTAATATTACCTTATTCACTATCAATTCCATCAAGAGCAGTATTCTTATTTCCAGAACTATTCTCTAAATCATATATGGTAATTGAAAAAATCGGGATATGGAGGAAAAGATCTTATATAAAAAACCAATTTGATTTATCATTACAAAAATGAGTTACAAAATGAACACGCTTGCAATTAAAACATATCCGCTATTATCCTTTAAGTTTATTAAGGCTTACGTGCTTACAATGAGACCTTACTTGATGTTTGTTTCGGGAATAACGGGCGTTTTAGGAATGTCCTTTGCCGGGGAGATTAGTATTCTTAAGACTTTAATAATCTTTAAAGTGACTTTTCTTTCTTACGGATTCGGGCAGGCTTTAACAGATTGTTTTCAAATTGATACCGACAGTCTTTCATCACCTTACCGGCCCCTCACTCAGGGTGTGGTTGATAAAAATCATTTTTTAATCATTAGCTTACTGGGTTTATTGTACTGCATTTCAGTGCTTGCTTTTTACAATCCGTTAAACCTTGCACTCGGTGTCTTAGCCGGATTTGGACTGGCAACATACACTACTTTCAAGCGAAAATGGTGGGCAGGTCCTTTTTATAATTCCTGGATTGTCCTTGTTCTTTTTTTGATGGCATACTTAGCAGGAACAGGAAGAACTTATTTTGACTTTTCCAATTTGATTTTTTCCGCTGCAGTTTTAACGGTTTTCTTTGGATACGCAAATTTTGTTCTTACAGGTTACTTCAAAGATATTGAGGCCGACAGAGCAACTAATTATAAAACTCTTCCGGTTAAATTTGGAAGAAGTGTATCATCAATAGTCAGTGATATTTTTGGAACAGCAGCATCCGTTTCCGTATTTATTACAATTTTTTCCCTGGCGTTCGATACATTCCCATATCAGATAATTCTAAAAGCACTTGTTTTTACATATGGAGGAATTGCTGCTACAATATTCACACAGCTAAATTTGCATTCAGTACATACAGATCACGAAGCACATCGGGCCATCGTTCCATGCGTACACAGTTACATACTTCTACTTTCAAGTCTTGCAATTATTCAAAAGCCCGATTGGTTTATTCCTTTGATTATTTTTTATCTTTTTTATTTAGTTGTACTTAAAATCAGACCAGCAAAGGAACAGATATAGGTGTTATGATGCAGGTAATTTTAAATAATAAAGCTTGCGGCGGAGCAGCACTTAAAAAATGGGAACGCGTTAATGAATCATTAAAACTTAATAACGGTTCAACAGAAACGTTTCTGGTCGGCAACAATGGATCGAGCAATGAATTTATAGTTGATTCTCTAAACAAAGGTAGAATCAATTTTGTAATTGCGGGTGGTGACGGAACTTTAAACCACGTTTTAAATGACATAATAAATCTCGCGGAACCGGAAATCTTAAGCAAAGTGAAAATTGGTGCGGTGGGTATTGGATCTAGCAACGACTTCCATAAACCTTTTCAGTCAAGAAATACTGTAAATAGAGTTCCCTACAAGTTGAACTTTACCGATGCCTTTCATCGTGATGTTGGTTATCTGCAATTCGAAAAAGAGGGAAAGCTCTGTAAAAAATATTTTCTTATTAATGCAAGCATAGGTATAACCGCCGAAGGAAATAACTTTTTCAACAATCCGGATTCAATTTTAAGATTTCTTAAAAAGTTTAACACGCAGAGTGCAATTACTTACGCAGTATTAAAAAATATTTTCACGTATAAAAACTTTTTTGCGGAGATCAGAAGTAACAATGAAATCTCTGGGACCTACATTTCGAACATAGGCATTATTAAGTGTCCTTTCTTTTCGGGCAAATTAAGATATCAATCTACTCCGCTTTTAAATAATGGTTTGTTTGATATTCATCTTTATCAATCGCTTAAGAAATGGAGACTGCTGGATCTGTTTTATAGTCTGGGCAACGGAATTTGCGATAACTCTTTCAAT
>Ga0209536_100010663_pt1 | contig 13525 bp, 17 predicted proteins | sample DeeMarSeWOR28_12_FD_187461 | JGI IMG/M metagenome (GOLD analysis project Ga0209536, IMG submission 187461) | Marine sediment microbial communities from White Oak River estuary, North Carolina - WOR-2-8_12 (SPAdes) (version 2) | ecosystem: Environmental > Aquatic > Marine > Intertidal zone >...
ATAATTTTGCTTACTATTCCTCCTAGCTCTATAATTTCAAAACCTCCAGCTGCTACTCCTGCGCCTATCAAGCCGCCGACCAGAACGTGGGTTTCTGATATGGGCAACGCGTAGATCCATGAGAATATAATATCAAAAATTAAAGATCCCAACAATGCTGCTATGATTACTTCTCCAGAAGCGAAGCCTTCTGTTATTATTCCAGTTCCTATGGTTACTGCTACTGCAGAGCCGAAAAACACCATGCCTATGAAAGAGCCGAGTGCAGATAAGGCTATAGCCTGATTGGTTTTGACAGCTCTGGTTGCTATAATGCCTGCGGTGGCGTAGGCTGCATCTGTGAAACCGGTCCAAAAACCGAATATGAGAGACAGTATCAATGCAAAAGGCAAAACTATGTCAATCATGGGATCATGCGTTCTTTATTACTATATCTTGAAGAACGAGACAGACGTCTTCGCATTTGTCGGTTATCTGCTCGAGGAGTTCGTATATGTCTTTCATTATCAGTATTTTGATGGGGTCTTTTTCCTTGAAAAGTTCTACAATTGCGAAATCATTCAAGTCGTCTGCTTCGTTTTCCAAACTGTTGACGTCTTTGAACCTATTTTCTATTTCCGCTTGGTTAATTTTTCTTATGTGTTTTGTGGCGGCGTTCACTTCATTAACCTGTCTGACTATAATGTCGGCGAATTCTCTTACTATGTCATCTGGCTTTTCTAGTTTGAAAAGGTAAATCTTGTTTGCTGTTGCATCAATTAAGTCAATGACGTCATCATATAAAGAAGCGAGCTTGGAAATGTCCTCTTGGTCTATCGGCGTAATGAACGACTTGTTCAGCTTTCGGAAAATTTTATGGACAATTTCATCGCCCTCATGCTCCATGATTCTCATTCTCTTGATTAACACGTCAAAACTTTCGTATTCCCTAATCATAGTCTGGAATAACTCAGCTACCTTCACAGCGAGATCAGCTTGTTCTTCAAGCAGATTGAAGAAAATCTTATCCTGAGGAAGAATCCATTCTTTGAAACCCATAACACTTCCTAAAAGGTACTATTAATATTAGTTTTTCCGTATTTAGCTCGTAAAACGTTAAATAGACTATATATAGTTCCAAGAGGCGAATTGTGAATAGGCATGCACTCTGGTTTCTGCAATAACTCTAATAGCATCCAAATATGCGGTTTATAAAGACACCTTGACAATAACGCTTTTACAGCATACAAGGAGCTCTGAAAGTTTGCTTGGTGCCATAGAAGTTCGAGAATTCACGGAAATTGTTGGTACAAACTTGGACGAGCTATCATGTTTTGTTGCTGCGGAGATTGCGGGAAGATCTCTGTTAGATAATGTAGTTCTGGACGAGTTAACCATCCTCTAAAATACAATGCTGCCAGCAGTACTTTCAACAGATAGGTTTTCTTGATTGTTTAGCCGTAGAATTGTGGTCTTTTGGAAAGGTTAAGCGGCAAAGGAAGAGGCTTGAAAGGCTTACCCTTGAGTTCATCCGTAATTTTCGCTATCAAATCATCCATATTGATGTTTTGCACCTTACCGTGCATTTCTCGGTCTCTGACGGCCAGAACTCCCGATTCAAGCTCCCTCTGCCCCACAACTATAACATAGGGAACCCACTCCCGCTCTGCCTCTCTAATTCGCTTCTGCAAAGTAGCAGAACGATCATCAATATCCACGCGTATGCAACAAGCAGCTATCTTCTTCGCAATTTCCTCAACTTTCTCCGTGAAACCATCAGAAATAGGTATCAGCCGAACTTGTGTAGGTGAAAGCCACAGTGGAAGCATGGGTAACTCGCCTTTTTGTTGGGTTCTGTAGGCTTTTTCCAGCAGCGCGTACACACATCTCTCGATAGCTCCGCTTGGAGAACAATGCAGAATAAGCGGATTCAGCTTTTCGCCCTTCTCGTCAACGTAAGTTATTCCGTATCTTTTTGCGTTTTCAACATCTATCTGATCCGTGGACAACGCCGCGGCTTTATTCTGATTATCCACGAAGTTGGCATCCCATTTCAGCCTAAAATAGAAGAAACGCTCCTTCCATACTTCCGCCAAAAGTGGTTTACCGTAGATTTTCGCCAAGTCCGCGATGAATTCTTTGTTTTCTTCATAGAAGTCCTTAGTGAACCGCAACGCAATCTCGTAATCGTCCTTAGACAAACCAATGCTGCCTAAGACGCTTATACACAGGTTAAAACGCGTTTTAAACTCCTTTTTCGCCTGCTCCAAATCTGTGCAGAAAGCGTGACAATCAGGCATAGTGAACGCGCGCAAACGTCTTAAGCCGCAGACTTCGCCGCTTTTTTCACGCCTAAAACTGTAACGCGTTAACTCGTAAAGCTTGAGAGGCATCTGCCTGTAAGAGAACTGGGTGTCATGTACCATTAAGAACTGGCCGAAACACGCGGCGAACCTTAGGAAAAGGTCTTTGTCCTCGCTTTGCAGTAGGTACTGGCGCGCGGGAAAACGATTCAAGTAGTCCGATAAGCTTGGATGATTAAAATCGTACATAACTGGAGTTTCAACTTCCATGGCACCATAAGCAGTCATCTCAGCGGTCACGAACTGCTCCAGCAACGACTTGATTAAGCGACCTTTCGGGTACCAGCGGAGGTTGCCTGGGTCGCTTCCCGGCTCATAATCCGCAATTTCCAGTCTTTTCATCAAGGGCACATGGGGAGGCATCTGCGTGACTGCTCGGCTCTTCTTGATTTCGTACTGAGAGAACTTTCGCAGGTTTGTGTGTCCTTTGAACTTGAATTCTTCAATAGGTACAAGCGAACCATCAGTTTGGAGAACGTGCCAGAAAGACCTAAGCGTGTCTTCAGCTTTCAAAGCTGCAGAAACGGATTCCTCTTCGCTAATTTTTTGCGGTACCTTTGCTTTTGATGTGTCGGGTGCATAGGAGCGTGATTGCTCTGCCAATGGGTGTCCCTTAATGGAGAGCGTGAACTGTTTGGTCCATCCGAATGGAGCACGGTACGTCTCTATGTCTTTTTGTTTGGCGTAGGCTTCCATTTCTTTTACGACTCTAAGTGCGTCAGATGGCTTAGACAGGTTGCTGCTCAAGTGCGCGAAGGGATAAATCAGAATGCGTTTAACTCTGAGGTTTTGGAGGAATGCGTGCACTTCGTCTATGGCTTTTTTTGCCGTAGCTGAGTTGTCGCCTGTCTCGACGGCTGTGAACAAGACCAAGACATCTTCTACGCGGTTCTCTTCCTTTGCTGCTTCCTCAGCTATGCTTATTTCTTTCTTAACAGGCTTGTAAACAATGTAGTTGGAGTGTAACTGCAGTAATCGCATGTTGCCTCACCTCTCCTTAAGTGCCGTAACGCCACTTATCAATGGTCTTGTCTTTTTTGGTTTTTTTCTTGAATTCCTTGTAGTGGTCTTTACAGACGTAAACACGCTTTTCGTTGCCGCCAACGTTTAGCCCGGCAGACTTTGCTTTTCCAGTTGACAGTGAACGTACAGCTTCCTTGCTACAGCTGGCCACGCTGCATTTGACCCCTTTATCTATGCGTCCCAACGGTTCATTCCTTCACACAGTTTTACGCAGTACAATACGCGTTATGGCTTAATTTCTTTTTCATAGACAGAGCGCGCCCTTTGATAAATCTCTTCTTTTTCCCCGAAAAATGTAGGTCCGATACCTTCAATAACCAGCGAAGCCGCGGCAGAACCCACACAAGCGCACCAAAAAGAATCCTTTTGACGGGTGTACTCGGTTAAAAAGCCGCCCATGAAAGCATCTCCAGCGCCGGTGGGGTCAACGTACACGCGGGAGCTACAGGGAGGAATGTTATAAACCGTTTTCTCTACAGAAAGCACAGCTCCTTGAGAGCCCAAAGTGACGATGACTGTTTTAACTCCAAAGTCGTGTATGGCTTTTATAGCCGCGTTTATATCGGATTCCCCTGTGAGCGCGGTTATCTCCTCCAGAGAAGACTTGTAAATGTTGACCAAGCTGAACAGGCGCTTGTCAACTGAAGAGCTGGAGGTAACCTTTCCAGTTTTACCGAAGCGCCGCAGTAAACCTTGCGGGTCAAGGGATAAAACCTCCGCGCAACCCTTCAATTTTTTTACCACTTCATACGAGATTTCGCCCGCAATAGGCGCGATGTGAACAGCTTTTGCTTGCAGAGACTTTGGCAAGTTACTCAACTTGATGGGAGCTGCCTTGCTTTGTAGCTTAAGAGTTCTTTTTGACAAGTCTTTGCTGTATTTCAAGTCAAAACGTGTTGTCCCTTTCTTCTTGAGCTTAACGACGCCAGAAAGGTCTATGCCTTCTTCCCGAAGCCACCACAGGTAAGCCTGAGGGAAATCCCCGCCAACCTTGGAAATCACGGAGACCGTTCCATCTAAACGTTTTGTTACAAAAGAAACGTAGGTTACGGAACCACCCAAAACAACAAAGGGAGCAGAACGGCTCAGTAGACAAATAGTATCTATCGCGAAATGACCGACCACTGCGACATCAAAAGTTTGTTTTTCCATCCAGGCCCCTATGAAACACGTAATGGGATAACTGGTATATAGAACTATTTCACCGAAATGCGGGTATTTACAATTTAGAGCCAAAATTCAGAGTTTTTAAGAGCTTATTCAGTGTAATATTTATTCAAAATGACGGGATCGCTGCAACAGCAAATTTAAAATATATTCCATAGGAGCGATTGGAAAATGAGTAACCAATACAGTACTGCAATCACCCTGGTTATAGCAGTCGTTTTCATATTGGCAGGTGTATTTGTAGCACTTCTAACCGCAATCGGAACATTCGCAGATTTAGGTTTTGGGTTCCTTTCAGGATTCAACACATACATTTTCGGAATGGCAATAGCTCTTACATTAGTAATTATCGGTTGTCTGCTTTTGTTTTTCGGATTGCACAGTAATTAACTATAAAACTAACATGAAAAGCGCTTTCTCTAATTACAGTTTCTAGCCTTAAGGTTCAAATGTGCAGAAATAACTCAATCTAAAAACCACTTGATTTGTAACCTTATTACAGGATTACACCCTTTCTAACATTTTCACATCAGTATTTTTGGAAAATGCTAGCTGGCTCTTCCTCTTTTCTTCCCTTGAAACCGTGGTCTCGCCTTGCCCACGCGTTTTTTGAGTCAAAACTGAAGTTCAACTTGGAACGTCCTCGTCTATCTGAGGCGCGTTTCGAAAAGCATGTACCACAGTAAACAGGTTTGCCTTCTTTAGGTTTAAAAGGCACTATGGCGGTTTTGCCGCATTCATCACATGTAATTTCAAACGTTCTTTTTTGTGGCGTGTAAAATCACCTCTCCTTCTGTTGATTTAAAATTGAAAATAGAAATTTCCTTAACTCTACAATTAACTGTTTAGTTTTAATTGTAAATGCAAATCCCTTCTCAATTCGAGCTAAGAAGCTCGAACATCAGATTTAAAGGTTATGACCAAAAAAGGGAAAAATCACGCGCTTTTAATCAGCTTCAACGCAGTCCCTCTGAGCTCTTTACTATAGAATGATTTGGAACAATACTAAACAAGTTTTTCATCGTTGTTTATAGAAGGGTATATTAATTGTTATGAGAATATACATTGAGTTATTGGATAAACATTTTAGATTATTAGGCGATAACCGAGTTTTATTGATTTGTCGTCTATTTAATCACGAAAAAAGGAGGATTAAGAGTGAGTATTCAAGATGAAGCCGAATTATTCATGGCTATGCGGAACTACAGTTGTGAAGAGAGAGAAAAGTGTGATGAAGGAATAGACATCATCGCCTTGGATACGGCGTCAAAAGAAAAAGTTCTGTTACGAATAGTGGAAACAAAGTCGAAATCCGGTTTCATTGGGATAGACACTGTTAGAAAGATGCTGGAAGCTATAGAACTTGAAGATTACGATAAAGTTTATCTTTTCGGAAAAAGGTTCACAGATGCTGCAAAACAGGAATTAATACATAATGATATTCAAAGAATCTCGGAAGGATATATGCCAAAGTTTAAGCCAGAAAGGCTGTACCTCCGAATAAACCAATACGTTAATGATTTGTGCAAAGTGAAATGCGGAAAAATTCCTGAAAAGGAGTCTGATTGCAAAGGCGACTGCAGGATTAGAGTAATCAGCGATAACGCTTCTTTCCATTTTGAACAAGGATGGATAAACCTGATGAAGAAAGATCTAAAGCAACTCTTATCGCTGAATGGCACCAAGAAATCTGAATAGTTTTGTTTATCAGTGAGTCTAAAAGCCTTCAGTTTAAACTCTGCACTTATGCGAAAACAGATTTGCAATCAACAGGACTTTTTTTACTGTACCTGTTGCATATGACCGAGAGGAATTCCACGCAACGTGAACAGTAAATAGTTGTTGCTTCATGACTGGAGCAGAAGTATAGCTTTCGCCAAGTCGCCTTCGCATTCTTCCAAGGCTTTTCGGGCTTCATCCACACTTTTGCCTGTTTGGTCAGCTACTAACTGCACATCTGCCTCAGAAACAGAAATTCTAGAGACACTTGCAGCAGCGCGTTCAGGAGCTTTCTCCGTGACTTTTCCGCCTATAACCTGAAAGATTTTTTGCCCCTGCATTTCCAGAATTGCAACTTCAGGTTGTTCTATTGTTATATAATTGCTACCGGTTTTTATTATGACTTGTTCAACATCAGGAACAGAGTCCATGTTCATGCCCATGCGCTGCATCATGCGCCTTTGTTCTCGAGGATTCATGCGTCTATGCATAACAAATCGCTTCCATAGACTATTCTGCAGCAGGGATTCATATACTTAACTTTCTTTTTTGCATCCGCGTCTAACTTTGACGGCTACGCCAGTCTTGAAAGCCTTCATCTCTGAGGCAGAAAGCAAGGCTCGTCCAACCGCTAAAACGTGGTGGTCTTCATCGAGGATAATAACTTCGTCTTTAGCGCGGACTTCATCATCAACCTTGACAACGTGCACAGCAAACACATCGCGACCGTCAGCGATGAAGTCTGAAACGTCACTTTGGACCGTGACGAAGCATTTAGCTAAGTCATGGTTTTCAGCTACGAGTTGGGCAGCGATAATGCTTAGGGAAAACAAGCCATCGGTGGGACGAAGTGTTGCCAGTCTTTCGCCGTTCAGGTACAAGTAGCGTATTCTGCCAGTGGCTTTCGAGTAAGTTATGTCCACGTTTTCAGGAAACAGTTTAACGCCTACACCTTTTCCGAACTGGTAGTCCGCTATACTTCTAATGCGGCTCAACGCTTTTTCCACGTTTTTTCACCAGAATTCATCCAGTTTCAATTCGACAAGTATAAACATTACTTTATAATAAAGACAACTAGGTGACAAATCGTTGCGATGCGAAGTCTGCGGACGCAAAATCCACGGCGCTCCAATCAGAGCCTTAATTGAAGGCGCCAAGCTGACAGTGTGCATTGAATGTTCAAAACATGGAAGGATAATCCGGGAAGAAGAGGCTGCTCAGAGAAATCCGAAGAAAACTTCAGCACCTATGCCTTTTATTCAGAGAAAGAAGCCACCGCAAGCCAAAGTGGACATTACTAGAGAGATAGTAGAAGGTTATGATTCGAAGATTCGACAGGCACGAGAAAAGCTAGGTCTTTCCCATGAGGAACTTGGCAAGAAAATAAACGAGAAGGCCTCTGTTTTAAGCAAACTTGAGACTGGAAAGATGACGCCTAACAACCAGCTTGTTACGAAGCTTGAGCACGTTTTGAAAATCAAGTTGCTTGTTCCAATAAAGGAAGAAAAAGTCTCAATGGGTTTTCCTAAATCGCCAAATCGGGGAACAACTTTAGGCGACCTGATACAGCTGAACAAGAAAGGCGAGGAGGAAAACACGGAACGAAAGCAATCATAGTACAACGACGGCGAAGCGACGAACCGTCAAGTTTAGAAGAACTTAGAAAACTAGCGGAAGCCGCTGGATACACTGTTGTCGCACAAGTGGAGCAATTTAGAAAGGCGGACGCCCGCTACCAGATAGGCGCCGGAAAAGTAGAAGAGCTGGCGGCGCTTGTCAAGGAAAAGGGCGCGGAAAAACTTCTTTTTGACAATCCACTAAAATCTGTTCAATCCTACAATCTAGCAAAAGACACAGGAGTAGAGGCCATTGACCGGTTCAAGCTTATACTTGAAATTTTCACTAGAAGAGCCACAACCACGGAGGCTAAACTTCAGATTCAACTTGCGACGCTTAGATATGAACTTGCTCACGCTAAAGAACGCGTAAGACTTACAAAATTAAAAGAACAACCTGGCTTTATGGGGCTTGGCGCATACGAAGCAGATGTTTACTACGATGCTGTAAACAGGCAAATCCAAACTATACGAGCTAAACTCCGCAAAATCCGGGAGAAACGGTTTTTGCATCGCGAAAGGAGAGCTGAACTAGGTTTTCTAACTATTTCCTTAGCGGGGTATACTAGTGCTGGTAAAAGTTCATTGTTTAACGCTTTAACGGAAGAAACAACACAAGTGGACAAGACGTTGTTTACTACGCTTTCAACCAAGACACGGCTTGTGGAGATCTCGAAAAAACAGTTTCTTTTAACAGACACTGTTGGCTTTATAGACCGCTTGCCCTTAACTTTGATAGAAGCTTTTCATTCAACCCTTGAAGAAACAATATACTCCGACCTCATAGTACTTGTACTTGATCTAAGCGAGGAGCTAGAAAAAATCGAGAAGAAGACCAGCATCTGCATAGAAACAATAGAACAGATAGGTGCATTGGGCATACCGGTTGTAACTGCGCTGAACAAAATTGACCTGTTAAGTGAAGCGGAAACTGAGAAGAAGCTCAAAGCTTTAAAGGTTAAAGTGAAGAATCCGATTTTAGTATCGGCGCTGGATCGGACAAACCTTGAACTGCTGAAACGGGAAATATTGGAGAAACTCGAAGATTACATTCAAGCCTCATTCACGGTTCCATTAACCAAAGAAACCATGCCTTTCATGTCGTGGGTTCACGAAAGTGCAGATGTGAAGGGGGCGCAGTTCATGAGCGATTCTGTACAAGTTACTTTTGAGGCAAACCCTTTATTCGCTGAAAAAGTAAGAAAACGTGTTGAAAAACTCAATGGACAATTTGTAATAATCCCCAAGACCCAATAGGAAGTGAGAGAAGATTCAGAAAATCGTTGTGTTGAGGTGGGGTCATCGTCCGCAGCGGGACGCGAGGCTGACGAGTCATGTTGCTCTAACAGCAAGAGCATTAGGAGCTTCAGGATTCCTGCTTTCCGACATAGTTGACAAGAAACTTGAAAAGACTGTGGACAAGGTTACGGAAAACTGGGGTGGAAAATTCTTTTTTGAAATGGGCATAAAATGGAAAAGCGTTGTAAGCGACTGGAAAGCTAAAGGCGGAATCGTGGTTCATTTAACAGTTTATGGTGAGAACGTGCAAACAAGTCCAGTTCTGGATAAAATTCGACAATCAGGAAGAGATGTTCTGGTGCTTATTGGAAGCCAAAAGGTGCCCAGCGAGTTTTTTTCAGACAAGGTGTCAGATTTTAACGTGAGTATTGGAAATCAACCGCATTCAGAGTGTGCAGCTCTCGCAGTCTTTTTGGACCGCTTCTTTGAAGGAAAGGAGTTGGCTAAGGGGTTTAAGAAAGCGAAGATAAAAGTGGTGCCTCAGGAAAGAGGTAAGAAAACAATAGTTGAATGTTGATTATTGCTATATTTTGAAGAAGAGTTTTATTGTAGCATTACGGTTAACTATGGGGAAAGGAAAGCAGATTATGTTATCAACTATTGATGATGCAACCTTGATGAAAGTTGCAACGGCTTTAGGTGAGGAAGAAGCGGTAACACTGATTGAGTTTATAAAAAATGTTGATGAAATAACGGACGACGAAATCGCTAACAACACAGGTATCAGATTAAATATGGTCCGTAAGATCCTCTACAAGCTTTATGATCATTCTCTTGTGAGTCTGAGAAGAACTCGTGACCCTAAGACTGGATGGTTTATATTCCACTGGAAACTCCAACCAAACCAGCTGGAAGGGTTTATCCTAAGCCAGAAACGCAGGGTTCTTGAGAAACTTAGTGTTCGGCTGGAATATGAAAAGAACCACGATTTTTATTGTTGCAATACGCCCGGATGCAAGCGTGTCCCGTTTGAAGATGCTGTAGAGCTGATTTTCCATTGTCCCACGTGCGACCAACCTTTGTCTCACTGTGAAAATGGAGAATTTGTTGAAAACTTATCGGCGAAAGTTGAACAGTTAAGAAAGGAACTGGGTGAGTGAAACGCTTCCTTCCCGGGAACAGGCGTTACAACTTCTCCGTAAAAACAAGTGCTCCGAGAAAGTTATAAACCATTGCAAAGCAGTGACGGAACTTGCATTGGAGATTTCTAATATGCTCAAAGATAGAGGACTGAAAATTGATTTTGCGCTTGTTGAAATAGGTTCTCTTCTCCATGACATCGGACGATCAAAAACTCATACGGTTCACCATGCAGTTGTCGGCGCTGAAATTGCTAAGTCGGCGGGTTTGCCTGATTCCGTAGTTTCTATAATAAAAAGACATGTTGGGGGCGGGATAGCCGCAGGAGAAGCGAAAAAATTAGGGTGGCCAAAAGATGTTTATGTTCCAATTACTCTAGAAGAGAAAGTAGTCTCTTACGCTGACAAGCTGATTGAAAACTCAAAGCGAGCGCCAATAGACATAACCATTGCTAAGCTTTCTGGGGAAAAGCAGTACGAAGCAGCGGAAAGAGTACAAAAACTTTACGAGGAAATAACAGGTCTCATTGGCGACAATACATGACTGAAATGACTTTGCTAACCAAAATCAGTAATGATAACCAATTGAAGCAAATCGACAACGCCTTAAAGCTTGCATTAAATGGGCTGGAAGTAGAAACTGAAATTATAGGCACAGTCGCTGACGGATGGGTTCAGATGAGCATTGTGGGAGAAGATGAAAGGGTCGCCACAAACTACATTTTTAAAGAAATCGGAGTTTGCCCAATCAATTTAGAGAACGTGAAAAAATCTTCAACTTTGAAAGGTTACATAACAAATATTGGAAAGAGTAGCGGGGAACTAATGGTGGATTTAGGGGTTTTCGAGCCAAAAGTAGTCCATGCGATGATGCCTTTACGTCACTTGCAGACGGAGCTTGTGGATGGAAGGAAGGTTGCTATGAGAAAGATAGCTGAGCTTTTTGGTCTTTGCGACGGTTTACCTTTGAGCGTGAAGGTTATCGGTTTGGACGAAGAGGAGAGTCGCATAGATGCTGAACTATCAAGTAGATATATTAGAAAATTCAGGGTTTGGCGGGATTCCCTGCTGGATAGACTTTTGATTATAGGTTCATCTCTTCATGAGATAAAAGCCACAATAGAACATGATAAGCTAGACCGTGATGTTATTCAGGTCGAACCTTTAGGAATGTTTGAACACGCTTTAATCTGTAAACTGGGAACTGATGCAACAGGGCTGATCCCAAAAATTGGCAGAAAACTAAGAAGAGCAAGGTTCACTGTGTTTAACCCAAAAACACTAAGACAGTTTTTAATCGCCTGAAAAATTAGATCCAAGCCTGCGATTTTTCTTATGCGAGCGCTAGTGTGTGTTGAAAAGTGTCTTAGAATGACCCCTGCACATGTGAGGGTATAGACTCTGTCAAGCAACTATAGCAACGTTTTAAGTCATCCGTTTAAAGTTCGAATTCGCCGTACTTCTCCAGTGTCCGCCCAAACCCCAACACCAATACGGTTAACGCCACCGGGGTAAACCTTGTCAAGATTAAAGGTAACTTCCCAGTATGGAATTAACGTCAGATATTCTTCTCTCTGAGTTGGGTGAAACAACGTTGAGGCAGGTTCTTCCAGTACGATGAAATCGGATACTACAGTATCTTCAGCCGTCCACGCGAAATCCTCCGCAGCGTTTCTTGCTATTTCAATAGCCTCCGCCATATCGATGTTAACTTCGGTGCTCCCAATCTTCAATAGAAACCAGCCGTCACTAATCTCTTGCAGAATACCGTCTTCAAAAGTGAGGGTCAAACTTTTTGGTAAAAAGTCAACGCCGTTTTCCGTATACAACCATTGAACTTTTCCGTCACCTCCATCGATAGAGACTTTCAGCTTTACTTTGCCTTCTGTTATTTCGACGTTTTCCCCTTCATTAACTAAGGCCAATATATTACTCATATCTTTCAGATAAGAAGCATCTTCAAAAGAAGCATATCTCTGAAGTAGATTTCCAGCAATTCCCAAAATAGTTTGAGGCTGAGGATCAGCGTAGATTGGAGAACCCTCTAACAAGTATATTCTATACCATGACAGCATTTGGTTTCTAAACCTAAAAACCACATCGATTTTACTTTCACCGTTAGTAAGCGAATACCTCAAGATTTCCTCTATGACCCCGCCTAGATCTGTACGCTGTTCCACAGTGTCACTCAAAAGGGTTGCATGATAAGCGGCAATGTCAATTTGGATGACATCTTGGAGGAAAGTAATAGATTTGTCTGCACTAGCGCTCCAAGACAACAATTGCTCATACCTTGACTCCAACAATTCATGCTCGCTAGACAACTGATTTAGAGAAGCATACTGCACGTAAGACATGCTCGCCAGAAGAACAACAGCGATAACAAGTATTGTTAGAAGTGATCTCCATTTTAGAGACAAAGGGAAGCCGTGCTTTGACCGAACAGCAGGTGCTTCCTCCACAACCTTCATAGTTTCTACAGAAGCCGCACCAAAAGTGGATAACCTATACTCCCCATTCTCCTGTTTGGATAATAGGTCACCAAGATTTTCAAGATGATACGTCAAATGAGAGCTTGAGACTCCAATTGCCTCCAGCATCTGTGAAAAAGTCATGGGCTTCTTCGCAAGCATACGAAGTATCTTCCGCCGAGCAGGATGTTTTAAAGAACTAAACATAATAGAGTAAATTTCTTCCTCTGAATCAGGCATTTACCCCCGCCCCACCTTCAACTACTATTACACAGAAGAACTTAGAAAGCTTTGTCATAAAAACCAATCAAGAACCCTTTACAACCAGCTATTTTATCTCCACTTGGAGGTCAATAACTGAGAAAGACAATGACAAAAGCTGATGTGCTTTCGATACTCAAGCATTTTATGATTCCAGCAAACTTAAGTTGTGACATAGGCTGATCAATTGGAAGTAACTGAACTTATGATGTATTAAAAGTAATTTTCTAAGACGTAAAGCTTTTGAGTTAGTTGACCATGTTTGGGAAGGGGAGAGCCCTTATCACCGGCTGAAAGAGTTTGTTTGAGGGATGTGTATAAAGTGAAAATAAGCGATATTAAAGAGGGAGATAGTGAAATCAACATTGAAGCAGAAGTTACGGAAAAATCTTACGCCCGTGAGGTACGCAGTAGATACGGTCGAGTTTTAATGGTTGCAGATGCTACGCTTAAAGATGAAACAGGAAAAATAGTTTTAACGCTCTGGAATGAACAGGTTAAACAGGTTATGGTTGGCGATAAAGTCAAAATCGAGAATGGTTAAGCTA
>Ga0209536_100010664_pt1 | contig 13524 bp, 13 predicted proteins | sample DeeMarSeWOR28_12_FD_187461 | JGI IMG/M metagenome (GOLD analysis project Ga0209536, IMG submission 187461) | Marine sediment microbial communities from White Oak River estuary, North Carolina - WOR-2-8_12 (SPAdes) (version 2) | ecosystem: Environmental > Aquatic > Marine > Intertidal zone >...
CCCGGCCGTCCGGGCGGACGGCCTTCCCACCCATGAAAGATCTCTTCATCGTAGCCCAGGTCCTCCGCCCCCACGGGCGCCGAGGGGAGGTCGTCCTGCGTCCGCTTACCGACAACCTCGAAACCCTCACCGGTGCCGTCCGGGTGTACCTGGGACTGGAAGCATCCCGGGCCGTCGACGTGGAAAGCATCCGGCTCCATAAGGGGAATCCGCTCCTCAAACTTGCCGGCATCCATGGCATGGAAGAGGCTCTCACGCTCAAGGGGCAGATGGTCTGCCTGCCAAGGGAGGAGCTGTCTCCCCTCGAGGAAGGTGAGTATTTTCTTCACGATCTGGTCGGTCTCAAGGTCGTCGACCATCTCGGCACAGTGGTCGGGGATGTGGATGGGATCATGGAAACAGGAGGGCCCCCGCTCCTGACCGGAACCCGGCCCAACGGTGATGGATTCATGATCCCTTTCGCTTCGGGGACCATCCACGATGTGGACCTGGAAAAGGGAACAATTCGCCTTGTTAACCTCCCCGGGCTCATCGATGACTGATATGGCGGATCGCGGATTGAGGATTGCAGGCCCCGGCGTCGCGTTAAATCCTTCATGCGTAAACCTCCATCCGTAGCGAGGAATGGGTAATGCTCTTTCATGTTCTGACCATATTTCCGGAAATCATCACCAATGCCGCTTCCGGCAGCATCCTGGGAAAGGCCCTTGAAAAAGGGATCATAAGCCTCAACGTGGTGGACATCCGGGCCCATGCGACAGACAAGCACTGCATGGTGGACGACTACCCTTACGGCGGCGGACCGGGGATGGTCATGAAACCGGAACCCATTTACAGGGCAGTCCAGGCCCTGTCACTACCGGAAGGTGCTCCGCTGCTCCTCCTTACCCCGCAGGGCGAGCGTTTCGACCACTCCATGGCTAAAGCACTGGCATCCAATTCAGCGGTAGCCCTTTTATGCGGACGTTATGAAGGGATCGACGACAGGGTCCGCAGCCTGCTCCCTGTTCGAGAGGTCAGCCTGGGAGATTTCGTCCTCACAGGGGGTGAATTTGCCGCCCTGGCCATAATCGACGCTGTGGCACGCTTTGTCCCCGGGGTTCTGGGTGACAGGGAATCCGCCACCGACGAAAGCTTCGCCATGGGACTCCTCGAATATCCTCAGTACACCCGTCCGCCCCAATTCATGGGCCATCAGGTGCCCGAGATACTGCTTTCCGGTGATCACGGTCGGGTCCACCGATGGCGGCGCGAGCAGGCACTGCTGCGAACCCTCGATAAAAGGCCCGATCTTCTGGAAACCGCTGAACTCACAGAGGAAGACCAGAAATTCCTGGAAAAGGTAAAAAAAGGCGAAATTTCCGAAGACGAAGGCTAAAAAAAGGGCTTTTTTACCTTGCCTTCCCAAAAATTTCACCTATAATTCGATTTTCTGTTGATTTCTGATGATGTGCTGTCATCAGAAATCCAGGTAAACAGTGAAAAGTGAATCGTGAAAAAGGAGTGCAAAATCTTTCGGTTCACAGTTCACAAGGTGTTGAATTAATTTTGGATCTTGGATCTTGGATTTTGGATTCCTTTGAAATCTGAAGTCTGGAATTTGAAACCCGGACTCCGGGATCAACGCCAGGGAGAAACTCATGGGCATCAACGTCGTAGAAATGTACGAAAAGGAACACATGAAGAGGGATATCCCCGATACTCCCATCGGATCCACGGTGAAGGTCCACTACAGGATCATCGAGGGTGAGAAGGAGAGGATCCAGATCTTCGAAGGGGTCGTCATTGCCCGCAAGAGGGCCGGACTCAGGTCGTCTATCACCGTACGGAAGGTCACCGCCGGCACAGGTGTCGAAAGGGTCTTTCCCCTCCACTCCCCCAAGATGGACAAGGTCGAGGTCACACGCCTCGGTCGGGTGCGACGCAGCAAGCTCTATTACCTCCGGTCACTTAGGGGCAAGAAAGCCAGGATCAGGGAGAAGGATCAGTACTGAGATCGGTAACTGGTGATAGGTGATCCGTGATCGGTAATTGGTGATGGCCGATCCGTACATATACTTTTTTACGGTTGCTCTGATCACAGATCGCGGGTTACGGATTACGGAATAAGGTCCTCCATGTTTCCCCCTTCCCTCTCTATCGAAGAAGAACTGCGCTTATCAGGATATTCCCTCATCGCGGGAGTGGACGAGGCGGGACGAGGGCCCCTCGCGGGTCCCGTTTTCGCCGCGGCGGTCATCCTGCCGCCTGAAAACGGCCTTCCCGGCACAATGGACAGCAAGAAACTGTCCCCGGCCAGGAGGGAAGCGCTCTACGAGGAGATCCTTTCGGTCGCTGTGGCCTGGCACGCGTCGAGCGTGGACAACCTGGTCATCGACCGCATCAACATTCTCCAGGCCACCCTCAAGGCCATGGTGGAGGCCGTCCGCAACCTCTCTGACACTCCCGACATGATCCTCGTGGACGGCGCCCAGACCCCTTTCGTGAATTCCCACTCGCGGACCCTCAAAAAAGGGGACCGCATCTCCCAGTCCATCGGCGCGGCTTCCATTATTGCCAAAGTCCTGCGTGACGCAGCCATGGCCAGGTACCATGCTGAGTACCCCCAGTACGGTTTTGAGAGGCACAAAGGTTACGGCACCCGGGAACACCTTGAGGCCATCGCCCTCTACGGCCCTTGTCCGATCCACAGGCGGTCCTTTGCGGGAGTGAGGGAACATCTTAAATAGACCCCGGTACCTGGATATCGGTCTTAAGGGGTATCGGCGAAATGGAGCATACAATTGATCCGGTTCACAAATCAAAAATCCGACACAGCATTGAAATATACCGGGCTCCCTATCATAACACCCTGTTATTACAGTGGTCTTCCCCCCACACTCCGACAAACTGACACTCCGTTCCCTTCACAAGCAGGGAGATCCCCCTCTTAGGAACAGGGCCCCTCTCGTCTCCTGCCCCATCTTGAATTTCAGGCAGGCTCACAATAAATGCACACAATAAAATGTTCAATAATATAAGAATATAAAGATAAGCTGTTGACATTCGGCTGTATTCGGCTAGACTCCGATACATTGATCCGGGTTTCAGGCAAATTTATGCATCCGTTTAATCTGCGGGGACCGGCACCTGTTAAAAAGGAAAAGAAGGGGAACTGATCATGTCAAAATATGATGTGGTCGTCATCGGTGGTGGACCGGCAGGGATCACCCTGTCGAAGATCGTCGGGAAGAGATTAAAAGTGGCTGTTATCCGTCCGGAAGAGCACAGCATGGTCTACTGTGCCATGCCTTATGCCATCGAGGGGCTGCTGGAGGTCGAGAAAACCTTCAAAGCCGACAGCCTCGTAACCGATGCCGGTGCCGAGCTCATTCGCGGTCTTGTAACTGATGTCGATGTTGAAAAGCGTCAACTGCGCCTTAACGGCGGTGCCACTATTTCCTATGACAAACTGGTCATCGCCACGGGTGCAAGGCCGCTCATACCGCAGGTACCGGGCAGGGACCTGGAAGGAGTCACCGGCTTTAAAACCGAAAATGATCTTAAGAAGGTCATGGATCTTCTGAAGACAGGCACTTCAAAAGCGGTCGTGGTGGGGGCTGGAGCCATCGGTCTGGAATTGTCGCTGGCTCTGATCTTTCAGGGGATCGAGGTCCACCTTGTTGACATGGAGGACTTTGTCCTGCCCAATCTTCTTGACCCTGATATGGCAGACGAGCTCAAAGAGGAAATTGCCGGGACCGGCATCGATCTTCACCTCCGGTCAAAAGTTGTGGGACTAAAAGGCGAAAGCCGAGTCGAGCAGGTCATTCTGGACACCGGTGAAATAATACGCCTTGGCGCAGCCGACGGCCGCAAAGGCTCAAAGCAGGGGACATTACCCGGGATCGTCATCTTCGCTGCGGGGATGGTCCCGGAAATATCACTCTTCACCGACTGCGGCCTCGTCATCGGTAAGGAGGGGATCGTCGTAAACGACAGGATGGAGACCAACCTTCCCGGAGTTTATGCAGCAGGCGATTGCGTCCAGTTCGTCAGCGGGATCACAAAAAAGGTCATTTCGGGAAAACTGGCCACCAACGCGGTTCCCATGGCAAAGGTTCTCGCTTTTAACCTCCTCGGTATCCCGAGGACCTATCCCGGGTTTTTCAACGGCGTCGCAACGAAGGTCGGGAAATTCTTCGTGGGTGGAACCGGACTCACGGAGAAAAGCGCCATGGAATGCGGGTACGACACAGTGTGCGGATATGGCAAATTGACCACCCAATTCCCGATCATGCCTGACGCGAAACCCGTATACATGAAATTGATCGCTGACAAAAAAACACATCAGCTGCTGGGCGCCCAGGTGGTCAGTGGAGAACCTGTCAGTGTGCGGGTGGACCTCTTCACCTTTGCGATACAGAAGAAAACGACCATAGAGGAACTTGCTGATCTGAGCTATTCGGCGCAGCCCTTTCAATCCTTTTTTCCTGCGGCCAACATTATCGTTACAGCCGCAGAGGATCTGTTGAAGAAACTGCAAATGGAAGCAGGCATGAAGAAAAGCACGGCCGTGTGAGGCCCAAGCGCGCACCCGCGGTTCCTTCTGGGGTGGATTTCGAACCAGGTTGGAGTTAAAAGATCAGTTCCGGGGGGAACCTTTAAAACCGGATATGAGTTTCGACTTTCCCGTGGGAGATAAGCTTTTGCTGACGTCGCTGAAATATTTTTCAAGCTCGGGGACCTCATCCCTTGCGAACTCACGGTTTTCCATGGACCCCATGGAGGCGAGTCTGACGTAATAGAGGAACTTCACAAAAGGCTTTTTCGGGATCTCGTGCTCCATCATATGGAACGAACCCCCGACTTTCAGGATCCTTCTAACCTCATCCAGGCACCGCCTCCTGACATTTGCCGGCAGCTCGTACATGGCGTGGGAACAGGTAACGACGTCGAAGGTGTCTTCCCTGAAAGGCAGGTCGCCGACGTCAGCCTCGACCAGATGAACGTTGCTCAACTCTTCTGCTCTTAACCTCTGTCCTGCTTTTTTCAACATGCCGTGGGAAAAATCGACCGCTATAACCTTACCCCCGCGGTCTCCCACTGCTTTCGCCGCCCTTAGAGCGACTGCCCCTGTACCTGTACAGACGTCCAGATGGACGTCACCTTGACCCAACCCGGAGGATCCAACGAGAAAATCCCTGAGGTTGTCACCTCCATCCCTGGAATGAAGACGGATGATCAGATCATAAAACCCGGAGAAGATATCGTAATAAAAGCGCCTGAAACTGGTCATTACCCCGTATTCCTGTTCCGTGTCCGGTTTTTCGACAGATCTGTTGCCGCCAGGTTGAATTCCGAACCCCTTTGGCCCGTACCACCCCTCCCGCTCACGGCAAAAATCCCTGGACTATACTCACATTGTGAAGGCCTGATCAGTGTCTGGCGGCAGGCCGGGTGCCGCAGCGTAGTAAACATCGGTTCCGCGCCTTACAGTTACCAGGACTCCCCCGGCTATCATCCCTTCTAAACACTTGAGGATCCCGGCCGGCGGCATGTTCAGGACCCTGGCCATGTCCTCAAGTGTACATGGCCGCCTTTTCAGCATTTCCAGCAATTGGCCCATCTGGAGTCCCGTGCCGTTATTTTTTATCGGCGGCGAGAAAATATACTCTCCCCTCGGTTCAAAAAAGCCGGAAAAATGTTTCAGATCCCGAACAGGGACAGGCTGAGCGTATTCCTCCGCGGTCGGCCTGACAGCGGTGTTCAGGTGGACCTTATCCGGACGGACGGACTTCACCGCGCAGGCGATCCTTTGAACGGCGGTATCGTTGTCCGTCACCGAGCGGACGAGAAACACTTCAAGCCATATCTGCCCTTCGAAATCCCGCCGAAAAGCAGACAGGCCCTCCAACTGGGTCTGGAATGTGAGACCGGGTGCGGGCCGGTTAACTGTCGCGAAAGTCTCCTCGTCCCCGGCATCGAGGCTGGGGAGGACAACATCGGCAAGGCAGCATGCCGCTCGCACCGTTTCATCATAAAAAAGGGAACCGTTGGTCAAAACCGCAACCGGGAGCGAGGTGAACGCCCGAATTCCCGCGATGACATCACCGATGCCCGAGTGCAGGGTCGGCTCACCAGATCCCGAAATGGTAATATAGTCGGGTCTTGGAATCCTACCAAGGGTTTGTTCCAATTCCTCCAGGACAGCACCTGTCGGAATATATTCCTTTCTTCCCAGAGTTTTATGAGTCGTTCGACCAAGTTGGCAGTAGATGCAATCAAAGGTGCAGGTTTTGAGAGGAACCAGGTCGACGCCGAGAGAATAGCCAAGACGCCTGCTTCGAACAGGTCCGAAAACATGGTTCTGTCTAATTCGCCGCGGCATTTGAATCACCATTCCCATATTTCCTCAAAAAGTTCTGGAGAGCGGTCCATATAGCATTCAGGTTCATGGCTGCATCGCTTTCCCCGTACTCCATGACAGTAACGCCCGCGGTCAGTGCCCGCACAAATACAGGGTCGAAGGGGACGCTGCCCAGGATCTCCACTTCCCTTTTGCGGCAGTGCTCCTCGATGCTGATGGTCAGGTCGGGGTTGATGTCCCATTTGTTGATCGCAGCACAGGCCGGCACCTTGAAGTGGGCACACAGGTCCATTACCCTGGTCAGGTCGTGAAAACCAGAAACGGTCGGTTCCGTAACGATAAGTGCCCCGTCCGCATTGCTTACCGAGGCGATCACCGGGCACCCGATCCCGGGAGAACCGTCGATCAAAACAAGCTCGGCGCCCTGACGATAAGCGATCTCAACCGCTCTTTGCCGCACCCGGGTCACAAGCTTTCCACTTGTCCCCTCACCCGGAGCCAATCTGGCGTGCACCAGGGTGCCGAAGCGGGAGGGTGAGACGTACAGCTCTCCCGCCGTGTTTTCCACAAGCGATAGGGCGCTGACAGGGCATTCATCCACGCAGCAGCCGCAGCCTTCGCACGACAGTTCCCTGATCGAGACCGGATTTCCTCTGCCGGGTCCTGCTCCTTCGGTAAGCCTCACTGCGTGGAACCGGCAAACCTCCAGGCACCTTCCGCATCCGGCACAGACATCTGCGTCCATTCTGGCTTTAAAACCGCTTTTGAACGGTTCCGCTTTGCCGTCCCCTGGACGTCCGGCGACCAGCAGGTGGAGGTTCGCGGCATCAACGTCGCAATCTGCGAGAACAAGGTCCTTCCCGAGGTATGCGAAGGCGGCGACGAATGAGGTTTTCCCCGTGCCCCCCTTACCCGAAATAACGGATATCTGTTTTATTTTTCGATCCGGCACAGCACCCTTTCAAGGATAGCGAGAAACATGGCCCTGTACTCGGGTATGGATACCGAGGGCACATCGCCCCGGGAACAGAGCACGGCGATCCTGCGGTCAAACGGGATCTCCCCGAGCACATCAATAGCATTTTCGAAGCAGTAGATTTTCACGCTCTCATCCCCGAGATCGGCCCGGTTGATCACCACCGCGAAGGGGATCTCGAGCTTACGCACGGTCATCACAGCCAGTTTCAGATCGTGGAGCCCGAAGGGGGTGGGTTCTGCCACGAGGACCGTAAAGTCTGCATCCCGGACCGATTCCACCATGGGGCATGAGGTGCCGGGCGGGGCGTCGATGAGGACCAGTCCCCTTTTCATTCCCTCTTCCTTGACTCTCGCGATGAGCGGTGAACTCCTGGACTGACCGATATCCAGCAGACCATGAGCAAAAAAGAGACCATCCGCGGTGCCGGCTTCCAAACTGCCCACCCGGGTTGGCGACTCTTTTATGGCACGGGCCGGACACCTCCGTACGCACCCTCCACAGGAATGGCATAACTCCTCGAAAAACAGAGGTTTCCCTGCCAGGATCACAATGGCATTGAAACGGCAGGCTTTACGGCACTGTCCACACCCCGTGCATTTGAGAGGATCGAACACGGGCTTCAGGACCGTTACGCTCTCTCTTTTGCTGTACTCGGGTCTGAGGAAGAGATGAACGTTGGGGCCCTCCACATCGCAATCCAGCAGCAGCACCTGAGAGGGACTGCTCATGGCCATGTTTACGGCAAGTGTGGTTTTACCCGTTCCCCCCTTGCCGGACGCGATGGCGACTGTCGTACTCAATCAATGCCCCCCGCACGCCTGTTCGGCAGACACGGGTGTAAGGGCCTCTAAAAGGAACTCCAGGATGACATCTGAAACGCTTGGTCCGGTTCCGAGGTAAACTTCGATCCCTGCTTCCCGGAAGCCGGTGAGCGGTCTCATACCGATGCCGTTAACCACTATGGCGTTGGCGCCGTACACCCTCAGCAGATTCACAGGGGCGAGACACTCCCCCTGAGTGTGGGGGGGGTTGGGCAACACCTGGACATCCTTCACATTTCCCCCTTCGATATCAACCAGGGTGAAACAATCGCATCTGCCGAAATGTCCGCTTCTGACCGATTCAACACCCCCCGGCCAGGTGCATGGCACCGCAAGTCTGGTCTTCCCGTTGTTTCTGGAGGGCCTTTCTTCCGGTATCAGGAGCTCTGCGTCCATGGCCTTTTTGATCTTGTCGAACAGTCTCATTTCCTTCCTCCCTGCACGTCGGATTCCATCACCTCCGTAAAATCTCCGTTTTTGTAACTACGAAGCGTTTCCCGCACTGTCCCGGTCACTCCGGTGCCGACCTTGACCCTGGCTTTCTTGAGCGCCTGGAACGCTTTCGGACCTACGTGACCGGTCAGGACCCATCCGGCCCCGCGTTGCGAAACCTCCTGGGCCGTCTGAATACCGGCCCCCTGCATGGCCTCCATGTTCTTTTCGTTGTCTATGACCTCCAGTTCCTCCGATTCCAGATCCACGAGGATGATATATCTTGCTCTTCCGAAGCGCTCATCCACAGCGCTGTCCAGGTTGGTTCCCATCGATGTCACTGCGATCTTCATGATCACCTGCCTCCCTGTGGACTGCTTTCAATTTTCCGCGTCATGGCCGCTCCGCAGTCCGGACACACCATACCCTTGCAGGGGACCCCTCTCCTGTGGGGCAAAGCCCTGCTGCACTTCGGGCACACACACTCTCCGCCCGGTCCGCTTCCCGGTCTTGTCTCCCAACTCCCTGAGCCTCCGCCTTCCCCCTTGCCTCCGGCAGGCGGTCCTGTTCCGTCTCCTCTGGGCATGATCAACCTCCTGTCTGGTCTTTTTCCGGACCCGGAGTTGATTCCAGCTGCGAGATCCGCTCCTTTACGTCCTCGAGGGCCTGCTCGAAATAACCGGCTTCCTCCTTGAGCTGCTCGAGCTGCTCACTGCGGGTAAGGGATAAAGGGATGCCCGGAGCATTGGCGTAATGCCATGAACAGCTTCTATTACCCCTTATCCATCCCGGAACACCGGTAGCGTAATACCAGTGCCTGTGGCCTCGGCCACCACCCGCGCGAAGGGCCTGGCGGCTGCCAAATCCATGAATGGCTCGACGATCCGCATACCCTGGCACGCGGTACCCGCTGCAGAAACCAGCGCCCCTTCCTGTGCGTGGACCCTGTCCCATCGGTCCTGTTCCATCTCCACCTGGCATTTGGTCACCTCCATTTTGGTCCAACTGTGTTCTTCCGTCTCCATCCGTTTCCCCGCCATCGGCCGTCTCTGCCGGCCCTTTCCGCCGGGTATCGTCCGCATCGGCATCCAGGCATGGCCAGCAAAGGATCGGGCAGCCTGCCATCGAGGTAGGCGTCGAGGACCACGTCCAATTCCCCCGAAACCCAGGGGATCACGGTGATGCCCCCTGCCTCGATGCGGCTGGCGAGCTCCTGGCTGATGCCGCCGCACAGCAGAGTTGAGACACCCATTTCCGAGAGGCGTCCAGGACGTTTGTCGCAACCCAGTTCCGACCAATCCTGGTGAGTCACCCGGTTTGGGCCGAGCTCTGACGTGTCGATCACGAGCAGCCGCCGGCAGCAGTCGAAGACAGGTGAAACGCGCCCATTGAATTCGGGAATCGCAAGCTTCATGGATCCAGAAGGAGCAAGAAACCTGCCAGGAAGGATCAAAAAGGTTTAATCAATTGTTATAAAAGGTTTTTTTGGCCTATTGAAAGGTACGGACAGAACAGAAGAAAGGTTGATTTGTTGAAAATTACAACACCATCAACATGGATAATGTTGAATTATTCAACGCCCTCCGCCTTGGGGGGGAGGCTTGATCCCCCATTGCTTGCATTTACGCCAGATGGTGCCCCTGTCAACACCCAGATCCCTTGCGGCGGCTGAGCGGTTCCAGTCGTTGCGGACCAGTGCGTCGCGGATGGCTCTGGCTTCCATGTCCTCCAGAGTGTGGCCGGCGGGCGGCCGTTCATTCCTCCCTTCACCGCACCTGAACGTGTCCGGCAGGTGCCGGCACTCAATGTTCCCGGATGGACAGAGGATGAAAGCATGTTCAATAACGTTTTCCAGTTCCCGTATGTTACCCGGCCATTCGTGGTGTAGAAAAGCATCCAGAACCTCCTGGGACAGACCGCTGATCTCCTTGCCGCGCAGATGGTTCATCCGTTCGATGATGAGATCCGATAACAACGGGATATCCTCCTTTCTGTCCCTCAGGGGAGGCAGTGCGATGCGAATCACGTTTATCCGGTAAAAGAGGTCTCTTCGGAACCTCCCCGCTTCGACTTCCGAGGCGAGATCCTTGTTGGTGGCCGTAACGATGCGAACGTCAGCCGTGACGGATCTGGTGGAACCCAGGGGCTCGAAAACTTTTTCCTGGAGGACCCTGAGAAGCCTGACCTGGTGTGCGGGAGACACATCCCCGACCTCATCCAGAAAGATCGTCCCTTTCCGGGCAAGGGCGAATTTCCCGGGCTTGTCCCGCTTGGCATCGGTAAAGGCTCCTGCCATGTGACCGAACAGCTCCGATTCCAGAAGCGTGTCGGGGATCGCGCCGCAATTGACCGTGATCAGGGGACCATCACGACGTGAGCTCAGATTGTGGATGGCTCTTGCCATCAGCTCCTTGCCTGTCCCGCTCTCCCCTTCGATCAGGACGGTGCTCCCGCTGAGGGCGATGTCAGGCAAAATGGAAAAGATGTCCTTCATCCTCGTGCTGCGGGAGACCATGTCAGAAAAATGATACCTGTTCTCAACCTCCTTGCGCAGGGCCTCGACCAGGGACAGATCCCTGAAGGTCTCAACGCCCCCCATGATCTTTCCTTTACGGTTTCTGAGCAGGGCAGTGCTGACGCTGATGGGGACTTTGGTGCCCTCAGCGTTCAGAATGGTGATAGACCGATTTACAACCGGTTCACCGGTCCTGGTCGTGTGCTTGAGGGCACAGTCACCCTCGCAGATGTCGGCCTTGAACACTTCCCAGCAGCGTCTTCCGAGGGCTTCTTCTCTGGGGACACCCGTGATCCTTTCAGCCGAACGGTTGAAAGAAGTTACTGTAAAATCGCTGTCTACCGTAAACACCCCATCGTTGACGGAGTCGAGGATTACTGCAGTTTCCTCTGAGGTCGGGTATCCTGTTTTTCTCTCTTTCATGTTCAGCCTTTCACCGGGGACCTGCCTGTATCGAATACTGGACGATATCGTTGCAAATTTCAACAGCTGTTGTTCAGTTCCCAATGGAGCGTTTCGCATTGAGCGCCGGGCAAGAAAGGTGACTTTTCCCCTGATCCCCTGCCCTCTATTCCCCGCCTGTCCTGCTCGTCCGTCGAAGTTCATTAGAGCGAGTTGTAAAGCCTGCCGAAGGGAATCTCCGCGTCTGCGTGTCAGCGACCTGGTCTTTATCTTGCACTTCCCTCTACATGTCCCGAAAACGCAAAGCCCCCCACCTGACGACTGGTGAGAGGGGTGAGCGCGCCGCGGTTCTCTATCTTCTCCTGCGCGGCTACCGCATTCTCCGACGCAATTATGTGTGCCCGTCGGGCGAGATCGACATCGTTGCCCGGAAAAAGGGGGTTGTCGTATTCGTGGAGGTCCGGACACGCCAGGCGGGGGCCCTCGTGGATCCCATGGCGTCCATCCATGACCTGAAACTGGCTCACTTCATGGACGCCGCGCGCTATTACCTGGTGGCCAGCAGAGATCCGGGTGCCCTGTGCCGGTTCGATATCATCACTGTTACCGGACCGGGGATACTCGCGGCCCGGATCGTTCATTACGCGGACGCCTTCCGGATCACCGACGAGAGACCCGCCCGCGGCAGGGACCTGAAGGCCTGGATCCGGCGGCAGCCGCGGCTGCGAGGGAGGAGGGTCCGGAAGAAAAAGCTGGACCCGGAGACACGGGGACGCGGGGACGCTGAGAAAGACCGGTAACGGGATGTCGGGGTTTGGGCGTGTCGTGAAAAGAAAACGATCCCGACACATGGGTAAAACAGACAACTTCACACCTTCAACTTTGTTTTTCTCGAATCACGAGTCACGAATCACGGCTTATATTTTTTTTATTCATGGGATCCTTCTATTTTTGCTTCCTATCAGCAGGGTTTGTGTTAAAATTTCACATAGATGAGGCCCCCCATCGTCTGGAGGTCTTTAAGCACTCTGCCTGATCTCCATTAAACCTTCGGTGGCAAACGGGGTCTGCCTGTATAAGTTTTGTGTACAGGTCTGTGGATTTGGATTTGAGGGAGGGCAGAATGACAGGGGCTAAGATTCTCATCGTCGACGATGAGAAGGCCATAAGGGATGGTCTGCGCAAGATCCTGGAGGGGGAGGGATATCAGGCGGAACTGAGCCACAACGGCTATTCAGCCGTGGAAAAGCTCCAGGTCAGCGATTTTGAGCTTGTCATAACTGATCTCAAGATGCCGGGGATGGACGGGGTCGAGGTTTTGAAGGCCATCTCCATCCTTCAACCCAACGTACCGGTCATCTTTATCACCGGCTACTCCACGGTGGAAAACGCTGTGGAAGTCATGAAGATAGGCGCCTTCGACTACCTGCCAAAACCGTTCACACCGAAACAGCTCCTGGAAAAGGTCGACAAAGCTCTTGAACACAGGGCTTTCCTGCTGGAGGAAGACTCCCCCTCCCGCCATCTCAGTGAACAGATCGAAGGCGTTAACCTCATCGGGCAGAGCCCGGCCATGAAAAAGGTTTTCATGAGGCTCGATCAGGTGGCCCCCACGGACAGCACGGTCCTCATCATGGGGGAAAGCGGGACCGGGAAGGAACTGGTGGCCAGGGCGATCCACCACCTGAGCACGCGGCGAACCAAGCCTTTCATAGCCATCGACTGCACCACCCTGGTGGAGAACCTCCTGGAAAGTGAACTGTTCGGCCATGTAAAAGGCTCCTTCACCGGGGCCGTCCAGACCAAGACCGGGTTATTCAAAGTGGCTGACGGCGGGACCCTGTTCCTCGATGAGGTGTCCAACATCACACCATCCATCCAGGCAAAGCTTCTTCGTGTTCTGCAGGAGAGGGTGATCACACCCATTGGGGGAACCAACACCATTCCCATCGATATTCGCCTCATAGCAGCCACCAACCGGGATCTGAAAGAGATGGTCTCCGAAGGGACCTTCCGGGAAGATCTT
>Ga0209536_100010665_pt1 | contig 13521 bp, 13 predicted proteins | sample DeeMarSeWOR28_12_FD_187461 | JGI IMG/M metagenome (GOLD analysis project Ga0209536, IMG submission 187461) | Marine sediment microbial communities from White Oak River estuary, North Carolina - WOR-2-8_12 (SPAdes) (version 2) | ecosystem: Environmental > Aquatic > Marine > Intertidal zone >...
CACCATTGCGGCGCGAAATTTCATCCGCATGATCGCCGGCGGTGCGGCCGCGCACTCCGACCACGGCCGGTGTGTAGCCGAGGTCTTTATGTCGGCGGCTAGAAAAGAAACCGAGGCATACCGGGTCAAGGATGTCGGCAAACTGTTGTCCATTGCGCCCTATTTCGATGTCGCCACAACCGTTGACGTGGACGGAAAGCAGGTTGACCGGGATATCGATGAAATCGCGGTGGAGGTTGGGGAAAAGGCCCTCTACGAATGGGGACGGCCGGTGGGAGAACTGCGTTATTTAAAGCGGGCACCGGCCCCCCTGTACGAAAAATGGAAGAAAAATGGCGTGCTGCCTAGAAACATTGACAGAGAAATTGTAGAGATTATGCACCGCACCCACATGGGGGTCGATCAGGACTATAAAAACCTGATCAAGCAGGGGTCCCGGGCGGCGATTGCGGACGGCTGGGGCGGCTCCATGCTGGCCACCGATCTTCAGGACGTATTATTCGGCACCCCCTATCCCCTGCAGTCCGAGGCCAATCTCGGGGTCTTAAAAAAAGATCATGTCAACATTGTCATCCATGGCCACGAACCGGTCCTGTCCGAGATGATTGTGGCCGCCGCTCAATCCCCTGAAATGATATCCTATGCGCAATCAAAGGGAGCCAAGGGCATCCAGCTCTCCGGCATCTGCTGCACGGCCAATGAGATCCTGCAGCGTCACGGCGTGCCGCTGTGCGGTACCTTCCTGCAGCAGGAGCTGGCCATTATCACCGGTGCCTGCGATGCCATGGTCGTCGACATTCAGTGCATCATGCAAAATGTCGCCAACGTGGCCGCCTGCTTTCATACCAAACTGATCACCACCCATCCCATCGCCAAGATGGAGCAGGGCAATGTGATTCATATCGAGTTCGATGAGCATCACGCCCAAGAGGATGCCCGGCGCATCATCAAACTGGCCATCGACAATTTTAAAAACCGGGGTGCCGAGGTCATGATCCCCAAACAAAAAAGTACCCAGATCGCAGGATTCGGGGTCGAATCCATCGAGTACCATCTGGGCGGGATTTTCCGCGGCTCCTACTATACGCTGAATGATAATATCATCAACGGCCGCATTCGGGGTATCGCGGGCGTTGTCGGCTGCAACAATGCCAGAACCCGGCATAATGAAGGACACATCACCATCGTCAAAGAATTGATTAAAAACGACGTAATCGTTCTGACCACCGGCTGCAACGGAATTGCATGCGCCATGGAAGGGCTGTTGACTCCGGAGACGGCGGGGGTTTTTTGCGGCCCCGGGCTGGCGGAAGTGTGTGAAACCGTCGGAATACCGCCGGTACTCCATCTCGGTTCCTGCGTGGATAACAGCCGGATTTTACTGGCAGCCACCGAGGTGGTCAAAGCGGGCGGGCTGGGAAATGACATCTGCGATCTGCCGGCCGCCGGCAGCGCGCCCGAGTGGATGAGTGAAAAAGCGATCAGTATCGGACACTATTTTGTTTCTTCCGGCGTCTACACCGTCTTCGGGGTATCGCTGCCCACATACGGTGCCCCCGAGTTTCAAAAATACCTGTTCGAGGATTTGGAAAAAATCTACGGCGGCATGTGGGACCTGGAAGCCGACCCGCTCAGACACGCCCGGAAAATGATCGCGCACATCGACAAAAAGCGGCGTGATCTGGGTATTGATCGGGGCAGAGAAAGAATTCTGGTGGATATGGCCGATCGTCGTGACATGGCCGTTATTTAAGCTGAAGCATAATCATTTGGGCATGTTTGTAAAAATTTTGGGTATTGTTTTTTTACGAACGCTTAAATCTTTACGGGAACCTTATGGAAGAATCAAAACGACTTCGTTTGACCCAAACGGTTACAGGCGCAGGGTGAGCTTCTAAACTGCCGCCAGGGGACTTGGACGCGGCATTGCGCGGGCTTGACTTCCCGACCGATCCAAATTTGATTGTGGGGTTGGATCGCGCAGACGATGCCGGTGTTTACCGGATTACAGATAATCTAGCTATCATTCAGACGGTGGATTTTTTTACCCCCATTGTCGATGATCCTTACTGGTTCGGACAGATAGCTGCCGCCAACGCGTTAAGCGACATTTACGCCATGGGGGGTATCCCCAAAACGGCAATGAACATAGTTGCCTTTCCGCTAAAAAAAATGCCTATTGATATTCTTCGCCGAATAATTGAAGGCGGACTGGACAAGTTGCGGGAGGCCGACGTTCTTCTAGTGGGGGGCCATAGCATAGAAGACGATGAAATCAAGTATGGTCTTTCCGCAACCGGCTTTGTCCATCCGGAGCAGGTCATTACGAAAAGAAATCTGCGGGCGGGCGACCGGCTGATTCTGACCAAACCGCTGGGGACCGGCATTATCAGCACAGCGATAAAAGGAGGGCTCGCCTCTCAAGAAACAATTCAAGCAATAACCAGGCTGATGGCGACCTTAAATCGGACCGCAGCCGAAGCGATGAAGCGTTATCCGGTCCACGCTTGTACCGATATTACTGGATACGGCCTGGTCGGCCACCTTGCAGAAATGCTCATCGGGTCAGGTTTCGGGATCAGGCTTGTTGCAGGTAACATTCCGATCATTCCAGAAGCAGTCGAATATGCCGCCATGGGGATGATTCCTGGGGGCGCATACAAAAACAAAAACTTCAGAGAATCGCTGGTTAACTTCGAAACCCCTATAGACCCGCGCATCCAGGATTTGCTTTTTGATCCGCAGACCTCAGGTGGCTTGCTGATCAGTTTGAGTGAGCAAGCTTCGACAAAATTACTGGCTGAATTAAAAGAAAAAGGGATAGAGGCATCCGCTGTAATTGGAGAAGTTGTCACACAACCGGTTGAAGAAATTCTGATCGGCCCATGAAAATTAAGGGATAGAAATGAGAATAATCGATGCGCGGGGCCTGGCCTGTCCGGGTCCGGTACTAGAGGCGAAAGCATCTCTTGGAAAAGGCCCGACAGATACGATCAAAGTAATTGTCGATAATGAAGCCGCTCAACATAATGTCTCACGTTTCTTGGTGCATCATGGATTTGAGGCCAAGACTCATCGCGAGGGGAACGATTTTCATGTAATCGGAAGTTTTAAAAAGGGTTTTTCCGCAGTGCCGGCGGAAGAACCCGAAAAAAAGCCTGGGTTAAAGAAGATTATGGTCATGGTTGCCACGGACCGAATGGGTTTTGGAGATGATGAGTTGGGATTAAAGCTGATGGCCAATTTTATTAAAACATTAAATGAAATAGGGCCTGAACTGTGGCGGCTGATTTTTGTCAATAACGGCGTCAAGCTAACCATTAAAAACTCGGAAGTATTGCCGTCTCTTAAAGCGTATGAAAAAAATGGGCTTCAGATCCTGGTTTGCGGGACCTGCCTGACTCATTTTAAGCTGCTTGATGAGAAGCAAGTCGGTGAGACAACCAACATGCTTGATATTGTCACGGCGATGCAGGTGGCTGACAAAGTAATTAATATCTAATATTTTTTGGTTCATATTTTGGAATCATTTTCCTTCAGCGGGAAAAACATCCTTGTAACCGGAGCCAGCGGGGGGCTTGGTTCAACGCTGGTCAAAGGTATGGCCGAAATGGGCGCAAGCCTGGTCATTTCCGCCAGGACATCCAGCCGGCTGAAACAATTGATTTCTACTTTACCCAAACAAACGCGGACCATCCCTGTCCCCGCGGACCTGGCTTCACCCGACAGCGCTAAAAATCTTGCCGAAAGAGCAATCAAGGCTTTGGGGCACATCGATGTGCTGTTGAATAATGCCGGCATCGGATATTTTGCCCTGATGGAAGAGGCTGCCGAACAAAAAATCCGGCACCTTTTCGAAGTCAACACCTTTTCCCCCCTGGCACTCATCATCGCCCTGCTGCCCCACATGAAAACCAGGAAATCGGGCCGCATTATTAACATCGTATCCTGTGCCGGCCGCGTTCCGGTCCCGACCGAAGGTGTATACGGCGGGAGCAAAACCGCGCTGGCGGTGATGTGCAATACCATGCGTCTCGAGCTTGAACCGCTGGGCATCGATGTGATCAACATTTATCCGGGTACAGTGGATACGCGTTTTGAGGAAAACGCGCTGCGTGAAAACAAGCGGCCGGGACTGCGCCCGGCCGATCATTTCGGTGCATCTGCGGCATCGATTTCAAAAGAAATTCTGGCCGCGGCTGCCGGGCCGCCGGGTGAAATATGGCTGGACAAAGGGGCCAGATGGCTTGCGGCCGCCTCCTTGAGCTGGCCCAAATTTGCCGACGGCCGCCTTTACGCCCTGCGGGATAAAGTGCTGTCTCACGTCCCTCAAACCATACCGTTTGAAAATAGACCCTGGCGTTTGCTGAGCTTTGAAACTTCAGCGGTCTCCCAATTAAAATGCGCCGACGGTTTTTGGAAATCCGCACACCGGCAAACTAAAACCGCTCTGCCCCAGTCAAAAAAGATATGGAAAGCCGTTCGCTCCAGTCTGCCTGAAATTCAGACCATTGATTTCATTACCGGTCAGCCTCCCCTCGAACAGCACCCCCTGGCAGATTGGATCAAACAAGCCAAATCAGTCGGCTGCCAAACGGGCGTTCAGGCTGATCCTGCCGCTTTGAGCAACGGCATCGCCCGGCAAATCATTCAATCCGGGACGGATCGAATGATTTTTTTAATGCGAAGCGTACCGACTGAAAATGATGGGGGCATTGCGGCCGGAACTGAATTCGAAACGATTTGTGAACGTATCATGTCCGTCAATTCCCTGCGATCCGGTTACGGCACGACCATGATCATCGACTTTTTACTGTCTCTTAAAAATATTGAACTGATTGAAGATATGGTCGAGCTTGCCGCCCGCCTGGGCGCGGACCGGGTCCACTTTTCCCAATGTGATGTCATCCAGGGCGCCTTTAAAAAGGATCGCGGCTTTCTGTACGCCAAAGACAGTTTAGGGAAAAAGGGGGTAACCAAAGCCCTGGCAAGGGCGCGGCGGCGGGCTAAAAAAGTGAAAATCGACCTCACATCCTTTTCCCAAGCCCCGGAGGAGCAGCCGGTCTGTGAGCTGGATCCACGCCATTCGCTTATTATCCGTCATGACGGCACCGTCGCGCCGTGTGTAAATTTAGCCGTCGGCGGTCCCGTTTTCTTTCTGGGCCGAAAAGTGGATATGCCGACCGTTCACTACGGCCGGCTTCCGGAACAATCCCTGGCCGAGTTGTGGGAAAATGAAAGTTGTCGGTTCTTTCGAAACCGGTTTCAGGATCGCATTCGGGCTCACGATGCAAAACTGGGAATAAGAGCTTTTGAAGCCTCATGGCCCAAGCTTCAGGAGGCCCTGCGGGCGGCCCGGGACGCCATGCCGCCGCCGCCCAGAGGATGTGACGTGTGCGCTTATCTATATGATATTTGACGATTGAATCAAGGATTCAGCATCACCAGTCAACAGGGTTTAAATGAGGATGAAACTTGCAGTCAGCCGCCAAATGGATATCGAAAAATTAACCGTGTTGCTGCCCTATTGGCTCAAACACAATCGGCAGCACATCCGCGACCAGGAGATATGGTTTGAAGAGGCCCAAAAAGCGGGGTTGCTTCAAATTGCCGCGGAACTGGAGAAGGTTATCGATCATTCCAAAATGATTAATCGGCATATAGAAAACGCTATTTTTCTCATAAGTAATTATGAAGGATTAGAAGTGGCTTAAAGGTTTGAAGGCTGGGGCCATGAACATCGAGCGGACCTGAGCGGTAGTCAGGCGACCCTGATTTTGAAGATACAATCTCTACCCTAAACAACGGTTTTTTATATGGCCATATATCGGTATGGAAACAGCACCCCTCAAATCGGAAGGGCATGTTTCGTCAGCGACACCTCCGTTGTCATCGGGGATGTGCTCATCGGCGACAACTGCTATATCGGTCACGGATGCATTTTAAGGGGCGACTACGGAAGCATCAAAATTGGAAATGGAACCGCCGTGGAAGAAAATGCCGTGCTTCACATTCGGCCGGGCGGTTTATTGGAGCTGAAGGAAAAAGTGACTGTCGGCCACGGGGCCTTGGTCCACGGCAAACTCATAAAATCGTTTGCCGTGATCGGAATCGGCGCGATTATCGGATTTGATGTGGTGGTCGGAGCCTGGAGTATCGTTGCCGAAGGTTGCGTGGTCCCCAACGGGAAAGTAATCCCCGAGGAAAAAATCGTGGCCGGCATTCCTTGTCAGGTTATCGGAGATACCCTGGACAAACATAAAAAGTTCTGGACCTACGGAAAGCAGCTTTATATCGATTTGGCCAAGGAATATCCTGAAAAGTTCGAGCGAGTCGGTTAGCCTAGTTATCTTTCACGAAGTCCATTCGTTTTTTCAGGCCGGTAATGGCTGGCCCGGACCCATCCGAGTGATCCCGGTTTCCAGAGGATTTATCGATGTGGGCATCACAACGCCCGTATCGCCACAAGTCAGTATTACCTCAATTAAGATATCAGCATCAAGGCCAAGATGACGACCGAAGTGCTGCCTGGGCTTGTGGTCATAGATTTTGGTTGGGGAAATCCAAACGACGATGGCGTAAACGTTAACATCCTGACAGCGGATAACGAACGCGATCCCATCACCGCGACAACTCCGAACCGGAGATTTATTTGTGAGGTGAGCCGGAAATAAAGTTTGGTGAAGTATTCATCAGAAAAACGGCGTTTTTTTCATTACTCATTTTTTTAGCGCCAATTTTATTAATCCGGCTTTTCCGGTTGTTTTTATCCGATTCGGGCATAATCAAGGGGCGGTTGAACCATCGCCCCTCGTCTGATTGAAGCGCAGTGCTTCGAGACCGGCGTCGCTTTAAGCCTCTTCGTCGGCCTTTTTCTCCAGCTCGTCGATGCGCCTGTTGATCGCATCCAAATCGTTTTTTACCGCCGCCGCTTCAGCCCTGAGCATGTCCAGCTCGCCTTTAGGATCTGGAGTATAGGGATCATCGTATGCAGGTCCGAACCGTCCTCCCCAGGCGGGATAAACACCGCGCCGGCCGAAGCCTCTGCCGTACCCGCGGCCCGGGGCGTACCCGCCCCTGAATCCGCGCCTTAAACCCGGACCCCTGAAACCGCCTCCCATGACCGGGTAAGGATATCCAGCTGCGGCAGGACTGCAAAATCCTCTCGCGCCACCTGTCATGGGACCGGCCCCCATGGGGCCTGTTTGATCGAATCCAGGCATTTTGACACCTCCTCTTGTTTGGGTTGTTGATGCGGGGAACACACCCCGGCTTGGTATACAACGACCCGAGGTCGTTTTTTGTTCCCTTCAGGCCTTAGCCCACCTTATTTCGTCCGCCTCTTCCAGCGCCTCTGCCAACGCTTCTGCCGGAGCCCCTACCGGACCTCCGGCCCAAATTGCGGCCCGGACGGCCGTCCGAACCGGGGACCTTAGGGTCTGGATTGCATAAACCCCGCCCCCGGCCGGTTGCGGCGCCTTTTCCTTGCGGACCGGTTCCGTCCTTTCTTGGCATGTCGGTCACCTCCCTTTTTGGTTGACATTCAAAATATGCGCTAAAAAATACCGTGCTGAAAATTTACCATAACATCCACGGGTCCTTTTTAAAGACCACGCCCCCATCCGCCTCTGCGGCGATGCCGGCGGCGCATATCCCGAAATTCGTAAACACCGCCCCCGATGATTAATTCTTTTCCGCCAATCAGCGCTTTGGCCACCATGCTGCGCGCCCGGGCCAGAATCCTTCCATATGTATGGCGGGAAACCGCCATCATGCCGGCGGCGGTTTCCTGATCCAAATGCTCAAAATCGCTCAGCCGGATGGCTTCCAGCTCCTCCATCGACATAGACACTTGCCCGCTGACCGGTATGCCGCGAGGTATAAAAGCGACAGCGGCCGGATATGCGGATACGAATCTAATTTTTTTGGGGCGCGGCAAGGCTTAATTCTCCTTTTTTGCTCTTTTGATCTAAATATAAATACTAAATTATATAATGTCAAGACAATTATTGCTCATTTGATCAAAATTCAGAGTGCCGCCTTTGTCGCCCTTGATGGTTTTTGAAAAAATTGCAGAAAACACCCCGGTCCATTCAAGGTAAATCGACAATCGTGCCCGCTTTGTTAAAGAAAAAACACTCGCCGAATTCCTGTGCCAGCAGGCCGGCGGCCGGCAGGTCGGTGCAGTGGCACAAGCCCAGCCTTTGCACCCCCAGATCCTTCAAAGCCGCTACGGTCTGCCACAGACGATCTTCAGAAACACCAACAAGGTGGGAACCTCCGATCACGGCGTGTATGGTCGCTGTACCCGCAATCTGCTGCGCATGGTAGAGGGTGTTGATCATGCCGCGGTGGGCGCAGCCCAAGATGACGACCAGACCTTGTCCTGTCCTGACAATCAGCGCCTGATCGTCCAAGACGTGATCCGGTTTCCAGCCGGAATTCTCCTGAACGAAGAGAGCGGCATCTATCTTTTCAAAGGATGTAACCATCGGGATCTCCCCGGTTGTCAAGACGTCCTCTGCAATGTGAACCGGACGGGAGGTTTGTCGGAAGACGCCTCCCAGACTCTCCAGTTCCTTCCGCCGAAAGGGAATACCGATGAACCGATCCGGCTGTCCTTCACGCCGGGCGTATTTTGCCTGCCAGATATCCGGGTGGGCGATTATTTCGACCGGTTTTTTCATTCGGCGCAGCAGTTCGCGCAGACCGCCGGTATGGTCGAAATGTCCGTGGCTCAGGGCGATTTTCTCGATCTTGGAAAGATCGATGCCGAGGATATCGGCATTATGGGAAATTGAGCGGCTCTGACCGGTATCGAGCAGGACGCTTGTCTCTCGGGTCTCTACCAGCACACTCAGCCCCCATTCGCCTAAAAATTCCCCCATACCGGCCGTGTTTTCACTCAAGGTCGTAAGGCGAATTGTCATAATCCCCTCCTCTCTTTGACGAGAACCAAAGCATCCACCGGATACATTTTATGGCTATATTAATCCTCTTCAAGCGCTCTTTGATTCCGGGGTTGCTTGGGTGTCAGCTTGGGCGGCAAATGCAGCGATTTTCAATGACTCCTGGAGCAGAATCTTTCCCAGCCCATCATGTGCGCGGCACCGGCGATGGTGGTCCCATAGAAAAGAAGCGGCTTTGCTCCCAGAAAATCCTTTAGGGTGCCGTTTACAAGGGTGGTGCCCGTTACGACCAGAAGGTCGGCCCAGGCCTGTGCCTCTCGGGCCCTTTCAGGGCCTTCGATGGTCACCTGAAATTTGACGGAACCAATGTTCTCAGGGTCCAGGTCCAGAACCCGCAAAGAAAATTGAGCACTCAAGGATTCCACCATGCGGGGCTGGAAGCCGATCAAGCCGAGCTTCATGCGGCCGTATTTTCTTTTTATATATGAAGCCAATTCGGCCGCACACGCCGCCGGCTCCTTGTCACGGCAGTGGAGGGTTTGCTCAACTTTGCCCAAGTGGCGCAAAACGGCATTTGCGGTACTCACGAACACGGCCCGTCTGAAATTGTTTTCGAGACTCATTTTCAGAACGTCTTTCAGAATGCCTTCAAAATCGCCATAGCGGTCCGTAAAAGCCTGCCCCATTGAGCCCTGAAACTCTGCCTGCATCAGCCGCTCTTTGCCTTTTTGCAGCGGGAAATCATCGGCCTCAGGATTCCCAATGGCCTCCTGCGTTGTAAGCACGCGGGCTTTCACCCGCACAGGTTGAGTCAGCAGATCCTGAGAACTGCATATTTCAAACAACTTTTCCTTGATCTTTGGGAATATGTCTTTCATGAAGCCCCCTTTTAACCTTTTCATCCCGGCCTCAGCGCCTTTCCGCTCGCTGAAGGATAGACAGATGAGATAAATACACAAGCCCCGGGCGCTAACCCGCATTCCCAAAAAAATTCTTTATGAGAAATGTGGATTAATCCCGCCGGCAGCCCTCGCCGCCGGAACACGGCGGCACTTGGCAGCGTTCTTCACGACCGCAGCACGTTTGGCCTGGCATGATGCCGGATGACCCTTTCGATACGGACGCAACCGAAAGGATTCTGTGCATTTCCTCTCCGCCGCAGGATTTGCATCGGACCGGTTCACCTCCGCCGACACCCATCAGATATTCTGAAATGCCTCCGCAGGCTTGACAGCGATATTCATAAATAGGCATATTGCCCCCTTCCTTATTTCCATCTGAAAGGGAATTAAAAAGATTTTTTTGAGATGGCTTCTAGTAGAAACAATATTAAAACCAACCCGGATTATGACGCCGGCCGAGACAGGCTATACGCTTCACATTCTGAAAATTCGTTGGCGCACGATATCTTGCCGGTTAAAAGCGCATGAAGTTTAGAAAGCGTCCTGCAATTGTTCGCACACTTCGGAAGCTGTTTTTTATTCAGGCAGTTTCTGCAGGGACTCCGGGTTATATAGCCGCCTTCAAAATCAAACCTGTTTTTATTCATAAGCATTTTTGTCATCGAGGAACCCCTTCTTTTGGCCAAGTAAAAAGAGGACACGCCGGCATCGTCCCGAATCATTCGACATGTTAAGGTATCAGCGCCTTGGAATTAACGAACAATTTTACTTCCTTCAGGGGCCAGCGCCCTTCCATGGTTTCCAGTGAATGTCAAAGAATAAGGCGGGTTGTCGATGATACAGTTTTTTTTGAACACATCCAGACCAAAAGGATGGACGGCGGAAAGGCTGCTGGTATGAATATAAATGTTTCGGGCACGGTGGCTGACGTTTCTTAACGCGCTGATCAGCTGGCTAGCGGATGATCCATCGAAACAACCAATCAGTTTTAAATGAAGGTTGTCGCTATTTTGATGTCGAAATATTCTAAAGTTCGAGGCCATTGTTATATCCTTTCAACGCTTTTTTACACAACAATTCAGGTTCAGTCCTCAAGGCCGGTTATCGGAGCCCGATATCCGAACGGACACAGCGATTTTTCCCGGCCAAGGAAGATTATCCTTTTTCCAAGCCGATGATGTTCGGCTTCTCTTCTTTCCGCGCCTGTTCCGGTGTCGGATATGCCGCCACGCTCATAAATCTGCGGCGCGAACACTCTTCGCCCACAAACATATCTTTCAAATTTTATGCCAGGATTGGAATCTGCGGCTGGAAAAAATTTAACTTAATGATATTGATGATTTATAGTGGAAAAGGGTTCAATACAGGTAGCGAGCGGATTGGATCGTGTTGCTAAATTGCAATAACCGAACGTAATGCAATGGCATAGCGTTCGATGAAATTTCCTTGAAAAGGTCTTTCCCCAAAAACCCATAACGCCTCATTGCGAATGCGATCACACCCGTTTTATGCAACGAAACAAAGACATCCTGCCTGGACAATGCATTTCCAAAGCGCGCTGATATAAAACCGATATCCAACGGTACCGCTTCGCGCGAAGACCGGCACCGCATTGCAAGGATTAAATCTAAGCTTCTTTTATTATGGTTCATTCCGCTCTCACGGTATTCGCCTTGAATTCCTGGATCTTGGGCAGGCAGGGGACAAGGACAGGCAGACCAAACAAGGCATTTAGACGGCCATCAATCAGAGGGAATATAATTGACAACCCACTATTCACCGGATAAGGTTAACCTGTACCAGAGATCCTTAAGAATCGGAGAAATTTTCGGTCGTGCCCGCGTTATCTGCCGGGATGTCTTTTTTTTGACGGCCCGATCTGACCAGCCGTCGATGCTGCACAGTTTAAACCGGAAGAAAATGCTTGCGGTCCTGGAAAACGACATCGATAACGGGTTTGTTTTTTTAAACAACTTTCAGGGGCGCCGGCTCATCGGCCCTATCAAATGTACCAAAAATTCTTCCAAAAAACCCTCCTGAAAAGGCGGATTGTGTGAAAGGGAATAGAGATGAAATCCGTCACTATCGAACAAATTCTGGGGAGCTGTGAAATTTTTAGAGGACTGCAGCCCGCTGAAATAAAGATGATCGCGGATATCTGTCAGGTCAAATCTTATGATAACGGCGAACTGGTTTATCAACAGGGCGATTTTGGCGACAATCTTTATATTATTGCCGACGGTCAGGTAGTTCTGGAAAGAAGCATGAACATCGGCTCAAGAGAAGGAAAGGTCGTCATCGCCACGATTGGAAAAGGAAGGGTCTTCGGCTGCTGGTCAACCCTTTTAGGCGAGCCCCATATCATGATGTTGACGACCTTCTGCCAAACACCTGCCGACATTCTCGTGTTAAAAGGTGCGGATCTGAGGGACCTGATGAAGCGAGATACAAATTTCGGCTTCAATGTGATGGAAAGATTATGTTTCCTGCTCCGCGAGCGGATACAGGCCGCTTACGGCGCCATGGAAAGAATTTGATCGCATCGCGCAGCCTTTCAACAAACGGCGTCTGAAAATATTTGCGGTATCTGAATGATAAGGGGGCATTAAATGCAGCCGGGGCTCGGTGACGAGAAAAGATCCAAACTCGAAGAACTCGAATCCGACCTTGCCCGGGAAGGTAAAGAGAGAGGCAGGCTCATACCGATGCTTCAAATGGTCCAGGCTAAACTCAGCTACCTTCCCCTGGAGGCCATTCACATGCTGGCGGACCACCTGGGCATTTCTTCCTCAGAGGTTTACGGGGTAGCGACGTTTTATAATCAATTTCGTTTTAACCCGCCCGGCAGAAACCCGGTGAAAGTCTGTTTGGGAACCGCCTGTCACGTTAAAGGCGGAGAAATTATTTTAGAAAATTTCGAGAGAAAATTAGAAATCAAAGAGGGGGAAACCACCCCGGATAGAGAGTTCAGCATTGAGCGGGTAGCCTGTGTTGGTTGTTGTGCCTTGGCGCCGGTCGCGATCTTAGGGGAAACCGTGCACGGCCATATGGCCCCCAGCAAAGTAGAAGGGCTGGTATTGAGAACCCGAATCGAAAAAGAAAAGCTGGCCCGAGAAAAGCAAAAAAATGAATCCGGTGAATAGCTCCCCATCCAACCCCATATACGCCGCCCTGCGGGAAGAAGCCCAAAAAAGACGTCAGGCTTTCCAGGATGCGCCGGGCCCCAAAATCCATATCGGTATGGCAACCTGCGGAATCGCCGCCGGCGCTCTGGAAACAAAAGATGCCTTCGAACAGGCCTTTAACCGGTACGGGATTGAGGCGCAGATTCATCCGGTGGGGTGTATCGGCCACTGCTATGCAGAACCGTATGTAATTATCGATCACCCGTCATCCGGGTTTCCCCCCATTTTTTATCCCGAGGTTACCCCCGGCAAAGCCCAAATGCTCACCAAGCTTTTTTTAGTGGAAGGCGATCCCCGCTTTGAACATGTTCTCGGTGCGACTGAAGAAAATGAAATGATTCCCTGGGTGATGGAATTTTCCCGCTTTAGCCGGGAAAAACGTATCGTCATGGAAAAATGCGGTCGCGTCGATCCCGAGGATATTTATGATTACATTGCCGATGACGGCTACGCGGCCCTGGCCCGGGTCCTGGGGCAGAACCCGGATGAAATTGTGCAGGAAATCAAAGCCGCCGGCCTCAGGGG
>Ga0209536_100010667_pt1 | contig 13520 bp, 13 predicted proteins | sample DeeMarSeWOR28_12_FD_187461 | JGI IMG/M metagenome (GOLD analysis project Ga0209536, IMG submission 187461) | Marine sediment microbial communities from White Oak River estuary, North Carolina - WOR-2-8_12 (SPAdes) (version 2) | ecosystem: Environmental > Aquatic > Marine > Intertidal zone >...
CGGGAGTCCTTGTGCATTGTGCAAAGGTCTTCTGCTCGGAGTCTGCTGAAGAGGTAACCAGCAGTGCCTTGCAAATTCTTGGTGGGAAGGGCTATGTTCAGGGGAATCCGGCCGAAGAAGGCTACCGCAATGCTAAATATCTTCGCATCGCCGGCACCTCTTCGGAGATTTCCCGCATGAAAATCGCCGACGAGGTGTTAAGAAATGAGTGATCTTCTCTATGAAGTGAAGGGGGGCGCAGCATTTCTGACGATTAATCGCGAGTCCAGAAGAAACGCCATCAGCCAGGAAATGATTTCAGCCTTCCTTGCCCGCCTGGACCAGGCTGATCAGGATGACGATGTATACGCCGTCTGCATTACAGGGGCGGGCGAAAAGGCTTTTTGCTCTGGCGCAGATCTTGCTGTGACCCTGGCCAAAGAAGGAGAAGACCCCCTTTCTGGAGCGAGAAACTATGCAGAACTGCTCAAAAAGATGGCGCATTTCGCCAAACCATTGGTCGCGCGGGTAAATGGGCCCTGTCTTGCCGGCGGGCTTGGCCTCATGCTATCTTGCGATATCGTCATAGCCAGAAATGACGCGTTTTTCTCTACCCCGGAAGTTAATGTGGGCATCTTTCCCATGATGGTCGGTGCACTCCTTTATCGCAATGTGAGCCGGAAAAAGGCTGTGGACATGGTCCTTACGGGGCGCAAGATTCCGGCCACGGAAGCGGAAAGTGTGGGACTGATTACGCGCGCCGTGGAACCTGATCGACTGGATCAGGAGGTCCAACAGACCTTGAAGCTTCTCACTTCTAAAAGTTCCATCGGAATGCGGATCGGCAAAGAGGCCTTTTATGCCATGAGCGATATGCCATTCGAAGAAGCGGTGGATTACCTTTGCGAAGCCCTTGGCAGGGCCATCTCCACCGAAGATGCCATGGAAGGTATGATGGCCTTCATGCAAAAAAGAGAACCAAAATTCAAAGGAAGATAAGATGAACCGCTGACAGCAGACGAACACACAGATAATTTGTTCGGCCCGCTTGGCCGAACATATCAGTCCAGTCGCTTCGCGACAGGAACTGAGCACGTTAAGATGGATATCAACGACCTGACTTATGCCAAAGCGGGCGCCATCTTTCCACCCCCACCCCGCCCTCCCCCTTCAAGGGAGAGGGTTGGAGAGGGGGTGATGGTTTTGGATCTGCCCGAAGGCCCTGACCATAAATACCCGGCCAAGTCGGCCGGGTATTAGTCTGCGTCCGTCTGCGGTTAATTAAAGAGAGTAGTGGTATGGAATTTGAACTGGGAAGAAGTTACGATCAGTTGCAGATAGGTGAGGAGGCCAGCTTCAGCAAGACCATCACAGAAACGGATGTCTATCTCTTTTCCGGCATCAGTGGAGATTTCAACCCGTTGCACGTAAACGAGGAGTTTGCAAAGCAAACGCCTTTCAAGGCCCGCATCGCCCACGGTGCCCTTCCCCAGAGCCTGATTGCCAGGGTCCTTGGGATGATGCTGCCAGGGCTTGGCACAATAGCCGTCGAGATTCGCTGCCGTTTCAAGGCCCCAACTTTTTTTGGAGACACTATTACGGCAAAGGCGAGGGTGGGAGAGAAAATAGAAGACAAGAGATGGGTGCGTATGGTACTCACTTGGACGAATCAGCGCGAGGAAATCATTGCTGAGGGCGAGGCGATGGTCATACCACCCTCTGATGCCCCTCAGCTTTTATCGAAAGAAGAGGCATAGGCTGACACACAAAAAAAAGATCAATAGGAGGAGAACAATGGCTTTTACAGATGTGAAGGAGGTTTTTGACAATATGGGTTCAGCTTTTGACCCCGGCGCTGCCGCAGGACTGGACGCGGTCTTCCAGTATGAAATCACCGGAGAGGGTGGCGGAAATTGGATGGTCATCATCAAGGACGGGGCCTGTGAGATTAAGGAAGGCACCCATGACTCTCCCACAACAACTTTGTCCATGTCGGCTGAAACGTGGTTGGCCATAGTTAACAAGCAATTGAATGGCATGCAGGCCTTTATGAGCGGGCAACTCAAGGCGAGTGGGGACATTATGCTCGCTACGCGGATAGAACAGCTCTTTCCGCTGTAACCCTCTTAACTTCAACCCACCCAACAGATCCTCCGCTTGGGACGCTGTGGCACAATGTCATTGCTCGCCCGGTTAAATGGAGGCAGAATGATGGGCTACAGGCCTTTGCCCTGCTCTTTTTTTTTGAAGAGAGGTGGTCATTTCAAATGTATTTAACGGGGCGAAGGACTCCCGCGGAGGCAGGAGGACCGAAACCATCTCATAATGCATCTGGAATATAGAGATTGCCGCGCTTGCGCCCCCAAGCGCTACAGCGCCCAGGCGCATCGCTTCCGGCCTGCCCGCCATGGCGAGCCTGAGCTCGCTCAGACGAGGCGGGCGGGCTCCTCGCAATGACGAAAAAGGATTGTGGATCAGGCCCTGGGGGGAAGGAATATCCAAGTCATTGGAAAGTTCGGTTGGGTTTAATGTGCCATGAGCGTCTCTCAAGAGTATTTTGGCGAAACACACAACATGGTGAGAGACACGGTCCGGAAATTTGTGGGGCGTGAAATCAATCCTTTTGTGGAGGAGTGGGAGGAACAGGGAGAGTTTCCCAGAGAACTGTATGGGAAAGCGGGAGAGGCGGGCATTCTGGGGATTGGCTATCCGGAAGCGTATGGCGGTTCAGGAGGGGATATTTTTCTTAAAATAGCCGCCTGCGAGGAATTGATGCGTTGCGGCTCTTCTGGCGTGGTCGCAGGTCTCGGGTCCTTGGATATCAGTATTCCTCCCATTTTGTCTCTGGGCACAGAGGAACAGAAGTCACGCTTTGTCCCTCCTGTTCTTAAAGGAGATAAGATATCAGCCCTCGGTATTACAGAACCAAACGCCGGCTCCGACGTGGCCAATATCCGCACAAAGGGGATCCGAAAGGGTGACCATTATTTGGTCAACGGGGGTAAAATGTTTATCACCAGTGGTGCCAGGGCAGATCAACTGACCTGCGCCGTGAGAACGGGTGAAGAAGGCTTCAAGGGCGTCAGTCTCCTGGTCATAGAGTCAGATACACCAGGATACTCTGTCTCCAGAAAACTCAGAAAGATGGGATGGTGGGCCTCGGATACAGCCCAGATATTCTTTGATGAGTGCCAGGTGCCTGTTGAAAACCTTCTTGGGAAAGAGGGACAGGGCTTTTACGGCATCATGCAAAACTTCCAAAACGAGAGACTGCAGCTTTCCGTCATCGCCAATATGACCGCCCAACTCGCCCTTGAGGAGTCCCTGAAATACGCCCAGGACAGGGAGGCATTTGGGAGGCCCCTTTCCGGTTTTCAGGTCACCCGCCACAAGCTGGCTGATATGGCCACCCTGGTGGAGGCGAGCAGGGAATTTGTCTATCGGGTCGCGGCAAAAATAGACGCAGGGAAAAAACAGATCAAAGAGATCTCCATGGCCAAGAACTTCGCCTGCATGGTCAGTGACAGGGTCACTTATGATGCGGTCCAGATCCATGGTGGATTTGGTTACATGCGTGAGTACCTGGTGGAAAGACTCTATCGGGATAACCGGATTCTCTCCATCGGCGGGGGGACCCAGGAGATCATGAAGGAGATCATTTCGAGGCACATTTTGCGATAACAGTGTCGAATGGCTTCCGTTGAGGATTATCGGGGAAATAACGATTGACCCATTGATTTATACTGAATATACTTCGTTTTCACGAAAATCTTGTTGGTTATGTTAACCTCCAAAAACACAAAAAACTTGTCTTTCCATGAATTAGATGGTTATGGGAAGGCTGGAAAAACGTGAACGGCTAAGTTTGTGCCAAGAGAACAGGGCCGTTGAAGGCCCTCTTTTTACTTTAACCCTTTATAAAAGGAGGTCACCATGAAAAAGGCTACATTCTGGATTGGGATTTTGCTTGTTTTCTTCCTCATTGCGCCTTCGGCGTTCGGAGCCGATGTCCCAGGGGTTACAGACACCGAGGTTGTTATCGGAATGAGCACCCCGCTCTCCGGACCGGCAGCCTTGTGGGGCGGTACAGCTCTTGGTGGCAAGGCATATGCCGATTACATAAATGATCAGGGTGGGATCCACGGCCGAAAGATCAAGGTGATCTTGAAGGACGATGGCTACAACCCTGCCCGGGCGCTGGCCAATCTTCAGGAGATGAAAGGGAAAATCTTTGCCTTCAACCAGCTCCTCGGGACCGCGGTCGTCCATACATGTCGAGACTTCTTTCCGGATAACAAAATCCCCCTGATCAATGCTTACGGAAATACACGTATGTGGAGGGATTACCCTAAGGATAGCCTTCGTTATATCTTTGTTGCGTATCCGGATTACGAAGACGAGGCCGAGTGGTTGACGAATTGGGCCTCCAAGAACCTGGGGAGCAAGAAATTCGCCGTCTTTTATCAGAACGATGATTACGGGAAGCTGGGCTGGTCCGGGGTGGCGAAGGCCATTATGAATTTGTCTGGCAAGGCGAAACTGGTGGCAGCCGTCCCCTATGAGGTCACCGAAAGGGCGCTTAGTGCCCACGCCCTAAAGCTCAGACAGTCCGGGGCAGATACCCTCTTTTTATATGCGACCCCGACACAGGGCGTCCTCATCCTTAAAGAGTCGGCAAAGATAGGTTATCGTCCCAAGGTCTTGGCTTCTTTTCCCTTGGGTGACCCCGTCATGTTCATGGTGGCCAAGCAGCTCTGGGAAGGGGTGTACCCTGCCACAGCGGGCCTAGCAGGTCTCCCGGGTTTCGATTCAGATGCGGACCGGGTGTTCAATATCGTGAAAAAGTACAACCCCAAGCTCGCCAAGACGGGTCTTTTTGGGCTCTTGGGATCGGTATCCATGATGCATCTGGCGAAGGGTCTCCAGCTGGCTGGTCGAGATTTGACGGTAGAGAAGATGATCCGGGCCATGGAGTCCATCAAGAATTGGACCCCGGAAGCAGGGGGTTCGCCGGTCACCTACGGACCCAATCGACACCATGGAAATAATAGCTCCCGGCTCCTGAAGGCTGAGAAGGGGAGGCTTGTGCCGCTGACCGGCTTCATCGTCCACAAACCCTGGTTCTAGCCTATGGCTTTGCTCCAATTGGATCAACTGGCCATTAGCTTCGGAGGGATCATGGCCCTGGCCGGAGTAGACCTCCACGTGGAAGATGGGGAGATCCTCTCGGTGATAGGCCCCAACGGATCGGGCAAGACCACCATGTTCAATTGCATCTCCGGGGTGTACCGTCCCGACCAGGGCCAAGTCCTCTTTCAGGAGATGAGCCTCCTGGGACTGTCTCCCGATGCTATTGCCAAAAAGGGCATCGCCCGAACCTTTCAAAATCTCCGCCTTTTCCTCCACATGACGGTTCTGGATAATCTGTTGCTGGGGAGACACGTTAAGTTCCGGAAAAACCCTGTCCGTGCCGTCCTGCGCATGCGGAGCGAGGAGCTACGCCACAGGCAGGTCGTGGAAGAGATCATCGATTTCCTGGATCTTGAGGCCTACAGGCAGGCTCGAGTTTCCGACTGTCCTTATGGGGTTCAAAAGCGCGTCGAAATGGGCCGGGCCCTGGCCATGGAACCCCAATTGCTCCTTCTGGACGAGCCCATCTCCGGATTGACGGCTGAGGAAAAGGAGGAGACCGCCTATCGCATTACAGAGATCCGCGGCAGATACAAGACGACAATCCTCCTGGTGGAACATGACCTGAGGCTCGCCTCTAGATTGGCAGACCGTATGATGGCCCTGGACTATGGGCAGAAGATCGCCCAAGGTAGTCCGGAAGAGGTCCAGCGCGCCCCGGCCGTTGTCAAGGCCTATCTGGGGGAAGACTAGGGTTCTAAAGCGAAGTAGAATTTTAGATCAGACCATCTGCTGAGCATCGATTAAAGGATGCTAACCTGGCGATCCCAGATGCCGGATGCGAGATAAAAAATAAGGTAAGGCCGGTGACTGGTTCTTCTCTCGCTTTATCCGGTATCCGGCATCGGGTATCCGGCATTTCCAAGTCGACCTCCAGGGGAGGCCTGATAAAAGCTAAAACGATTTGACTTTTGACTGACTCATGACGCCTTTACTAAGAATCTCAACCATTGAAACCCTTTACTATGATCGCATCTACGCCCTCCACGGCCTCTCTCTGGAGGTAAAGGAGAAGGAGATCTTCACGGTTCTGGGGCCCAATGGCGCGGGTAAGAGCACGTTACTAAAAACCATCGCGGGCCTGCTCAAGGACCAACCTAATAAGGGGACGATCGAGTTTATGGGGAAGCGCATTCATCGGCTGCCCCCGGAGCATATCTCCCGTTTGGGAGTCGTTTATGTTCCAGAAGATCGGGGGCTCTTTCGAGAGCTCACAGTGAAGGAGAACCTTGATCTTGGGTGCTGGGGTCGAAAAGACCCAGGGATCCAAGAGGACTTTGCCATCATTTACCAGCTTTTTCCTATTCTCAAGGCACGCGCTAAGCAGCAGGCCGAAACCCTCTCTGGGGGGGAGCAACAGATGCTGGCCATGGCGCGCGCCATGTTGCGTCGCCCCAAACTCCTCATGCTGGATGAGCCATCCCTAGGATTGGCCCCAACGGTGGGTCGTGAAGTCTATGATGCCCTTTTTAAGATAAGCCGGGCGGGAACAACCATTCTCCTAGTGGAACAAAACGCCAAGATGGCCCTTCGCATAGCAAGCTATGGCTACATCATGGAATCTGGCAGAATCGTGCTGGAAGGCACTGCCCAGGAACTTCAAGACAATGAGGATGTCCAGGAACTCTACCTGGGTGCAGGAGGAGAGACAGTATCTCCCAAAGGCTGGCGTTTATACAAAAAAAGGAGGACATGGTAATGGAGCACCAGGCAGTCCACATACCGGACCTCTTCTTCCAGCAAGTGGACCGTCTCAAGGACAAAATAGCCCTTCGGCACAAGGATTACGGCATCTGGAACCGGATCTCCTGGACAGAGTATGGGCAGAAGGTACGGGAGGTGGCGGCGGGTCTCCTGGCCTTGGGGCTGGAGCTTGGGGACAGGGTGGGTGTGCTGGGTGACAACCGTCCCGAGTGGCTCATCTGTCACTTAGGTGCCATGACTGTGGGCGGCGTCACTTGTGGTGTCTATCCCACTTCGGCCCCAGAACAGGTGGCCTATGTGGTGGGCCATTCAGAAGCAAAGATCCTTTTTGTGGAAAACGAAGAGCAGGTGGACAAGGTCCTCCAGATTATGGACCAGCTCAAAGTTGCCCAGGTGGTGGTCTGGGATCCGAAAGGACTTTGGGGCTTTTCTCACCCCAAGATTATGTTCTTCGACAAGTTTGTCCTCAAAGGCCAGAAATATTTGGGCGATCACCCAGAATCCCTATCCACTCGACTGAAGACCATAAAGCCCGACGATACGGCCATGATCATCTACACCTCTGGCACTACCGGCCCGCCCAAAGGCGCCATGCTCTCTCACGACAACATCCTGCAACTCTCTAACTCCTTTGTCACGGCCACACCGTTCTATGACCGGGACGAATTGCTCTCTTATCTCCCCCTCGCCCATATCTACGAGAATCTCGTCTCCCTGTTTCAGGCAGTCTGGGTTGGAGCCACGGTGAATTTCGTCGAGAGCCTAGACTCTCTGCCCCAGAACCTCAGAGAGGTCTCTCCCACCATCTTCTGCAGTGTGCCTCGCATCTGGGAGAAGTTTGCCTCTATGATATACATCCGCATGTCCGACTCCACCCTCCTAAAAAGGGCCTTGTACAAAGCGGCCGTTGGAGTTGGTCTCAGCTATGTGCGAACAAAAAAAGAAAGCCGCGAAAGGCTCAAATGGGCCCTTCTCTACTGGCCGCTGTATGGGCTGGTTCTTTATCATCTGAAGCGGCAATTGGGGTTCGAGCGGATCCGTTATGCGGTATGCGCGGCCGCGCCTGCCTCGCCAGAACTTTTCGAGTACTACAATGCCCTAGGCATCCCTTTGAGAGAGGGGTATGGGCAGACAGAATCCACTGGGGTAATCGCGGTCCAGCGCATAGACCGACCCAGGTGGGGTTTTGTTGGAGAACCTATCCCTGGCGTGGAGGTCAAGATTGCGGAAGATGGTGAGATCCTGGCCAGGGGGCCTAACGTCTTCAAAGGTTATTTCAAGGATCCCGATCTTACGGCTGAGACCATTAAAGACGGGTGGCTTCACACAGGAGATGTGGGTGCCGTTGAGGAGGGGTTTCTCAAGATTATGGATCGTAAGAAGGATATCCTCATCACGGCGGGAGGTAAGAACATCACACCCGCTTTCATAGAAAACAAGTTAAAGTTCAGTTCCTATATTCAAGACGCCGTGGTCATCGGGGATGGCCGCAAGTATTTGGTAGCCATGATTCTCATTGACGAAGACAACGTCACCAAGTATGCCCAGGACAACCGAATCCCGTTCACAACCTTTGCCGACCTGACGCAGAATGCTGAGATCCGAAAGCTTATTGATGGTGAAGTCTCTATAGTCAATAAGACACTTTCAAAGGTTGAAACCATAAAAAAATTCGAGTTGCTGCCAAGGCGCTTTTACGAGGAAGATGGCGACGTCACCCCTACGAAGAAGGTAAAGCGCCGTTTTTTGGAAGAACGCTACGCAGACCTCATCAATAAGATGTATGGGAGGTAACAGGGAGGTCGAACTGCGTAAAACTAGAAAGGTTTTCCCGTTCCTCCGTCCCCCGTTCCCTAAGGGCGGCGCGAATTTCAGGGATCTAGAGAACTTTATGAAGAGTGCATCTCATTCCTTTTGCCTAGATAGAAAATGGACTTAGTCGAAAGCTACAAAGAGGAACTTCAACTCATACGAAAGCCTTGGACCCGAGTCTGGGTAGGGGCCCTTTTGTTACTGCTGCTTCTGGTTCCCTGGTATGCGCCAGAACACATCACCTATGTATTTACGCTCATTTTTATTTACAGCATTGGCGTTCAAGGCCAAAATTTGCTTATCGGATACACTGGGCAGATCTCCTTCGGGCAGGCAGGATTTCTGGCCATCGGCGCCTTCACTTTCGGACACTTGAGTCGGCTGGGGATGCCATGGCCCATTAGCCTATTATGTGCAGGCCTGGCAGCCGGACTCTTCGGTCTCGTGGTTGGCATTCCCTCACTCCGACTCAAAGGTCCCTATCTCGCTATCGCCACGCTAGGCTTTGGCATCGCCGTATATCAGATTTTTGCCAACTCAGAACTTTTGTCCGGCGGCCGCATGGGACTCATCATTCACAAGCTGGAACCCGTCTTTGGCTTATCAAAGGTTACCTTCAATTACTATTTCAATTTTCTGATCGCCCTCGTTTTTACGTTGGGCAGCTACAATATCATTTCTTCTTATATGGGGAGGGCCTTTATTGCCATCCGGGATAACGATATCGCGGCGGAGGTTCTAGGGGTGAATCTAACCCGGTATAAACTCCTCTCCTTTGCCATCAGCTCCTTCTACACGGGAATCCAAGGGGGATTGTGGGGTCTTTTACTCGGATACCTTGAGCCCAACATGTTCACCCTTATGCATGGCGTTGAGCTGTTCGTAGCGGTTATCATTGGAGGGCTGGGCTCGGTAGAGGGCTCCATCTTGGGGGCGGCGTTCGTGATTCTTGTTCCTCAGGTATTCAGTGCCTACAAGGAGTTTGTGCCTGTGGTATTTGGCGTGACCATCCTCATTGTTTTGATCTTTGAGCCTCTAGGCCTTTACGGACGATGGTTCAAGATGAGACTCTATCTTCGAAACTGGCCTTTCCGATAGCGAAGCCAAGGCTTTGCGATGCTAGATCCTGGATTCCAGATGCCGGATGCTGGATAAATAACCATAACATTACAAAATGCTGTTTCTCCTTTCTATCCAGTATCCAGTATCAAGCATCAAGTGTCGTGTCCCAAAAAGTTCTTTGCATAAATAAGACCTGCATAAGAGGTCATTGCGAGCGAAGCGAAGCAATCCCATTTTGTGAAAGTTAATTCTTCCCTAGGTTCCAAGAGATTGCTTCGTCGCCTTTGGCTCCTCGCAATGACTTCCAGGGTTTCCATATGGTTATAGTTGTGTTTGAGACACAACACTAGCATCAAATAGCGAAACATCTTAGCCCCTTTATTAAACAGTATACTCAAAATCCGCTCCTACCTTTTAAAAGGAAGACAGTATGACCCTTTTTTTACAATACGTGGTTTCTGGTCTCGCAACGGGCAGCATTTATGCCCTTGTGGCACTGGGGCTGGCCTTGATCTATCGCTCTACGCGCATTCTGAATTTTGCACACGGGGATATCGCCACTGCTGGGACCTTGTTCGCTTTTACGCTCCTGGGACTTAATGTCCATTACGGCCCGGCCTTCATACTCGCTTTGGTATTTGGCGCTGTCTTGGCCATGGCCTTCTATTTCTGTGTCCTCGTACCTGCCCAGAGACGAGAAGCCACCCATCTGGGCCAGATTATTCTCACTCTGGGGCTTGGTCTAATCATCCAGGGTCTCGTTGCCCGTTTTGGGGGCACGGAGCCCCAGTCCTTTCCTTTCCCCATCTCGGACATCGAAACCTACCAGTTCGGAGGTGTGGTGATTAGCCGTTTGAGCCTGGCAACGTTTGCTGTGGGGCTGTTCGGCAGCTTGTTCTTTTATCTGCTGGTGCAGAAGACACGGATGGGGCTGGCCATGCGTGCCACATCCGAAAATCTCCCCGCAGCCCAGACCCTGGGTATACCTACTCGGAAGATCCTGGCCCTGAGTTGGGGGCTAGCCGCACTCCTCGGGGTGTTGGCAGGGTTGTTCCTGGCCCCTGCCCTGCTCTTTGATACCTTTTTTATGATGGAACCTTTTCTGAAAGGTTTTGCCGCCGCCATTTTGGGGGGCTTAAACAGTCTGCCAGGTGCTATTGTGGGAGGTCTTATACTGGGCATTTGCGAGAGTCTGGCGGGCGGGTTTGTGAATATTGCCTTTAAGAACACCCTTGCCTTTCTGATTATCATCCTTGTCCTTCTTGTCCGCCCCGAAGGCCTGCTTGGTGAAGAGTTCAAGGAAAGGGTATGAGACTTCCACAGTCCCGCACTTAGAAAATATCTGAATGCGAGACTGCGTATCCGAGCAGCATTACGCCAAAGCGTTTCGCCGCAGTGACTCGTCCCGCCAAACTTTCAACCAAGGCGGAAGACTTCTGCGGAGACCAGGTGGCGAAGGCAAATAAAAAAAAGGCAGAGTCCGTTAAGACTCTGCCGAGGGGGGGGTTAGGTGGTTTGGGAGGTGAACTTCTCAACTGGGCCAAAGTTAGGGGGTTAGGCTGTTTGTTAACTATCCAACGGGGCCATTGACCTATAAGTTAGCTTCCCTTGATGCCGTTGTTTCCCCTGGCAAAATCTCTTCTTCTTTGTCTACGAGTTGCCCCGCGGAAAGATGCACGCACATCCGAGAAGCTTTTTTCCTTTTACATTTGACCGTTCGTCTGAGACCCTAAATTTTCTGTCAGATCACTTTATATTTATGTTAACCATTTACAACAAATTGTAGGTAATCATACCTATATAATTATATTTGTCAAGTATTTTTTTATAATTTATATATAATTTATATATATAGTATAATAAATTTAACATTATAACTATATATTGTATTCCTCATTGATCTATGTGCGGATTGCTGATTGGAGGTTATTTTGGGATGTGTAAAGAAAAACCCGCCTAAAAGCGGGCTTTTCTTCTGAACGTTGGGGGATATCAGAGACCAGCCTTTGCCTTGGCCAGACGACCAAGAACGGGTGTGACCAGGCTGCCAATGTAAAGATAGTCTTCTGTCTCAGTCACGCTCGTGTTGATGGGATAGGTCCCATCCGGGTCTTGCAGGTCTTCTACCACCTTCCCGTTTCCGTCGACGGCAATGATGTGACCGTATGGCACTGCCTTGGGTCGCAGGAAAGCCGGCATGCGTTGGATCATTTTGCGCACAAAGGGCTTGCCAGACAGTTTATCCACTAGTGGGTTGCGAGGAGACACAAGGGCCACCCAGTAACGGCCCTCAAATCCTGTGGATATGTTGTCAGGGAATCCCGGTAACGCTTCAACAACCATTTCACTCTTCCCTTTCTTGGACCCAGCGATCCAGTAGCGGATCACCCGGTACCCTCCTGTCTCGTTTACAAGCACATAACTCTGATCGTGACTGACGGCCACGCCATTAGCGAAATTGAGGCCTTTTATTAGCGTTGTTGCCCTGGCTGTGGCTGGATCATAGACCAGCAACCGCCCGTGGCCCCCGTGCTCCATCAGATCCAGCAAGCTCGCCTCATATGTGCCTCCCCATTCCTTAGCGCCAAATTTGGTTGAGGCGTCTGAAAAGTAGATTTTCCCGTCAGCAGCCACATCCACGTCATCCGCATATCGAATGGGAACCCCGTCCGCCGTGGTGGCAAGTTCCGTGATTTTTCCGTTGGGTGCCACGGACAACAGACCTCGATAAGCGTCTGCAACGATCAGGTTGCCCGTAGCGTCAAAGTCGATGCCGAGTGGACGGCCGCCCGTGTCTACCCAGTTCTGGGGGTTAGATCCATCAGGTTTCAAGCGAACAATGTGGCCCTCATGGGTCGCGGCGTATATATGGCCCTGCCCATCCAGGGCGATATCCTCTGGGCCGTGGTTACCGCCGATAGGGAACACCTCGATGCCTTTCAGGCGTTCATTTTGTGCAAATGGACCCGTATAGCCCGGATTGGGAGGCGCTTCCCAGGCAACGGGATCTACCGGTACCGGCCAGGCCAGGAAATAAAAGACAATGAGGATAATAATGACAAGCAGGATCCAGAGGATTTTTTTCAGCATAGGTTAACCTCCTTTTAAGCGATCATTGCCGATTACGTTTATCAAACAGACACCTCCGCATCATTGAGCTACGAAGGCGGTGGAAGCTCTTTTTGAGAACCTGTCGCTTAATCGAAGGATAGGCTCCTAATGGAACGATTGGGTTCCATCAGGAGCAGAGTAAGGGCATTTTGAGGAGTCTCCCCACTGAAATATGCCTTTTCAATAAGGGTGAGGTGATTGATGTGCAGATTCTTGACACCAGTGAATTGTACGCGAATTTGGCCTGCGGTCAAGGAAAATGGGATTTGATACGAGGAGGCATGTGTGAAAAGCCCTTCAATCGCCTGGATATGAATTCAAGTTCGTTTTAGCCTATGCGGGGGGAGAAAAATAGGAAGCTGTTCGGGGGAATATACCTTAATATTAATATAAACACTTCCCCCTCCCCCGAGTTTCGGCATATACAGTTACCATTTGATGGCGGAATCGAGAACTCTGCTATCATTTCTTTCCTGAGAAGAGGTTGGCATACTCCCCGTAGCCCTCTTTCTCAAGATCCTCCTTGGGAATAAATCGAAGCGCCGCCGAATTGATGCAGTACCTGAGACCTGTAGGCGGCGGACCATCGGGAAAAACGTGCCCCAGGTGTGAGTCGCCATGCTTACTTCGTACCTCGGTGCGAACCATGAAAAAGCGACGGT
>Ga0209536_100010668_pt1 | contig 13520 bp, 13 predicted proteins | sample DeeMarSeWOR28_12_FD_187461 | JGI IMG/M metagenome (GOLD analysis project Ga0209536, IMG submission 187461) | Marine sediment microbial communities from White Oak River estuary, North Carolina - WOR-2-8_12 (SPAdes) (version 2) | ecosystem: Environmental > Aquatic > Marine > Intertidal zone >...
CCGGCCCATCTGCTTCATGGCCTTGCGGAACTCCGGGCCGCCGCCCTCGTGGCCCGACGACAGCTCCCGGGTGAGCGCGTCGGTCATCATGTCGTCGAAGTATTCGCGAAGCCCGTCCCGGAACTTGCGTTGCTCCGGCGTGAAATCCAGCTCCATGTCGGTCCTTCTCGTCGTTGGCGGTCTCAGGTGTTCGCCTTCCAGTCGGCGACCAGTGCCTCCATCGTCACGTCGAGCAGGAGCTTACCCTGCTCGTCGAGCAGCTCGTAGAGCCGACCGTCGACCGAGTGATTGGCGAAGAAGACGATGCCGCCGTGGGCCCCGCCGCATTCGAGGTGGGGAAGCTGATCGCCGGACGTCAGCGCGTAGTCGCCGGCGCGGCGCAGTCGGTGCTCGCCGCGGGTGCCGTCCGGGTGCAGATCCCAGAGATGTTGCTCTCCCTCGAGCACGAGCACGCTGGTGGTCGCCACGTGGCGGTGGATCGGGCAGTGCCCTCCGTCCCCGGCCCAGCGCACGGCCATGTCGAGGGTGCCGGCCTTCAGGTCGTAGCCGAGGATGGTGTAGTCGTGGCGCACCCGATAGGAGAGACCGGGGTCGCCGATCACCTCCCGCCAGGCGTGGCGGTCGGAGTGGAAGGGAATGCGGTTCATGCTCGAGCTGCTCCTGGTCGCGCGACCCGGCAGGTCCGCCGGTCGGCCGGCCGAACAGGATACGCCTCCCGGGGCGCCCGCGTGAACCCCGCTCTCAGGCCGGCAGCGAGGCGATCACGCTGCCGGTGGCGTGGTCCCCGAGCTCGTTGGCGGCGCGGACCGCCAGCTCGACCACGCACTCGTTTCCCTCGCGCCGCTTGGCGGTGACCTGGCCGGTGAAGCGCAGCGGCTTGCCCGGCACCGCCGGAACGCCCAGCCGGATCGCGATGTTGCGGATCTGGACCTCCGGCCCGGCCCAGTCGCTGACGAAGCGCGCGACGTAGCCGTTGGTGGTCAGGATGTTCATGAACATGTCGGGCGCGCCCTGGGCCCTGGCGAACTCGGCGTCGTGGTGCGCGGGCATGAAGTCGCGCGACGCGATCGCACCCGCGACGATCACCGTCGAGGTCACCGGCAGCTCGAAGGGCGTCAGCTCGTCTCCGACGGCGATCTCGTCGCAGCGCATGCTGGTCGTGCGCGCCGTCGTCACGAGCGGGACCCGATCGTCGAGGGGTCGAACTTGAAGATGCGGAAGAGTTGTCGTCCCACCACCTCTTCTCCGCTGGTGTAGGTGGTCACCCAGGTCAGAAAATAGCCCTTTCCGAGAGAGGTGGTCTTGCGGTTCGAAATCGATTCCACTGCGGTCGTCACGCGCAGGTGGTCACCCGGCCTCAGGTAGCGCACGAACTCGAGCTCGGAGTTGGTGGCCAGCGTTCCGACGTAGCCCGCCTCATCGAGCACGGGGATCGGGTTGTCCCTGGGGATCTCGCCCGGCGAGCCGCCGCGCTCGGCGATCCCCTCGATCTTCGGGCGGGGCATCGTCCACGCCTGGAGCATCGCCGGCGGCGCGACGAGGCCGCCGAAGCGGGTGCCGCGTGCGAACTCCTCGTCGAGATAGACCGGGTTCTGGTCGTCCAGCGCGTCGACCCAGTGCCGGATCATCGGCACGTTCACCGGATCGGGTGCCTCCGAGGGAGGGCCCATCGGCCTGCCGACGTACTTCTCGAGCTGCGCGCGCAGCTCGTCGACCTCTTCGTCTGCCATCTGCGTTCTCCGATCGCATTCACGTCGCCAGCGACGTTGCCGGCCGCCACTCGAGTCGAGGGCAACGGTAGTGCAGCTCGCGGCCGTGCGGTCGTGACGTCAGAAGCGTCGCTCGATGCCGACCGTGGGCGTCGGGTCCTCGCGCTCGAGGCCCGTCTCCTGCTCGACGCGTACGCCGGTGCGGATCTTCGTCTCGTTCCCGACGTCCACCGCGACGCCGGCGTCGGTGCGCGTGCGCGCCTTGTTCCGGTCGATCAGCGAGGCGTCGCTGCGCGAGTCGAGCTCGACCTGGACGCGGGAAGGCTTGCGCTTCTCCGTCTTCTCCTGCGGGGCCGACTCGCTCTCCGGCAGCAGCACCGGCTGCGTCGCGGGCTCACTGCGGCCCGCCGAGGCCGGCAGCCGCAGCAGGTCCTCGAGCGGTCTCATCTGTGCGGGGGGCGGCTCGGTCTCCCCGGACGCGCGGGCCAGCGTCTCGGCCGGGGTCGGGCCGGGGACGAGCTGGGGCGTCTCGGGGGCAATTCGGGGCAGCCGCGGCAGCGAGTCGTCGACCGGGTCGGGCGCGGCCTCGACGACGGGCGCCGGGGAGGGTGCCGGCGGTGCCTCCTCGCGCGCACAGGCTGCCAGCAGCAGGCTGGCTGCGAGCCAGCCTGCCGATCGCGCTGATCGGCGGGTCGTCATGAAGCGAGGATACCAATGCGGCGAGTGCGGCGGCCCCCCGGGCGCGTTGGCGCGCCGGCCGACAGGCCGGGTCACAGCTCGATGTGCGCCCACAGCGGCAGGTGATCCGAAGCGCGCCGGGCCCGGGCGCCGCCGACGACGCGCGATCGCAGCCGCGCCACGCGGCGATCGACCAGCACGCGGTCGAGCGCCAGCAGTGGAACCCGCGAGGGGAAGGTGGGCGCACGCGAGCGCGCCGCGAAGCGCGTGACCAGTGGGGCGAGCGCCGTGCTGCGCAGTGGTCGCCGCCACTCGTTCAGGTCGCCCAGCAGCACGACCAGTCGCGCCGTCTGCTCGCCCGAGTCGAGCGCATCGCACAGGCGTGCCGCCTGATGCGCGCGCTCGCGCCGGGCGAGACCCAGGTGGGTCGCGAGCAGGCGCACCGGCGATCCGGCGACATCGAGCCACGCATCGATCGCGCCGCGGGGCTCGTAGCCGGACTGGGAGACGTCGATCTGCGTCGCTCGCGTCACCGGTCGGCGGCAGAGCAGCAGGTTCCCGTAGCCGCCACCCGCGCGCGAGAGCGTCGGGCCGGGGATCGCCTGGCGGCCGAGCGAGGGACCCAGGGTCGCGAAGGCGTCGGCGTCCGGCCCTGCGTCGACCTCCTGCAGCGCGATCACGTCGGCGTCGAGCTCGGCCAGCACGGCGATCACGCGCTCCGGGTCGCGCCGGCCATCGCTACCCACGAAGCCGTGCACGTTCCAGGTGACGACCGTGAGCGAGAGTGGCGTCAATCCGCCTCCTCGCTGGCTTCGTCGTCCGCTGCGAGCAGGCGCTGGAACAGCAGCGAGAGGACCACGACCACCGCGACCGCCAGTAGCGCGAGGGCGACCGAAGCCGGCGAGGGATCGCGCGCAGCGGAGGCCGCTCGCTCCCCGACGAAGGTGAGGGCCAGCGTGCCCGGTGTCATGCCGACCAGCGTGCCGAGCGCGAAGTCGCGCAGCCGCAGGTGCGAGGCACCCGCGACCAGGTTCACCACGGCAAACGGAGCGACGGGAACGATGCGCAGCAGCGCCGTGGCGAGCAGTCCGCGACGGGTCAGATGCCGGTTCAGGCGGTCGAGGCGCTGGCCTGCCAGCCGCCGCACGGTGTCGCGCCACAGCAGGCGTCCCAGCCCGTAGCCTCCGACCGCCGAGAGCGTCGAGCCGACCAGCGCGACCAGCGCGCCCTGGGCGAAGCCGAACACCAGCGCGGACGCGACGATCAGGCTCACCACCGGCACCATCGCGACGGCGGCGACCACGAACACGGCGAGCCCGACCAGGGGTCCGGCCGGGTCACGGCCCAGCGCGTCCGCTGCGGAGGCGATCGACCCGGGCGAGACCGAGTCCGAGAGCGGCGTGAGCTGCCAGAGCGCGATCAGACCGACCGGAACCGCGACGGCGGCAGCCAGGCGGCCGACGGTCGCCAGGCGTTCGGGGGAGACGCTCGCCTCGGCGCTGTCGACGAGCTGGCGCTTCAGCTCGTCGAACGGGATCGGGTGTTCGGGGTCGAAGAGCACGTGGCTGGGCAGCAGCCCGGCGTCGAGCGTGTCGAGCGAAGCCTCGAAGCGCTCGAGGCGCCGCTCGCCCTGGCAGAGCGAGTCCACGCCCCGCACCAGCGAGCCGTGCTGATCCACGGCGCGTGCCACGTCGGCGGGCGCGACCCCCAGGTGTTCGGCCAGCAGCCGGTTCCGGAAGGCGCGGATCTCCGCGCTGCGATCGCAGGCGGGGGTCGATTCGATCGCGAGGTCACACTCGCTGTCGAGGCCCATCGAGCGGTTCGAGAGGTTGGCCGACCCGATCCGCACCAGCCGGTCGTCCACGATCATCAGCTTCGCGTGTACGGTCAGCGCTGCGCCGTCCGGCAGCATCGGGACGTAGAACCTCAGCCGGTCGTGCGCGTCGGCCTTGCGCAGCCGCTCGACCACCCGCGTCATCAACGCGCCCATCGTCCGCTCCTCGAGCCAGCCGGACAGCGTCTTCGGCAGCACGATCACGACCTCGGGCGCGTCGTCGCCAAGCAGTCGCTGCTCGAGCGCGTCACACACTGCGGACGACGTGAGATACTGGTTCTCCAGGTACAGGCTGTGCTGCGCCGCGCGGATCGCGTCCAGGTACAGCTTCTCCACGTGGCGCAGCTCGGGGACGCCGGCGTGGGCTGGGCGGGTGCGCACGATCGCGACGCCGACGTCCCGCAGATCGGGCTCGACGTCGGGCGGCCACGCGTCGCCGCTCGCCTCGCGCGCGCGCAGATGGCGGCCGGTGGCGCGCTGCCAGCGTTCGCGAGCGACGGCACCGAGCGCCCGCGCCGCGTCGCCGTCGACGAGCAGCTGTACGTCGTGGAAAGGCCCGTAGTCCGGGAAGCCGGGATCCGTACGGCGGGGATCGTGCGCGCGATGCTCGCTCGTGTCCCAGCGACAGGCCGTGATGTCGAGTCCTCCGCAGAACGCGATCGCATCGTCGATCACGGCGATCTTCTGGTGGTGGGAGGCTCCAGCCGGGTGCTCGCCGTCGAGTCGGAAGTGCAAGCGGCGGTGGGTCCGCCGCTCGAAGCGCTCGAGCGGCAGGAACTCGCGCTCGAGGCTGTAGATCATCGCGAAGTCCCAGCCCAGCATGCGGATGTGCAGCCCCCGGCGGGCCCGCAGCACGCGCTCGAGGAAGTCGAGCAGACCCTCGTCTTCGTCCCCGTTCCGCCGCAGTCGCATGCGGCTGTGGAAGTCCCAGCCGAGCATCAGCACCGAGCGTTGGGCGCGCTCGATCGCATCGGCCAGTGCCGCGAAATAGCGCTCCCCGTCCACCAGCCAGGCGACGCGTCGCGCTGGCGCGATGTGCTCGCAGTTGTGTCCCGGCGACAGGATCGTGTTCGAGGTCGTCACGCCGTGCCGAATCTAGCGAACGTCGTTCACACACCCCGTGCGGCGACTGGCGCGCCGGGCCATCCTGCCGGCTACCCGCTGGTGCACGCCATCCGCTATCGTGCGGCCGAGCCTGGAGGAAGCGCATGCGCGTAGGGATCCGATTCGCCGCCCTCATGGCGATGATCGCCACCTGGGCCACCGCGTCGAACGCAAGCGACGCCCCGGCGGCCGAGGCGCGGGCCGCCATCGCGCCGGTGTTCGCCGAGATCACCGCCACCGCGCGCGACGCGCAGATCTCCCCGGAACAGAAGCGGGCGTTGATCGAGCACGAGCTCTCGATCTGGATCGACTTCGGCGGCATGGCGTTGCGCGCGCTCGGTCCGCGCGCCGAGAGCTTCTCGCGGGAGCAGCTGGCGGAGTTCGTGCAGGAGTTCGAGCGCTATCTGACCGACGTCTACATCCGAAGGATCGTGCGCTACCGCGACAACGACGTCGAGATCAAGAGCGCGAGCTACGACGAGAAGAGTGGGCTGGCGACGATCCGCATCCTCGGCGGGGCGTCGCTCGCGGGCACCGCCCGCGTCACGCGCCAGGCCTGGAAGCCGCGCGCCGACGTGGACTACGTGCTGCACAAGCGCCGCGGCGAGTGGCGGATCGTGGCCGTGCGCATCGAAGGAGTCGATATGGCCCGCTTCTTCGGCGACCAGTTCGAGGCCGTGCTGGCCCGCTCGGACCCGGACGGGCTGATCTCCAACCTGCGCAAGCGCAACGCCGAGCGCGAGGGCGAGAACCCCTTCGAGTGAGCCCGCCGGACGGGCAGCGGGTGGCGCCCGGGTCAGTGCGCCGGCGCGGGTCGGTGGGAGCTGCCGCCGTCCTCGCGGTGGTCTCCGCCGGGTGGGCGGGGCGACGGCTCGAGCGTCAGCGCTTCGAGCCACATGCGCGCGGAGGCCTCGTCCTCCTGCCAGACGTAGAAATGGGGACCCAGGGCGACCCAACCGGTCCGGGTGCGCTGGACCGAGGGGGTTCGTGTGTTCATCATCACCGCGCGGCCTCCTCGACCGCGGTATCGACCGGAGACGTGGCCGTGGTTCGACCGGGCAGCCGGAACTCCCGGCGCGGGGGTCGTCACGACCGGATCGACGCGAGCAGATAGTTCTCCGCCGCGCCTGCGTCAAGGGACGGGCGGGCGGGGTCACGGGAGGTCTCGGACATGACTGCGAAGACTCGCGAGATGGGCCGCCTGGCGGCGGTGCTCGGCCTGGTGGGCGCCCTGTCGCTGGGGATTGCCTGCAACGGCGGGACCTCGGACCCGGACCCGTCGCCGCCGATGCCGCCGCCGGATGGGCCCCCGCCGGAGCCTCCGCCTCCGGGTGTCGCGTGCAATGCCTCGCGCACCGGCGCGGCCGCGGTCGGGCGCAGCCTGGACGACGTCGAGCGCCGCGCGACCCGGATCGTCGGCGGCGAGATCGCGGCCGAGGACGCCTGGCCGTTCGGCGCGGCGATCCACCTGGTGCGACCCGACGGCACGCTCTTCCAGTACTGCGGCGGCTCGCTGATCGCAGCGAACTGGGTGCTGACGGCGGCGCACTGCGAGGTGGCCGACGGCGACAAGATCGTCCTCGGGCGCCACGATCTCTCCGGCTCCGGCGGCCAGGTGCGCGATGTCGCGTTCGTGCTGACCCACGCCGACTACGACGGCCGCACGAACGACAACGACGTCGCCCTCGTCAAGCTGGCGAGCGCCTCCACGATCGCGCCGGTCGGCCTGATCGACGTCGCGGAGACGCACGCCCGTCCCGGCGATCCGAGCACGGTGATCGGCTGGGGCGCGCTGTCCGAGGGCGGACCGACCTCCGTCGTGCTGCGTCAGGTCGAGGTGCCGGTGCGCAGCCAGGCCGAGTGCGAGGCCGCCTACGGCGCCTCGTCGATCACGGCCAACATGCTCTGCGCCGGCTTCGATGCGGGCCGGCGCGACTCCTGCCAGGGCGACAGCGGCGGGCCGCTGCTGGTGCGCGGGGCCACGCCGGACTCGTGGCGGCAGGCGGGCATCGTGAGCTGGGGAGAGGGCTGCGCACGGGAGGGGCGCTACGGCGTCTATACCCGCCTGTCGCGCTACCTCGACTGGGTCGACGCCTGCACCGCGAACCCGCCGAGCTGACCGCGAGCCGCCGCGACGTCGACGAGCTGGCCGCCGCGCCCGCAGGGGCACGAGTCGGCGAAGCCCGAGCGAAGGCCGCCCTGAGCTAGAGCTCGAGGCAGAAGCGCTTGATCGTCGCCGCCGCGGCGACGGTCTCGACCTCGAGTCGCCACTCGCCGGCGGGCGAGCGGCCCTGGAGCTGCGCGAGGGCCGCCAGCGTCGACGCCGTGTAGTGGCGTGCGAGGTCCGGACCGCTGCCCTCGCCCGCGTGCAGGCCCAGCGGAGCGACGTCCAGCGCGGCGGGGGGAGCCAGCCGGAGCGTCAGGTCACTGCACTCGGCGCACTCGATCGCGACCTCCACGCGCAACGACCGGATCGGAGCGCTCTCGGCCACGGGCAGCACGAAGGACGCGGAGCCCGCCGGCGCGACCGGGACGTCCTCGCTGGCCTGGACCCGCACGTTGCGCTGGCGACGAGCCGCCCGGGCGAGCTCGACGGCGCGACGTGCGTCGAGCCGGCCGAAGCCGTAGTGACGGCTCCAGCCGCGCTCGTCGTAGTCCGCCTCCTCCGGCGCGATCTTCTGGCACGAGTCCGCCAGCACCTGCTTCACCTCGTGCCAGCGAAGGTCCGGGTTGCGCGCGAGCACCAACGCCGCGACGCCCGCGGCACCGGGACAGGCGCTCGAGGTACCACCGAAGGAGTTGGTGTAGTTGCCCTCCGCGTCGCCGAGCTGCCGGCGGCCGTGGTTGTAGCCCGCACCTCCGGTGCGATCGGTGGTCCAGATTCCGCGGGTGAGGCTCGGGAAGTGGTGGTCGCTCGGGAAAAGGCACCACAGCCGCTCGCCGTGGTCGCTGTAGGGCGCGCGGCGTCCCCGGTCGTCGCTCGCTCCCACCGCGATCACGTTCGGATTCGACGCGTAGTGGTCGCGATCCAGCGACTCGTTGCCGTTGCCTGCCGCCCAGGTGATCACGCAGCCCCGGCCGCCGCGTCCCTCGCGGGTGGCGAACTCGAGCGCCAGTCGCGTGTGATCCGGCAGCGGCGTCTCGGTCTCGTGATCGGGGTCGTCCGGGTCGAGCAGGTCGCCGTCCTCGGGCCCCCAGCTGCACGAGATCACATCGGCCTGGTGGCGGGCCGCCCAGGCGATCGCCTCTGCCTCGCGCTGGGAGCCGAGTGCGGCGCGGATGCGGATCGGCATCAGTCGCGACCCGGGCGCCACGCCGGACGCGCCGTGCTCACCGTTCGCGCAGGCCACCCCGGCACAGGCGGTGCCGTGGCGCTCGGACGCGAACTGCGGGCGCGGGTTCTCGCTGCCGCGCGTCACGTCCCGGGGCGCGACGATCTTCTGCTCCCCGGCGAACTCCTCGTGGTCGACGTCGATGCCGTCGTCGATGATCGCGATCGTGGCTCCCTCGCCGCGTGTGAGTCCCCAGGCCGCCACCACGTTCGCATGGGCTTCGAGCAGCACACCCGCAACGCGCGCGGCGTGGAGGTGCCACTGCTCGGGCGCCGCAGCCCGCTGGCGGCGGGGCGTGACGAGCTCCGGGTGGCAGAGCTCGACGTCCGCGTCGCCCAGCAGCCGGTCGGCGATCTCGAATATCAGGCGTCCGCAGCCGGCCGGTGCTCCGACGAAGTAGGCGCCGCTGATGTAGTCCGGCTCGCTCTTGATCACGAGCTGCTCGCGCTCGAGGTGCGCGCGGCAGGTGCCCTCGCCGAGCCCGTCGCGAAACTTCACGAACAGGTTCTCGGTGTAGACCACGGGCCGGGTCGAGCGGGGGCTCCGCAGCACGCGGCCCGCGAACTCGATCTCCGCCTCCAGCTGGAGCGACCGGCGAGCGGCGGTGCGCCGGGCGCCGCGCGGAGCCCGCAGCACCTCGACGCCGGCGTCGTCGAAGCGCGCGATCGACGACCAGTCCCGGATCAGGCGCTGGGCCCGGCTGCCGAGCGGCGTGTCCGCCAGCGCGCCCCGCGCCCGGGTGCGCACCACCATGCAGTCACCGGCCTCGACCAGACGCCGCCGCGGTGCGGACGCGCCCCCGTAGCGGAACCCGATCGAGGCCACGCCGCCGTCAGCGCCCGGTCCACACCGGTGCCGTGACCGCCGTGATCTCCCCGGCCGCGGATCCCGGCAGCACGCTGGCCTCGTTCGACTCCAGGGTCACGCGCACGTAGTAGTAGCGGCTGGTCCCGGAGGTCAGGATGGGGCTCCAATCGACGTGACTCGCGTCGGACTCGAGGCTCGCCGCAACCTGACCGCCGTCGCTGACGATTTCGATCCGGGTGATCGCGAGTCCGTCGGGGTCCTCGACCGAGACGCTCGCCTGGTAGTGGTCCGCCGGTGCGAGCGTCGATCCCATGATCTGGCCGTCCAGCGTGTAGTACACGCGCAGGTTCGGGTCGACGGTGGCGTAGCCCCGTCGGGCGGCCATCGCCTCGTAGAGGTCCTCCGGCGTCAGCCGGCGCGCCAGCAGCACGGTGCGCAGCGGCAGGCCCGAGATCCAGTCCGCAGTGTGGTTGTCGGCATTGGCCGACGGCATCACGTGCCAGCCCGCATCCAGTGCCTTGACGTAGCTCTCTTCGGTGTAGAACCAGGAGTCGTTCCAGACCTCGACCAGGTTCATCGCGACGTCGCGCTGCGCGTTCCAGAAGCCGAACTGGCGGAACTCGTGCGAGACGTAGGTGGGGTGGTTCCACTGCCCCGAGGCACCCGGCTGCGCGGCAAGCCAGTCGTAGAAGGCGGGCAGCACCTCGTCGGGGTCGCCCCGGCTGCCCGGGGTGGGACGCTGCTCCGGGTCTTCCGGTAGCGGCGGGAAGTCGCGCACGTTGAACACGTTGATCTCGCCGCTGCCGGCCAGCCAGAACTCGTAGCCGGCGATCGCGACGAAGCTGCGCGAGGTGTAGTACTCGGCCGCGGCCAGATTGTCCTCCCACTGCTCCTGCGTGATCCAGTAGCCGTAGGAGTCGTGCTCGGTCGTGGCCAGGAAGTCGGCGCCAGCGGCAATCGCCGCCGCGTAGGCGTCCCAGGGCGTGCCGACGCCATCCGAGTAGCTGGTGTGCGTGTGCAGGTCGCCGAAGTAGAGGTGGTAGGGCGGCGCGGCGCCGGCGCTCCCGGCCAGCAGGCCGGACGCGAGCAGGGCCAGCAGGACGCCGCACGTCGGCACCCCCAGTGCGTCGCAGAGCGATCGGAGCTTCCCGGCGCGGTCGTTCTGCATGGCTTGCGCCTCCACCAGACGACGCTCGATTGCGCCGTCGTCAGCCGCCCGATCGTCCTCCCGAGGGCCCCGCGGTGTCAATGGGAGTGTGCGGTGGGCCGATTTCAGGAACGCGACCTCAGCTGCGGCGGCGCCGACGCCAGCCGCGCAGGGCCTCGCGGGCCGCGTTGCGGCCGCAGGCGCCCATCACACCGCCGCCGGGATGGGTGCCCGCGCCGCACAGGAACAGCCCGTCGATCGGCGTGCGGTAGCGGGCCCAGCCCGGTGCCGGGCGCAGGAAGAAGATCTGGTCCGGCGTGATCTCGCCGTGGAAGATGTTCCCGTGGGTCAGGCCGAACTGTTGCTCGAGGTCCCAGGGTGACAACACCTGGCGATGCACGATGGCATCGCGGATGTTGGGCGCGTACTCGGCGATGGTGTCGACCACCACGTCGCCGAGCTTCTCCCGCTCTGCCTCCCAGCTGCTCTCACGCAGGTGATAGGGGGCGTATTGCACGAATACCGAACAGCTGTGGTAGCCGTCGGGGCAGAGCGTGCGGTCGTGCACGCTGGGGATCGCGATGTCGCAATAGGGCCGGCTCGAGTACCAGCCGTACTTGCACTCGTCCCAGGCGCGCTCCAGGTAGTCGAGCGAGGGCGCGATGTCCATCACGCCCTGGTGCTGGAAGCCGGGCTGCTTGCCGGGAGCGGCCTTCCAGTCGGGCAGCTCGGACAGCACCATGTTGACCTTCGCCGACGTGCCCTCGATGCGGAAATTGCGGATGTCGGTGAGGAAGTCCGGCTCGAGGTCGCGCTCGTCCAGCAGCCCGAGGAAGGTGCGCTTGGGATCGGCGTTCGACAGCACCAGCCGGCTGCGGATCTCCTCGCCGCTCTCGAGCGCGACCCCGACGGCGCGGCCGTCCTCCACCAGGATGCGCTCGACCGGCGCGTCGGTGCGGATCTCGGCGCCGCGCTCGCGCGCCGCCGCGGCCAGTGCCTCGCTGACCATGCCCATGCCCCCGCGCACGTAGCCCCAGGCGTTCGCTCCCACCTCCTCGGCCGTGCCCATCACGTGGTGCAGCAGCACGTAGGCGGTGCCCGGCGTGCGGGGTCCGCCGTAGGTGCCGATGATGCTGAAGAGTCCCAGCGCGGCCTTCACCTGCTCCGACTCGAAGTGCTCGTCGAGGAAGTCGGCTGCGGAGAGCTGGAGCAGGCGCATCAGCTGGTAGAGGTCGCGGCGATCGAGGCCGCGCGCGCGGGCTGCGAGGCTGAGCAGGCCGAACAGATCGCGCGGCTTGCTCGAGCCGGGATCCGGCGGTGGCTGGTCGAGCATCGGCTCGAGGAAGCGGGCGATGCGCGTGAACAGCGCCTCGACGCGCTCGTAGGCGACGGCGTCCTTCGAGGAGAAGCGGGCGATCTCCTGGGCGGTGCGCCGGTGATCGGACCACAGGCACAGGTAGCGGTCGTCGGGGAAGGGCAGGAACAGGCCCGGGTCGTAGGCGATCACCTCGAGCCCGTGACGCTGCAGCTCCAGCTCGCGCACGATCACCGGCCGCATCAGGCTGTAGGTGTAGGCGGCGGTCTGGAGCTTGAAGCCCGGCCAGACCTCCTCGGTCGCGGACGCGCCGCCGACGACCGCGCGCCGCTCGAGCGCCAGCGTGCGCAGCCCGGCGGCGGCCAGGTAGGCGGCGCAGGTCAGGCCGTTGTGTCCGGCGCCGACGACGATCGCGTCCCAGCGGGTCGAGCCCGTCGAACCCCTCGAGTCCGCCCCCGCGCTCGTTGCCACCGACCGTCTCCTGGCGGATCCAGACGGATGCTGACAGAGTCCGCAGTGCGGGGCCAGCGAAATCCGCCGCCGCGCGAGACGGCTCAGTCGTCGAGGGCCTCGCGCACGGCCCGCAGGGTGCGCGCGGCGCGCTCGAGTCGGGCGGGGGAGGCCTCGATCTCCGCCTCGGCGAACACCGCCGCTTCCCGCTCTCGCATGCGTGCGAGCGTGCGCTCGCCCCGGCGAGTCAGCGCGACCAGGGACGAGCGCTTGTGGGCCGGGTTCGCGCGCAGCTCGACGCAGCCCTCCTGCGTGAGCGCGTTCACCTGCACCTGGATGTGCTGGCGGGACACCCGCCGGCTGCGCGCGATGTTGGGTACCGAGGTGGGCCCGTGGCGGCCGAGGAACTCCAGCACGGCGCGCATGCCCATGCTGATCGGCTCGGCCGCGTGCAGGTGCTCGCCGCGCTGCACCAACGTGTTCCAGAGCAGGCGAACCTCGTCGATCAGGCTCTCCAGGCTCTCGTCGACGTCACGCGGCACGCGTGGCCCGCACCAGTCGGCCCGGCAGCCGGCCGGTGTGGCGATCGTGCTCGATCACGATCTCGCCGTTCACGAGCGTGTACGCGTAGCCGCGGGCCCGCTGGGTCCAGCGTCCGGCCCCCGCCGGGAAGTCGCTCACGTACTCCGGCAGCTCGAGCTCGAGCGCATCGAAGTCGATCACGTTCACGTCGGCGAACGCCCCGGGCACGAGGCGCCCGCGCTGCGGGATGCCGAACACGTCGGCGGGCTCGGAGGTCAGTCGCCGCACGCTCTCCCCGAGCGAGAGTGCGGCGCGCTCGCGGCACCAGGGCTGGCAGACCTCGCTCTCGAGCCAGCCCTCGAGCATGGGGTCGAGGTCCTGCGATACGACCTCTTCGATGCGTTCGAGTGCGGCCTGGCGGACCTGCCGCTTGATGCGCGCGTAGCTGTCGGCGGGCATGCCGGCCATGTCACGGGCCACCTCGAGCGCACGGTCGAGTACCGCAGCCGGCGCGACCAGCTCGTCGAGCAGGCCGCGTCGGCGCGCCTCCTCGGGACCGAAGGTGCGGGCCCGGAGCGCGGCGTAGCGGACGTCCTGTGGTGCGTACTCGGCCCGCAGCACG
>Ga0209536_100010670_pt1 | contig 13518 bp, 10 predicted proteins | sample DeeMarSeWOR28_12_FD_187461 | JGI IMG/M metagenome (GOLD analysis project Ga0209536, IMG submission 187461) | Marine sediment microbial communities from White Oak River estuary, North Carolina - WOR-2-8_12 (SPAdes) (version 2) | ecosystem: Environmental > Aquatic > Marine > Intertidal zone >...
GGAGCCGCGCTCGGCCGAAGTGCTGGCGCTGTACTCTGCTCCGAGTTTCGATCCCAATCAGTTCGTGGGTGGTATGGACCAGGCATCCTGGCAAGATCTCGCCCAGGCAGAGGGCCAGCCGCTATTCAATCGTGCGGTCGAAGGCAGGTACCCCCCCGCCTCGCCCTGGAAGTTGGCAGTGGCTGTCGGGGCTCTGAAACAAGGGAAAGCGACCCTGGACACGAAGATGCCGATGTCTTGCAACGGCGGCATGATGTACGGGAACCGCTATTTTCGCTGCTGGGATGAACACGGGCACGGGGACCTTACTTTGAGGGAGGCCATCAAGCACTCCTGTGATGTCTACTTCTACCAGCTCGGGCTCGAGCTCACCCTCCCCGGACTCCTCGACAACGGGGTGGAGCTGGGATTCCTCGAACCATCCGGCATTGACCTGCCGGACGAGAGGTCTCCTGTGTTCCCGCCATCGACGGACTACTTCGATCGTCGCTACGGCCCTCGCGGTTGGACGTCGGGTGTAACGCTCAACCTTGCAATTGGACAGGGTGAGAACTCCCAGAGTGTGATCAACATGGTGAAGTTCTACGCCATGCTGGCGAACGAGAGTGGCGAAGCTCCGCTGCCACGGCTTGTGGCGGGTGGCGGCAGCGAAACCCGGTCTCTGGGTCTTTCCTCCAGCCAGCTTGCCGAGCTGAGAGATGCGTTGGTCCAAGTGGTTGCTGGAGGCACTGCGGCCGGTGCTCGTATTGCCGAGTTCAACATCGCAGGAAAGACCGGAACAGCACAGAACGCTCATGGGCCAGCGCACGGTTGGTTCATCGCGTTTGCACCTGCCGAGCAGCCCAAGATCGTGGTAGGCGCACTCGTAGAGTTTGCCGAACATGGATCGGAGGTGGCTCCGTTGGTGACCCGGATAATCCGGCGCTACCTGCTGGGTCCTGAGGCAGACCTCCACAGGCTGGAACTGGTGCTTCCGGCCGACTCGGCCCCGGGGGCCCTGCCGATCTTAGGCGACACAACCCGCACTAGGCGGCTGCAGCCCAACGATCAATGAAGGCCAAACGATGGACAGTGGATACGTCCCTGCTCCCGATTACCGCGGTGCTGGTGCTTGGCGGCCTTGCCGTGCTCTACTCGGCGGGGCAGACGGACGTGACCACGGCGGTGACCCGCATTTGGCTGCGGCAGCTGGTGTGGATTGCAGTCGGAGTAGTGGTGGCAGTAGGGGCCTACCGTCTGTCACCCCGGCTGCTCGAGTGGCTCGCCCCAGCGATATATGTCGGGTCGATGTTGCTACTTGTGGTGACGCTGCTGGCAGGGGTGGGTGCCGGAACCGCTGCCGGTACGAAGTCCTGGATCTCAATCTTTGGTGTACGCTTGGGGCAGCCCGCAGAACTTGCGAAGCTAGCCACTATCGTCATGCTGGCGCGCATTCTGGGTGGGCGGCGCCACCCGCCGCGTGACATATGGGAGGCCATACCCGCCGGCATCGTTGTCGCCGTCCCGTTCATTCTAGTGGGGCTACAGCCGGACTTGGGTAGCGCAATAGTCTTTGTCGCGATTCTGTTCGGCGCCCTGTTTTGGGCGGGCCTCAGGCCCTCGCTGCTAATACTGCTGCTTTCTCCGCTGCTGAGCCTGCTGTTCGCATTCAACACGTTTCTGTGGAGTGCATGGATCATTGTGCTGACCGGGTTCGTGTTCTGGACCAAACCGTACTTGCTGGAAGGCATCGTGATCTGGTTGATCAATGTTACGATGGGAGCCATCCGCGGGATCCTGTGGAGCAAGCTCGAGCCCTATCAACAAAACAGACTGCTTTCGTTTCTGAATCCCGACGTCGACCCCATGGCCACGGGATGGCACATCATTCAATCGAAGATCGCCATTGGCTCTGGAGGTTTGTGCGGCAAGGGATTCGCCGCGGGTACGCAGAAGCGACTAGCGTTCCTGCCAGCACAACATACCGACTTCATCTACTCGGTCGTGGGCGAGGAGTTTGGATTAGTGGGAGTAGTGGTCACCCTTGGCCTGTTTGCATCCCTCGTTTGGATCTTGATCAGGATTGCCAGTAAGGTCACTGATCCGTTCTCCAGCATGCTCGTGTTTGGGATTGCATGCATGATGCTGACGCACATTGTCGTGAATGTGGGAATGACAGTGGGCCTCATGCCGATTACGGGCATTCCGCTGCCGTTTTTCTCGTATGGCGGGTCGTTCATGTTGACATGTTGTGTGGCAATCGGAGTAGCTTCGCGGATGTCGCGGGAGACCTTTGGCGCCGCATATCACGCTAGCTGACGGGCAGGGGTAGCGTAGCGCCATTTGGCCGGCGAAATTGTCAGGTTCTAGCTCCACCCCGGTAGGACTGACATTGCGGCCTTTGACGGCTGAATAGGATGGTGTATGGCATGGTTTCGTAAGGAGCGGAAACGAAGAAGGCTGCGCAGCGACCGTCTCGAGATCCCGCCAGACGCTTGGGACAAGTGCGAGCAGTGCGGTCACGTGGACCTGACTGACAACTTCGATCGAGCACTCCAAGTTTGTCCGGAATGCGGCTATCATCGTCGCATAGGGGCCCGTCGCTACATTGAGATCCTCACGGATCCCGACAGTTTCGTTGAGCTCTTTAGTGAATTGCGTTCGGTGGACTCGCTCCAGTTCGAGGGCTATGCGGAGAGGTTCGTAAGGGCCGAGAAGCAGGCTAACTCCCCAGACGCAATCGTTACCGGTTGGGCCACTCTGACCGGACTGGAGATCGGTATCGGAGCGATGGAGTTCAAGTTCATGGGTGGATCCATGGGCTCCGTGGTCGGGGAGAAGATCGCTCGACTGGCTGACCGGTCACTGGAGAAGCGGGCGCCGTTGGTTCTCGTCTCTGCTTCGGGTGGGGCGCGGATGCAGGAGGGAGTCTTGAGCCTCATGCAACTCGCCAAAACGTCCGCCATGGTCGCCTGTCTGCGAGAAGAGGGTATTCCCTACATCTCGATAATGACCAATCCAACGACTGGGGGTGTCACCGCATCCTTCGCCATGCAAGGGGATGTGAATCTGGCCGAGCCGGGTGCACTGATCGGATTCGCTGGCCCACGAGTGATTCAGCAGACAATCCGTCAGGATCTCCCGGAGGGTTTCCAAACCGCCGAGTTCGTTGCAGAACACGGGATGGTGGACAGAGTAGTACCGCGCTCGGAGCTGCGTTCCACGACGAGCCATCTCTTGCGGATGATGTTGGGGCAGCCAGCGGAGGAAACCGCCTGAGCATCTCCATCCAAGAAGCCAGCAGTTATCTCTTCTCTCGTCCAACCGGCGGAATCAAGTGGTCCCTGGGGCCGACGAGAGAGCTCCTGAAGGCCCTGGGTAACCCGGAGACACATTTCAGCTCGATCCACATTGGCGGTACCAATGGAAAGGGCTCCATCGCGGTGATGGTGGCCGAAGCAATGCGGCGCGCCGGGCACCGGGTTGGCCTCTACACATCGCCGCATCTGGTAGACGTGCGCGAACGGATGTTGGTCGACGGCCAGCCGATTCCGGTGGATGCGTTTTGTAGCTGGACAGAGTACCTCGCTGATACAATTGAACTGACCAGCGCCAGCTTCTTCGAGTCGACGACCGCGATTGCGTTCGCTGACTTCGCGGCCCGTGGAGTTGAGATCGCTGTGATCGAGGTCGGGCTAGGTGGACGTTTGGACAGTACGAACGTTATCGAGCCAATAGTGAGTTGCGTGACAAGTGTGAGCCTGGACCACACAGCCTACTTGGGCGATTCGTTGGAGAGCATTGCGCGTGAGAAAGCTGGTATAGCCAAAGCGGGGCGGCCCTTCGTCATAGGCGAGGCAGATCCGGTGGTGGTGAGGACGCTGCGGGCAGCAGCCGAACGATCCGGGGCCCACGTGCACGTAGTCGACGCGGGCTCAATCTACACCGGCCCCCTTGGAATGTCGGGCTGGCCGCAAAGGCGCAACGCTGCAGTTGCTCAGGCTGTGCTCAGCGTAGTTCCAGCACCACTGCGGCCTTCCCAATGCGCAGTAGTTGAAGCGTTTGCTGCCGCGTGGTTGCCAGGCAGGTTCGACCGCCGCGGTCGCTGGCTCTTTGACGTGGCGCACAACGCCAGTGCCGTCTCGGCACTGGCCAACGGCATTCGCGAAGCAAACCTCTCCCGACCGATCCACGCTCTGGTCGGGATGTTGAGTGACAAGGATTGGGAGACCGTTCTCACAACGCTCCGTCCGGAAGTAGATGCCATGTGGATTGCGACTCCGCCTTCAGCGCCCTTGGATAGAAGGACGGATCTCTCCCTGCTACAGCAGTATTCAGCTCTTGATCTCAGATTCGAGGCGGATTTCGACCGAGCGCTCGAACAGTCTGAAAAGGGAGCAGGGACCGTGCTGGTGACGGGATCGTTTCATACTGTGGGTGATGCGATGAGCCGCTTGCCCGGATTTGCACCGCTCGGGTAGATTGTGTCGATGCAACCTCAAGGGCTGCCAGGATTTCGCGATTTCTACCCTGACGATGCAGCTCTCCGGACCCACATCTTCAACGCCTGGCGCGAAGTAGCAACTCGCTACGGATTTCAGGAGTACGACGGTCCACCGCTCGAGCCGCTCGAGCTGTACGTGAAGAAGAGTGGGGAGGAGATCGTCGGACAGCTGTACACCTTCGAGGATCGAGGGGGGCGTGCGGTGGCGCTCCGTCCCGAAATGACGCCGACGCTCGCACGCATGGTTGGGGCACGCGCGCGGGGGCTCAAGAAGCCCATCCGCTGGTTCTCGTTGCCACAACTGCTGCGCTATGAGCGGCCGCAGCGTGGCAGGTTGAGGGAACACTTCCAGCTGAACATGGACATCATCGGTGAGTCCAGTTCTCTGGCTGATGCTGAGATCATAGCAGCAGCCATCGATATCATGCGCGCCCTAGGGCTCGGGCCGCAAGTTGTGCGCGCCAGGGTATCGGATCGACGTGTCGTGAAGGCGCTCTTGGATGCTCGTGATCTCGACGAGCGGCAGATAGCTGCCGCCTTCCAGCACATTGACAAAGTCGACCGCGAGCAGCGCACGGAGCTGGCAGCCACGCTGGCTCAGACGGCAGGCATTGCCACTGAACTGGCGGAATACGTGCTGTCCATCGGTGACATCAAGGGTCTGGGAGCAGTGATGGACACTCTCCGTGGACTTCCGGGCGGCACTGAGCAAGCTGCCGGCTTGGCCGAGTGCGTGGAAGCGCTCGATGCCATGGGATTGGGTGAGTTTGTCGACGTGGACTTGGGCATAGTCCGTGGCCTGGCCTACTACACGGGCATCGTGTTCGAGTTGTTCGATGCCAGCAAGGCATTGCGCGCCATCTGTGGAGGCGGCCGCTACGACGGCCTGTTGGGGGCCTTGGGTGGTTCCGATCTCCCCGCTGTCGGCTTCGGTATGGGAGATGTCGTGTTGGGTGAGTTGCTGTTGGAACGCGGTGTGAAGCCAGCCGTACCGACAGGACTAGACGTGTTCGTCGTTGCGGTCACGGGAGATGAAGTGGAGCACGTATTGCGCCTGGGGCACCGGCTCCGTGACAGAGGTGTTCGGGTCGAATACTCGCTCAAACCACAGTCGATCGCCAAGCAGTTGAAACTCGCTGCCGCGCGTCCAGCAACGTATGCAGTGATCATGGGGCCAGACGAGAGCAAGGTGGGTGAAGCGGTGGTGCGGGATCTCAGGTCGGGCGAGGAACGGCGAGTGGCGCTGGACGTGCTTGAAGCTGAGTATGATTGGCAGTGACCGCGCATGTTGGCGCATGTCGAGTTCCACCGTTCAGCCATTAGTCAGATATCCGACGATCAAAAGAACTAGCCAATGAGCCAAGAACGAGCTGTCACACCCAGGGCTGAGGATTTCAGCCAGTGGTACAACGATGTCATCATGCGAGCCGAGCTAGCGGACTACTCTCCTGTCCGCGGCTGCATGGTGATCCGGCCGCGGGGCTACGGAATCTGGGAGCTGATGCAGCGGGCCCTGGACGGCATGTTCAAGGACACTGGGCATAAAAACGCCTACTTCCCGCTGTTCATCCCCCAGAGTTTCCTAGCCAAAGAGGCCGAACATGTGGAGGGCTTTGCTCCCGAGACAGCCGTCGTGACTATGGGTGGTGGCAAGGTCCTCGATGAACCGCTCGTGGTGCGGCCGACGTCGGAGACTATCATATACGCGTCGTTCGCCAAGTGGATTCAGAGCTATCGGGACCTGCCCCTGTTGCTGAACCAGTGGGCGAACATCGTGCGGTGGGAAATGCGGACACGTCTGTTCCTGAGGACCACGGAGTTCCTCTGGCAGGAAGGACACACCGCCCACGCCACCGATTCCGAGGCGCAGGAAGAAGCACTCCTGATTCTCGCTATCTACCGACGGTTCATGGAAGAGTGGATGGCGATGCCGGTAGTAACCGGGGTGAAGACGAACTCTGAGCGGTTTGCAGGAGCGCTGCGGACCTACGCGTGCGAAGCCCTCATGCAGGACAACAAAGCGTTGCAGGCGGGGACAACGCATCACCTGGGGCAGAACTTCGCCAAAGCGTTTGACGTAACCTTCCAGACCGCTGACGGAGGTGTGGACCATGTTTGGAGCACTTCGTGGGGAGTCTCCACTCGTCTAGTTGGCGGCGTCATCATGAGTCATGGGGACGACACAGGCCTCGTATGCCCACCGCGATTGGCTCCTACCCAGGTAGTGATAGTGCCGATTTGGAAATCGGCTGAGGATAGGGCCGTCGTGATGGAAGTGAGCCAAAGGTTGCTGCGTCAATTGCGGGACAGTGGCGTGCGTGTTGAGCTTGACGACCGTGATGGCATGAAGCCTGGGGCAAAATACTACGAATGGGAAGGCAAGGGTGTGCCGGTGAGGTTGGAGATCGGTCCCCGTGACGTCGCCCAGGACCAGGCAGTTGTTGCCCGGCGCACTGGCGGCAAGACTACCGTGAAACTCGGTGAATTGGATCGGACGCTCAGCTCGACGTTTGATGAGATTCAGAACCAACTGTACGCAGCAGCAGTCGAAAGGCGCGAACAGAACTCCATTCGCAACGTGCGGAAAGATGAGCTGATCGAATTCATGAACGGCCGGGCGGGATTCGCATACGGCGGTTTCTGCGGCAGCGAGCGTTGTGAGCAAGAGATCAAAGACCTCACAAAGGCAACCGTGCGAGTGCTCCCGGATCCCGAATTCCGGTCCGATCCCTCTCCTGCAGAATGTGCTTGGTGCGGCATGCCTTCTATCAGCGAAGCGGTGTGGGCGAAATCATACTAGGGTTGTCGGCGGCGACGCTTGAACAGATCGCGGAGGTGGTGGGTACGCCAGCGTACGTCTACCATGCTGACGCCATTCGCGACCGCTATCGGGAACTAACCGACGCACTGGCGCCGTTCTCGCATCGCATCTGCTATTCAGTCAAGGCCAACAGCAATCTCGCGGTCCTCGGGCTGCTCCGCAGCTTGGGGGCAGGTGCTGACATAGTGTCTGGAGGCGAGCTCGAGCGCGTCTTGAGAGCGGGGTTTGCCGGAGAAAGCATAGTGTTCAGCGGAGTAGCAAAGACCGCTGCCGAACTCGCGGGTGCGCTGGATGCTGGCGTCGGGTTGATCAACGTAGAGTCACGCGCCGAGTTGCGGGAACTGGATCGTGTCGCGCAGGAGAAAGACATCATCGCGAGATTCGGCATACGAGTGAATCCCGATGTGGTTACCGATACCCATCCCTACACGCAGACTGGTGAACGGGGGATGAAGTTCGGCGTGCCGATGCAGGAGGTTTTGGACCTGGCGTGTTGGGGTCACGGTAGAGAGCATCTCGAGCTACGTGGCATAGGTATGCACATTGGGTCACAGATAACCAGTGCAGAGAACTACCGCGAAGGCGCCTCCAAGTTGGCCGGGTTGGTCGCCGATCTCCGTGGCGCCGGTGTGGGGACGCTCCAGAGCGTGGACGTGGGTGGGGGGCTTGGCATACGCTATACCGACGAGAGGGCGCTTCCCGCCGCCGAGTTCGCCGCGGCAGTGAAGTCGCTGCTAGAGGTTACAGGACTGACCCTGTTGGTCGAGCCCGGCCGGTTCCTGGTTGGAAACGCCGGCGTCCTGCTCACACGGTGCGTGTATCGCAAGAAGTCAGGCCGGCGAAATTTCGTGGTTGTCGACGCGGGGATGAACGATTTTCTGCGCCCAAGTCACTATGGTGCCGTACACGACATCCGCACAGTATCTGATTCTGCAGGCGACCCAGCGCCGGTCGCAGAACGTTGTGACGTCGTCGGCCCCATTTGCGAGACCGGGGACTTCCTAGGTTTCGAGCGAGACCTCCGAGCGGTGGGTTCGGGCTCGCTACTCGCAGTGCTGGGGGCCGGCGCGTATGGCTTCACCATGAGTTCTATCTACAACTCACGACCGAGGCCAGCAGAGGTGTTGATCGATGGTGACCAGTGGGCCATCGTTAGAGAACGGGAGAAAGTGGCGGACCTCATGCGTGGTGAGGTGCTGCTTGGGCAGGCCGGACTCCAGTGGAGAACAGTGGTGGAAGGTCGCGGCTGATGAGTAGTCTTGAGAATGGAATTCTGATAATAGATTATGGTTCGCAATTCACTCAGTTGATCGCTCGCAGAGTGCGTGAGGCACACGTGTATTGCGAGATTCAATCACCCCCCAATTCCATTGCCGTGGTCCGCGAGCGCAGTCCGAAGGGAATAATCCTATCCGGAGGCCCCAGCTCGGTGTACGCAGAGGAAGCGCCCACAATCGAATCGGGGATCGTGGACCTTGGTTTGCCGGTGCTGGGAATCTGCTACGGGATGGGTCTCGTGGCGGTCGCAGCCGGCGGCCAGGTCGAGCGTGCTGGCGAAGGCGAGTACGGTCGCGCCGATCTGGAGATAAGGGAATCGAGCGGCGTGTTTTCCGGGTTTGAGACCGGAGAACTCGTGCCGGTCTGGATGAGTCACGGAGACCGGATAACGGAATTGCCGCCCGGATTCGAGGTGACTGCGTCGAGTCCCAACAGCCCGATAGCGTCATTTGCCGACCGGGAGAGATCTCTCTACGGCCTGCAGTTCCATCCCGAGGTCGTGCACACACCGCGGGGCCGGGAGATGCTGAACAATTTCCTGTTCCTAGTATGTGGTTGTGAGCCGAACTGGACAGCGGGCCACTTCATCACGGACCAAGTCGCAGCAATCAAGGAGCGAGTGGGGCCCACCCAGAGAGCTATTTGCGGCTTGTCGGGTGGAGTCGATTCGGCAGTGGCTGCAATGCTGGTGTATCGCGCCTTGGGCAGTCGACTGACGTGCATATTTGTTGACCACGGTCTGTTGCGCCAGCACGAACAAGAACAGGTCGAGAGGGTATTCCGCTCACACTTGGGTATCGACCTTGTTGTCGTTGATGCAGCGGAACAGTTTCTCGAGCGCCTCGAAGGCGTGGAGGATCCTGAGGAGAAGCGGCGGATCATCGGCCACACGTTTATCGACGTGTTCGAAGCAGCGGCCAAGAGCGTAGGCGGCGACGTGTCATTCTTGGTGCAGGGGACCCTGTATCCCGACGTAATCGAGTCTACATCTCCCAGGGGTGGGCCGTCGGCCACCATCAAGACGCATCACAATGTGGGTGGGCTCAGACCAGACCTCCCCTTCGAGTTGATTGAACCGCTAAGGGAACTGTTCAAGGACGAAGTACGTCAGGTGGGTAGAGAGCTAGGGCTCCCAGAAGAAATCGTCGGTCGTCATCCCTTTCCAGGCCCTGGCTTGGCCATTCGCATTCTGGGCCCAGTCACACCTGAGCGGTTGAGTGTCTTGCGTCAATCGGACGCCATATACATCGAGGAAATCAGAGCAGCAGGCTTGTACGACGATATCTGGCAGGCGTTCACGGTTCTTCTCCCGATCCGGTCAGTGGGAGTCATGGGGGACGCTCGTACCTATGAAAACGTAGTTGCGGTGCGGGCGGTAACCAGCCGTGACGGCATGACTGCTGATTGGTACCCGTTTCCCCACGACGTGATCGGCCGGGTAGCAAATCGAATCATCAACGAGGTCGTTGGCGTCAATCGGGTGGTCTATGACGTGAGTTCCAAACCACCCGCGACGATTGAGTGGGAATAGGGTGCGCTAGATGTCTTTTGTTTCGAGCAGCTGCAGGAACTCCTCCGGTCTTTCGAGCTTCCCGAGTAGTTCCGGAACGTCGGGTTCTTTGGCGAACTGGGCCACCTTCCCGAGCACCGGCAGGTACTGGTTCGAAACCTCGAGTGGCGGTGCCACTATGAGGAAGAAGTTGTAGACTGACTTGTCGTCAATCGCCTTGAAATCGATCCCCTCCGGCTTTCTTCCGAATGCAACACGGAGTCGGCTGACCACGAGAGAGCGGCAGTGTGGGATGGCTATCCCCCTGCCTATTCCGGTCGATCCGAGGTTTTCTCGTCGCTTGAGCATCTTGTAGAGCATACCCTCTGACTTCTCGTCGAGGGCGAGGAGCGATATCAGCTCCTTCAAGATGTCGTCCTTGGTCGTGCCTTCGAGCTTGAGTCTTATCGCGTCGGCAGAAAAGAAATCTCTGAGATGCATGATGCCGTTGTCAGCTTGTTTGAGGTACGAACGTTAACCTAATCGCGGTGGAAGTCGGCTGTCAAACTGTCCTGTTGCCGGGCCAGCGGAGCAACATTAAGTTCGCGGGATGGTATTCCCCTATCCGACAGGGAACAAGGTGCCGCTGTTCCTGGCCCCCATGGCAGGTGTATCCGAGCCTCCTTTCCGGCTCCTGTGTCGTTCGTTTGGTGCTGACGTTCTCGTCTCTGAGTTCCTGTCGAGTGAGGGCCTGCGGCGTGGCGTGAAGAATGTTCACGACGGCGCCTTTTTCACGGCGGAAGAGCGGCCGATCGGCATTCAGCTATATGGGGCTGACCCCGCCGCAATGGCTGAAGCTGCCGGTCTGGTTACGGAACACTATCAGCCTGATTTCGTAGATATCAACTTCGGGTGTCCAGTCAAGAAGGTGGTGCGAAGGAATGGAGGCTCCGGTTGCCTCCGGGACCTCGGGTTGGTTCAGAGGATCGTGCGTGCAGTCCGATCCGCCACCCATCTCCCGGTAACCGTCAAGATTCGCAGCGGGTGGGACGACGCCACCAGGATTCCAGTCGAGATCGGCCTCCGCTGCCAGGAGGCCGGAGCCCAAGTGCTCACCCTGCACCCCCGCACGCGCGCTCAGCATTACCGGGGATCCGCCCGTTGGGATGAGATCGCGAGAGTGGTCGACGCTCTGGAGATCCCGGTTGTCGGCAATGGCGATATCAGGACGGCAGAGGATGCCGTCAGGATGTGGCGTGAGACTAACTGTGCCGGCATCATGATCGCCCGCGGTTCGTTCGGCAACCCGTGGATCTTTCAGCAGGCGCGCGCGCAGATTGACCAGAAGCGGCCGCGCCCCAGTCCGGGCGCGGCCGAGCGATTGGCAGTGGCGCTGCGGCACGCGCAGCTCCAGCAGTCAATCAAAGGTGACGATCGCCGCACGGCCTTGGAGTTCCGCAAACATCTCGGGTGGTACACCAAGGGGCTACCGCGGGCCGCCGACTTGCGGTCCAGACTCCACCAAGTGGAGACGATGTCGGACGCCGAAAGGATCTTCCGGCGGTACCTGGCACCGCAGGAAGCAGTCGTGTGATGGACCGGCAGCTGCAGGAGGTGCTGGAGGCTGTCGCGCGGCACGATCTAACCGTGCCGCGGGCAATTGAGCGACTGCGTCGGTTCCCGGTCGACGAATTACCATACGCCCAGGTGGACCATCTCAGGCCGCTGGTCCAGGGGTTGGGGGAAGTGGTCTTCGGCGAGGGAAAGACGACTGAGCAGGTGGTGGGGATCTGTCGATCGCTGGCCGACGAGTCAGGTTCGTTCCTCGCTACCCGCACCAGCAAGGTGATGCAGGATACTCTGCAAGGCCTTTTCCCTGGTGCGGCAGTCAACACCCTAGCTCGAACCGTTTACCTGGCGCCCGAACCGGAGCCGGGACCGACGGGCCATGGGAGGATTCTGGTCGTTACCGCCGGCACGAGCGACCTGCCTGTTGCGGAAGAAGCAGTTGTAGTCGCGCGCGCTCTCCGGAACGATGTCGAGACGCTGTACGATGTCGGCGTGGCCGGAATCCATCGCCTCTTCAGGAAAGCAGACCTCTTGGAGACTGCGTCGGTGGTTGTGGTGGTTGCAGGCATGGACGGTGCTCTGGCAAGTGTTGTGGGTGGCCTGGTCAGGGTTCCAGTGATAGCAGTACCGACAAGTGTGGGGTACGGTGCCTCCTTTGGAGGTGTGTCTGCGCTGCTGGCAATGCTCAACTCCTGTGCGTCGGGTGTGGTGGTGGTCAACATCGACAACGGCTTTGGGGCCGGCGCAGCCGCGTCCCGCATCAATCACGCGCCATGACAACAGCCATTCTTGTACTCATCATTATCGTACTGGGTGTTGCGCTAGGAGCTGCAGTGCTATCGCGCCGTGGAACGGTGGATTCGGCCGGTTCCGCCCAGCAGACCTGCGATACGCCACATGTCGTGGACCTGCTCCGCAGGGCACACGGAGCAACCGCGGCGTGCCTAGTCGCATCGAACACGGACCCCGTTTGGTCGCTGGCCGATCCGGCTCCGCCCAGTAGCGTTCTGGAGCGTGCTTTGGAGATGGCAGAAGTCTCCCTGGGCGATGCCGGCCAGCACAGTGAGTCCGCCGAACTGGCGATTCTCGCTGTCGGAGACGGACAGCTGGGTGCGGCACTGGTGTTCGCGGGTGCCACTGTGGACCCCGGCACTGCGGAGACTGCAACTGCGGATTTCAAGCGTCTCTTCGCGGGATACCGTGAGCTGCGGCTGAAGAGGTCCGGGGAACTCAAGGCCCCTGGGGAGCTCCCGGAGTGGTCGACCGATGGGCCGGAAAACGTCGAAGGCCTCGCCTTTCATCTCTGTGATGCCGTGCGCAACGTGTCCGGCCGACCAGCCGTCTTGGTACTGCGTGATCCCGGAACGCGTGAAGTCGCGATTGTGGCAGTCTCGAACGGGAACGACCGGAGGATGTTGGGAGCCCGAGTCGCGTCGGACTCGGTGGCGGGTCGCGCCTGTGCCGGTGATGCCCCAACGGCTGGAAAGGGAGCGGCCGCGCTGTTCGGGATTGTCCGGAAGGACCGGAGGGCCAGCCAGGAAGAAGGCACTGCCTATCCGCTGCGAGACGGCAGGGAGGGGGTTGGCGCACTCGTGGTCATGGGGCCACCTCAGGCCATGCCGGATCGCGTCAAGGATCAGATCGTTTGGTTGGCGACGAATGCCGGTCCCAAGCTGGGGCGCGCGGTAACAGTGCGTGCGGCGGAAAGTCGGGCAAGGACGGATCAGTTGACCGGACTCCCCAACCGCCGGGCCTTGGAACAGGCCATGGCTTCGTACAAGTCGGGTGCTTGCTCGGTCCTGTGTGTTCATCTCGATGACTTCAAGAAGCTGAATGATGGGTTTGGCCATTCAGCTGGAGAGGCCGGCCTACGGCAGG
>Ga0209536_100010671_pt1 | contig 13518 bp, 8 predicted proteins | sample DeeMarSeWOR28_12_FD_187461 | JGI IMG/M metagenome (GOLD analysis project Ga0209536, IMG submission 187461) | Marine sediment microbial communities from White Oak River estuary, North Carolina - WOR-2-8_12 (SPAdes) (version 2) | ecosystem: Environmental > Aquatic > Marine > Intertidal zone >...
CCGCCGAGTAGGCGTCCCCGAAGCCGGTATTGACGGTCACCATCGGCTCGGCTTTGACAAGGCGGCAAAAACGTATGAATTCATTGAAGCCGAAGTCATTATGCTCGACGCCGGTCCACGCGGGATTCGTTCGGGGCGGCCGTTTGTCACGAGGGCCTATGCCGTCGCGCCAGTCGTAGCCGCTGACGAAGTTTCCGCCGGGCCAGCGGTACATCGGGGAGTTGAGTTCTTTGAGCAATTTCAGCGTATCTGCCCGCATGCCGTCGATGTTGTCGGCAGGCATCAGGGAGACTGTCCCGACGAAGCACGGTCCCTCGATCACCTCGATAACCAGCTTTCCTTCCTCCGTATCGGTGCCGGCGGTCAGCGGGAAGGCATATTTCTTGTACTCATTTCCAACGAAACTTAGCTGGCTGGAGTCCTGATTTCGGAATCCATCGCCCCAGCAAAGCGATATCTTTACTTTTCCCCTTCGCATCTGCGGTTTGAGGTAAATGTAGCCGACGTAGTTCTTACCTTTAACCAGTCCCAGATCAAGCTGCTGGATGCCACTGCCGGCCTGGATTAGCGGCGTATGGTCCCCCACGAAAGAATCCTCGGTGGTCATCGTCACGGAATCGGGCGATCCCGTGATCTGCCAGGGCGAGGCGCCGACCACCGCGAACGGGCTGTCCTTCGAGACGTTCCGGGTCCCGCGATAGGGATCGTAATCCGGCGTAATCGGGAAATAGAACTTGCGGTCTTCGAGCATCTCGGCCCAGATTCCGCCGTAGATGCATCGGCCCAGATGCTCGATGAACTGGCCGTATACGAACGGCGAAATCGGCTCGCCGGTCGTGCCGGCGTCGATGGTCACGGCAGCAGTCTGACCCACGGCGGGCCGAGCGGCGCCGGCAAGAACAGCGGCGGCCAGAAGGCAAAAACAGGCAAAACGGGCTCTAAACATAGCGGATCTCCTTTCCAATTCCTGCTTTTCTTGAGAATGAAATACCAACACGGCAAGATTATAAGGCAAGTCGGCAGAAACGCAACTCGATAATGGCTTCGTCGCTCAGCGTGCCACCTGGTCAGGGCCGGACTGTTCGGCGCAGGTGTGCGGAAAATTCGCAGGGCAAAAGTTCACTTTTTCGGACCCCAATTCGTGAAAAAACGTGCTGATATCTGGATAGGAGCCCTTCTTTATTGTATACTGCCGCTCTTATCTAAATTAAGTAGGTTAGCCTTACGTTCGATATAAGAGTGGTTTTTGTGATTTAACCGAACATAAGGTCCGTTTTGCGCATCTTACTGAGACGGCGTGGGACGTCAGGTAGGTGATTAAGTTATCATATTTATCGTAGACACGCATGGCAAAGGACATACTTGATGTTGGGGGTTACACGATATTAGGGCGCATCGGAACCGGCGCCCGGAGCACCATCTATTTAGCTCAGGACGAGGAAGACGGCAGACAGGTCGCACTGAAAAGAGTAATATTCCAGAGGCCGGAGGACTCGAGGATCTTCGAGCAGGTCGAGACCGAGTACAAAGTTGCCGGGATGATAGACCACCCTTACGTCCGAAAGTGCTACGAGCTGCGAAAAATCCGAAGCATGTTCAAGGTAAGGGAAATGCTGCTGTCAATGGAGTATTTCGACGCCAAGAACCTCGAGAATTTCTCCGGGCTGAGTCTGGGCGACGTGCTGCTTGTATTTCGCATGGTCGCCGACGGCCTCAATTCCATGCACCAGCACGGGATCGTCCATTGCGACATAAAGCCCAACAATATCCTGATAAACAAGTCCGGTGCGATCAAGATCATCGACCTGGGTCAGAGCTGCAGGATCGGAACGGTAAAGCAGAGAATCCAGGGTACCCCGGATTACATCGCCCCAGAGCAGGTAAAACGTAAACCTCTCGGCCCCAAGACAGACATATTCAACCTCGGAGCGACCATGTACTGGGCTCTCACCGGCAAGCACGCTCCGACCTTGATTCCCAAGAAGAACAAGTTCGGTTTGCCCATAACCGAGCCGCGTCGAGCACCGCACGAAATCAAGAAGGGACTGCCCCTGCCTATATCGAAACTTGTGATGGATTGCACTGAGAACGACGCGACAAAACGCCCCGGCAGCATGGCCGAGGTAACATCGAGGCTGGACCTGATGGTGCATGGTATCTTTGGCGGCAAAATCAAAACGAACAAGAATGGCTCAAACAATAATTGACCTGTTAAGAAGGTGCACCCAAGCCAACCACGCCGACAAGTATCGACGAGGGAACCTTGTTCGCTTACCTGCCGAAGGTAGCCTGATTGTCACAGGCGATCTTCACGGACACAGGCGCAATTTCGAAAAAACTCTTGCCTACGCCGATCTGGAAAATCATCCCGACAGACACCTGATCTTCCAGGAGATCATCCACGGAGGTCCGGAAGACTCATTCGGAGGCTGCCTGTCCTACAAACTGCTGTTGGACGTTTTCCGCTACAAGTTGAATTTCCCTGATCGAGTTCACGTCATCATGGGAAACCATGACACTGCCTTCATCAATCACAGCGAAGTGATGAAAGATGGCAAGGAAATGAATCGCGCGATGTGCCAGGCGATGGAGCGGGAGTTCGGCAAAGCCGTCGCCGACGTCGAGCTGGCGACCCGGCAGCTGCTGTTCTCGCAGCCGCTGGCGGTCAGATGCGATAACAGGATATGGATGTCACACTCGCTGCCGGCCGACCGTCTCGCCGACAAATTCGATCCCGGCATCTTCGACCGGCAATTGAAAATCAACGACGTGGTCAGGCCCGGCTCGGCGTATCTTCTAACATGGGGCAGAAAGCACAGCCAGGCCCTGCTGGACAAAATGGCCGCCACACTTGACAGCGATACCTTTATCCTCGGCCACCAACCCCAGGACCAGGGGTGGTACCAGGCCGGGAAGAACCTCATAATTCTTGCCTCAAATCACAATCACGGCCGTTTGCTCTCGATCAATCTGGCAAAATCCTATACTATTGAGCAGTTGATCGAATCGATTGTGCCGTTGGCCTCCATTTCGTGAAGTGTGCCTCGACGCAACGGAAGGCTCGCTGGGCAACATAAAAGAGAGCAATGGATTTCTATTACTACATAGCACTGGCGGCGATTGCCTCACAGCTACTTCTTCTGTACCAGACGTACAAGAACTATCGATTCGCGCTGCGCAAGCACAAGAGAGATCAATTCTGGTACGAACCGGCGACGGTATTGATCGTGCCATGCAAAGGTATCGATTCGGCCTTTGCCGAGAACATCACTTCATTCTACGGGCAGGACTATGAGAATTATCTGCTGTGGTTCGTGGTCGGCGACGAGTCGGACCCGGCCTACGCCGAGTTGTGCAGGCTCAAAGATCGGCTGACTCCAGATTCCAAGGCCAAGGATGTGCAGATCTTCGTTGCCGGCCCGGGCGAGGCGCGAAGTCAGAAGATACACAACCTGCTGCACTGCTATGAAAGAATCCCAAATGACATCGAGGTCATGGCCTTCGCCGATTCCGATACGTGTATTCGCAGCGCCTGGCTGAGCAACATAGTCCATCCCCTGCGCTCAGACAAGAACGGTGTCGCCAGCGGCTATCGCTGGTTCGTGCCGAACGCGAACAACGTTGCCAGCCTTGCTCTCTCGGCGATGAACGCCAAGGTCGCCCAGTTGCTCGGCAATACACGCTTCAACCAGGCCTGGGGTGGGTCGATGGCCATCCGCGTCGACGTTTTCCGCAAGCTCGGCCTGGACAAAATCTGGCCCAAGGCCCTTAGCGACGATCTGTCGCTCAGCACGGCCGTCAAGAAGGCCGCTATGAAAGTAGCTTTCGTCCCGGCCTGTCTGGTCGCCTCGTACGAATCCACCAACTGGGCGGACCTGTTCGAATTCGGCCGCAGACAATTCCTGATAACCCGCGTCTATGCCCCGAGGACATGGTGGTTCGGATTGTTCAGTGCTCTGTACTCGGTCCTGGGCATCTGGGCCACGGCCGCTCTGGGCGTTTATGCCGCGGTGATCGGCCACGAGCACACCGCTTTGTTCGCTTCGGTCCCGGTCGTGTTCTTCGCCAACCAACTCGGCCGCGCCGTAATGCGCCAGGCAATGGCCGCCAAACTGCTCGACCATGATCGCAAAGCAATGAGAGCCTCCTCGGCCGCAGATATTGTGGCTTGCTGGTTGTGGTCCCTGCTGTTGCTGCTATTCATAGTGTCCTCGGCGTTCGGCAGAACCATCTGCTGGCGGGGAATCCGCTACAAACTTCTGAGCCCAACCGAGATAATCGTCCAAAGCAACAACTCCTGACCCGGAGTCATAATTCTCTTGGGTGTTGAATTTCGCCATTCCCCCCGTGGTAAGCGACAAGAAAGTGTGCGTCTGATAGCATGCGCCTTCTGGATGGCTGCAAACGAGTCAGCCAAATCGGCGAAGAAGAGAATTCTGTATGGTGCTCCCAAGTATCCCAAATACCTTACTGGTTACGGGCTCCCTTCATCCTTCGGGCCGTAGAACGGACCCTCCCCAAGCAAGCCATCGGCCTCGCGCCAACGCATCGACTTTGCCGCTATCCAGGTGTGGGTCTCGGAGCGGGGCTTGTCCGGCACCCAATTTGCATCCGGGCACCAGCATACGAGGCCCCCACGGACAACCAGAGCCGCTGAGAAAATGATAGAGTCGCGATTCTCTCCTGAGGGCACAAGATTGAAGTGTGTGACGGACTCAAACAACATCTCAATGGCCGAGAGGTTCCTGTACTGACGCTGCACCAACAGCCGAACTCGATTGTCCAGATGTCCGGGGCAGGACATACTCAGGTTCTCCGATACCCAATGATCGGTGAAAACGTAGGCCTCACGGATGCACGAATCGTGAAAACCGCCGAAGATTCCAAGCAGCTCATCGGCATCATCTTGTGACTGAACTTGTTTCCAACTCATTTCCTGATTCCTCCGGTGGTTCTATGCACACGATCCCTGTGCAAGATTCGGAACCTCTCCGACCGCTTGCATAGCATCACAAGTGTCTAATTTCTCAGGGGTTAGTTCCCCGCCGCTTGCGGCGGGGAGGTTCATTGCTCAAAGGCAGTATATAGTGCGGCAGGTGCGCGGGCAAGAGCAGAAATGGCCGGGCACATCAAGCGGTTAAACACCCGCCGTCCACTGAAAATCCCTGCCATTCTTTTGAGACTCCTACTTGCAAATGAATGACAAATATGGTATCATACCTATCTAACAAGAGTGGAATTTAGAACTATGAATTGAGGAGTGGAGTGAGGGCAGAATACAAGATTCAGGAACCAGGATAAGACAGGGGAATCGGGAGCCAGTGTGGCGAGCTGAAGCGACTCAGGCCTTTTGGATGCAAGCTAAATGAAGAAACGAAGCCAATTTGCGGCAACCCAAACTGACGTAACCGTTTGTGATAGAAGGGATTATAGGAAAACAGGTCGGTTTTGAGGTCTGAAGAACAAACCCAATCAAAGCCAATTGCCCGCCTTCGGCGGGAAATCCGAAATGCTGAGTTCGAAATGCGAAACCGGGGGAATTTGAAAAAACGAAGCCAATCTACCCCAAAAGGGGTAGATACGAGCGGTGCAAACTGAACTTTGTGCTTGCCTGGTTTGAGTGGTTGATGTTAGATACATCGCGTTTTCGAATCGACCGAGTCGAGCCAGATCAGGGGCCATGGATGAATATGACGATACCAACAGAGAACCGAGTTTTGATGCTCGCAGTTGCGTTTTGCTGCTTGCTTTGCTGTGTTGCCGGTGTCGAAGGCGCGACAATTTATACCTCCCCCAACGGCAATGATTCGTGGTCTGGTCTTTTGGCTGAGCCTGACGCCGGCCGCACTGATGGGCCGGTTGCCGCGCTAAAAGCCGCCTGCCGGGCTGCTCGCGGGCAGGACGCCGCAGAATCTCGAATAGTCGTTGTTCAGGCGGGGCGATATTTCTTCGACGAGCCGTTGTTGCTCACCGCCGCCGATTCGGGGCTGACCATCGAAGCGGCGCCCGGCGCCGATGTTCACTTCTATGGCGGCAGACAGATCACCGGCTGGAAGGAGGACGGCGAGAAGTTCTATTCTGTCGAGTTGCCGGGCGTCAAAGAAGACAAGTGGGACTTCAGGGCTCTGGTCGTCAACGGGTGCTTCTGCCGACGTGCCCGGCTGCCGGCCGAGGGTTTCTTCAAACATCTCAGCACCTTCAAGGTGCCCTGGATGAGCACAACCGGCGGCGGATGGAAGCGCAAACCGACGAAAGAGGAGCTCAACACATTGAGATACCGCTCCGAGGACCTCGGCCCCTGGCTGGACGTGAATAATGCCGAGATTGCAGTCTACCACATGTGGGACGAGTCGCTGGTGGGCCTCGCTGCCATCGACACGGCATCTCAGACGCTGACCTTCTCCAGTCCGACCGGTCACCCGGCCGGGGCGTTCGGCGTCGACAAGTACGTCGTCTGGAACGTCCGCCAGGGTCTGACGCAGCCGGGGCAGTTCTATCTCGACCGCACGGCGGGCAAGCTGGTCTACTGGCCGCTGGCCGGAGAGGATATGACAACGGCGGAGGTTTTCGCCCCGGTAATCGGATCAATCATCCGAATCGCGGGGACCAAAGAGAGTCCGGCCAAGGACATTACGATTCGCGGCCTGAAACTCTCGATCACAACCACCCCTCTGATGGCGGGTGGCTTCGGTGCCGGCAAATTCGACGGAGCGGTCTCCATCACAAATGCCGAGAACTGCCGGCTCATCGAGCTTGAAATCTTCAACGTCGGTGGCCAGGGGGTGAAAGCTTCGGGCAACGGCCTGCGCGTCGAAAAATGTCACGTCCATCACACCGGCGCTTGCGGAGTCAGATGCATCGGAACGGGGTGTGTTGTTGCCGACAATCATATTCACGACGCCGGCCTGACTTATCCCAGCGCCATCGCTTTCCAGGGCGGCGGCAAAGATTGCCTGATAAGCCACAATGAGATTCACGATTGTCCCTATACCGCGATCAACTGCGGCGGTGAAAGAAACTGGATCGTGCACAATCGGATCTACCGCGCGATGAAAGAGTTGCACGACGGCGGCGGCATCTACTGCTTTGCCGGCAAAGAGCTTGTGCTCAAAGGCAACTTCATCCATGACATTGTCGACACGGGCGGCTACGGAGCTTCGGCCTATTATCTCGACGAGAGGTCCGAGAGATGTCTCGTCGAGGGCAATCTCTCGATCGGCATTGCCAGGCCGTCGCACAACCACATGGCAAAGAACAATACCATCCGGGGCAACGTCTTCGTCTGCGATTCCGATGCAAGGATCACGTTTCCAAAATCGTCGAGCTATATCTTCGAAAACAACGTCATCCATGCCAAAGGCAAAATTGTGTTCGAGAATCCGGATGCGATTGCGGCTCTTCGCAACAATGTTCTGTTTGGCGCAGAGGGCAGGGTCCAACTCAAGAAGCTCAAGAACTACAGCGCGACCGGCGTCACTGCCCTTGAGCCGGGTGACAAGAATGTTCTGGCCGATCCGCTCCTGGTAGAGTTCGACAAAGGCAAGGTGACTTTCGCAGCGGATTCGCCCGTCTTTAAACTCGGTATAAAGCCAATCGACGTTAGCGAGACTGGACCGAGAACAGAATAGAATGCAGGTTATTGGAGGATCGTGACAACGCCACGATTGCCGTCCACCTGGATCGTCTGGCCTGTTTTGATGATCCTCGTGGCACCTCCGACATTGACCACGGCGGGGATGCCGTACTCACGGGCGATGATGCTGCCGTGCGATATGACTCCGCCCTCGTCCATGACTATTGCAGCGGCCGGTACGAAATAAGGCGTCCAGCCGGGATCGGTAAACGGCGCCACGAGGATCTCGTTGGCGAGCAGACGTTCGTCGGCATCAGCCCTCAGGATAACGCGGGCCTTGCCCGTCACCACACCGGGGCTAACGGCCAGGCCATTTAAGACTTCAGCTTGCTCATCCGGCTCGGGATAGATGGATGTGGCGGGATCGAACTTGCCGAAAATGACGTCCGGCGGAGTGATCAGGCTGTTCTTGTCATACTCGGCCCGGCGGGCGGCAACAACGTCTCGGATGTCGAAGCCTGCACTGCCTCGCACTACAGGTGACATCTCGTCAAGTCGCAGGAAGAAGATGTCGTCTCGCTCGGCAAGCACATCCTTGTCGGTAAGCTTCTTGCCGAGCTCAAGCAGCAATCTTCGCATCGCCGTAAGCAGTTTGACGACTTCGCTCTTGACGTTTTCGCGAAAGACCCAGCCCTGTTGAGAATAAACGAGATAATGATTGAATATGAGCCGCTTGATGGGATTTCGAAGTTTCCGCCGGCACTGCCGCTCCAGTTGCCGTCGTTGCTCGGCTCTGTCAGCGTGGTTCTTGACCGGATCGATCCTGCCGATCTGAGACATGTAGCCTCGAACGAGTTTCAGCATATAGTCCGGCGTCTCGGACCAGCGCCGGTTGTACAATTCGATTTCGCCGCGACAGTGGTGCCCGTGATTGTGCATGAACCGGCGCCAGCTCCTGAGAAATTCTCTACCCGAATCCGACTGCGACAATTTGCCTTCGAGCGTATCCCAATCATCGTCGGACAGTATTAGGGCCTTGACCTCATCGCTCTTGTCCGCCGCCGAAGCGAGTCGCCAGAGTTCCAGGCCTGCGTCGGCGTCGACCATGTCACCGACACCCGCCAGCAGTTGGGGCGCGCAGGAGCCATCATCCGAGAGCCATTTTGTGCAGACCCACTGAAGAACGGGATATGTCGCCACCATGCCGAAGAGATAAATCATATGGCTGAGCAGCTCGCTGAACTGCGACATGAGCTGCTTGAGGCACTCCGTTATTTGCTGGTCGGACAAACCTGTTACATCCAGACGAGACCATCTGTCTGCCTTGGTGCCTATCTCGGCAAGAATGCGCCGGCCTCTGGCAGGCGTGTTGCGAAGTGAGCCGGCTATGATCAATGGGAGTTTGAGATAGAACCGAAATCGCTTGTGCCTGAGGTCGGGCAGGTCCTCTTCGGTTGGAACTTGGAGCCTGCGTGTGACCTCCTGGAGGCCCCTGTGCCCACCCGCAAACGCCGCGCCATTGAAATTGCCGCCGCCGGGCAGACAACCTATTACGGAGGCCCAGATGTTTGCGTTGAAATAGATCCGCCCGGCAATTACGTCGAAGACGGGGTGATTTCCCCTGTCGACACAAAGAAGGCGAAAGATCGGATCGAAGAGACCGGCCAACATTTCCTCAAACATGGAAACTGTCACGGGTGTGACCACGTCGGGCACGACCTCTCTGACCGGACTGCCGCACCATATCTGGCGGTCTTCCCACGATTTCTCGGCCGGCAAAGCAGTTATGGGTCTGGATTGCAGGAGATGGATATTCTTGTCCCGTATCGCCCACTCGATGTCCTGTGGGCAGCCGAACTCGGTCTCTATTCTTATCGCGAGCTTTGCCAACCGTCGCATTTGCCTCTTGTCCAGAGTCAGCAAAGTCGATCTCTCACCTTCAACGGCGTGCTCTTCAACCGATCCGTCCGTGGTGATAACGCACTCAAGTTTCTTCTCTGATATCGTGCGAGACCACAGCTTCAGTCTATTCTTGCGAACAACGAATCGATCAGGTGTTACTTTGCCTGAGACTAGAACTTGTCCCAAACCAAAACACGCCTCGATGACGATGTTGCCGCCCGCGCCAGTAAGGGGATCGGCGGTGAACATCACACCGGAGATATCTGCTGCTATGAGCTTCTGGACGATCACTGCCATGCCGATATTGTGGTGGTCGAAGCCATTCCGTTCTCGGTATTCATAAGCTCGCTGGGTCCAGAGAGAGGCCCAGCATTTCCTGACAGCCTCGATGCAATCGTCGAGGTTGGCTATGCCCAGATAGCTGTCATGTTGACCGGCAAACGAATGGCCCGGCAAATCCTCGGCGGTCCCCGATGAGCGAACCGCAACGCGCGAGGCGCCGAGTTTGTCGTATTGATCCTCTATATCCTGCCGAGTCTGCTCCGTCAAATGCCCCTCGGCGATAGATTGCCGCACATCGGAAAGGACATCCCCTCTGGCGCCCGACTCAGTCCCTGCAAGTTCGCCCACGGACGATTTCAAACGACCTGGGAGATCATTGTACTCCAGATGCTCTCGAAAGGCCGCCGCGGTGACACAGAAGCCCACGGGCACGGCAAAGCCGGCCCGGTTCATCCGGATGAGGCTCATCGCTTTGGGGCCAACTTCGCTTTCATCGACGGGCTGCCTGGTGTAAAGAAGCACGGTCCTGGCGTGGGCCATTAAGAGGACTCCTTACAAATGATACGCTTGCCTGCACGCTTGCGTGACTGTTACCAAGAGCGTATTATAGCACCGAATCTCTGTTTGGGTATGCAATAAGGACACGTTAGGAGATCTCCTATGGATGTCAAAATGCACCGACGTCAGTTCATCAAGGCTCTTAGCCTAAGTGCCGGGGCCCTTGCGATGCCGGGCGTGACAAGTTCCGGCCAGGCATCGAAGAAACCAAACTTCGTAATCATATTCTGCGACGATCTGGGCTACGGTGACCTGGGCTGTTATGGCCATCCGACGATTCGCACGCCCAACCTGGACCGGATGGCCGCCGAGGGTCAGAAGTGGACCAACTTCTACGTTGGTGCTTCGGTTTGCACGCCCAGCCGGGCGGCGCTACTGACGGGAAGGCTGCCGATTCGCAACGGCATGTGCAGCAGCAGGCGGCGCGTGTTGTTCCCCGACTCGGCACTGGGCCTGCCCGAAGGGGAAATCACAATTGCTGAGGCCCTCAAAGCCGAAGGTTATGTCACCGCTTGTGTCGGCAAGTGGCACCTGGGACATCTGCCGCCGTACCTGCCGACCAACAACGGCTTCGATTCTTACTTCGGCATCCCTTACAGCAACGATATGGACAGAGTGGGCGGGGAAGGACGGCAGGCGTTCTTCGAGCCGAAGATCGAATATTGGAATGTCCCGCTGATGCGCGATGAGAAGATCGTCGAGCGGCCGGCCGATCAGAACACCATAACAAAACGATATGCCGAGGAAGGGGTGAGGTTCATCAAGAAGAACAAGAACAGGCCGTTCTTCCTTTACCTGGCCAACAGTCTTCCGCACGTTCCCCTGTTCGTCTCGGACAATTTCAGAAACAAGAGTCTGCGGGGCCTGTACGGCGACGTCATCGAGGAGATAGACTGGGGCGTCGGTCGGGTACTTGAGACTCTGCGACGCGAAGACCTGGCTGAAAACACGTTCGTCGTCTTCACCTCCGACAACGGGCCCTGGCTGATCTTCGACGAACACGGCGGCTCAGCCGGTCTGCTGCGAGAAGGCAAAGGCTGCACCTTCGAGGGCGGTATGCGCGAGCCCTGCATTACGTGGTGGCCCGGCAGGATCAAACCCGGTGTCGTCAATGATATGGGCGCCACGATGGATGTGTACACGACGATTCTGACGTTGGCCGGCGCGAACGTGCCCACTGACCGGGTCGTAGACGGACTGGATTTGTCGCCCGTTCTGTTCGGGACCGGGGCCAGCCCCCGCAACACCATGTTCTACTACCGCGGCACCAAGATTTACGCTGTGCGCAAGGGCCCCTACAAAGCACATTTCTTCACGAAATCGGCGTACGGCGACGACAAAGAGAAACGGCATGATCCGCCTCTGCTCTACCACCTGGGTCGTGATCCGTCTGAGAAATACAACGTCGCCAAAGACCACCCGGATGTTATCAAGGACATCCAGAAGGAAGTTGCACTGCATCTGGCCAATCTTACGCCGGGCGAGGACCGACTCGCCAAGCGTATCGAGAAGAAAGGATAGGAATCTTGAATGAATATGCCAGCAAATCGCAGACAATTCATCAAAGCCGTAGGTTTGGGAGCAGTGTCCCTGGCAATCCACGGACGCTCAGATGTAGCACAATCGTCTTCGGGCCGGAATGCCGGCAGAAAGCCAAACATCATTTTGATAATGGCTGACGACATCGGCTACGAATGTTTTGGCTGTTACGGCAGCAAGTCTTACAAGACGCCTGTCCTCGATGAGCTTGCCCGGACGGGCGTGCGGTTCGAGCACTGTTATTCACAGCCGCTATGCACGCCGTCGCGCGTGAAGATCATGACCGGGCAATACAACTTCCGCAACTATGTTGACTTTGGTGTTCTCGATCCGAAGCAGAAGACGTTCGGGCACCTTCTGCAGGGGGCCGGCTACGCCACTTGTGTTGTCGGCAAGTGGCAGTTGTACGGCAGCGTCAATCAGAGGGCTGAGGTCCGTGGCAAGGGCAGCCTCCCGAGTGATGCGGGATTCGACGAGCATTGCCTCTGGCAGATAATGAAACGTGGCTCGCGATACAAAGATCCGCTGATGATTCGAAACGGCGACGCAGTCGAGGACTTTAAGGGCAAGTACGGTCCGGATATTTCCTGTGATTACGCTCTGGATTTCATTGATCGCCACAAGGCCGAGCCGTTCTTCCTGTACTTTCCGATGGCCATTGTGCACGATCCCTTTGTCCCGACGCCGGACAGCGCCGACTGGGATCTGCCCAAGCACAGGAACAACACGAAATACTTCCCTGACATGGTTGCCTACATGGACAAGATGGTCGGCCGCATAGTCGGCAAGCTGGACGAGCTTGGTCTGCGCGAAGATACGCTTGTCCTGTTCACCGGCGACAACGGCACGCATAGGAGCATCAAATCGGAATTGGCGGGCCGCATCATCCAGGGCAATAAGGGCGAAACGACCGACGCGGGCACCCGAGTTGCGCTGATTGCGAACCAACCGGGCGCGGTCGCCTCCGGCAAGATATGTGGCGACCTCGTGGACTTCAGCGATTTTGTTCCGACATTCGCCGAATTGACCGGGGCAAAGGCTCCCAAAGGGATGATAATGGACGGCAGGAGTTTTCTGCCCCAGCTTCACGGCGAGAAGGGCAATCCGAGAGAGTGGATATTCTGTCACTATGACGCGCGATGGGGCAAATGGAAGGATGTGAAGCGTTTCGTGCGCGACAAGCGCTGGAAACTCTACGCCAACGGCGACCTTTACGATGTTCCGGCCGACACGCTCGAACAGAATCCGAATCCGGTCGGCCGGGAAGCTGCCAAAGCAAGAGAGCGGCTTCAGGCGGTTCTAGATTCGATAGAATAGAAAACGGACGATTCAGGTTTGTTCGACAGGAAGGATGCAATTATGAGTGCATGTGATTATACCCGTCGTGATTTTCTCAAAGCCGTGGGTCTCGGAGCAGCAGCATTGGCGGCCCCGGGATGTTCGAGTTCCCCTCAGTCGAGAGCCTACCGGCAGCCCAACATTGTTCTAATCATGGCCGATGATATGGGGTACTCTGATATCGGCTGCTATGGCGGAGAGATCAACACTCCCAACCTGGACGGCCTGGCCGCGAAGGGGGTGCGCTTCACGCAGTTCTACAATACGGCGAGATGTTGCCCGACAAGAGCGGCCCTCATGACCGGGCTGTACCAGCACCAGGCCGG
>Ga0209536_100010672_pt1 | contig 13517 bp, 11 predicted proteins | sample DeeMarSeWOR28_12_FD_187461 | JGI IMG/M metagenome (GOLD analysis project Ga0209536, IMG submission 187461) | Marine sediment microbial communities from White Oak River estuary, North Carolina - WOR-2-8_12 (SPAdes) (version 2) | ecosystem: Environmental > Aquatic > Marine > Intertidal zone >...
CGCCGCAGCCAGCCGCGCAGGCCGCGACCACTGGCGTTCGGAAGCTCGACATAGGCGAGGCCGGCGGTCGTGGAGGCGAGCCGCAGCGATCCGATGGGGGAGTCCACCTGCGCGGTGTGGACGATCTCCATGGTAGTCCCCACAATAACACTCCGCGTCGCTCCCGGCGCGAGAAGGAGTTCGCCCTGGCCCATCTGCTCGTCTCCGGCGGCGCCGGTTACATCGGCTCCCACGCACTGCTGTCGCTCCGGGAGGCCGGACACACGGCGGTCGTCGTCGACGACCTGCGCGCGGGACACGCGTTCCTCGCGGGGGATGCGCCGCTCGAGCGCATCGACGTGTGCGACCGCGACGCGCTCGAGCGGCTGTTCGCTCGGCAGCGCTTCGACGGCGTGCTCCACTTCGCCGCCTACCTGAGCGTGGCGGAGTCCGTGGACCAGCCGCTCGCGTACTACCGCAACAACGTCGGGGGGTCGACTGCGCTGCTCGAAGCGGCGATCGCCCACGATTGCCGCGCGTTCGTGCTGTCGTCGACCTGCGCCACCTACGGGATCCCGGAGCGGGTGCCGATCGACGAGGCCACGCCCCAGCGCCCGATCCATCCCTATGGCGCCTCGAAGCTGGTGGTCGAGTGGATGCTGGCAGCCGCGGAGCGCGCCCATGGCTTGCGCTGGGCTGCGCTGCGCTACTTCAACGCGGCGGGCGCGGACGCGGCGGGCCGGGCGGGGGAGTGCCACGAGCCGGAGATCCACCTGGTGCCGTCGGCGCTCCAGGCGGCAGCGGGCCTGCGCGAGGGGCTCACGCTCTACGGCACCGACTACGACACGCCGGACGGCACCTGCGTGCGCGACTACATCCACGTGACCGACCTGGCCGACGCCCACGTCAGCGCCCTCGAGGCGTTGCTGGCGGGTCGACAGGTGGGTGCGTTCAACCTCGGGACGGGTCGCGGCACGAGCAACCGCGAGGTGATCGACGCGGTCGCGCGCGTGGTGGGCAAGCCGGTCCCGGTCACGGAAGGACCGCGGCGCCAGGGCGACCCGCCGCTGCTGGTGGCGGACGCCAGCCGGTTCTGTCGCGAGTTCGGCTGGGAGCCGCGCCACTCCGAGCTCGACAACATCGTCGCCACGGCCTGGGCGTGGCTGAGGAAGTGGAAGTCCCTCTGACTTCGCTCGGGCTTCGCCCGAATCGGACGACGCCAGGCGTATCGCTTCGCCGAGGTGCTCGCGTCAGTCCTTCAGCCCCAGGCGCTTCATCATCTTCTGGAGCGACTGGCGGGGGACGCCCAGCTGCTCCGCGGCCCGGGTCTTGCTGCCGGCCTCGCGCAGCGCGTCGACGATCATGCGCCGCTTCAGCGCGTCCACGGCCGCGTTCATCGTCATGCCCGGCGGCAGATCGTCCACGCGCGGATCGGCGTCCGGTATCGCGCCCCGGATGTGCTCGGAGAGCATGTCGACCGTCACCGCGTCCGCGCCGCCGGCCAGCGCCACGGTGCGCTCGATCTCGTTCTCCAGCTCGCGCACGTTCCCGCTCCAGGAGTACGACACCAGCCGGTCCATCGCCGCGTTCGTGAAGCCCTTGATCTGGCGTCCCATCTTCTGGCTCGAGGCATCGAGGAAGCTGTGGGCCAGCAGCGGGATGTCGCTGCGCCGCTCGCGCAGCGGCGGAAGCTCGATCTCCACCACCCGCAGCCGGTAGTACAGGTCTTCGCGGAAGCGCCCCTCCTCGACCTCCTTGCGCAGGTCGCGGTTGGTGGCCGCCAGGATGCGCACGTCCACCTGGCGCGTATCCGACGAGCCGAGCGGCCGGATCTCGCCGTCCTGCAGCACGCGCAGCAGGCGCACCTGCATGCCCGGGTGCGTCTCTCCCACCTCGTCGAGGAAGACCGTGCCGCGGTGCGCGACCTCGAAGAGGCCCTTCTTGTCCGCGTGGGCGCCGGTGAAGGCGCCGCGCATGTGTCCGAACAGCTCGCTCTCGAGCAGCGTGTCGGGCAGGGACGCGCAGTTCTGGGCCAGGAAGCGTCGCTCCTTGCGGCGGCCGCTGTAGTGAATGGCGCGGGCGACCAGATCCTTGCCGGTGCCGGTCTCACCGGTGATCAGGACCGTCGCGTCGGTCTCGGCGACCTTCTCCATCACCTCGAACACGCGGTTCATCGCCGGGCTCGAGCCGATGATGCGGTCGAAGGCGTACTTGCGCTCCACCTCGCGTCGCAGGTAGAGGTTCTCGGCTCGCAGGCGTTCGTTGGCGTCGGCGAGCGCCGAGGCGAGCTGCGTGTTCTCGCTCGCGAGGTCGTAGGCCTCGAGCGCGCGCCTCACGTTGAGCCGCACCTCCCCCGGCTCCCAAGGCTTCGCGATGTAGCGGTAGATGCGACCCTCGTTGATCGCGCGCGTCAGCGATCCGATGTCGGCGTAGCCCGTGATCATCATGCGGATCGCGCGCGGATTGATCTCGATCGCGCGCTCGAGGAACTCGACGCCGCTCATCGACGGCAGCACCTGGTCGCTGATCACCAGCGCGACCTCCTGCTGCTGCAGGATCGCGAGCCCCTGCTCGCCGTTCGGCGCCGTGTAGACGTCGTAGTCCGCGCCCAGCGTCAGCTCGAGGGACTCGAGGATCGCCGGCTCGTCGTCGACGATCAGGATGCCGTGGCGCGGAAGGCCGGGCGAGGGCTGCGTCGCGCCCGATGCATCCGGGGCGTCGTCACCCGGTACCGGGGTGCGAACGGCACGATCGCTGCCCATCGGGCAACGGTAGCGAAGCGGTTGCCGGGCCGGCGGCCGCAGCCGCCGGCCCGGACACGCCCAGCCGGAGGGCGCCTACCGCCGCGCCCGCCGACGCGCGGTGGTCTTCCGCGCGGTCTTGCGGCGCGCGGTCTTCTTGCGAGCCGTCTTGCGCGCGGGCTTGCGAGTCGCCTTCTTCCGGGCCGCCGACTTGCGGCGGGCCGGCTTCTTCGCGGTCTTGCGCCGCGCCGTGGTGCGGCGACGCGCCGTCGTCTTGCGCCTCGCGGTCTTGCGACGCGGTGCCGACCGACGGCCCGAGGAACGAGCCATCTTGACCTTCGACACGTTGCCCTGCTTGTCGATGAAGTAGAGGAAGCCCTCCTCGCGCTCGATGCCGCACTTCTCGACCTTCTGCGGCTTGCCGCCGCGAGGCACCTTGCCTCCGCCGCGCGCCATGCGTGCCCGGCTCACATCCCCCTTCTTGTCGAGGTAGTAGAGCCAGCCCTTCTCCCGCTTGATGCCGGTCTTCGCGACTACCGTGGCCATCGGCCACCTCCTTCGTCTCTTGGGTTGCGTCCCGCGCTGGGGTGGGAGGCATGCGGGACTGGAGGATCGGTGGTGCGAAACGACGAGCACCGCTCGTCCGACACGCGGGGGGACGGGCCCTCCGCACCGACGGGGAGTGTCGGGCCGGAAATGACCCATGTCAACGGTGGGACGGGCATTTGCCGTCGGGAGTTGCGAGTCCGGGGGGGCGCCGCCCGACGGTGGCCGAGCGACCCGACGGGGGAATCCGCGCTAGCGGTCGCCGCCCGCTGCCAGCCGCGCCTCGACCGCGTCGAGGATGTCGGCCTCCAGCCGTCGGCCCTCGAGGGCGTTGATCTCCTGCACGCCCGTCGGGCTGGTCACGTTCACCTCGGTGAGCCGGCCCCCGATCACGTCGATGCCGACGAAGAACAGCCCGTCACGCCGCAGCCGGGGTGCCAGGCGATCGACGATCCGTCGGTCGTCCGCGTCGAGATCCGCCTTGGCCGCGCTGCCCCCGACGTGGAAGTTCGCCCGGTGCTCGCCCTCGGACGGCACCCGCAGCACCGCGCCCAGGGGCTCTCCGTCGGCGAGCAGGATGCGCTTGTCGCCCTTGCGGACGTCGGGGATGTACCGCTGGGCCATCACGCGGCGGCGCTCGAAGTCCGTCGACTGCTCGAGGATCGACAGCAGGTTCCGGTCGCCCGAGTGCAGGTGGAAGATGCCCTCACCGCCCCGCCCACCGAGGGGCTTCACGATCATCTCGCCCCCCAGCGTGCGCATGAACTCCAGCAGCTCCGGGATGGAGTGCGTCACCCGCGTCTCCGGCATCAGTTCGGGGAAATGCAGCGCGTAGAGCTTCTCGTTGGCCGCCAGCACGCCCTCCGGGCGATTCAGCACCAGCGCGCGCCGGCACAGCGTCAGGATCTGGGTGGTGGTCACGTAGGCGGCATCGACGGGCGGGTCCTTGCGCTGGAAGACGACGTCGGCCTCGTCGAGCCGGAACGTCCCGGGGCTCCCCAGGTCGGCGTGGCGGCCCGGCTCACGCCGAAGTGTGACGGGGCGCACACGCGCGACCGCCTCGCCCCCGGCCACGCCCAGATCCTCGGGCAGCGCGTAGAGCACCCGGTGGCCCCGCTGCTGGGCCTCGAGCATCAGCACGAAGGTGGTGTCGGCGCGGATGTCGATGGACTCGATCGGGTCCATCACGAACACGCAGGTCGGGGGGGAACTCGCCACTTCAAGCCTTTCGCGGGTCGCGCCGAAGCGGTAGCGCAGGGGACGGACCGTCGGCTACGGTGACGGAATCCCCCGGAGTAACGATGGTTTCCAACGCTAGGGGGCACTCGCGGCTGCTGCGCGGGCTGGCCTGGACGGGCGCGCTGCTCGGCCTCGCCGCGCTGGCGGCCGGCGTGGGCTTCTACCTGGCCTTCCTGCGCGACCTGCCCGACATCCGCAGTGTCGAGGACTACCGACCGCCCGAGGTCAGCGTGGTGGTCGACCGCGAGGGCCGCCGCATCGGCGAGTTCTTCGTGGAGCGCCGCGAGCTGGTGACGCTCGACCAGATTCCCCAGCACGTGGTGCGGGCGTTCGTGGCCGCGGAAGACAGCACCTTCTTCGAGCACGGGGGCATCGACTACCAGTCGATCCTGCGCGCGGCCTGGAAGAACCTGCTGGCCGGAGGCGAGATCCGTCAGGGCGGCAGCACGATCACCCAGCAGATGGTCAAGGGCCTGCTGCTCAACCCGGAGCGCACGATCCGCCGCAAGCTGCGCGAGATGATCCTGGCCCGGAACATCGAGCAGCGCCTGACCAAGCAGGAGATCCTCTACCTCTACCTGAACCAGATCTACTTCGGGCACGGCGCCTACGGGATCGCCGAGGCGGCGCGGATGTACTTCGGCAAGCCCCCGTCGCAGCTCTCGGTCTCCGAGGGCGCGCAGCTGGCCGGACTGCCGAAGGCCCCCGCGAAGTACTCGCCCGCCCGCAACCCCGAGCGGGCCGAGCAGCGTCGCCGCTACGTGCTCGATCGCATGCTCGACGAGGGCTACATCGATTCGCAGACCTGGGAGACCGCCGTCGACGAGCGGCCCGTGCTGTCCGACCGCCCCTGGGAACGCGACTACGCGGACGCCGCCTACTTCACCGAGGAGGTGCGGCGCTACCTGTTCGCGGCGCTGGGAGGCGAGGCCGTGCTCGAGGGCGGCCTGCGAATCGAGACCAGCCTCGATCTGCCCCGTCAACACGCGGCGGTACGCGCGCTGCGCAAGGGTCTCGAAGACCTCGATCGCCGGCAGGGCTACCGCGGCCCCGAGCGCCGGATCGAGCCGGACGCGATCGCGTCCGAGCTTCCGGCGCTGGCCGAGCAGAACGGTCTCGCGGCGCCCGTCGCGCCGGACGTCGACGAAGAGACGGAAGAGGTCGCGGCGGAGACTCCCGAGCCGCCGGAGGCGGATCGCGAGCTGGCCGACACGACCGACGCAGCCGGCGACCCGCCGCCCGGCGAGTCGCCCGGACCCGCGCAGCGCCTGCGCGAGGCGCTCGCCGAGCAGCCGCTGCTCGGGGTGGTGACGGCCGTCGACGGTGGAGCGGATATGGCACAGGTGGCCTTCGGCCCCGAGCATCTGGCCGAAGTCCGGCTCGAGAGCGTGAGCTGGGCGCGCGAGCCGAACCCGAAGCTGCTGCCCACGCCGGTGAAGCACCTGAAGTCCGTCTTCCGGGTGGGCGACGTCGCGCACTTCGCGCTCGCCAGCGACGACGAGGACGCGCTCGAGCAACCGCGCGTCACCCTGTGGCAGAAGCCGATCGTGCAGGGCGGGCTGCTCTCCCTCGACGTGGAGACCGGCGACGTGATCGCGCTGGTCGGAGGCTACGACTTCGAGGAGAGCCAGTTCAACCGGGTCACCCAGGCGCTGCGCCAGCCCGGCTCCGCCTTCAAGCCGATCATCTACGGCGCCGCGCTGTCGCTCGAGGACGACGAACACCTGCGGCGCTACACACCCGCCTCGATCGTCTACGACCGCCCCAAGGTCTACACCGACGAGGAGACCGGACTCGTCTGGAAGCCGAAGAACTACGGGCGCGAGTTCTACGGCCCGATCACGCTGCGCAAGGCGCTCGCCAAGTCGATCAACACGGCGGCCGTCCACCTGTGCGACGAGGTGGGAGTCGGGAACGTCATCCGCTACGCGCGACGGCTCGGCATCGAGTCGCCGCTCGAGCCCTCGCTCGGAATCGCGCTCGGGACCAGCGGCGTGTCCCTGCTCGAGCTGACGCGCGGCTACGCGGTCTTCCCGGCCGGCGGCCGGAAGGTCGTTCCCACCTACATCCACCGAGTGAGCGACCGCGAAGGCAACGTGCTGCTCGAGAACGTGGATCTCGGCAGCGAGCCCAGCCCGGAGCTGATCGCGCGGCTGGCGGCCCAGCTGGCCGAGCGCGACGCGGACCGACGCCCGCCGCAGGCCGAGCCAGACCCGGCGCCGCCCGCCAGCGAGGTCACCGTGGTCGAAGCGAGCGACGCGCCGATGCCGATCGACGAGGAGGTCGGCGAGAACGGCGACGGGGAAGTGCCGGACGAGAACCAGCTCATCCCCGAGGAGGACGCCTACCTGATGACCGACATGCTGCGGGCCGTGGTGCTCGAGGGCACCGGCCGCCGCGTGGCCCGCCTCGGTCGTCCGCTCGGGGGCAAGACCGGCACCACCAACGACCAGGCCGACGCCTGGTTCCTCGGCTTCTCGCCGGAGATCACGACCGGGGTCTGGGTGGGCCACGACGAGACCCGCTTCCTCGGTGCCGGCGAGACCGGATCGCGCGCGGCGGCGCCGATCTGGCTCGACTACATGGAGTCGGCACTGGCGGACGTGCCGATGCGCGACTTCCCGGCACCGCGTTCGATCGTGTTCGCGCGCATCGATCGCGAGACCGGCCTGCTCGCCACTCGACAGAGCCAGCAGACGCTCTTCCAGGCCTTCCTCGCCGGCACCGAGCCCACGGAGACGGCAGATCGACAGCGCGACACCAACGAGGCGCTGCGCAACCTGCGCGAGGATGCGATCTCCGACGGTGGCATCCAGCTGATGCAGCTCGACGCGTTCTAGCCGAGACGAGGATCCCGAGTCGTGCGAGGAAGTCCGGAGCAAGAGCTGCTGCGCGCCAACCAGGCGTTCTACGAAGCCTTCGCGACGCGCGACATCGAGGCCATGGACGAGCTCTGGGCGCGCGGCCTGCCGGTCGCCTGCGTGCACCCGGGCTGGCCCGCGCTCTACGGTCGCGAGGAGGTGATCTCGAGCTGGCGCTCGATCCTGCTCGGGAACGCCGCGCCCCGGGTGGCCTGCGAAGAGCCCCAGGCGGCCGTCTTCGGCGACAGCGGCTTCGTGGTATGCATCGAGCGCATCGAGGACGAGGCGCTGGTCGCGACCAACTACTTCGTGCTCCAGCAGGGTATCTGGCAGATGGTCCACCACCAGGGCGGACCGATGAACGCCGAGCTGGAGCCCGCCCCGGGCGATCGCACGCTCAACTGACGCCGGATCCGAGATCGAACATCGAGAGGCCGGAGTCGGCGAATGTCTTCAGCCGGTGCGGTCCGTGGAGCCCGCGTCAACGCCCCAGCCACTCGACGACGACGCGGCCGAGCGTAGCCAGACCATCCAGGAAGAAGTGGTCCGCCTCGGGGATCACTTCGAGGGCCCGGCGCGCCTCGCCATCCACCAACGGCTCGAGTGCCGACGCGGGGGCCAGCTCGTCGCAGCCGCCGGCCACCAGCAACGCGCGACCGTGGAACGCGGCGAGCGCCTGGGGATCGAGCAGCGACGGGGGCGGCGCGACCAGCACGAGTCGACGGATGCGCGGCGTGCGCGCGGCAGCGCGCAGTGCCGCCGACGCCCCGAAGGAGTAGCCGCTGGCCAGCAGTGGACCCGGCACGGTCTCGGCCAGGTAGTCCAGGGCCGCGGCGTAGTCGGCATCGGCATCCGCGCCGTCGCCGCTGCGCTGCCCCGCGCTCGCGCCCACGCCGCGCCAGTTGAAGCGCACGGTCGCGATGCCCGCCCGTGCGCAGGCGTGGGCGAGCTCGGCCAGGACCGGCGACTCGAGGCTGCCACCGTAGAGCGGGTGAGGCGGCGCGATCACCGCTCCGCCCGCCTCGGGTCCGTCGCCCGCGACGTAGATGCCTTCCAGCGCCGCCGACGCATCGTCGAGGCTGGCAATCACGATGGCTCGCTCTTCTCGTCGAGGCACGCCGCCTCCCGCTCCGCGGGTCGACAGAGGATATGAACAACGCAGGGGGTGGGGCTACCCTGGCGTCGATGCGCGAGAGCCGGGCCCAGCGAGTCGCGCGAGCCGGGCGCATCCGGCGGGCCCTGGCGCGCAGCTATCCGGATGCCCACTGTGCGCTCCGCTACGACACTCCCTTCCAGCTGCTGGTGGCCACCATCCTCTCGGCCCAGTGCACGGACGCGAAGGTGAACGAGGTCACGGCGGTGCTGTTTCGCGACTACGGTACGCCACGGGCCCTGGCCGATGCACAGCCCGCCGAGATCGAGGCCATCGTCCGCCCGACCGGCTTCTACCGCCAGAAGACCCGATCGATCCTGGCCACCGCCCGCGACGTGGTGGAGCGATTCGGCGGCCGAGTGCCGAAGACGCTCGAGGAGCTGACCTCGCTGCGCGGGGTCGCGCGCAAGACCGCGAACGTGGTGCTCGGCAACGCCTTCGACGTACCCGGGCTGGCCATCGACACCCACATGCAGCGGGTGCACCAGCGCCTCGGGCTGACCTGCAGCCGCGACCCGGTTCGGATCGAGCGCGAGCTGGCGGCGATCGTCCCCCAGCCGGAGTGGACGACCTACAGCCACCGCGTGATCCAGCACGGACGCGTCTGCTGCGATGCCCGGCGCCCCCGCTGTCCGACCTGTCCGCTCGCGGCCGATTGCCCCTGGCCCGGCCGCACCGGAAGCCAGCGCTCGTGAGCGACACGAGAGACGGACCGCCGCGCTTCCTGCACTTCGGCCGCGAGCGCGTACGCCTGCCCAACGGGCGCGAGATCGATCTCGACATCGTGCGCCACCCGGGCGCGGCCGCGGTCGTGCCCTTCCTGTCTCCCGACCGGGTGCTGCTGATCCGCCAGTTCCGCCACGCGGCGGGTGGTCACATCCTCGAGGTGCCCGCCGGCAAGCTCGATCCGGGCGAGAGCCCGGAGCGCTGCGCGGTCCGGGAGCTCGAGGAGGAGGCGGGGCGCCGCGCCGGACGGATCGAGAAGCTCGGCTGGATCTACACGACCCCCGGCTTCACCGACGAGGTGATCCACCTGTTCGCGGCGTTCGAGCTCGAGACCATCCCCACCCGCCATCAGGTGGACGAGGTGATCGAGCTGATGCCGATGTCGCTCTCCGAGGCGCTGCAGCGGATCTGGGCGGGCGAGATCCCCGACGCGAAGAGCGCACTTGCGCTGCTGCACGCCGCGCGCCGGGTGGGGCGCCTGTCGAGCGACCCCCCGTGAGGCTGGGCGTCGCCCTCGGCTGGCACCAGCTCAGCTGGGAGGAGCTGCTGGCGGTCGCGCGTCACGCCGAGACGCTCGGCTACGACGCGCTCTACCACGATGGCGACGTCTCGATGCTCGCGCGGCGCAGGGACGCGGAGGTGCTCGACGGCTGGACCGTCACGACCGCACTGCTCGCCCACACGCAGCGCATCGCGATCGGCTCGATCCGGCTCGTGCACTTCTGGAACGCCGCCCGGCTGGCCCAGTCGGCGGCGACCGCCGCGCGCCTGGCTCCGGGTCGCTTCCGCTTCCTGGTGGGCGTGGGCGACCGCCCCGAGGATCCCCGCTTCGGGCTGCCGCTGCCCCCGGTCCGCGAGCGCATCGCCTGGCTCGACGAGACCCTGGATGCCGCGACGGCGCTCTGGCGGGGAGAGAACGTGACGCGGCACGGTCGCTTCGTGACGCTCGAGCGCGCCCGCGTCACCCCCCGGCTCGCGCCCGGCGCGTTGCCGGTGGAGATCGCCGCCAAGGGACCCCGCCTGCTGCGGGTGGTCGCGCGCCACGCGGACGTCTGGAACGTGAACCTGCCGCCGAGCCCGCAGCGGGTGGCCGCGGCCGAGCAGGCGCTGGCCGATGCCTGTGGCGAGCTGGGACGCGACCCCGCGTCGATCGCGCGTCATCTCTGGATCTTCACCCGCGTGCAGGCGCGTCGCGACCCGGCGGCCGCGCTCGAGGAGTTCCGGCGCTTCAACCCCTGGTTCGCCTCCTGCGAGGACGCGGAGCTGCGCGAGGCGATGCTGGCCGGCTCCGGCGCGGACTGCGCAGCCCAGCTGCTCGCGATCTGCCAGCGCCTGCACCTCGACCTGCCCGTGCTCGACCTGTCGGGCCTGGACGCCACCCGGGCGCGACGCGCGCTGGAGGAGATCCCTGCGGGCGGCATCGAATTGACTCCGAGTCCGACCGTGTCGTAACCTCACGGGGCTTCGCGGGATTCGCGCCCTCCCGCCGGCCTTTGGACAGAGTCGATCGACCGACAGCAGACCCCTCCAGGGTCCCGTTCGACGGGTCCTACCAGCGGCTTTCCCGCTCACGACGATTCTGACTCCAGAGGAGAGCGAGTGTACGGACGCGGACAATCTCCCGGCCTGGGCTTCGGCCCCCCCTTTACCCCCCCGATCATCAAGCAGCTGCTGATCGCGAACGCCGTGGTGTTCGTGCTGCAGATGCTGATGCCGGCCTTCGCCGATCTGGCCGCCGTCTATCCGGCCGCGGTCTGGCAGGGCGGCTACCTGTGGCAGCCCTTCACCTACATGTGGCTGCACGGGAGTCTCGGCCACCTGCTGATGAACCTGTTCGTGCTGTGGATGTTCGGCTCGCAGCTGGCGATGGCCTGGGGCACGAAGCGCTTCCTGCGCTTCTACCTGATCTGCGGCGTCGGGGCCGGCTTCATCATCGCGACCGTGCCCTACCTGGTGGTCGCGGTCGGGCTCGCCCCCGCCTACAGCCTGGGCTACGCGACGGTCGGCGCCTCGGGTGCGATCTACGGGGTGCTGCTGGCCTACTCCTTCACCTGGCCGGACCGCACGATCATGCTGATCTTCCCGCCGGTGGCATTCCGCGCGATCTGGCTGATCCCGGCGCTGTTCTTCATGAGCATCGCGTTCGGCGGCGGCAACATCAGCCACGTCGGACACCTGGGCGGCGTGGTGGTGGCCTGGCTCTACATGCACCGCAGCGGCGACACGCGCGGCACCCAGCTCTTCTCGCTCGACCAGCTCAAGTACCGCTGGCGCCGCTACCGCATGCGTCAGAAGCTGCGCGCGATCCAGTACGAGGAGTTCGAGCGCCGGCGCGACGACGACCGGAGGATCCACTGATGTGCGCGGGAGCCGTCCATTGAGGTCGCGTCGCGAAGCCGACTACGGCTCCGACGAGCGGGGCTTCGCCGGCTTCCTTCGCAGCCTGCTCAAGGGCATCCCCTGGAGCGAGCGCGCGGAGCACCAGGAGACCCTGCACGTGGCCGCTCCGGCCAGCCACGTGCTGCGCATCCACAACTCGAACGGACGCACCCGCATCCGCGGTGAGGATCGCTCGGACATCGAGGTGGTCTCGCTGAAGACCGCCCGAGCCGAGTCGCAGGAAGCGGCGACCGAGCTGCTCGACGAGATCCGGCTGGTGATGAACGAGTCGGAGGAGGGGCTCGAGCTCGACGTCGAGGTCCCGCGCCGCTGGAACCGTCGCGGCAGCGCGAACCTGTGCATCCGACTGCCCCGGGAGACGGTGGTGGCCGTGGTGGCCGCCAACGGGCGCGTCGAAATCACCGGGCTCCGCGGACCGGTGAGGGCCCGCTCCTCCAACGGCTCGGTCAGCGTGTCGGACGTGGTCGGCGACATCGAGGTCGCGACCTCCAACGCCAGGGTGTGCTGCTCCGGAACCTGCGGTCGCCTGCTGGCGCGCTCGAGCAACGGCAAGATCGAGATCGAGCAGCACCGCGGATCGGTGGACGCCTCGACCTCGAACGGGCTGATCCGCGCCGCACTCGACGAGGTCGGCAAGGATGGCGTCCACCTGGCCACCAGCAACGGGCGCATCGTGCTCGACCTGCCGGACGAGACCGACGCCGACGTCGACATCCGGGTCGACAACGGCGTGATCCGCAACGACCGCCCGCTGCGCAAGGCCACCCGCGAGACCGGCGGCCGGGTGCTGGGCCAGGTCGGCCTCGGCGGCCCGCTGATCAAGCTGCGCACCTCGAACGGCTCGATCTCGGTCCACTGAGGCCAGCAGCCCGAGCGGAGTCGGGGAGGTCGAGCGCGGCCGACGGCCGCGCGCGGAGCGAGGGCCAGCAGCCCGAGCGGAGTCGAGTAGGTCGAGCGCGGCCCACCGCCCCGCGGCGTATGCTGGGGGCGTGAGCTCCGCTGCCGAGGTCGCGCTGGCCATCCTGCTCGGGCCGCCGCTCTGGCTGCTCGGCGCGATCGGCTTCGACGCGGTGCACTGGGGGCTGCACCGCATGCTGCGATCCCGCTCGCGCTGGCTGCGGGGCCTGGCCTGGCCCCACGCCGTCCATCACCAGTGGATCGATCGGGAGCTGGCAGTCCACCGCGAGCTGCGGCGCAGCAACCTCTGGTGCCACATCGTGCCCGAGTACCTGACCCAGGCGGGCTTCGCCGCGCTGCTGCTCGTCTGGCTGCCGCCCGTCTTCGCCGCGGTGGTGTTCGCGCTGCAGACGGGGGTCTTCCTCGGGGTCCTGCGCGCCGGCGGCCTCGACCGGAACCACCGCCCGGTGCGGCTGCTCGATGCCTACCGGCCCGGGCCCTGGACGCCCCCGGCCTACCACGCGCTGCACCACGTCTACCCGGACGCCTACTTCAGTGCCTACACCAAGGCGGTCGACGCGCTGGTGGCCGGGGCCGCGCAGCTCGCGGGTCGGCGCTTCGCCGTGTGCGCCGGCTCGTCCGATGCGTTCGCAACGGCTCTGGCCCACGAGCTCGCCCGCCACGGCGCGCAGGTGGTGAAGACCGCCGAGCTGCCCGGAGAGCCGGCACTGAGCGAGCTCGACGCGCTGGTGCTGTGCGATCCCGGTACCGACCGGGTGGCTGCGGTCGAGGCCTGCGTGCGAGCCACACGCGAGCGCCAGCTGCCCCCCGAGGTCTGGGCGCTGCACACCGGTCCCGACGACGGGACCGCGCGCGCAGGCACTCGAGATAACGGGCTTCGTCCGGCATTCCGCCGCTGCGCTGCGCGTCCCACAGCACCTGCCCCAGGCATTCCATCGCCTCGTGGTCCGCCGC
>Ga0209536_100010673_pt1 | contig 13517 bp, 21 predicted proteins | sample DeeMarSeWOR28_12_FD_187461 | JGI IMG/M metagenome (GOLD analysis project Ga0209536, IMG submission 187461) | Marine sediment microbial communities from White Oak River estuary, North Carolina - WOR-2-8_12 (SPAdes) (version 2) | ecosystem: Environmental > Aquatic > Marine > Intertidal zone >...
GGCCATCGACAGGCCAAGCGTGAAACCACCAGCAAAGGCGGCGAACAGCAAGGACAGCACGGCCATGTCGCGATTGTACGACGGGCGGCGGCGGGGCGCGCGCTCTCGAACGCGGTGCAGTTCGCCGCCGCCCTTGCTGGCCGACTGGTAAAAGGCGTGATTAGTCATCGCTCAACAACAGGCCAGCGATAAGCGCGCCGGCGATGATACATACCGGGAGAATCCAACAGATGCTAGTTGGCATTGTCTGCTTCCTTTCGCGCCATCAGCCAGTCGAACACGGAGAGCGCGGCCTTTGCCGTCCATTTCTGGCCGAAGTTCACGGTATAATCCGCGCTGGCCCCACGGACCGTCCAGTCGTAGCCGGGCGTTTCTTCGTTGCCGTTTAGGGCGTTGCGGACGTGTTCGCGGTCATTGTACAGGCCAGTCATCACGGCGGCGTCGGCTACCAGGCCGGCTTGCACCGCGCTATCCTTGATCTTCTCTTCAAGCCAGGCGCGGGCGTCGGCCGACCGGCCGGCGAATTTGGCGGCGCTGGTCGTTTCGGGTTCGGGCTCCGGTTCGGGTTGTGGTTCGGGCCCTGGCTTGGGTTCTGGTTCCGGTTCTGGCTCAGGTTCGGGTTCCGGCGATGGCGCGGCGGGTGGTACGTCCTGCCCATTGTCGCTTATGATTTCGCCTTCAATGTAGCCATCTTCGTCAACCTCGACGCCAAGTTCGTCTGGCGTGTAGACAGGCGCGCCGCCGAAAATGCCCGGCGTGTACCATCTGGCCCCGTTGCTAATGGCACGGGCAAACATCATATTACGACGATACTTTGTCCAGTTGCCGGATGTCAGGCCGGCCGCCTTGGCGTCGTCGCTGGTAAACTCAGATTTGCCGACGGCCTGGCCGCCCTCGTAAAAGGTTATTGCACAGCCGTCGTTGTCGAGGCGGTCGATGCGATAGTCATAACGCGGGTCATTCTTGATTAGGGTGCCGATCAGGTTGGCGCCCAATACCGGCTTGCCGCTGATAATGTGGATGCCGGTCATCGCCGCGAATGGCGGCAAGCCAAGTTCAGAGCCGGCCTGAATCTTGACCATCGCTTTGCCAACATCTTGTGCGTCTTTGAAGTAGCCGCTATTGGCCATTGCTTTAGCCATGCGCGCCATCAGTTCAAAGCGCTCTGAATCATACACTACAAGTTCATTACTCATTTGATCCACTCCTCTATATATGTCTCCATGTGCGACGATCCGTAGCCGTCGCTGACCGTCTCGCTTGCGAATATGGGCCACGGTTCCTCAACCTGCGCGAAGGCGACGGCGAATTCTTTGCAATCGTGCCGGGTCATGACGCGTTGGATTTCGTCCACCATGACACGGTATATCATGTCAGATTCCGGGCCGGGTTCGGCGTAGATGTTGATCTGGATTTCGCCAAATTGCCGCGCCATCATAACACCCCTTGCGCCGCCGCGGCGGCCATGTCGTTGCGCTCGTCCAGGGCGTCAACGTAATCGCCGACCGCCTCGCGCTGCGCGTCCAGGTCGTAGAATACGATGCTCTGGCAACCCTGATCGGCGTCCTCAAATGGGGCATACAGATTACTCAGGCGCACCCATTCGGCGCGGCTGATGTTGTCCTTCCACTTCGGCTCCATACGGCCCGGCGCCGTTTCTTGCCAGAAAGCGGCGGCAAAAATGCCGCCCCAATTTTCGAGAGCATAAAGGTATTGAATCTTACCAGTTAGCATTGTTACCTCCAGGCAGTTTAGCGACTTGCCCAGGTCGGTTAATCCGGTTATGAAGTTTCCCAATCATAAAGGTCTGTGCGGACGATTACCACGTGGCAACTCGCCGCCCCGGCTAATCCGCGCCCGCCGCCCCTGATTACCGCCTTAGCCGGAGCATCGACTTCGCCCTCATGTAAGCCAAGTTCACGTTGCACCCTTGACCGCTCGCCAACGGGGATAAATCGGCGGCCAAATCGCGCCTCTTCAGAATCGGCCAGAAGCCAAACCGGGCCAAATTTGCCGTCAATAATTTTCGCGTTCACTTCGCGCTCGCCCTCCAGCAGGGCCGGAAATGCTGACATCCCTCCATTTTCCTCAATGGATGCTTGCGCGTGCAGGCGCCGGCCTTCAAGGCCATGCGCCCACTGGCTCAAGAATCCATCGGTATCAGAGCGCCGAAAGGATTCCTCTGCCGCTTCAAAATGTTCGCTAGCTCGCTCTCGCGTGTTCATTTCAATCTCCCTTAATCAATTATGCAAACATTATAAACGACTTGATAGTGGTTGTCAAGCATTTGCTATAAAGTGCTTGACTTGCGCGGCGGGTTATGCTATCATGCTGGCATGAGCGAATTGACAATTACCCAAACGCAGAAGGTGATAGGCTGGTCGTATCCTACGGCGCTACAGTTTGCCAAGCAGTATGGGCGCCAGGGTGGCGACGGTAAGTGGCTTATTCCATTTGCCGCCGTGGCCGCCGAAGTGCAGAGCCGGGTAATTGACGCTCAGAAGATGCAAGATCGGCTGGTTGCCGTATCTGGCAACGGCCAGCACGATTAACAACCAAATACGTTTACCCGCCGGGCCGGCGTTTACTGAGCAATAGCAACGGGCGAAAGCCCAGTGTGTGATTCCCAAATCAGCAATAGAACACCACCAAGAGCCGGCCCGGCTTAATTAGCCACCATCAGCGCGGGAAACTGGCAAACAATAAGCGACCCATTTCCCTTCAACCTCCTACTCTCCGCCCGCGCTGTGGTATTACCGGCCTGGCGCTCCTCCTCTCAACAGTCACGAAAGCGCCAAACACTCAGTACGTACCGCGCCAGGCCGGCCACACTTTGAGATTATCGCGGGCCGAAACCCCGCGTTTTTTTAACAGGTAGGGAGATGACATGACGCCATATATAGATACCAGATTACCACCATGGCCAAGCACGCCACACGGGCGACAAATAAACCCTGATTTGACCGAAGCGCGGCAGACCATCATCGACCTGCGCGAAGAGTTGGCCATCGTCCGCAAGCAGCGCGACGAACTGGCCTTCGACCTGCGCGACGAACGGAACCGGAGCGACGGCCTGCGCGGTGCGCTAACGGCCGAGCGGTATGTCAAAAAGCGCTGGAAGCGAGAGCTTGACGACCTGCGCGCCGCGCTTGATGCCCCGGCGCCTTCCGTCGGGTTTGCCCATTGCGGCGAATCATGGGAGTGGGACAATGACTGAGCGGCAGCTGCTAACTGCCGCATTTGTTGCCCTGGCCTGGGCGCTGCTGTTGCTGGCGCTGTGGGCGGTGTTTTTGTGACGCGCTTCGCATGTGGCCACAAGGGCCGGCGCAACATCCAGACCCGTTATGGCTGGATGTGCCTGCCGTGCGCGGTGTATTGGCACAGGATTCGACAATCGTTTAAGCAGGGTGGAGCGAAGGGAAATGGTAATGGATTATCAAGAGTTTTTACAGAGCAAACAGATAGAGATTAAGCCGGTCGGTTTTTCTGTTGACGACGGCGACATCAATCCGATGTTGTTTGATTGGCAACGGGCGATTGTCAAGTGGGCGATTCGGCGCGGGCGGGCGGCCTTATTTGAGGACTGTGGCCTTGGCAAGACGCCGCAACAATTGGAATGGGCGCGGCTGGTGTCAACCTATACCGGCAAGCCGGTACTAATCCTTGCTCCGTTGGCCGTTGCGGACCAGACGCGGGCCGAGGGCGACAAGTTTAATGTGCCCGTTACCATTTGCGAAACGCAAGCAGACCGGCAGCCGGGCGTCAACATTACCAACTATGAAAAGCTGCACCACTTCAATCCTGCCGGGTGGGGCGGCATTGTGCTGGATGAATCTAGCATACTAAAGGCATATGACGGCAAAACGCGCAAGGCGCTTTCTCGTTTTGCGCGCACGATTCCATTTAGGTTGGCCTGCACCGCAACGCCGGCGCCAAATGACCTAGTCGAATTGACTAATCATGCCGAGTTCCTTGACATCATGACCGGCAAGGAAATAATTGCCCTATTTTTTACACAAGACGGCAATACAACGCACAGTTGGCGCCTTAAGGGCCATGCACGCGGGCAGTTCTGGCGATGGATGGCTCAGTGGTCGGTTGCCGTCCGCTTTCCTTCTGATCTTGGCTATGATGACGATGGCTTTATCTTGCCCGAGTTAATCATGCATGAGGCCATTGTTGAAGGTAAGACGCCTGATGGCTTTCTGTTGCCAGTCACGGCGCAAACCTTGAGCGAACGGCGAGCTGCGCGCCGGGCTAGTTTACCGGATCGTGTAGCATTGGCGGCGGATCTGGTCAACAACAGCGATGAGCCGTGGCTCGTTTGGTGCGACCTGAACAAAGAATCTGAGGCGCTTGTCAAGGCGATACCGGATGCTATTGAAGTCGCCGGGCGTCATTCAAACGACCATAAGCGCGACGCCATGATGGGATTCTCAGAAGGGCGCTATCGCGTATTAGTTACCAAGCCAACTATCGCCGGATTCGGTATGAACTGGCAACATTGCCAGAATATGGCCTTTGTCGGCCTGAGCGACAGTTATGAGCAGCAGTATCAGGCGATCCGGCGTTGCTGGCGCTTTGGGCAGGAGAAGCCCGTTAATGTCCATGTTATCACGGCAACGACAGAGGGCGCAGTAGTGGCCAATATCAGGCGCAAAGAAAAGCAGGCCGCCATGATGTTTGATAACATTGTCAAGCACATGGCGATTGAAAGCGAGTTGAATGTGTCGGCGAAAAGAGAGGTAATGAAAATGGAATACGATGAGGCCGAAGGTCAAGATTGGATGCTATATCTTGGTGACAGCGTTTATACCGTGACAAATGTTGATAGTGATTCTGTTGGCTTGACTGTGTTCAGCCCGCCGTTTCCTGGTATGTACGCATACACGAACAGCGAACATGACATGGGCAACAGCAAAGACATTCAGGATCTTGTGAATCACTTCAACTTCCTCATTCCAGAACTATATCGAATCACAATGCCGGGGCGGCTATGCGTTATTCATCTGACACAAGAGCCGATATTTAAGCGCCATGCCGGTTATGTTGGGCGCCGTGATTTTCGGGGCGACATCATTCGCAGCATGGAGAAACACGGCTGGATCTATTGGTCTGAGGTAACGATTGACAAGAATCCTCAACTAAAGGCTAGTCGGACAAAAGAGCATACGCTTTTATTCAAAACGCTGGCGAAAGACAGCACCAGCAACGCTCCATGCCTTGCGGATTATTTGGTAGTATTCAAAAAGCGCGGCGACAACCCGACTCCAGTACGGGCGGGCATTTCAGATACATATGATAATCCCAATGGATGGATGACGAATGAGGACTGGATTGAGTGGGCCGCGCCAGTTTGGTATGGTGCCCATCGCGGCATCCCCGGCGGGATTGCTGAGAGCGACGTGCTAAACGTGCGCCAGGCCCGCGAGACTGATGACGAGCGCCATCTTGCCCCGCTCCAACTGGGCGTTATTGAGCGATGCGTCAAGTTATGGTCGGCGCCGGGCGATTTGGTTTACTCGCCTTTTGCTGGCATTGGTTCAGAGGGCTATGTATCGCTGAAACTAAACCGGCGTTTTGTTGGCGGCGAACTGAAACGATCATACTGGCAAAGCGCAATTGAGAATCTTGAGGCCGCCGTTAGAGAGCGCGAACAGCCTACGCTTTTTGACTTCATTGCCGCAAACGCAAAAGCGGAGGCCGACAATGAAACCGGATGACATCCAGCGCCGCGCGCTAGAAACCTGGCACCGTGCCTTACCGCTTGACCTTCAAGAACTGCACGCCGTTTTGGGCGTTGCGGGCGAGGCCGGCGAACTGGCCAACCAGCACAAGAAACATCTCTTTAAGCCGGGCGGCATGACGAACCGCGATGACGTACTAGACGAATTGGGCGACGTGCTTTACTACGTGGCAATCCTGGCGTATCTGAACGGCGCCACATTGGAACACGTTAGCCAGCGCAATTATGAGAAACTGTACGGCGGGCATGGATGGGAGCCGGATTATTATTTATACGACCTGATGGAAGAATCATGACCCGCGTCATGATGTCCGACCCGCGATACCCGGACATCGCCGCCGTGCTGCACCTGCTAGGCGTGGCGCATAATCCGGCGTGCTGGTTTGGCGATGCCGGCCCGGATCTGGAACGGCAGGCGGCGATCACAACGCTGGAGGATGAACTTGACCGGCTATTGGCCGCCGTGCCGCCGTCTGGGTTTGCGGAGTGGTTTGACCGGCCCGGCGGCGATGTTGTATAATCTGGGCGTAGGATTAACAATGACCGAGGCTATGACAGGCCCAAAGCAACCGGCACAAAATACCCTTTTTGAGTGGCCTTTGGCCTTCCCTGGTTGCGGGAACTGTCATAGGCCGAGGTCACTCAAAAGGGGTTTTTTTTTAGGAAAAATCTATGGCCGCTAAATACTGGCTCAAACTCTACTACGACATGCTAGACGACCCAAAGATCGGCAAGCTCAGGCCCGCGCTGCGCTGGCGCTTCATAGAGTGCTTGCTTGTCGCTGGCGAGTGCGACGACGACGGCTATATACCTGACCCGGCGGAGTACGCCTGGCGCGTGCGGGCTGACACCGAAACGGTGGAAACTGACTTTGTGCAACTGGCAGAGGGCGGGCTATTGTCGCAGAATGGCGGGCGCTGGCTTGTGACGAAGTTCAGCGAGCGCCAGGCGCCAGTACCGCCGACGGAACGCTGGCGACAGTGGCGCGACCGGCAGCGCCAACAGGAGTACAACGAACAGCAAACGGATTTCAAACGCGGTCAAACGAAAGTACAAACGAATCGTTTGACAGATATAGATATAGATACAGATATAGATAAGATGCAGATGAAGAAGGGCGCTGACGCGCCCGGCGTCAACGGCGGCGACATCCTTAATCAAGCGGCCTCAAAAGCGCTGGTCGATTGGTGGACGCGCCTGACCGGCGGCGGCCGACCCTGGGGCAACGATGCTCAGGCGGACTACTACGGCCCGGCCGAAACGTTGCTAGAACGCCTTAATAACGACGTGCCCCGCGCCAAGGATCTGCTTGAGGAAAAGCGGGCGGAGATGATACGCGACGGCAAAACACCCAAGCGCCTGAGCGCCGTCGCCTTTTACGTGGTGGCCGATCTGGACGGCGAGACGATTGATTATTCCAGCAATATAGCAGACTTCAAGGTATACAATGAGCCGCAAACTTAACAATACCAACGTACCAGAGAAACTATTTAACGAAGCGACCAGCATCAAGCGCCAGGGCGGCAAGGTGTTTCTTGTCATTGGTGATGATAGGGCGCTAAAGCCGGGGCACTGCCACAACTGCAACGGTACCGGCGCGGTTGGCTATCAGTTTTTCACAGGAGGTCCGTATGATGCAACGCCAACGATCCAAAACATGCTGCCGAGCCCAAACCAGCCGAATAATGTATCGGCCCGGGCGACGTTTCATGACGGCAAATGGTACAGGCAAAAGACACGGACGTTTGCTTGCCCGGATTGCGAGGGCACCGGCATCATTGGCGGCAAGGCTACGCCGTCACCTGCGCCCGTCACCCTTTGACGACCTTGAGGCCGAGTTGCCATATTAGGAGGTTTTCATGCCTGAATACTACGATAACGGCTCTTTCAGCAACAGCGCCACTCCGCCGCCGTCCGGGCAAGATGCTGGTTGCGCGCTTCTGTTCGCGCTGCTGGCCATCGCGGCCGGGCTGCTGCTAATGGGCGGCGGGTGGTTGTTGCGGGTTTGGCAACTGGGCGGGATGTGATGTGGAACAAACGGAGGAAACATGACCCCAATTGAATTAATCGCAGCAACCGCCGCGCTGGCCGTCGTCGTCGCCGTTGTGCTGACGGCGATCCAGGGGGCGGCTGACGGATGACCTGGCCCCAATACCGCCGCCTGCTGAACCGAGCCGGCTATCGCCGCGATAAGGCCGACAGCTCAGGCGCGATGTGGACGCACAAGCATACGGGCCGATCCATTTACCCGCACGAGTTCAAGGAACAGCCAGACGGAACCCGGCGGACGAACTGGCAATACTGGGCGGCGCACGACATGACGCCGCCGCCGTTTTGAGGTGATAACATGAAACGAATCATTATTCTTGTGCTTATCGGTGCCATCGCTGCAACGGCGCTGGCCAACATCCCGCGCGACAACCTGCGCGCCCCGATTGCCGAAACGTCAACGCCAATGCCGGCGGCGACTGAGGCGCCAATCCGCGCGCCGATTCCGACCGCGCCGACGTTTGGGGCCAACACGCCAACACCGGACGGATACCCGGCCCCGGCTACGTTGCCCGCGTATCCCGGCCCGGTGACTGTGACGGCGCCGGCCAACTACGTGACGCCAACACCGCCGTAAATGGAGATGATGACATGAACGAAATAAACACCGCTGATCGTGATCGCTGTATCCGCCTGGCGTACAGAAGTCAAGACCATGACACGCAGGCGAGGATTGATTATGCGTCCTGGCAACTTTCGGCCGGGATAGCAGACCGCGACAAAAGGCGTAAAGCCATGTTTGGCCCGGTGTCTGCTATGGAGTTGGTTTGGGCGCTGGCGCGTCATGTTTATTTGCGCGATGATTGATCCCCTAGTTCTTCTCCACTATCGCAAGCCCGGAGGTGTCTATAAGTGCTTACCGTCCCTTGCCGGGCCGGGTTGCCGCAAGCAAGAATTGAAGCAGCCCGTAGGAATGGCCAGCCCGGCCCGGCGCAATTGACCACCACCAAACCATCATGATATACTGTACTGGTACAAAGTATCAAAAGGAGTAACGATGAAAGACCTTTCATTTCTTCGGCCATTGTTGGAGTTGATGTACACACACAAGTTCTGGACCGTGTTTATCGCCGCGCTTGTGGCCTCTGGTGTCACCTGGGCGGCGGATCTTGGCGAATGGGTGCCGTTGATCGTGCTTGTCGGCGGTTCTCTGCTTGGCGGTACTGCCGTTAAGGTGCAAGAGGCGCGGGCAGCGGGCAAGTAGGGGAGCCGTGTCAGGTAAGACCAGCCGATACCGCTATACAGACGATTTTCGCGCCAGTGTTGTCTTAATGCTGGAGGCGGCCGGCTATACTGGCGACAAGGAAACCAGCAAGGAGGGGAGCTTGTCAGCGGTTAGCAGGAATACAAAGGTTCCGTTAACAACTATACGACGCTGGTTTATTAAGGCAAACAATCCGCCGCCTTCCGAACTTGTAAATAAAAAACGCATTGACTTCCAAGAGGCGATTGAAAGCGAGATGGACCATATACTGCAAGAAATGGGTGCAACTCGCGGCGATGCGCCTTACAATCATCTGGCTACCGCCTTCGGTATTCTGTTCGACAAGCGTCAGCTCTTAATGGGCGGCGCGACGGACAACCAAAACCGTCAGGTGTTGATTAAGTATGCTGAATGACGCCGTCATAACCCTGCCGCGTCCGCACACGGCGCAGCAACGCATCATAGACGAGGCCGGACGGTTTAACGTCGTCAACTGTGGCCGGCGCTTTGGCAAGACGACGCTTGGCATTGATCGCGTCGTTACGCCTGAAACCTTGCCGCATCCGGTCGGTTGGTTCAGTCCGACCTACAAGATGCTGCTTGAGGTATGGCGCGAGGCGGTTCTAGCATTGGCGCCAATCACCACGCGAAAGAACGTACAGGAACGCCGCATAGAAACGGTGGCCGGCGGCGTCATAGAGTTTTGGTCACTTGAGAATCCAGACGCCGCGCGCGGGCGCAAGTATCGCCGCGTTATCATTGATGAGGCCGCCATGATTCCGGGCCTTATGGACGCTTGGCAGCATGTCATCAGGCCGGCGCTTGCTGACTATGTTGGCGATGCCTGGATGCTCAGCACACCAAAGGGGCGTAACGGATTCTGGCAAATGTACCTATGGGGCCAGGATGACGAAATGCCAGATTGGGCGTCGTGGACGTTGCCAACTTCGGCCAATCCGCATATAGCCGATAGCGAAATAGAGGCCATGCGTTCCACGATGCCGGAGTTGGTCTACAGGCAGGAAATATTAGCGCAGTTTCTTGAGGATGCCGGTGGCGTGTTTCGGCGCGTCATGGAAGCGGCGACGGCGACGGCACAAGACTCGCGCCAATACCTTGTCGTTGACGGCATAGAGCAGGGCTGGCATCCTTATGTATTCGGCGTCGATTGGGGCCAGATGAATGATTTTACCGCCATCGCCGTGATTGACTTGCACACGCAAGAACTGGTACATCTGGACCGGTTCAACAAAATAGATTATGTGGTTCAGTCTGGACGGTTGCACGCTCTGGTTGAACGGTTCAAGCCTTCGGTTATCGTGGCTGAGAGTAATAGCATGGGGCAGCCGATAATTGAGCGGCTAATCCGTGATGGCCTCCGCGTGCAGCCATTCCAGACGACAAACGCCACGAAAGCGGCGGCGATTGACGCGCTGGCGCTGGCCTTTGAGCGCGGCGACCTTCGGATATTGAATGACCCAATCCTGGTGGGCGAGCTGCAAGCGTATGAGATGAGCAAGACGCCCTCGGGGTTGGTCACGTATTCAGCGCCGGAAGGGATGCACGACGACACGGTGATCGCGCTGGCGCTGGCCTGGCAAGCGGCATATCGTAAGCCGTCGCCGTTTTCGGTCGAACAGCCGCTAAAGCGTAGCACATGGACGATTAACGCCGGCACGAATGGCGGCGGGCGGTGGAAAAGGGGCAAACTAGGACGATGATACATGGGTAGACGTAGACTGTTCCAGGATGTAGGCGCGCAATCCGGCGACCTCGGCAGCCGTTGGGGAATGAGCCAGGGCGATTTTCTGGCCGAATGGCAGGGCACGCGCAAGATCCGCAACATTAAAGAGATGCTATACAACTCGGCGGTCATTGGGGCGCTGCGCCTGTCCCTGGAGATGCCGATCCGCAATGTTCAATGGGCGTTTGTCGGCCCGGAGGGCAGCGACGCAGACAGCGACCCAGGCCTGGCGCTGCTTGACGACAGCTTAGCAAACATGCGCGACAATTTCGTCAGCCACGTTATTGACGCGCTTCTGTTCCCGTTCTATGGCTGGTCGCTGTTTAGCATCACCTACGAGCGCAACGGCGGGCGCATCCTGTGGAGAAAGTTTAAGCCGCTTGGACACGACACCATCCAACACTGGATGTATGATGACGATGGCGGGCTTGCCGGCGTGCAACAGTGGCCGCATCTCTGGGCTGAGCCAATACCGATAGAGCGCTTGTTGCTGTACAGGTTCAGAAAGACCAGCGGCGATCCAGAGGGGGAAAGCATCCTTCGCCCGGCGTGGATTAGTTGGTACTATGTGAAAAACGTTATGGACGTTGAAGGAATCGGCATAGAGCGCAACCTTGCCGGCCTGCCGGTTATAACGCCGCCAATGGGCGCCGACATGGCCAGCGGTGGCACAGACTATGAAGCGGCACACAAGACGGTACGCAACATTCGCCAGGACGAACAGGCCGGTGTCGTTTTGCCCGCGCCAATGGGGCCTGAGCCACATCAGCAATGGCGGCTTGAGCTGCTAACCGGCGGCGGCATGTCAAAGACGGTTGACACGAATATGGTGATAAGCCGGTACGAAAAGCGCATGCTTATGGCCGCGCTTAGCCAGTTTCTAATGCTTGGCATGGATAATATCGGCGCGCTGGCGACGTTTGAGGGCGCGACGGACTTCCATGCCATGCTGCTTAACGCCTGTGCGGACATCATATCCGAAACGTTTAGCAAGTTCGCCATTCCGCGCCTGTTTGCCCTGAACGGCCTTGACCCGACCGGCTACAGCATGGAGCATACAAGCGCCGGCAATGAGGATCTTACGCAGTGGGCCGACCTATTCGCCGTCGTTAAGGACGTGATTAACTTCCTGCCTGAGGATGAGATAGAAGTGCGCGCCAAACTGGACTTTCCGGAGAAGACGGTTGAAGAAATAGAGATGGCCCGCGCAGAGGAGGCGGAGCGCAAGGCGGCGCTTACGCCACTGTTGCCGCCCGTGCTGCGGCAACGGCAAGCGGGGCAAGGCGACCAGGATGATATGAGCGCCGAGTTGTATGCCGCCGGAAATGCGCCGGACGATGACGAACGTCTGAAATTCGAGCAAATCTGGCAACGCCAGATGTCGGCATACTGGAAGGGCCAGCGAGAGCGAATTGTTAAGGAAATGAAATAATGCTGCCGCCTGGCTTTTGGGATTCTGAGCGCGCCAGGTTATCGGCCGACATAGCCGATACGGTTTTGCGCGTTCTTATCGCCGGCGGCACGTCTGGCGTTGAACTGTTGCCACAGTCGGCGCGCGTTTTGGTTAATTGGGACATATTCAACCAACATGCTACCGACTGGCTCAAGATATTTCTGGGCGATGTGTCGCAGCCGGCGCAGTTTGCGGACCAAAACAGAGTTGCTTGGAATTGGGCCAGAGAGTTGACTGATGTGACACGGCGCGGTGTCATGGATGATATTAACGCATGGGTACAAAGCGGAGATCCCCTTCCAGAACTAGAAAAGCGCCTGATGAGAAACCAGGCGTTTAGTTCAAACCGGGCGCGCATGGTGGCGGCGACAGAAGTGACCCGCACGTATGCCAGCGGCAATCTTATGGCTTGGTCTGCAAGCGGGCTGGTCAGCGGCAAGCGTTGGCGAACGGCGGTAGATGAGCGCGTTTGTCCCATTTGCGGCCCAATGCACATGACGATTGTTGAGATTGACCAGGATTGGCAGTTTACGCAGGACATGCGCGAGGCCAGCCCAGAGCTTGACCGGGCGCTTAAGTCAATTGGCAACGCGGCATTTACCGCGCCGCCGGCTCATGTCAATTGTCGGTGCTGGCTATCGCCGGTTGTGTTCGAGGCGATGGACCCCGACGAACTGGATGAGCAGAGGTTCGATAAAGACCAACGGCGGGCGGCGCAACAGCGTCAAACGATAGCAGACGAGATAGCATTTATAGAAAGCATAACAGAAGATCCATTTGAGAATATTAGACCGCCTGAGGGACGGGCACCGCGCGGCCTGGGACAGGAATACGCGGCCCGCCGCCGTATCGTTAGCAAGATTAAGACACAACAGAAATACCGCGCCGATGCCGAAAGACAATTGGCACAATATAGGGGCCAAACAGGAACGCGGGCGCGCTGGCGGATTGACGTTGCATCTGAACGCGTGCGTCAACTTAACAAAGGTATATCAACTATGCTTGATATTGCCGATGCGGGCGGCGATTGGGGGTTCGCAGAAGAATTAATTGATGGTATAATAGAACATATATCGGCGTTGCGGGGCATGTCAACATGAATAAAGAAGAAAAGCGCAAGTTGGCAACAGAGATATTGCGGCGAAATGGCTGGTCAGATGAGGAAATAGACAAGATTCTGAGCTATACGCCATTTGGGGAAAAGCGCCGCGCCACTAGTGGCAACTCCAATGACCGACCCAATAGAAGTACAATTCGACCCACCTGATCTGCCAAAGCGCTTTGCTAAGGCCGGCGGCGACCTCGAGAAAGAACTGCGCCA
>Ga0209536_100010674_pt1 | contig 13517 bp, 12 predicted proteins | sample DeeMarSeWOR28_12_FD_187461 | JGI IMG/M metagenome (GOLD analysis project Ga0209536, IMG submission 187461) | Marine sediment microbial communities from White Oak River estuary, North Carolina - WOR-2-8_12 (SPAdes) (version 2) | ecosystem: Environmental > Aquatic > Marine > Intertidal zone >...
TACCACCACCAAATAATCGGCGCATTGATTAGCCCTGTGCAGCCACGAATAGCACTGATTAAAATATAAGAAATACATTCAGAGAGACAAAAAGCGAGATTACCCTAAATTGTCGCTCTCACAGAATCCCATAGTACGCTCTCCAGACTTGATTTAGGGCATGATTTGCCTCGCGCGGGTCCCATAAGAATAAAACTTGCTTTCAGGGATCGCACTTTAGAATGGCTCGTGACCGGCTTTATTGGTCAACAATAAGTTGCACTACCACGGCATGCTATGCTATAATCATGGCTGATAAGCATACAGCAAGATTCATCGTATCTAAATGAATAATGTCGGTTTGGCAGAACCTTCTTTGAAAGAAAAGGGGGCCATCATACACAAGCGAAAGGGATTTAAGTTAATTGAGCTTTTGGTGGTGATTGCCGTCATTGTGCTGCTTATGGCGCTATTGCTGCCAGCGTTACAGCAGGTTAGAAGACAGGCAAAGGCAGTTGCGTGTCAATCCACTCTGAAACAATGGGGCCTTGTCTGGTCGATGTACACGGATCAAAACAATGGCAAATTTCTTTTTGGCAGTACACAAAATCTGACTGCACCTGTCAATTTTGCAATAGACTGAAGTATAGAGTTAGAGGATTTCTACTCAAACGACAGAAAAATTCTCTTTTGTCCGATGACTATGAAAACATATGCTGAGGGTGCCCCGGTTAAGTACGCTATTACTATTGATACTATATGGGGACGAAAAAGCAGCTATACAGCAAATGAATGGATATTAGATGACTCCTCGATAGGTAAAATGGTATGCCCGACTCGCTGGGGAACTCCCAATGTGCCCAATGCATATAAAGTGCCGGTTATGGGTGATTTCTTCCGGTGGTACGGACCCTCTCCGTATCCGAACGATCAGCCTCCGGCCTACGAGGGAGATGGTCCGAGTGGAAATGAAATGCGTACCTTCTGCATTGATCGACATGATGGAGGGATAAATATCCTGTTTATGGATTGGTCGGTTAGGAAAGTTGGCCTTAAAGAGTTGTGGACATTGAAGTGGCACCGCAGCTATGACACGACAGGGCCATGGACCAAAGCCGGTGGCGTCCATCCCGATGACTGGCCTCAATGGATAAGAAGATTCAGAGATTACTAATTTGCAGCATTGATTTTAGTCTCAAAAGCTGCTATTTTTGTAATATCCTACAGTGCATTATACTTTCAGCAAAAGGCGATATACTGCCAAACGATTGTGGCTATGAAAGGAATCTGAATAGTGAATTGGGTATTAATCAAACCGATCAGATATAAAACTACAATATTTATGATTCTGCCGACCAGTTTGCTCGTTACTGCCTGCCTGATGATATCGAATCTTTATGCGGCGCAGAATTGGCCTTCGTTCCGTGGCCTATCAGCTTCCGGCGTCATGGAAGGGCACAAGACTCCGACAAAATGGGACGTGGCTAAATCTGAAAATATTCTCTGGAAAACCGCTATCCCCGGCCTAGGCCATTCATGCCCGATAGTTTGGGAAGATCGCCTCTTCGTTACTACCGCAGTCCGGGCCCAGGGACAATCGTCTCTGAAGGTGGGTATGTATGGGGACATCAAGTCGGTGGATGAAAAAGATGCTTTCAGTTGGCGTATTTACTGTATCGACAGAAAGACCGGCGAGATTCTTTGGGATCGGCAGTCATACATGGGGATACCTAAGGTCAAACGGCACCCAAAGTCCAGCCATGCAAATTCCACACCGTGTACGGATGGAAATTACATCGTTGCCTTTTTCGGCTCCGAAGGCATTTATTGCTATGATATGGAGGGAAACCTCGTTTGGAAAAAGGACCTCGGTGTCCTTGACTGGGGCTACTATCGTAGTCTATCCGCGCAATGGGGAGGGGGCAGCTCGCCCGTTATCCACGAAGAGATGGTAATCGTACAATGTGATGTTCAGAAAAACTCGTTTCTTGCTGCTTATAATTTAAAGGACGGCACAATTCTGTGGAAAACGCCCAGAAACGAAGTGCCGACCTGGGGTACGCCCACTGTTTATAATGCTAAGGAACATTCCCAGATTATTGTCAATGGATACAAACATATCGGCGGCTATGATATCGAAACAGGCAAAGAAATCTGGAAAATGAAAGGTGGCGGCGACATACCGGTCCCGACGCCCATTATTGCTCATGACCTTATTTATATCACCAATGCACATGGGCGAATGAACCCGATATACGCCGTGTGCATCTCAGCAACAGGAGACATATCACTGGCCAAAAACCAGACCAGCAACGAACATGTTGCATGGAGCTATGAAAGGGGGGGAAACTACATGCCGACACCAATTGTATATAAAGGTTATATTTATTTCGGTTCGGATAGGGGCACGCTGAGTTGCTTTAAGCCTGCAAGCGGAGAATTAGAGTACAGAGAAAAATTAAGCTCGAATAGTGCGGCGTTCTCAGCTTCTCCGGTTGCATCTGACAGTAAGATTTATTTCACCGCCGAGAATGGCCAGATATATGTCGTGCAGGCAGGATCAGAATTCAAATTGCTCGATGTCAATGAGATGGGCGAGACATGCATGGCAACGCCGGCAATTTCGCTGGGAAACCTGTTCTTTCGAACCAGACATCACTTGGTGGCAGTAGCAGAACAAAACCAGCAGCAATGAAAACTGTTACTTACCCTCAAGGCCTTTCAAAAGCTTGTGACATTATAAATATCTTATGCTCTCCAGGGACGCTGGCGAGTGATTTCCTTTGAGAATACATCCTGGGCGATCAGCACATTTTCGATAATCTGAAAATCGAACATTCCCACGCATGCGAAATCGGCGCCGTTCTCGAAGACATACTTGAAGCTGTGTCTCGGATGCAGAGCGCCGGCCGCCAGAACTTTGAAGGCAATCCATGGTTCCTCCAGGTTGTTCATGTACTCGATGGTCTCCTGGGGATTGCGGCACCACATATTGTCGTGAAATTTGTCGTGATCAGGACTATTTGAGCCTATGATATCGAATTCTTTGCGGTTTTCTTTTGGTGTTGCCGACCAGTAGTTATCCGGGTGCAGTGTCTTGACCCAGAAATCCGGTTTGAAGCCGGCATCGACACAGGCCTTTATTGTCGTCAGTTCGTGGGCTCCAATGCCACCCGGCACCTTGAATTGCTGAATGTAATACAGCGCTTCACCCAGCAGTTTAACCTGTCCTTTTTTGACTGCGCTGTCTGCCAGTCCACCCTGGATATATACTGCGTGCGCACCGCCATCCACCGAGCGTTTGATGCCTTCCTGGATGTTCTCGCCGGAGGCGCAATCTGAAATCCACTGAATCTTGCCGCCACGCTCATCCCAGTAGCGGTTGATTACCCTGTCGGAGACAGGATTCGTCAGAATCGTATTGATACCATTATCTTCCGCAATCTCCAGCGTCTCGAACACTTTCTGGTCGGTGTGGTAGGCCTTGACTAATGAGGAGACATACACTAAATCCCTGCTGTGCGCCCAGCCGCCTATCAGGTTGCCGCCGCAGAGTATCCTGCTGATCTTAAGGTTCTTTATCTTACCGAAGGAAAGTTTATTGCCGGCCGAGCCAGTTTGATTTTTGGTTGATTTATCCACCATTTTAGCGAGCAGATTCTGCTCTTCGAAACTTTTGAGCCCTAAAGTTGCTCCAGCCGAAACAGCGATGGATTTCTTAAGGAAGTCTCTGCGATCAACATTCTCATTTGACATGATTACGATCCTTTCTGTCAATTATGATACAATATAGTGTCAGCAAGTGCGTTTATACTACATTATTACCATCGGAATTGCAAGGACTAAATCAGGTCGATTCGACAATAATGGGCTCGATGTATTTCACTCGCCCAATGCGTATAAATGACCCACTGTTCGCAGGTATATTTTGTTTTCGGCAATAGCTGGAGTGGCCAAAATCTTTTCACCGAAATCGTTCCTGATCAGAACTTTCAGCTCTTCATCGACCTGAATGACCGTAACGACGCCTTTCACAGAGGCGGCGATAATCTTATCGCTCGCGGCAATTGGAGATGCAGTATATTGACCGGCGGCACCGATTCGCTGCCGGAAGAATTCCCTGCCGGTTGCTGCTTCGAGACAGGTTAACACTCCGCCATCCCGCAACAGATAGAGTTTTCCCTGGCAATAGAGCGGCGAAGGTGTCTCAGGTATGCCTCGCTGAATTTCCCATACCACATGTGATTCGAGGGCATTATTTTTCGCTCCGGGGCGGATTGCCATCAGATTAGGCCGGCTCATAGAGGCGAAGCCCGACATAGTTTGCATCCATTCGGCTTCGCTGATAATGCGGTTCTTGTCATGGTCGAATATTCTCAGCAGTCTATCCATGTCTCTGACCGGCAACCCGTAGCCCGGATTGTCTTTGGGTAATTCCGGCCGTTGTATAAAAGCAAAGCCGTCGGTCATTTCATCCCGTTGTATTTGGTTGTCGTTATTGCGGTCAAATTGCTCGATGGTGTATTTCCATGTGTTTGCCGAATCCAATTTCTCGTCTCCACGTCCGCCGAGGGCCGCAGCGCTTGCAAACAAAAGGCCGTCGCCCACTACAGGGATGCCGACCGTTTCCGGCGGAAAACCGCCGGCCCACCATATCTCGGCGCCGGTGGATGGATCGTATGAAGTCAATCTTTTTGAGCCGAGCACGACAAGCTCTTCGGCGTCGCCGTGACGCCAGATCATGGGCGTTGACCAGCCGGCATTGAACAGCGACCGCGGCTGTTCCCATGTCGTTTGGCCTGTATTGCAATTTGCAGCCAGCAAGCGGGAAGAGCCGCCGTCACCGTCCAGAACCATAATCACTTTGTCTTTATACACTACAGGCGAGGTTGCCATTCCGTATTTGCTTGGCGGCGTGCCGATTTTTCGCCGCCAGATTTCATTTCCCTCGTGGTCGTAACAAAGAAGTCCGAAAGTCCCGAAATAGACATAAACATTTCTTTCGTCTGCGGTTGGCGTGGAAGAGGCGGGATTGTTAAAATGATGAAACCTTCCTTCTGTTTCGGCCTGAACAACTTTGCGCCATAGGATTTTGCCGTCCTGACGATCGATTGCTAAAGTAATAAGTTCCTTTTTATTGGTTGGCTCATTTGCAGTAAGAAAGATGCGATTGTTCCAGATGACAGGAGACGAGTGTCCCGGGGAAATAGCGGTTTTCCATAAAACATTTGATTCCGGACCGAATTGAACAGGAATGTCATCTGCTTCAACTGCTCCCTGTCCGTTGGGGCCGCGGAATTGATTCCAGTAAGTTTTTGCTTTCTGCCCGTTCGCTGTCATACTGAACAGCAGGATAATAACCGTGTAAATGCGGATATTTGCTGCTAAGGTGTATTTATATCTGAACTTCAAGTGATCTCCTTGTATTATCCTTATATAGGTGCTGTGAAAGATTGCCGACCTTTGTTTCTATGTTCTCCACGCCCGTTCTCTGTTTATTGGGCCGGACAGAATATCTTTTGCAATAAGCACATCTTCTATGACCTGAAAATCGAACATCCCCACGCAGAGGAAATCGGCGCCGTTCTCGAAAGCGTATTTAAAGCCGTCCCGGGGATGAATCGCACCGGCGGCCAGGACTTTGTAAGCAATCCAAGGCTTTTGCATCGTCTTCATAAACTCGACGGTTTTCTCGGGATCCTTGTCCCAGTAGTTGTCGGTGTCGTAATTATCAATCACATCCTTGTGCTGGTCAGGTTTGCGCTTGGACCAGTAATTTGTGCTGTGATGGGTTTTCATATAGAAGTCGGTGTTTAAACCGGCCTTTTCACATGCCACTGGCGTTTCCAGGTTATGCCCTCCAACTCCTGCGATGATTCCATTGTCTTTAATGAAATCGACAACCTTGCCGACCAGGTCTATCCTTTGATTTCGGACCCAGAGGTCACCGATATTGCCGATAAGAAAAGCCCCGACAGCTCCGGCGTCGATCGCCTTTTTAACATCTCCTGTAACATCATCGGTCTTTGCCATACATTGGGCAATCCACTGGATTTGTCCGCCTCTTTCTTCCCGGTATTTTTTTAGCAATTCCCCCGAGCCGGAGCCTGTAATGATTGTGTTGATTCCATTTTCCTCGCATATCTCAAGCGTTTCGATAATCTTTTCATCAGTGAAGTAATGTTTTAGCAAAGAGGAGACATATGTCAAATCTCTGCTGTGAGCATATCCGCCTATTAGGTTGCCGCCGCAGATTATCCTGCTGATTTTGACTTTTCCAATCCGGCCTGCCGGCAGGCCATTGACCTTGTCTGCAGAAGGTTTATTCGGTTTCTTCATTGCTGCAATCAGTGCCTGCTCTTCCAGACTCAGGGCTGACGTAATCACAGCGGTGCCCATAACGGATTTCTTCAGAAAGTTTCTTCGATTAAGGTCTTGTGACATTTTCTAAGCTCACTTCAAAAGAATTATTCATGGCTGTAAATTCGCCTCTTCAGCTCCGTGCTTCTCCAGCAGTTCGATCATCGCTTTGTCATTTTTTTGTTTGGCGATTTGTAACGGAGTCTGGTTTCGCTTGTTTTTGATATTAACGTCAGCGCCTTTGGCGATAAGCATTTCGGCGATCTCAATATTGCCAGTACTGGCAGCAATGTACAGCGGTGTGCCGAGATTCGCTCCAATAGCATTTACATCAACGCCGTCGTCGATCAGGAAACTCGCTATCTCCTTACAGTTCCGCAGGACAGCAAAGTGCAGGGGACTCGTGCCGTCCGACATCGTCGCGTGAGTGTCGGCGCCTTTGGATATAAGGAATGCTGCAGCCGCCTCATGCCCACCCAAAATGGCTACATGCAGAAGCGACGCTCCAGTCTTGGCTTTTGTGTTGACGTCGACGCCTGCAGCAATAATTGACTGAATCTTTTCCATATCACCAGCGGCCACTGCTTTCTGCAGCGATTTAATTAATTCGGGATCTTCATTCGGTTGGGTCGATTCGATGGCTGTAGTAGTTTGGGTTATATCGCTTTGAGTATCGTCCGGAGCCGGTTGAGTATGCTCGGCGGTTTCAATTACTTTTTCCGGTGCCTGTGTTTCTGCTGTTTCTGCCGGTTGTGGCTGTTTCTTTACGACGGTTTGCTGAACCTGCTCAGGCTCTTTCTTCTTACATCCGAAAGCAGCAAGCATAAATGCCAGAGCAATGCAAAGAAGTCTTAAGTGTTTCATTATAATCCTCTTTTCAAGGAGATTGAATCGTTTCGGTATAGATTTATAGTGGAATTATACAAAACTTTCAGTCAAATTGCAACTTCAAGAATTGTTGTGCTTATCAATCTTTAGCGCCATGCGCTTGCAGTAATTCGGCAATTTCCTCGTAACCTCTCTTTTTGGCCAGTGATATTGGAGTATTGCCGCCATTATCTGTTGTATTGGGATTTGCGCCGTTGCTCATCAGCAGTTCTGCTATATCCTTCCGGCCGAAAGAAACCGCCACGTGCAGGGGTGTAATGCCCCTGTTGTTCTTTGCTTCGACCTCGGCTCCGCTGTCTATAAGGAACTTGGCGATATTCTTATAGCCATGTAGTGCGGTGACGTGAAGGGGCGTTCTGCCGGATTGGTTTTTAGTGTTGACTTCGGCGCCATTGGCGATAAGTAGTTCAACGACTCTTATATGTCCCTCGAATACAGCCCTTTCCAGTGGCGTCTGGCCGTAAGGATCCCTCGAATTGATGACAGCGCCGTTTGCTATTAGCGATTGAACCTTTTCGATATCACCTCGCTCAGCGGCACGATGCAGTGGTGTTATGGCCCCGACAGGCTTATCCCTGCAGCCGGCGACAAGGAGTATGCACACCAAAATCAAACTTGGTAACTTTGCCTGTTTCATTTATCTTGCCTCGCAAAATAATGATAACGGCATCGAAACAGCCGGTCAACGAAACCTCACAAAAAGCACAAAAAAAAGCGGCGATAGCATAATGCTTATCGCCACTTTGCAAATATCAGACGCTAACTGGTTCTATTTGCTTACGAACGAAATCTCCGCCCAGTAACCGGCCTCGAACTTCCAGTCGGTCGGTTGGTTTATTAGTTCGAGCTTCACTTCTTTTCCCGCAAATCCAGACAGATCCACCACGGTTTGCATCCAGCCGTTGGTGGCTGTCTCCTTGCTCACAGCTTTACGCATGATTTCTTTGCCGTCTACGGCAACAATCAAATCCCAGTCGCCTTCGGGATGATGTCCCACGGTCAGACGCAGAGTGGTTTTCTTACCAGCGGGGAGCCTGGTTTCTCGCGAAAGTTGACAGCCGGTTCTCCTGTCAAACGGATGGGTGACAAGTACGTTGTTCTTGCCTAACTCTTGTTCCTTCAAGCCCGGATCCATATCGAATCCGCAACTCTTTACCTTCCAGCCGGGTGCGAACTTCGAGACGTCCTTGGAGATATCTTTTCCAGCAATAGCGGTAATTTTTTCCATCTCATCTTCAGTGAACTTACTGTTGGCAATAGGCCCCGGTTCCCAGCATTGTTCAAGCCTGCCGGGCTTAGGCTTTTTGATTGGTATGACGAATATTTCTCTGCCGTCGCTGTCCTTTTCGATTTCCCCACCCGCACGTACGACCGACTGTCGAACGAGTTTTTCACATACGTTTACAAGCGTAGGGAAGTTATAAGGTGTGTGACTGAATTTACCTTCCGGATTTAATGCCGATTTGAATTTATCTGGCAGATTCTTAAAACCAATTGTTGTGAACAAAATGCCGCCGGAATTCGAAGGATTACAGTCAGAGTCTTGGCCACAGCGTGTCGAGATGATAATCGTCTTGTCCGGATCACCTTCGCCGTAGAGCAGACCCATCACGATATAGGCACCGTTGATCTTGGCATCGATATTGAAGGCTCCCTTATCACAGGAAAATCTCCGGTAGTTGGGATTGTCCTGGTATTTCTCCTCGACGAGCTGCCATGTCTTTTGCCAGTCATCGGGATTCTGCTTGTACCAGGTAAGCACATCGCGTATGCACTCGGCGTACTGGCTTTCTTTGGGGATACAATTAAGACCGGCACGAACGATTTTTTCCATATCATCTTCGAAGAATGCTTCAGCGTACATACCGCCTACGAACTGTCCGCCGTAAAGACCATCGCCGTAGTTCATGAGCCGACCGAATGTTTCGCCAAGTTCGATCGCCACATTCGGCATACCCGGTGCAATAAGGCCGGCATAATCCGCCTCGATCTGGTAATCGATGTCATCGGCGTGATCGTTAAATTCCGGGTGGCCTGAGTCCGGAGGTGCGATGCTCCGGCGCAGAAGTGTTCGCCCTGCATTATTTGCGTGCCAGAGCGCGTATCCGCTGTTGGCAAAATCAATTCCAGCCTGACGAATCGAAACATCCATACCGTAAAGCTCCAGCGTTCGCAGGAACGTCATCTCGACGTAAATGTCGTCCTGGTTGAACTGGTTAATCAACTCCGGCTTCCAGGAAGGCATCTTGTCTTCCGGGATAATCTCGCCTCTGTAGCGGAATTCCGTCGGTCCGCCCCAGCCGACGCCTGCCATTTGCCCAATCCAGCCGGCCTTCATCTTGTCTGCATAATCCTCAACGGCTATTCTGCGAACTGGCGCTTTGCCAACGTCTGTCTGGCAGCCTGATACATATAGTAGGCCAAGCCCCGTTGTGACGATCAATAGGATTGTTAACAAATTCTTTGCCATTATACACCTCCTTAAAATAACAAATAATTTGGTTGATTCTTTTGGGGAGTTATAGTTTCAAAGAAACAAAAAAGCAAGTTTTTTTGCTGTATAAGAGGAAAAAACAACAGAGTATTATATTTTCAAGTGCATGTTTGCAATGATTTCAGGAATGAGTATAATGTCCATTGGTTCTTAATTAGGTTAATTGAATGATGGACCGATAACAGAATTGAGTTATGCCGGAATACGGAATGAGATTCTTAAAATTGGCTTTAGCTGTTGTGCTTATTGCTCTATCGACAGCCTCAACGGGAATATCTGTCGATAGTGAAGATAAATTCCTGGCTGCAGTTGCAGAAGCTCAGAAGCTCGTCAACACCGGTCAGATGAAGGCTGCCCGCAGGACCTACAATGCAATTAAGGAGGATTTTCCGGAGATTGCCGGACCTGATTTTGATATTTTCATGAAGGCTGAAATATATTATTGCAGTGTGAAGTTTACAAAAGCCGTCAGAAATTATAACAAGCTGCTGACAGAATATCCCAAAAGCAAATTTACTGACGCTGCTTTGGACAGGGAATTTTCGATAGCTACAGAATATTTAGCTGGCAGGAAAAAGGTAGTTCTCGGTTTCATCAGGATTAGAGGATATGCCGAGGGTATCAGAATTATGGAAAAAATTGCCGAACGGGTTGGTCTTGACACGCGAATGGGAATAGATGCATCTTTTGCCGTAGCGGAAAACTACGAGCAGAGAAAAAAGTTCAACGAAGCATTTTTGAAATGGTGGGAGATATCGCTGGAATGGGATAGCGGTCTGGTTGGCAGGGATGCGCTGCTGGGTATGGCTCGAAACAAACATGCCGTGTATAACAAACCTCCGGAGCATAAAAGATCGTTTTATGATGCATCGTCTCTCAACTCGGCAAAAAGCTATTATGGAAGATTTAAATTATTATATCCTCAAGAAGCCAAAGAAATTGGGGTTGATGAAATACTGAGTGAGATTGACGAGCAATTAGCATACAAACAACTTAGTATTGGCCGGTATTATCAGAGGACAGGAAATATTCAATCTGCCAATCTTTATTATGATATGGTAGTGAACGACTGGCCGGATAGTAAAGCGGCCCAACAAGCAAAGGAGCTGCTTACTGAAAAGTGAGCTTTTGCAGGTTAGTGATCAAGCAGCTATTGAAAATGAATAAAGAAAACCTTGGAACTCGATTTATAAATCGCAAGTGTTTTTTTGCACTTGTAGTTGGGTGCTCTTGTGCTTTCTGTCTGGAATTTTGTGGATGTAATGGGATAGCCGGATATTCGAATGAGTCGCTCTTTCCAGAGGATATTCACAGTGTTTGTCTGGAAATGTTTGACAACCAGACCTTTCGACGAGGAGTAGAGTACGAACTTTCCGATGCCCTGGCCAAACGAATTGAGGTTGGTACACCTTATAAGATAGTTTCCGATTCTGACCGTGCTGATACTGTAATGAGTGGTCAAATAGTATCGATAGGTGAATTGGCGCTCAGCGTAGATCGCGATTTAGGCACTGTTCTGGAGAAAGAAGTGCAACTGCAGGCGGTGGTTAACTGGAAAAATCTGAAGACTGGGCAGTTGATGATGGATCAGCTTAAAGTTAGTGCTTCAGCAAGCTATTCTGAATACCAACAGCAGGATTTTAAGTATGCTTCGAGCCTTGCAGCAAACAATCTGGCGCGAAAGATCGTAGAATTAATGGAAAGGAAATGGTAGAGTTGTGAGTTCAATCACGAAGTACCGAATATTAAATTATGGATGAAAATCAAGACAATAAATCCGGTTTACCTCGTCGCGGTCTTCCGAACAAACCGGGCAAAAAGCCGCCGCTACCGCGCTATAAGCGGGGACCGTTCAGTTACCTTATAATTGCCATTGCAATATTCATGGTAATGATGATGCTGCAGCAGTGGCAGAGGATTGAAACAATCAGTTGGTCCGAATTTGTAGAGCACGTTGAAAACGGGCATATTGACAGATTCACAGTGAAAGACACGGAATTGACAGGTCAATTTACCGATGCGTATCTTGCCAGCCAGCCGGATAAAGGCAAAAAATCTTTTCTGGTTCATTACAATCCGGACATACATGGAATCTGGATTAAGGAATTGCTTCAGAAGCACACGGAAATAAAGAGTGATACGGCGCCGCAGCGTATCTGGCTGATAATGTTGATGCAGTGGGTTTTGCCGCTCGTTTTATTGATTGGATTTTTCTACTTTTTCTTCGCCCGGAACCTTCGCAGCGGTGCCGGCGGAATGTTGATGTCTTTCGGTCGAAGCAAGCATCGTCTGCAGGGAAAAGACAAGGCCAAGGTAACTTTCGAGGACGTGGCCGGCGTGGAGGAAGCGAAGGAAGAAGTGGCGGAGATAATCGAGTTTTTGAAAAATCCGAAAAAATTCCAGCGTCTGGGCGGCCGTATCCCCCGCGGTGTTCTTCTCGTGGGCCCGCCCGGCTGCGGCAAAACATTACTGGCAAAAGCCATAGCGGGACAGGCGGATGTGCCGTTCTTCAGTATCTCCGGCAGCGATTTCGTGGAAATGTTCGTCGGCGTCGGAGCATCGCGTGTACGTGATTTGTTCAAGCAGGCAAAGGAAAACTCTCCATGTATTATTTTCCTCGATGAAGTCGATGCTATAGGCCGAAAGCGAGGAGCAGGCTTTGTCGGCGGCGGTCACGATGAGCGTGAACAGACACTCAACGCGATTCTGGTCGAAATGGACGGATTCGATACCAACGACCAGGTGATTGTTATTGCTGCGACAAATCGTGCCGACATTCTTGACCATGCTCTTACGCGTCCGGGACGGTTTGATCGGCAGATTTTCATCCCATTGCCCGACCTGAAGGGTCGTCTTGAAATCCTGAGAGTGCACGCCAAGAAAGTAAAGCTGGGACCCAATTCAAGTCTGGAGAGACTGGCGCGCGGAACACCCATGTTCAGTGGAGCGGATCTGGCTGCCATTATTAACGAAGCAGCATTGGCGGCAACAATGGCCAATAAAGACAACATCGAATTGGCCGATCTGGAAGAAGCACGGGACAAAGTCCGATGGGGAAGAGCAAAAAAGAGCCGGGTCATCGACCAGAAGGAAAAAGAAATCACCGCCTATCACGAAGCCGGTCATACACTGGTGCAATCGCTGCTCGAAGACGCCGACCCGCTTCACAAGGTAAGCATCATTCCCCGTGGGCCTATGGGTGGAGCGACGTTTGCCCTGCCGGAAAAAGACAGGACCATATTTACTAAAAGATATTGCATGGCACTTTTACAGGTCTGCTTCGGGGGCCGAATTGCGGAAGAATTGTTCTGTGATGACATATCCAGCGGTGCGCAGTCGGACATTCAACAGGCAACAAATATAGCAAAGCAGATGGTTTTGACCTGGGGTATGAGTAAGGAAATCGGCCCGATCAGCTATGGGCCGGATATGGGCATCAAGGATATGGTATATGCAATGCCTCCTGAAAAAGACTATTCTGAAAAAACGGCAGAGGCAATCGACTCCGAGGTCAAAAAGGTCACCGACGAGGCATATATGAAAGCAAAAGAATTAATAGAAGCAAATAAAGAAAAACTCGAAAACATAGGCAAAGCCCTGCTGAAATACGAAACCCTTGACGCCGACGAGGTGAAATTAATCCTGGAAGGCGGTGTGCTGGACAAGCCCACCGTTACCGATTTGTTGGCCGTCGAACAAGCAAAAAGCGAGCAGCCGAAATCCGAGCCAGAAAGACAGCAAGAGCAGCCGGCTGACTAAAATTATTCTTATTCCAATTGTTTCTGAGTTGTTATGC
>Ga0209536_100010675_pt1 | contig 13515 bp, 15 predicted proteins | sample DeeMarSeWOR28_12_FD_187461 | JGI IMG/M metagenome (GOLD analysis project Ga0209536, IMG submission 187461) | Marine sediment microbial communities from White Oak River estuary, North Carolina - WOR-2-8_12 (SPAdes) (version 2) | ecosystem: Environmental > Aquatic > Marine > Intertidal zone >...
GATGTCTATGGACCATGTGGTGGTTACCGTGCCAGAACACGGAAATACCTCAGCGGCCTCAGTTCCGTTGGCCCTGGATGTTGCTATTCGCGACGGGCGTATCCAGCGTGGAGACACCTTGTTGTTAGAGGCATTTGGTGGCGGGTTTACTTGGGGTTCGGCTTTGGTTCACTACTAGTACCCGGTATTTATTTTCAGCAACAAACGCTAATCATTTTCGAATTAGAATAAAGTAAAAGTATAAGGTAACTTAATAATGACGTTAGCTTTTGTATTCCCCGGTCAAGGCTCCCAATCCATTGGCATGTTAGCGGACCTGGCCAATGAACACTCCGTAGTGAAAGACACTTTTGATGCGGCTTCCAATGCGCTTGGGTATGATTTATGGCAAATCGTGCAGGAAGGGCCTGAAGACAAATTAAACAAAACCGATATTACTCAACCGGCAATGTTGAGCGCCGGTGTGGCTGTTTGGCGCGTATGGCAAGAAAAAAACGGGGCACAGCCGCAAGTCATGGCAGGCCATAGCCTGGGAGAATATACCGCTTTGGTTTGTGCAGGCAGCTTGGTATTTGAGGATGCAGTGACTTTGGTGGCCGACCGCGGCCGCTTTATGCAAGAGGCGGTTCCTGTTGGTGAAGGCGCCATGGCGGCAATCTTAGGATTGGACAACGATGTTGTGAAACAAGTTTGTGAACAAGCCGTACAAGGCGATGTGGTCCAAGCGGTTAATTTCAATTCACCCGGCCAAGTGGTTATTGCCGGTAATACCCGCGCGGTAGAACGGGCGGTGGAAAACGCCAAACAAGCGGGCGCCAAGCGCGCATTGGTGTTGCCGGTCAGTGTGCCCTCCCATTGTCAGTTAATGGAGCCGGCTGCCCATTATTTGGCTGAGCGGTTGCAGAAAATAGATCTGAAAGTGCCAAGTATCGACGTTATTAACAATGTCGATGTACAAGTGGAAACCGATACCGATACGATTAAAGATGCCTTGGTTCGTCAACTGTGTAATCCGGTGCAATGGGTAAACACGATTCAAAAGATGACCGCCGACGGCGTAGATACTTTGGTGGAATGCGGACCCGGTAAGGTACTGATTGGGCTAAACAAGCGTATCGATAAAAAAATGGCGGCGTATGCAATATATTCTGACGATACAATTGCGCAGACGATGACGGCGATAAGAGGGGAGAGTGTATGAGTCTGGAAAATGAAATCGCATTAGTGACCGGGGCAAGCCGGGGCATAGGTAAAGCTATTGCGCTAGGACTTGGCAATGCCGGGGCGGTGGTGCTGGGAACCGCCACCAGTCAAAGCGGCGCCGATAATATCAGCGCCGAACTCGAAGTCCACAACATCAAGGGTAAAGGTTACGTGCTGGATGTCACGGATCAAAACTCTGTAGACCAGTTAATATCTGCAGTGCAAAACGATTTTGGTTCCCCATCTGTTTTGGTGAATAATGCCGGGATTACCAAAGACAATTTGCTTATGCGTATGAAGGATGATGAGTGGGACAGCATAATCAATACGAACTTGACCTCTATTTTCCGTTTATCCAGGGCCTGTCTTAAGGACATGATGAAACAGCGCAAAGGGCGAATCATCAATATAAGTTCAGTGGTAGGCGCATCCGGTAATGCAGGCCAAACCAATTATGCGGCCGCCAAAGCCGGCTTGCTGGGTTTTACCAAATCCTTGGCACGCGAAGTGGGCCCTAGGGGAATCACCGTCAATGCCGTCGCCCCTGGTTTTATCGATACCGATATGACAAGAGCACTATCGGACGCGCAACGGGACGGCTTGTTAAAATCCATTCCGTTGCAACGGTTGGGGCAGCCGGAAGAAATTGCCGCCGCAGTGGTATTTTTGGCTTCACCACAAGCTGGTTATATCACCGGTGAAACATTACACGTAAATGGCGGCATGTATATGGCCTAGAGATTGTACATTATCGTAAAAAATATAGAATTATTATGTAGATAGCTAACATTTATAAAGATTTTTATAACTTGTAACTCAGTGAGGATTTCACTAGAATACCGGGCGCAGCAAGTAGCTGTTTTTCAAACTATTGGGAGGATTTGCTTAAAATGAGCACCATTGAAGAACGTGTTAAAAAAATTGTAGTTGAACAGTTAGGCGTAAAGGAAGAAGAAGTCACCGGTGACTCTTCTTTTGTTGACGACTTGGGTGCCGACTCCCTCGATACTGTTGAGCTGGTTATGGCTCTCGAGGAAGAATTTGAAACGGAAATTCCGGATGAAGACGCCGAGAAAATTACTACTGTTAAGCAAGCAACGGATTACATTACTGGGCATCTCGGTTCTTAAAAACAGATTTCTAAATAAGGCCGTGGGATCACATAAGTGGTCACGGCCTTATCCATTTCATTGCCCGTGATATTTTATCACCCTGATTTTCAGATAAGTCATCAAATCTAGCGAGGATCCTCATTGACTAAAAGACGTGTGGTTGTTACAGGACTGGGTATGGTGACCCCTGTTGGTCTAACCGTAGCTGAATCTTGGCAAAATATCTTGGCAGGTAAAAGCGGTATTGCACCGATCACACAATTTGATGTGAGTGCTTTTTCTTCGCGCATTGGTGGTGCTGTTAAGAATTTCGAAGCTAGCGATTATATCCCGCCCAAAGAAATCAAGAAAATGGATATCTTCATCCATTACGGAATTGCTGCGGGAAAACAGGCGATCGAAGACGCCGGCTTGGAAGTCACGCCCGAAAACGCACCGCGTATAGGCGTTTATATAGGCTCTGGTATAGGCGGAATTATCGGCATTGAAAAAGGTCATGCGGCGTATTTAGCGGGTGGTCCAAGGAAAATTTCGCCATTTTTTATCCCGGCGAACATCATTAACATGATTGGCGGCAACTTATCTATTATGTATGGATTGCAAGGCCCCAATTTGGCTATCGCCACGGCTTGTGCATCCGCCACGCACAGCATCGGTGAAGCATCACGCCTGATTGAATATGGCGATGCTGATGTCATGATCGCTGGTGGATCGGAAATGGCTTGTTCGGCGACAGGTCTAGGTGGATTTTGTGCGGCGAAAGCCTTGTCCACGCGAAATGACGAGCCCGAAGCGGCCAGCCGTCCCTGGGACAAGGACCGCGACGGTTTCGTGTTAAGCGATGGGGCCGGAGTTGTTGTGTTGGAAGAATACGAGCATGCTGTCAAACGCGGTGCGAAAATCTACGCCGAATTGCTGGGATTTGGCATGAGTGGCGATGCATACCATATGACATCACCCGCACCTGGTGGAGACGGTGCAAAGCGCTGCATGCAAAATGCGCTGCGCAATGCGTCCGTTAATACGGATCAAGTCCACTATATTAATGCACATGGCACATCGACGCCTGCAGGTGACAAGGGCGAATCTGAGGCGGTTAAAGCCGCGTTTGGCGACCTAGCGAAGAAAATACCCATGAGTTCTACAAAGTCCATGACAGGGCATTTGCTCGGTGCCGCTGGCGGAATTGAAGCGATATTCACCGTTTTAGCCATACGCGATCAAATCGCACCGCCGACTATAAACTTAGACAACCCCGATCCCGAGTGTGATCTGGACTACGTACCCCATACCGCCAGAGAGATGAAAATCGATGTAGCAATCTCCAACTCCTTTGGATTTGGGGGCACTAACGGTTCTTTGGTATTTGGAAAATTAAAATAAGTTCACAGACCATCTACCACTATGATTCCTGGTGGTTAAATTTGTGCAACCTTACTGCGTTAGCGTAGCTGCGACCGATGTATTTGGTGCAACGCATACAATCTGACATAGACTTGCTGCTGTTGCACCAATATGACTCCGCTACCTATCCATTTCTTCTAGAAACGGCTCTAAAAAGCCGAGACCGCCATTTCGACATTCTATTTGCATTTCCACAGCACACTTTATTGCTGCAAAAAGATGGATTGAGCTTGGTTACCAATACCGGGCAGACATCTACAGGGAATAGCGACTTTCTGTGTGATAACGAATTTCTTAGCAGTTTCGATCAGTGGTGGCAGGCGGAAAAAAACTCGTCCTTACCCACTGATTTCTTGCCGTTTTACGGTGGTTGGTTTGTGTTTATAAGCTATGAATTAGCTGGTCAGATCGAACCTGTTTTGCAGTTACCCGAAAACGCACAATGCGAACCTGTCGCCTACGCGACACGAATTCCAGCGGCGATTATCAAAGACCATACCACGGGTTATTTGTACGCGGTGGCAGAAAACGGTCGCCAGCTGCTTATTGACACCATGCTTAACCATGTGCAGCAGGCTGGGATGGCCTATTCGGAACCGCCTATGCCAACGCATCCCATTCCCCGTATTAGCGAAGAGAATCCTGAGAAATATTTATCCGGTGTGGAAAAAATCAAAACTTACATTAAAAACGGCGATGTGTTTCAGGTTAATTTGTCCCGCTGGTGGAATATTCAGTTTACTGGAAATTTACCGCATACTTGGTTATACAGGCAGCTTAGAATACACAATCCATCGCCATTTTTTGGTATGGCGAAGTTCGGTGATTCAGTCATAGTCAGTTCTTCTCCGGAACGCTTGTTGAAAGTGCAGAAAGGGAACATCAGTACCCGACCCATAGCTGGCACTCGTCCTCGAGGAGCAATGAACCAGCAAGATCTGGAACTGCGCAATGAGTTGATCGCTCATCCGAAAGAAAGAGCCGAGCACATTATGTTGATTGATTTAGAACGTAACGACCTCGGTAGAATCTGTCAACCCGGTACGATTAAAGTTGATGAGCTTATGGCTGTGGAGACTTATTCACATGTACACCACATCGTTTCCAACATAAACGGACGTTTGCGGGAGGATATAACGCCTGGCCAGATCATTCGGGCTATGTTTCCTGGAGGAACTATCACGGGATGCCCTAAAGTGCGGTGCATGGAAATCATCGCGGAATTGGAGCAGACCGGCCGTGGTGCTTACACCGGCTCTATGGGATATATCAACTTAAACGGCGATATGGATTTTAACATTTTGATTCGCACAATGATCGCATGTGAAGATACGGTGCATTTTCGTGCCGGTGCCGGCATTGTGGCTGATTCGATTGCGGAGAAAGAACTTGCGGAAACTAGAGCGAAAGCCAAAGGCTTATTAAAATCGCTAGGCTTGAACCAGCAGAGTTATATGGCATAGTCCGCACTTGTAATGATCAATATTCTAGTCAACGGCGAACCATGTGACAGCATATCGGCCTTGGACCGAGGGCTGCATTATGGTGATGGGGTATTTGAAACCTTAAAGGTCGCTCATGGCCAGATAATGTTTTTGGAACAGCATCTGCAGCGCTTATGTCATGGATGCGAAAGATTGCGAATACCTCAACCTACTATGGATAAAATAGTACAGGAAGCAGACAAACTGGTGGGCGATCAAGAAAAAGCGGTGCTGAAAATTCTCATCACCCGCGGGCGAGGCGGCCGTGGTTATCGCCCAGCGGAAATCGCAAGTAGTAATCGCATCATCATTCGTTATGCGTTTCCCGACTACCCATCGGCGAATTACCACGAAGGAGTCAAAATACGCCTGTGTGACATTCGATTATCGGCCAACGCCGCGCTCGCCGGCATTAAACATCTCAACCGACTAGAACAAGTTCTAGCCAGGAGCGAATGGAACGACGAATCCATAGCCGAAGGTTTGATGTTGGACCAAAAGGGAAATATTATCGAAGGCACTATGAGCAATGTGTTTGTCGTCCAACGTGGCCGATTACTGACTCCGGATTTAAAAACCTGTGGAGTGAAGGGTATTATCCGGCAATATGTCCTGGATGCGGCTCAAGACTTTGGAATTTCACACGATATTACTGAGGTGAAAAAAGAGGAATTGTTGACGGCTGAAGAAGTATTTCTCACCAACAGCTTAATTGGAATATGGCCAGTCAGACATATGGTGGCCACACCCTCGCACTCAGATGCCCACAACGATTTCAAGATTGGCCCTATAACCGAAAATTTGATACAAGCGCTTGCCAGAGAGGAAGCCAGACAGGAAGTATGAAGTGAGGACGTTGATTTACAAAATATCCGCGGTTGTTGTGTTATTGGGTAGTTTGTTAGCAGGCTGGTTTTTGATGGGTTATAACCAGTTTCTGAATAGCCCCATCAATGTGCAAGCAGAACCCTATTATTATCAGATCAAACAAGGTGAGACACTGCGGCAAGTCTCCAATAATTTATATCTTGCCGGAATCATCGAACATCCTAAATATCTGGTGTGGCATGGGCGGCTTACTAGAGTCGCTAACAAAATTCAAATGGGTGAATATGCTTTTAAGCCTGGCATGACCCCTAAGGATATCTTGCAAGACATTAGTACCGGCAAAACAGTGCAATATTCATTCACGCTGATTGAAGGCTGGAATTTTCGGGAAATGATGCAGGAACTGCGCAAAAGCGAGCAATTGGTGCATACACTCGAAGGCTTGAATAACAAGCAAATCATGGAAAAGCTGGGATTTCCCGATCAACATCCCGAAGGCCGATTTCTACCCGACACTTACCACTTTCCACGTGGGACGACAGATGTGGATTTTTTGAAAAGGGCGTACCAGGCCACAGATCAGTATTTACAAGAGCAGTGGCCAGATCGCCAAGCTGATTTGCCCTACAAAGAGCCTTACGATGCCTTGATCATGGCGTCCATTGTGGAAAAAGAAACCGGTTTGGCCAGTGAGCGGCCTGCTATTGCCGGTGTGTTTGTGCGCCGCTTAAAAAAGAAAATGCGCTTACAAACCGACCCCACCGTGATATATGGTTTGGGCGAGAAATTCGACGGTAACTTGCGCCGGCGTGATTTGGTCAATGATACTCCGTATAATACCTATCGCCGCAACGGCTTGCCGCCCACGCCTATATCTATGCCGGGTAAAGAGGCGATCCGGGCCGCGTTGCATCCCGAGGACGGAGATGCATTATATTTCGTCTCTAGAGGGGACGGCAGTCATGAATTCACCAGTAACTTAAGAGACCATAATCGAGCTGTGGTGAAATATCAGTTGGGGGGCAAACCGAGACCTTTCTCATCTATGCCTAAAGTGTCCAATTCAAACTAAATACGCATTACCAACCACCATAACAGGAAAATGCCAGGAAAATTTATTACCTTGGAAGGGGGGGAAGGGGCTGGTAAAAGTACCGCATTGGCGTTTATCGCCCAATTGATCCGCGACAATGACATCGATCTGGTGTTGACTCGAGAACCGGGCGGGACACCGTTGGGGGAACAGTTGCGTGCCTTGTTGTTGGATTACAGAAATACTCATATGTGTGACGATACCGAATTGTTGCTGATGTTCGCCGCGCGCTCCCAACATTTGGCGCAAGTCATTGAACCGGCATTGCGAGAAGGCAAATGGGTATTGTGCGACCGCTTTACCGATGCCACTTACGCGTATCAAGGGGGTGGTAGAGGCATTGACATGCAACGTATCGCGCAATTGGAGCAGTGGGTGCAGGGTGAACGTCGTCCTGATTTAACCGTGTTATTGGATGTGCCGGTGGACGTCGGTATGCAACGGGTTTCCACCCGTGAAGAAACCCAGGGACAGCGCGATCGATTCGAGCGGGAAAAGCATAGTTTTTTTGAAAAAGTGCGCCAAGCCTATTTAGACAGAGCCCGGCAATACCAAAATCAATATAGGATCATTGATGCCGCCCAGTCTCTGAGTAACGTGCAGCAGCAATTGCGTGACGTATTAACCGTGTTTATTGGTGAAAATATATAATGTTCCAACGTTATCCTTGGCATGATCCGGTGTGGCAACAAATATTAGACCGCATCACAAACGGGACGCTGCCCCACGCGCTTTTGCTCACCGGTGGCAATGGCATAGGCAAGCGCGAATTCGCCATGCAACTGGGTCAACTCCTATTATGCGAGACCTTTCAGGCACAGCCCACAGAAGACAATCCCATACCCTGTGGTCACTGCCAGGCGTGTGCGTTAAACAAAGCCATGACACATCCCGACTTCAAACTGGTGGAGCCGGAAACGGAAGGCAAAATCATCTCCATCGATCAAATTCGGGAGTTGTCAGAATTTCTTGGTCTAAAAAGCCATTACGGCTTAGGACAGGTGGCGATTATTCACCCCGCCGAAAAAATGAATAAATTTGCCGCCAATAGCCTGCTAAAGACCTTGGAAGAACCGACCGCTGCCAGTTTTATCTTGTTAGTGACGTCCCAACCGAGCGCGTTGTTACCCACCATACGAAGCCGTTGCCAACAAATCGCTTTTCAACAACCCGCGGCGGAAACGACACTACATTGGTTGAAATCCAACGCCGCCACCCAAGATGAGGCGAAAATTAAGGCTATGCTGCAATTGGCCAATGGAGGTCCGTTGGAAGCGTTGGCCCATCTCAACGCGCGTACGCTGGAATTGGTCGAGGGGATACTAGCTAGTTTCGTCAACCTCACCCTGGGCCGGGCGGATCCTGTTACAGTGGCCAAAATTTGGGTGGAAACTGATGTGAATTTACTTATTAAATGGTTGATTATGTGGACTTCGCACATGATTCGCCTTAAGTATGGTGCGCAATCGCCCGATAGTTATTCTGTGGGCGAAAGCTCGTTGAAAAAATTGGCCGCTGCGGTAGACTTAGTGGCGTTGTTCCGGTTTTTGGACAAATTAACCGAAGTGCGGCGCCTATTGGACAGCCAGGCCAATGTTCAACTGTTATTGGAAGACACTCTGATCGTGTGGCAAAAGCTGAATTCGCAATAGCAAAGAGTAAAAATTGGGTGACATTTTACTAGGTGATAAAAAATGGCAGGTGCATTCAAACAAGGCGGAATTTTATCTCTGGCGATCAAAGACAAAAGCTCTTTGTACACTGCGTATATGCCTTTTGTGAAAAACGGCGGATTGTTTATTCCTACCAATAAAAACTACAACTTGGGCGACGAAGTGTTTATGTTGCTTACTCTTATGGACGAAAAAGAAAAAATCCCCGTCGCCGGGAAAATCGTTTGGGTGACGCCGCCCGGCTCCCAAGGTAACCGTATTGCCGGCATTGGCGTACAATTCAGCGATCAAGACAATGGTACTGTTCGTAACAAAATCGAAACCTATCTGGCCGGCGCGCTAAAATCCGATCGCCAAACCCATACACTGTAATTACATCGAACTTCCACAAACTCCAGGGTAAAATCCCGCATAGTGGCCTGCTACAATAGCGAGCAGATTTTCAGACTTTAATTCACCACGCACACGAAGATTGATTGATTCAGTTTTCATACACTTCATGTGCTTCGTGGTTAATCATTTCTAAAGGAATCAACATGTCAGCGTATTTAGTGGATTCGCATTGTCACTTGGATTGTTTGAAATTAAAAGACTGGGAAAACGGCTTGGACGGTGCATTGCACGAAGCGAATCAGTTAGGTGTCGGACACTTTCTGTGTGTGTCAATCACATTGGAAAAATACCCGAAGATGCTCGCTCTTGTGGAAGATAAACCCAATGTATCCGTTTCTGTCGGTGTGCATCCCAATGAGCAACATAAACATGAACCCACCGTGGATGAACTGGTTGAGCTTGCCACTGCGTCAAACAAAGTGGTGGCCATAGGGGAAACCGGGCTGGATTATTACCGTAGTGAAGGGGATTTGGATTGGCAACGGGACCGCCTGCGTACTCACATTGCCGCCGCCAAACGGGTTAACAAACCGCTAATCATTCACAACCGGGAATCCAGTGAAGACACTTTAAAGATTCTTAAAGAAGAAGGCGCCGACGAAGTAGGGGGCGTGATGCACTGCTTCGTGGAAAATTGGGACATCGCCAAACAAGCCATGGATTTAAATTTTATGATTTCATTCTCCGGGATCGTGACCTTTAAAACCGCTACCGAATTGCAGGAAGTCGCCAAAAAGCTACCCTTGGATTTCATGTTGGTGGAAACCGATTCCCCGTATTTGGCGCCGGTACCCTTCCGAGGTAAAGTCAATCAACCGGGTTATGTGCGTTATGTGGCCGAATTTATAGCCGCTTTGCGAGGTACGGATGTGGAGTCTATTGCAGAGACTACCACGACTAATTTTTTCCGCTTGTTTAAATATGCCGTGGCTACTGATAACAATGTTAAGATTGGACCGCTGCCCGAACCAAAAAAAGCTCAACAATCATGACAGGCTCAAGGCAGGATGATACCTTCGTTTTCCAACATCCGCACCAATTCGATCAGCGGTAATCCGATTAGCGTATTGGGATCATCGCCTTGTAGTTTTTCAAATAGGGTAATTCCTAAGCCCTCCGATTTAAAACTGCCAGCGCTGTTGTAAGGTTTTTCGTGTTTTAAATAACGCTCGATCTGTGCCTCGCTCAATAGGCGAAATTGCACCATAAATGGGACACAACTGATCTGGGTGTTTTGGGTATCGCTATTCAGCAAACACAGACCGGTATGAAATACTACTTGTTTTCCTGAGCTTTTTCGCAATTGTATGACAGCATTGTCGTGATCGCCCGGTTTTCCTAGGATTTCCCCGTTTAACACGGCGACTTGATCCGAGCCGATAATCAAACTGTGAGGATGGCGATTCATTACTGCGCGGGCTTTGGCCTCGGCCAGTCTTTTCACTAAATCTTCCGGATTTTCGTTAGGCAGACGTGATTCGTCGATGTCCGGAGAATCGGTTTCAAAGGCCAGAGGCAGTTTTTTCAACACAGTCTGACGATAAGGGGAAGTGGAAGCCAATATTAACTGCATGGTAAATTCTCGAAATTAATGGATAGACCGATTCTAGGTTGACAGAGATAGTTTAAAGTGCCATATATTACTAAATTTAGTCCGGTTTTTTTAGGCAGCGAGTGATTTAAGTATGAACAAGATACAACGATTACTGAAAGTGGCCTTGTTTATTTGCGGTGCGTTCAACGCGTCATTGGTCAACGCGGAAGCATGCACGTATAACGAAGCGCTCATGGCGTTTCAACAGGGTAATATCGTAAGAGGGCAGGCTTTGATAACAATGGCTGCAAAAGACGGCGATCAACGCGCGATAGCGTTATTTGCCGCTTTGCAAGAAACTTTGAGAGACACCGGCAGCTATAGTGGTAACGAAGTCATTCAATTGGCAGAACAGGAACACGCCGAAGCAATAGCCAATTATTAATGTATCGCAGCGAGTTTTTGAGCGGTTAGATCCCAGCGCTCAATATTTTCGAACCAGTGTTTTTCTTCTGCCTTGCGTAAAAATCCCTGTGCAGAGGCATCGCCGTTCTCCGCCGAGCGTTTTAACCACATAAGGCCTGCGTCCAGATTGGATTTACTGGATAGATAATATAAACCCAACAAAAATTGTCCACTGGGATTGTTGTTTTCGGCGGCGATGTGATACCACATTTCGGCGGAAAGCATGTCTCTGTCTACACCCCAGCCATTGGCATACGCCAATCCCATCAAGACTTGAGCATTAGAATTGCCGGTTAATGCCGCCGATTGCCATAAGCTAACCGCTTTCTCGTAATCACCCAGATCGAAAGCCGTCTGAGCTTCGGAGAGAGTTTCGAGCTTGTCGGCATAAGCATTCAATGGGATTAGAAAAAACAGTAAAGAAATTACTATAATGCGATGCTTGGCAATCATATAACCTCAAGAAAAATGGCTAGAATTCATTGTAGTATGTGAAATACATATCGATGGATTTAGCCGAATTCTTAAGGAATAAATGACGTGAGTTTTCAAATATTCGATCCACGTCAAACTATGAAAAAAAACATCAACGGAAGGGAATAGTGAGCGATATCTCTGAACTGCTAAACATCATGCGGCGATTACGCAATCCGCAAACGGGTTGTCCTTGGGACATTCAACAAACATTTCACAGTATTGCGCCCTATACAGTGGAGGAAGCCTACGAAGTGGCCGATGCTATCGAACGCAACGACATGAAAGAATTAACCGAGGAGTTGGGCGACTTGCTGTTTCAAGTGGTGTTTCATGCACAAATGGCCGAAGAACAAGGGCTTTTTGGTTTCGAAGACATAGTCACCGCCATTAGTGAAAAACTCATCCGCCGGCATCCCCACGTATTTGGCGATGCGAATATTATATCGGCAGAAGAACAAACCAATGCCTGGGAAGAGCACAAAGCCAGAGAACGTCGACAAAAAGATCATCACAGTGTACTTGCCGGCATCGCTAAATCGTTGCCGGGCTTAACCCGCGCTGCCAAACTTCAAAAGCGGGCCGCTAAAGTGGGATTTGATTGGGAGAAGATAACCCCCATATTTGACAAATTAGCCGAAGAAGCCGACGAGTTAAAAGCAGAATTGGTGCAAAACGCCACTTGGGACAGGATCGAAGACGAAATTGGGGATATGTTGTTCACGGTGGTAAATATCGCACGCCACGCCCAGATAGATCCAGAGTTGGCGATTCGGCGGGCGAATGCCAAATTCGAAGCCCGCTTTCAAATGGTGGAGAAAGCCGTGGCTGAAGCGGGCGAAAACCTGGCTGATCTCAATATTGACCGTTTGGAGGCTTATTGGATCCAAGCCAAACGAAATGAAAACGATTAAAGCCCTTGCCATCGGCATTGAAGCTGCAAGGACAACTAGTTATTTTTGTAAGAAAAAACAGATTAATGCGCTATTCATTTAACGAGTTCTGCAATTCGATCGGCTACCAGCCTGAGTTCTAATTCAAAGGGCAAGCGTGAAGAACCATCGTATTCTGATTGGAATAACGGCTGCTATTGCGCTGTGGCTGAGTTATACACTTCCCATGCAGGCACTAGAGCGAAGTGCTCTGGATTTGCTGTCGCGTTTCATTCCCAATAAAGAATTTGCGGCGCAGGTGGCTGTGGTGGCCATAGATCAAAAATCTGTAGAGGCGGAGGGCGATTGGCCTTGGAGCTATCAAGCCGTTGCGAATCTGTTGGATAAACTTGCCACCTACCGATTAAAAGCCATTGGCGTGTTAATGCCGTTAGCACACTCAGAAAACTATCAACAGCGAATTTCCCCAGATGCTGTTCAACAAGCTATCTCTGCAGACGAGCAGCAAACCAAAAAACTGCTCCAATACTTGGATTACGATCAAACGCTGGTAAAAGCGCTTAAGAAAAATGACAACGTCGTACTACCCGTTATTTACCAGACCCGGTCACTGAGCCGTAAAGCAGACGATACGACTCAAGTCAATGAACTGCTTGACAGCGACAAACTGAATAAACTCAATATGGATATCGCCACCAACGCACCATGGCTTGTAAAATTATCATGGATATTCGCAGCTCCCGTCCCATCGATCGAAATCACTTCTGTACCCGCGAAGCAGTTTTCAAACGCTGCGAATGGATTAGGCCTACTGTCATTAGGCCGTCCATGGACAGTATTCCAGCCATTTGGCGTACCCGTGGACGGAGTCTATTTACCCAGTTTTCTCACCCAAATGGCGGCACAAATACAGGCTGCGCCGGCAACACTTGTAGCCGGCCATGGCACAAACATAGGCG
>Ga0209536_100010676_pt1 | contig 13515 bp, 14 predicted proteins | sample DeeMarSeWOR28_12_FD_187461 | JGI IMG/M metagenome (GOLD analysis project Ga0209536, IMG submission 187461) | Marine sediment microbial communities from White Oak River estuary, North Carolina - WOR-2-8_12 (SPAdes) (version 2) | ecosystem: Environmental > Aquatic > Marine > Intertidal zone >...
ATCCGGCGTTGTTTTTATCACTGGGACTCAGTGCTTTCTGGCTCTGGGTACCCCGGTTTATTTTGGCAATCGTTGCCGTGCGTCTGCTTGATATATACTATAAACTCAAAGTAATATATAAACCCAAACTTAGCATTTCAAATTGTGACAGGAAATTATAACCCCAATGGCAGAAATATATCCCATCGGTGGTGGAAAGGGGGGTGTTGGAAAAAGCTTTATTACGGCCAGTCTCGGCGCATTATTTGCCAAGTGGGGTAAAAAAGTCGTGCTTATCGATTTGGATTTGGGCGCTTCAAACCTTCATACATTACTGGGGATGCAAAGCCCGAGAACCGGCTTAAACAGCTTTTTAAACAAAACCGTAAAAAATCTTGAAAATGCGGCGGTTCCAACAATGATCCCGAATTTATTTCTTATCAGTTCTTTCCATTGCTACATGGAAATTGCAAATTTGTTTTATGCACAAAAGCTAAAGATCATTGATTCTATTAAAAATCTTCCTTTCGATTATGTTCTTCTGGATCTGGGTCCCGGGACAAATTTTAACACTCTCGATTTTTTCTTAACTTCCAAAGAAGGCATCCTGATCTGCACACCCGAACCCACCTCCATCGAAAATTCTTTTCGTTTTATAAAGACGGTCTATTTTAGAAAATTAAAACAAATGATGAAAAAAAACACGTTTGATTCGGTGCTCAAGGACACATCTTCAAATTTAGATAGATCAGGAATGAACCCTCCTGATATCATAGAAATTGTTTTAAAACATGATCCTGAAAAGGAAGCGTTTTTGAGAAACAAATTAAGCGAATTTAAATTCAAGCTTGTTTTCAATCAATTTCGTAACAATTTAGATCCAACACTTGGCGATCAATTTGAAAACATATGCAATAGGCATTTTTATTCTATTTTTCAGTTTCTTGGGAATATTCGTTATGACAGTCGGATTCATGATGCCGTTTTTTCAAAAATACTTTATATCCATAAATATCCTCACACACAATCTGCTGCTGATCTAAAAAAAATCGCAGCACGCATAATGAGCAAAATGCCATCTGAATCATTCGGGAAAGATATGTGATGAAAAAATTTGACGGATTGAATTATTATGAAATCTTAAAAATTCCGATGACGTCATCTTATTTTGAAATAAAGCGGGCATATAAAGATGCACTTTCGTTATATAACGAAGATTCAATCGTTACATATTCTTTATTCTCAAAGAAGGAAAGAGACAAGATCATAGAAGATATCGAAAATGCTTTTTTGACGCTATCCGATGACCAAAAAAGAGCGGCATACGACCAGATGCTTATGGATTCAGGTCAAGTGGAAACTTTTATTCCATCCATGGAAAAAACATACGAATCGCCCTCTCAATCCGCTCCCCATACAGGTGTAAATGAAAACTTGTTACATTCAAGGGTTAAAGAAAAACTTCTCGCAGAAGACGTTAAAGCACAATTAGATGAAATTCTTCTAAAAGAGCGTCTTTCAGGAGATGATTTAAAAAAGCTAAGAAAAGCCGTTGGTGTAAAAATAACAGAAATTCAATATATTACTAAAATAAGCACCTCTGTTTTAAGGGCCATCGAAGAAAACCGGTTCGAAGAGCTCCCTCCGGACACCTATTTAAAAAGTTTTTTAAGATCCTATGCAAAAGTTCTACAGACAGATCCTCAAAAAGTCATCGACGGTTATTTTAAAACCATTTCTCATGCTAAAAAAACAAATGATTTAGATCCAACATGATGAACAGCCACCCGATTTGTTTGACCTGACCCCCAAAATTTATCGGCGATTTTCTACTATACGACAACGGCTGTTCTATATGCAACACAACCAGATAGCAACCATTTGATGTTATGACACCATCGAATTATATTTTTAGTTGGTTTTTGGGTAACGTTGATTCTCCCTTTCAGTAGTAACAGTAAGGCAATATCTTAAAAAACATATTTCTTTGTTCTGATTTATGACCAGGCAGTATATTAAGTAGAACCGGAGCAAGTGAGAATTATTCTCACCTGCTCCGGTCTGTATCTATTGCCCTTAAAGTCAATTAACGATATGATTTCTCAGACTTCTTAACCTCCGGCTTTGAAGTCTTTGCGCCTTTTTTTGGCTCGGCCAGGCAACCGCAGTCGCAATTGCTATTTTTTTTATCGGTCATCTTTATCACTTCCTTTCTGTTTGATTATTTGTTTTTGAGTTCCTTGATGCATTCCTCGACTCCGGCCAGTTCTTTTTTTAGCTGGTCTCCATAGGTTTCCAAGCGTTCCAGTTTCTCTTTAGCAGAAAAAAAAATTCGAAAAGACGGACCGCATCCACACTCGCAACAGCCGCAGTTACATCCTCCCATTTCCGTGTATCTTGGTATTTCCCTTTGCTGACACATTTTTCTCACCTCCTTTCTATGAGTGCTTATTGTTAAGAAATTAAGCAATTACTAAATTAAATCGGTAAAAAAAATTAAGGTTCTTTTTTTAATTCCTCAAGCTGGGTTTGCACTTTATTGAGTTCTTCTCGAAGTTCTCTTTCGTACTTTTCTAAAAGTTCGACCTTGTCCTCGGTTTTATTGAGTGCCGCCTCACGAAATTTCCCGGTGCCCTTGCAGCCGCAAGTGCAGATGCTAGACAAAAAATCCCCGCATTTTTCCAATGCATCCGAGTTTATTTCATAGGGTATCCAATATCCTTTGCGCTCATTACGAACCAATCCGGCGTGTTTAAGGATCTTAAGATGTTGTGAAACCGCAGAAGGTGTAATTCCCAATTTTTCAGACATCTCATTTGCGCCTAAGGGGCCTTTCTGCTTTAACAGTTCGATGATTCTGATTCGGGTATCCACACTTAAAACTTTAAATAATTCAGCTTTTTTGGCTTCCATTACAACCATCCAATTAAGTTTTTGCTAAAATACTACATTGTATCGATATCCGTGTCAAGACCTTTTTTATTGAATTTATAAAAATATTTTAAACGTCTAAAGAGTTCAAGTGGTTATGACTATGTTTGGTATCATAAAATATTTCGTCCTTTTAGAATTATAAATTCCGGATTATTGAACAAGCATGATGCTGATATTTAAAATGGTGGGGCACTATCAATGGGTCAAATTTTACCGGATATCTTCATAATGTACCAACAAATGACGGTGGCCATATCATACTCCAAAAATTGATCCGTCAAGGGATGTATTGCCCTGCCTTACGGTTCTGTCAAAAAATTGGCGCCCCAATGCATTTTAATTTCAACACACCTTCCCGTCCGTTTAAAAGCTTCCTTTTTTTTCTATTCATCACATTGAATTTATAAACTTTTTTAATAATCTATTAAACTCACATCGATCATTCAAACTATGGCACATCTATTGCATCGGTTGTTCATGTTTCACTATAAGATCTGAATATTTTGAACAAATCTGATATGAAATCGAGTCATTGGTCATAATTCCTATCTATGTTAGAAGAAGTTATCGAAAATGTTAGAGTAAATCGATACATCACTCCTTTTGAGGAAGGAAAGGCAATATTTCTGGAAGGAGATGATTCACAGGATTTGTATATTCTCATATCCGGCCAGCTGAATGTCTTCAAGGGAAACACAAAAATCGCTGAAATTACCGAGAAGGGATCGCTGTTTGGAGAAATGTCTTTCCTTCTTAAAGCAAGACGAACGGCAACTATTAAGGCAGGGCAAAATGTTCAAGCGATCCGAATACCTAAGGATGAGATCACGACATTTCTTCATGATTTCCCCGAAGTGACTGGAGAAATATCAAAACTTCTTGCCAAACGTCTTGATGAAACCAGCCGAATTCTCTATGGACTCAAAGAGTTTTGCGACCAATTGCCTGATGCGGTGATTACTACCGACAAAGAAGGAAAAATCATCACTTGGAATGCTGCCGCAGAAGAAGTATACGGTAGGTCCTGGGATCAGATGTGCAACAAATCAGTGGAAGAAATTTATGAAAGACCCCACGTTTATCAAAAATTGCTTGATGAGGTAAAGAAAAAACACACTGTAAGGGAAAAGATTCTGAGTATTAGACATCCTAAAAATGGCATTCGATTTATATCCACTAGCTCAACCCTCCTTCACGACGATCACAATAACTTTCAGGGAATTCTTTCATTGGGTCGTGATGTCACATCGATCAAAACGTTAGAAAAGAAATACCGCCAGACCCGTTACTGGCTCTTTCCATCCTTGATTCTAATTTTTCTTCTGACCTTAGGTGTTTTTTGGGGTCATTCGCACTTCTCAAAAAGACCCCAGGCAACGGATTTTAATCATCTGGAATTGAAAAACCGATTAAGTAAAGATTACCTTTTGCTGAAATCAATGTTGCTGAATCCTTTTGAAACCGGCGACAGATCGAAAACAAGCCGATTGATGAGGGATTTTCTCAACATCCATAAATCGAACAATGTGCCGTATGACGGTCTCGTATTACTGGATAAGAACAAGATAGTATTTGATGCCTGTTCAATAAACACGGACACCAATATTTCACCAACAATAAAAAGCAGTTATAAAGGGATAGATTTTGAAGAGGGTAAGAACTCTACTCACAGCGTACTCACCCTTTATCGAGCGGACAAAGATCATCCCATGGGCCAGAAAAGCATTGAGGTCGCTTTTGAAATGAACAAAAACAATCGTCGAATCGGCTGGTTGGTTTTTCAATTGGATCTTCATCGATTGAAGACGGACTATGGTACGGATGTGTCTGGTTTAAAGCGATTTATTTTTTAGAATTCCTGAATCGGATTTACCAAGAGCGAAATACAATAATTTGATAGGAAAACATCTTATATGGATGATTTTAAAGATAATCAGGCATGCCGTTATGAGATTTCAGAAAGCAATGACGGAGAAATAACGATCTATCTCCATGGTAGAATCGATTCTAGCAATGCGTCTCAAATGATCGACTTGTTTGGCTCGCTGATAAAAGATCGGAGACCTGTTTCACTCACCGTAGATCTTAAAAAGGTTAAATACCTGGACGATTTTGGGGCGCTTGTCCTGGTTGAATTAAAAGATATGATAACCGCTGCAAAAGGTCAATTCAATTTACAAAACGCCAGAGAAGAAGTGCTTTTTATTCTCAATTCCGGAGCTTTGGCTGAAACAGCTCCATTGATCAAGGCCCGCCCTCCGTCTATGTTTATCAGGTTTGGAGACGCTATTATTAAGCTTGCAGCAGATGTTAAATATCAAATTTCATTTGTGGGGTCTATCTGTCTGGCATTTTTTTATTCCTTTCTTCATCCTAAATCGCTGCGGATGGATGACATTTTTCTTTACATGCAAAAGACAGGCGTTGATGCCGTTCCAATTGTAGGGATGATCAGTTTTATGATGGGCCTCATTATGGCCTTTATGTCATCAATTCAACTTCAGATGTTTGGTGCCAATATTTATGTGGCTTCATTGGTAAGCCTGGCGATGACTCGAGAATTAGGCCCCATAATGACGGCAATAATTGTGGCTGGACGATCCGGTTCATCATTTGCCTCAGAGATCGGTACAATGAAGATATCCGAAGAAGTCGATGCTCTTTTTACCATGGGATTTGATCCCACACGGTATCTGGTGGTTCCAAAGATCATGGCTTCTGTTTTTGTGGTTCCCATCCTAACCGTATTTTCCGACGTCTTTGCCATCTTGGGAGGGTTGACGGTGGGTGTCCTCATGCTAGATTTGACCGCAAACGCATATATTTTACAGACACTAAAGACGTTGAGTCTTTTTGACATCCTTTTGGGAATCTTCAAAAGCGCTGTTTTTGCACTCCTTATATCCTGGATTGGTTGTCTAAGGGGATTTCGCGTTCAAGGTGGGGCGGCCTCTGTGGGCCAGGCAACAACGTCTGCCGTTGTCAGCAGCATTTTCTTGATCATCGTTTTTGACTCAATTTTTGCGGTTATGCTGAGATACTTGAGCTGATTTGGCTACTTTATCGCTGTATTAAAAACTTGGGAATTAGTAACGCGGAGATGACAATTTGGAAAAACACAAAATAATTCAAGTTCGGGATCTTACTGTCGGCTATGGAACAGATATTATCCTTGAAAATATATCGTTTGATGTTCTGGAGGGAGAAATATTTATTGTTTTAGGGGGAAGTGGGTGCGGCAAAAGTACATTACTGAAACACTTGATTGGACTCATGCCTCCCCTATCCGGGCAGATACTCATTGATGGAGAAGATATATCCAGCTGCAATGAAGTGACATTCAAAAAGATTTTGAGAAAAATAGGGGTCCTCTATCAGAGTACAGCCCTTTTCGGTTCAATGACAATTGCTGAAAATGTGTCTCTTCCCATAAAGGAATACACCGACTTGCCCCAAAAATCAGTGGATACACTGGTCAAAATGAAACTAAACATGGTGAATCTAAAAGGTTATGAAAACCATTTGCCATCTGAAATCAGCGGAGGAATGAGAAAACGGGCAGGGTTGGCAAGAGCAATGGCCCTAAATCCAAAAATTCTATTTTTCGATGAGCCTTCTGCCGGACTCGATCCCGTAACATCTGTCGAACTCGATAACCTTACTATACATCTCAATAAGAGTCTCGGGACGACAATGGTCATCGTAACCCATGAACTTCAAAGCATTTTTAATGTGGCGCACCGGGTAATCATGCTGGACAAACAAACCAAAGGGATCATCGCCGAAGGTAATCCCCAGCATTTGAAAGATCATAGTAAAAATTCATTTGTTAGGAACTTTTTCAACCGGAAATCAGAAAATTAAAAAAAGAACTAAAAGATTTAATACAGTTTTGTAAGGATATCTTAATGGCCTCTCAAAGAACTAAATTTGCCCTTGGATTATTTGTGACCTGTGGTATTGGCATGGTTTTTCTCGCCGTCATATGGTTGGGCATGTCACGATATTTTAAAAAGGGGCAGTATTATGCAACATATTTTAATGAGTCCGTTCAGGGGTTGGATGTGGACTCTCCAGTAAAATACCGGGGGGTTTCCGTTGGCAGGGTGGAACGTATTGTTGTCGCTCCTGATGCAAATTTGATACAAGTCGTATTAAAAATCGATTCCGATCAAAAACTTGACAAAGATATCGTTGCTCAATTGAAATCCGTTGGAATTACCGGAAGTATGTTTATAGAACTGGATCGCAAGAAAAATGGTGCCCCTAATCTTTCACCACCTTTAAGTTTTCCTTCGGAATATCCCATCGTCGCCTCAAAACCATCCAACATCTACAAAATGTTACATAGCATCGATGATGCACTTAACCAGATCAGGGCGATGGATTTAGAAAGAATGTCTGAAAAAGTTCAATTGACGCTCAACAGTATAGAAAAAGTGATGAACGATGCCAATGTAAAAGATATTTCTGAAAAAATTGAAAAATCGGTTGAACGTGCCGGTGAAATTTTGAATGATCAAAGATGGAACAGCATCATGGCGTCTGTGGATGAAGCTGGTCAATCATTTAATGACATCATGGATAAAACCAACAACAGCATGAATCATGTTGAAAAAACCATTCTTCGATTGGAAGGAATCACTGCCGAAAAGGAACAGAGCATTAAAACCGCCATTGAAGATTTTAGACTGTCCATGGAAAATGCCAACACACTTTTAAAGAAAGGTAATTTTCTGACAGACAAAACAGACGATTCAATATCACAACTCAGGGGACAATTTATAATCATTGCCCAAAATTTGGAAAAGGCCAGTGAAAACCTCAATAGATTAATTGAGATTGTTGCGGATCATCCGTCTCAATTCATCTTTGGACAACCGCCTGTTCCAAGAAAAGTAGATCAGACCGAAGGCGAAAGGTAAAAGCAATTTATGAAATGGTTCAATAAAATCTATCTTTTATTTCTCTGTCTTCCCATACTTTTTATGGCTTGCATGGGTTTGAATCAACCGGTAAATAAAATCGAGTATTACACGCTGGAATACCCGCCGCCTCAAATAGAAACCTTCAATCCGTTACCCCATGTCATTCGAATGGACCGTTTCACAGTGGCACCACCCTATAATACCAGTCAAATCATTTACAGGGATCGATCTTTTAAAAGAAATGCATACGTTTATTATAGATGGCAGACCAACCCTGGTGCGATTGTAACCACGCTGCTACACCGTGACATTAAAAACTCAGGTCTTTTCAAAGCCGTGATAGATCCGGTCAGTCGATTTTCGCCAACTTGCATGATTGAAGGAACGGTTGATGAATTTTTCGAATGGGATACTCAAAATGAATGGAAAGCGATCCTTACTATCAGCATTATTTTAACCGAGAAAAACAAAAATGATATCACAAATAGGATTTTATTTCAGAAAACCTATCGAAAAGCGGAAATATGTGAGCAGAAAAAGCCCAAAGCGGTGGCCGGAGCAATGAGTCTGGCATTATCCAAAATTTCAGAAGAAATGATTAAAGATGTGTATGATTCCCTAAAAGATCTTTGATACCTTTGAAAAACGCCCCCTTTTTCCCAATCTTTGCGCCTGCCCTGTGAAATGCACAGCCTATTTCCCCGGGGTCAGACTCAAATCTTAACCCGCCAAAGTTCGGTGGCGGGTTAATCCTCGAAATACTCAATGCATGTCTGCCTGCCATATCATGGTTCATATCGCCTTTTTTGAAAATATATGGTGCCGGACCAACGTGATCCGTTTTATCCGACGAGTCCGCATATCGCTGCTAAAACGTCCTCCGGAAATATCCGGCCAAAGCATTCAATTTCTTCACACCCAACCGTCCCGGTTTCAAAACAGGGACTGCATTCCAGATCGGGTCGAACCACCGTGACGGCTCGGCCCATTGGTTGCCATGTTTTAGGATCTGAAGGGCCGAAAACGGCAACAGTGGGAAGACCTATAAATGCGGCAAGATGGCTGACTCCGGAATCATTTCCAATAAAGCCACCGGCGGTTTTGAGCATTTTGGCCAGCTCCTTCAACTTATCTAACCTGTGAACTTTTGCGCTGACCCTTTTGGAATTGAGTAAAATGTCGCACAAATCATATTCTGCAGGACCGAATATAAACTCAACCTTTTTGCCGTTTGCCTTGATTGACGAAGCAACTTTTACAAAATTGGAAATCGGCCAGCATTTTTTTCGGCTTCCGGATCCAGGATGGATCATAATTTTTAACGGATCATATTGGGGGCTTCTCCGATCCCCATGAATGGATAAAGACAACGGGATGCCGGTGTCTTTATTTGATTTTTCAAGGAGCCTGTGTCTGACAAGATTGGACAAAATGTGTTGAGTGACATGGATTTTTTGACCCAAATCCGGACGGGGTTGTATTCGATAAATGTCATGTTCCGAGATAGAATATATCGTCTTCTCAAGTAGATGGGAACGGGAAAAAAGAATGATTTTACGATAAGAGCGCAGAATATCTTTTACAATCGGATCGATTTGACCTGAATAAAGGGTTGCAAAGGCCGCAGCCTCTAAAGGAAACCAATTATCTACAATATCGAGTTCCCGGGCAAGTTGTCCAATGTTGCTTTGACAGATAACTGCCATGGAACCGTATAATTTTTTAAGCCTTAAGAGTGCCGGAAAGGCGGAAACAACATCACCCAGTGCGCCGTGATGGATGATTAGAATAGACGCTTCCTTCATATGTTACACGGCCGTTCTTAGAAAGATGGTTTGAATATATTTGCCCCGAAGAACGCCCTTATTTAATCGAGGCGTCGGGGAATTTGAATTGTAAAAACGTATTTATATTCGGCCAATTACCGTAATGTCGTATAATTGGGTCCCGCAATTAACAGATTATTGGAAATTGTGGACTGTATTTTCTCCATCATGCTTCCAAAAACAAAGTTTCGAATGACACCGTGTCCATAAGCACCTAGAATTACGAGAGCATCGTGTGGAACATCATAAAGGTTTTCTTCAAAGACCCTGTTTTCAAAAAAATGCCATCGATTGACATAGAGTTCCATTTCTTTCTCAAGATTTCTGTCCTTAATGATCTGCTGGTAATCTTCTTTGGATAAGTTCTCCGTCTGGGTAAAAACATCCAGCTGCATGCCTGAAGCTCTGGCGACATGGAACCCAAGCCGGAGGGCTTTAACCGCATTGACCGAACCGCCAAAGAAAACCGCGATACTTTTCCACTCTTTATAAACAGGACTTGTGATCAAAACCGGAAAACGAGCAGACTTTACAATCCGTCTCACACGGGGTCCGATATATCCAAGACCGATTTTAGAAGACATGTCACTGATGCTCCTGGGGCAGCACATATAATCAAAATTCGTCTGGATGTCCGGCAGCGTTGAGGCTGTATAGTGTTTTGGATCCAGAAACCGCGCTTTTAATCCTCCTTGTTCGACCAATTCGGTTGCACGTTTTAAAGCGGTTTCCGGAGACGTGAGGTAAGATTTGTCAAGATCAACCTGTACCACATCGTTTTCAAAATACATTAAAAATTTTGTGGTTTCGGGAATGTATATCACTGGAAAAGCCCCGACCTTGTTGCAAAAATAAATCGATTGAAGCAGTGTTTCTCTCCCAAAGGGATTATTCCTAAAAATATGAAGTAGTCGGTTTTCCATAGGGTTCTCCTTTTATCATTTTTTGCTTATCCATCCTATTTTCAATTCCCACGGCCCATTTAGTGAGTGGTCTGAACCATTAGCTCTTTACGATATTGATCCAGGATGGTTGCTTTGGATATAAGGCCGAGAAATCTGTTGTTTATCACTACCGGCATGGAAAACAGGCCCTTCATATCCATTTTGCGAACAACATCCAACAGGTCATCATCCGGATGAACCACCTCCACCTGAGTGTTCATGATCTGTCCCAAAAAGACAGCATCATACATCACCGGATCAAACAGGTAGGGCCGAATATCATCCAAATGGATAATCCCCAGAAAATTGCCGGTCTGGTCGTCTTCCACCGGAAAATAGTTTCGGTGGGATTTCTTAATAATCGTAATAAAATCCCTCAAAAGCATACTTTGATTGACAATAATACAATCTTTTTCAATAAGTTCTGTTACATTCAGATCCGACAAAACCCGGGCATCCGTGCCGGGTCTTAACAAATGTCCGTGTTCCACAAGATCTTTCAGATAATAGGATGCCGGCTCGAAATAATGACACAGCGTGGTCGTCACCGCAGATACCATAATTAAAGGAAGTATGACTTCCCATCCTCCGGTAATCTCAATGATGAGAAAAATTCCGGTCAGCGGTGCCTGCAACATGCCGCTGATTAGCCCGGCCATTCCCAGTAATGCATAATATCCTTCGTTGACCCACGATACGGACGGCCAGAGCAATGACAGAAGATGATGATAGGTCACCCCGATAAGGCTCCCGATAACCAGGCACGGGGCGAATATTCCGCCGGAACCTCCCCATCCCAGGGTCAAAGCAGTGGCTGCAATCTTGGCAAATGAAGCCAATGCCACAACGGCAAGCACCTGGCCATATTCTCCTTCAATTAGAATTTTGACCGTATGATACCCTTCCCCCAGTACCACAGGAAGAAAAAGACCGATGACCCCCACCGCGCATCCCCCCATGGCAGCCCGAATCCATATTGGCGCCGAAACTTTGTGTGATACGGTATGCATGGACCTTAACATGCGTGTAAGGAGAATGGCTGCCGCTGCGGACAGGACGGCCAAACCGATACTGGCAAAGATATTTAAGAGATCGATATTGAAGAGGTGGTGGCTAAATGGAATCTGATTCCCTTGAAGAATACGACTGATTTCCGTACCAGCCACCGAAGCAATGGCAATGGGGACAATGTTGACCGATTTCCACTCACCAACGATAACTTCAATGGCAAAAACCATTCCTGCAATCGGTGCGTTGAAGATGGAAGATATGGCACCGGCGGCACCGCAACCCACCAACGTTACCCGCTGCCGATCGTTGAGTGAAAAATACTTAGCGATATTTGAACCAATGGCTGCACCACTGATTACAACAGGTGCTTCAGGTCCCGCCGACCCGCCGCTGCCGATGGTTAAACAGCTGGATATGAGTCTTGAAAAGCTTGAACGGAACCTTAAAAGACCACCGTAACGAGACACGCTGTAAATCACCTCCGGTACACCGTGTCCGGCTCCTTCTTTGACGACTTTTTCCAGAAAAAGGGAAGAAAGGGCGGCACCGACGGCAGGAAGAACAAACACCCACCAGTCATGGCGGAAATGATGAAGCCACTCGGACATCATCACAAGGCTCCGATTGAGCGCCACCGAAGCCAAACCGGAAAAATTTCCCACGATGGCAGCCATCAATATGAGTAGAAGTCGATCATCAAATCGGAAAAACGGCCAGTTGCCGGGGTAGCGCCATGATGTTAAAATGCGTGTTTTTTTCAATACCTAATGATGCTCTCCTTTTTTAAGTCGGTTTTCGAAGTCGACAATGTTTGAAAAAAACGCTGTTGAATCAGGGGTTGTTTTTAAAAATTCCACAAATGCGTTTTCACGGATACAAAAAGAAAGCCTTGACAGAAGATGGAGATGGATTTTCGTTGACGGACTTAAAAGGATGAACATAACAAACACCGGTTGACCGTCAACGGCATTAAAATCGATGGGTTTTTCAAGAAAACAGGTTGATATTATAGAGTTTTTTATCATATCCTCCAAAGGGTCATGGGGATGGGGGATGGCAACCCCTTTACCAATCCCGGTTGATGTCAACTGTTCCCTTTCAAGCAAGTTGGTATAAAGTATTTCCTTGATGGTGGTGGATAAATAATGGATGTTTTCAACAGCATTTTTCAACACCGTTTCAACATCACCCCCTTTGATATCATATAAAAGACCGCCACGTTTCATTGAAGGCAGAAGATTTTCCATTTTCGCCTGCTGTGGCACTGTATTCACTTTTTCAGGAATTGAAAACGGAAGCTTATACATCGCCGCCCATTTTTCGAGAGTCGATTCATTAAACAGATAACCATTTTCAGCTTTTTGTATGGGTATCCTGCCCTGGCGAATCCATCGCTCCACGGTACTTACCGGAAGACGAAGGCATTGGGCGACTTCGTGTATTGTGAGTTTCATAAGAATAAAATTTGAAAATGGATTGCCTGACTATAACATCGTGTAATGATTTTATCCACCTAAGGCGGATACATGAAATTCCCGAAGGTGAACCATCCGAAGACGGATGAATTCTTTAAAAACTTGTAAACCCTCGGGATCTTATCACTCGTTTGAATTTATTCCGCGATACAAGGAGAGATGAATCTCTTATCTATAACAGACAAATTCAAACTTTATTTAATAACCTGAATATCATTTTAAATCAAGAAGTTTTATCATTCGATGCCGCTTGGTGGGTTTCCACCTGAGTTTAAAGTGTCTTATTCCGATGCCTGCCGCTGAATGATCGTAATGTCCCGTTTCGGATAGGGTATCTCAATACCTTGATCATCAAAGGCTGCTTTTATTTTATCGGTCACATGGGAAATGGTATCCATGCGCCTTCGGGCATCATCAA
>Ga0209536_100010677_pt1 | contig 13515 bp, 11 predicted proteins | sample DeeMarSeWOR28_12_FD_187461 | JGI IMG/M metagenome (GOLD analysis project Ga0209536, IMG submission 187461) | Marine sediment microbial communities from White Oak River estuary, North Carolina - WOR-2-8_12 (SPAdes) (version 2) | ecosystem: Environmental > Aquatic > Marine > Intertidal zone >...
TCCCCAGCCCTCCACCCTTCTGGTGATCATTTACAAGTACAAGAAACCCGACAAGCGCCAGAAGATCTTTAAGACCCTGGAGAAAGAGGCCGTCTGGTTCGAATCAAAAAAGCTTTACGACAACCAGGTGCCGGGATGGATCGCCGGGTATGCATCCAACCAGAAATACCGCATGGAGCCCAAGGCGGCAGCCATGCTGGCAGAGTTCCTGGGAAGTGACCTGTCGAAGATTGTCAATGAAGTGGAGAAGCTGACGGTGGCCATCGGGGATAAAAGTGTTACCATCACCCCTGCCCTGGTGGAGGAACACATTGGCTTCAGCAAGGATTTCAACCAGTTTGAGCTCCAGGATGCACTGGGAAAAAGGGATGTGGTAAAGGCCAACAGGATTATCTCTTACTTTGCCGAGAATGAGAAGAAGTATCCTTTCCCGCTGACCATTATCTCGCTCTATTACTTTTTTTCCAAGTTACTGCTCCTCCATTACAGCAAGGACAAATCAAGACAGAACCTGGCAGCAACCCTGAAGGTAAATCCCTTCTTTGTAAAGGACTACGAAGCTGCTGCCAAACGCTATTCGGCAGCCAAACTGGTGGAGATCATTTCCCTCCTGCGCCAGTACGATATGCGTTCCAAGGGATACGACGGCAATACCACAGCTTCTTCGGAATTGCTCCGGGAACTGATCTTTAAGATCCTGCACACCTAATCCGCCCGCCCGTGATTACCCTGATCATCGTGATCCTGACCAGTCTCATTTCCATTGCCGCCTTCCGGCGCAGGGAGCTCTTTTACAGGCTGGACCTGTGCCCGGCACGGATCGCGCACAAGAAGGAATATTACCGGATCTTCAGCCATGCCTTCCTGCATGCGGATTACGTACACCTGGGCATCAACATGCTGGTGCTGTATTCCTTCGGGAATTACATTGAACAGGTCTTTGGCCAGCTGGAGGAAGCAGGGGTGATATTCTCCGGCTCTTTCTTCTTCATACTGCTTTATGTGGCCAGCATAGCCCTGGCTTCCGTCTCCACCATAATCCGTTACCGGGACAATGAGGGCTACTCAGCGGTGGGAGCTTCAGGGGCAGTTTCGGCCGTGGTGTTCACCTATATCTTCTTTGCCCCCCTGGAAAAGATCTATTTCTACCTGGTGCTTCCCATCCCGGGTATCTTCTTCGGGGTTCTCTACCTGGCCTACTCATCCTACATGAGCAGGCGGAGCAAGGACAATATCAACCATGCCGCCCACTTCTGGGGTGCTGTGGTGGGATTTCTGTTTCCCATCCTGCTGGAGCCAAAGCTCTTTCTTGTATTCCTTGAAAACCTTATGCCCCGATGAAAAAAGCAATCTTCCTGGACCGCGACGGGACCATCAATAACAACGCCGACCGCTACTATATCTGGCGGAGGGAGGAGATGCACCTCAATCCCGGTGTGGTCGAGGCGCTGACCCGGCTGCAGGAACGTGGTTACATGCTGATCGTCATAAGTAACCAGGGAGGGATCAGCAAGGGAGAATTCAGCCGGGAGGATGTGGAGGACCTGCATGCTCACCTGCGGGAGCGCCTGGAAGAGAAAGGAGTAGTTTTGGATGAGATCTATTACTGTCCACACCACCCCGTTGCGGAGTCCTGCCTCTGCCGAAAACCCCGGCCCCTGATGATCCAGAAGGCCCTGGCCCGTTTCGGCATTGATCCTGCTTCCTCCTGGATGATCGGCGATTCGGAGCGGGATGTGGAAGCCGGCGAGGCTGCCGGGTTACGGAGCATCCGGGTTGAACCCAATGGTGATTTAAGGGAAGTGCTAAAAAAAATCGGCTGACGCCGATTCCGCTTTGCTGCCGGTATTTAATTCAGACCGGGGTCCTCCGGAAAATTGGCCCATGCCCGGTACTTGTTATCATACCTGGCCAGGGTCTTTTTCCAGAACTCGGGATCCACGGCCTGCATGACCATCCTTGGCGGGATCTTACCCACCAGCCACGCGTGGTCCTGCAGTTCTCCATCCAGCTGATGCGGGGACCACCCGGCATAACCCAGGAAGAACCGTAACTCATGCGGCTTTACCGATCCCTCCCGGATCAACTCCTTGATCAGGTTAAAATCACCTCCCCAGAAGATGCCGTCAGCCACCTCCACACTGTCACGTACCCGGGCTCCCAGGGTATGGATATAATGGACGGTGTTGTTGCTGACCGGCCCCCCGACGGAAACGGTAAAATCAGATTCGGGGAAATCATCCACGATCTCGTTGATGTTAACGCCAATGGGTTTGTTCAACACAAATCCCAAAGAGCCTTCTTCATTATTTTCGGTCAGGTAGATCACCGAGCGGCGAAAATAATTATCGCCAAGGAATGGTTCGGAGATCAGGATATTCCCCTTGTCGGCCAGCGTATCGTTCACAATATGGAAAAAATCGATATTCAGATCCATTTTTTCATCAATTGACCACTTCACAAGATACGCCATTTTTGGCTTAAATAAAACGAACATGAAAAAAAATAGTATCTTGGTGACCTTTGCTATGTCTTCCATGAATCTCAAAGAACCCAGGAACCCAACCCTTTTCCAGGCACTCATCCCCATTGCTGTACTGATAACGCTGCTGGTCCTTAATGTGAACTACTTTGGGGATCATACCCTGGACGGAGCCAACCAGTTTGCTTTGATCCTGGCCTCGGCGGTCGCAGGCCTGGTGGCCGTATCCCTGGGGGTGAGATGGCCCCATATCCGTGACAGCATGGTTAAAAGCATCGGATCGGCCATGCCGTCCATACTGATCCTCCTGATGATCGGTGCCCTGGCGGGAACATGGCTGCTGAGCGGAGTCATCCCCACTTTGATCTATTACGGGCTACAGGTGTTTCATCCCAAGATCTTTCTTTTTGCCACCGTGATCATTGCAGGAATGGTTTCACTGGCCACCGGCTCCTCGTGGTCAACCGTGGCAACCGTAGGGATCGCCCTGATCGGGGTCGGACGGGCTCTGGGCATCAGCGAGGGCCTGATTGCAGGTGCGGTTATCTCAGGAGCATATTTCGGGGACAAGATGTCCCCCCTTTCCGATACCACCAACCTGGCCCCCGCCATGGCAGGAACAGATCTCTTCACCCATATCCGGTACATGACCATCACCACCGTGCCGGCCATGTCCCTTACCCTGATCATCTTCCTGATCATTGGCTTTACCTATACCTTCGAATCCACCCCGGGGGATATTGAACTGGTACTGGAGTCCATAGGCAACAAGTTCCATGTGAGCCCCTGGCTAATGCTGGTGCCTGCATTTCTTATCTTCATCATTGTTAAGAAGATCCCGCCCTTGCCTGCTCTTCTGGCGGGCTCCCTGATCGCCGCGGTCTTTGCGGTAATCTTCCAGCCCCATCTGGTGCGGGAGGTGGCCACCGGAATTGACAGCAGCACCACCTCCCTGTTTAAGGCCTCTTACCTGTCACTGATGCAGGCCATTTTCGGGGATATTGCCATCACTACCCCAAATGATATGGTTAACGAACTGCTATCCAGCTCCGGCATGCGGGGAATGCTCAACACCATCTGGCTGATCCTCTCGGCCATGGTTTTCGGGGGGACCATGGAGTCGGCCGGACTGCTGGTGAAAATCACCAGATCGGTGATCCGCTGGGCACAATCCACCGGTTCACTGGTCGCCACCACCATTGCCACCAGTATCTTTTTCAATATCACCGCCTCGGATCAGTACATTGCCATTGTGGTGCCCGGAAGGATGTTCGCCTCCTCATATAAGAACCGTGGGCTCAAGCCCGAAGTGCTGAGCCGCACCCTGGAAGACGGAGGAACCATTACATCCGTACTGGTCCCGTGGAACACATGCGGAGCCACACAGTCAAGGGTACTGGGCGTACCCACCATGGAGTATGTGCCCTACGCATTCTTCAACTTCCTGAGTCCCTTCTTCAGCATCCTGTTCGCCTATCTGAACTACCGTATACGCCGCTTCAGCGACGATGAACCCGAGCAAAGCGAAGAACCGAATACGAAAAGTATCTGAAAAAAAGAGGGGAATGCCCTGGTCAGTAACATTCCCCCTGTAGTTATGGTTTTATTGCGCCTAAAACCATATACAATTTAAGAGCTATTTCAATATCTCCCTAATAATCTGGACATTATATGACGAACAACCCCAAAGGGCTGGTCAGTTGTAATTGGGGCCGATTTCGGCACCGGAGTCCAATTCCGGGCCTTCATGTAAGGAAATAAGCCATAGGGCAGGAAAACAGCACCCTTGGTCAGTAAATGGCCGGAAATTTGACCGGATCCGACTCGTTCATGATGCCATAAACTGCTTCGAATACGTCCTCTGCATTGGGATTGGAAAAGTAGTCCCCGTCGGAACTGTAGGCTGGCCGGTGCTCATGTGCTGTAACCGTTGAGGGCTCGGCATCCAGGTAAAAATACCCCTTTTGCTCCTCCAGCACCTTTTGCATCATGTAGGCCGTGGCACCTCCGGGTACATCCTCATCAAAGAACAGCACCCTGCCGGTCTTTTTTACCGATTCCACGATCCGGTGATCCAGGTCAAAGGGAAGCAGGGTCTGCACATCAATAAGCTCCATATGGATATCGAACTCCCTGAGTTGCTCGGCCGCCTTTTCCGCGATCCTGACGCAGGATCCGTATGTGACCACGGTGATATCACTGCCATCCAGGATCACTTCCGGGATTCCCAGGGGAACGCGGAACTCTCCCATATTGTTTGGACGGTCCTCTCTGAGCCCGTATACTTTAAGAGGTTCTATTACCAGGGCCGGGTCCTCACCCTGCAGCAGGGTATTATACATGCCGGCTGCCTGCGTCATGTTCCGGGGGACACAGACGTGAACGCCCCGTATGGAGTTGATCACCATGCTCAGGGGGGAACCCGAGTGCCAGATCCCTTCCAGCCTGTGACCCCGGGTGCGTATGATCAGGGGAGCAATCTGAGCCCCCCTGGTCCTCCAGTGGAGTGAGGCCAGATCATCGCTGATGGTCTCCAGCGCATATAGGATATAGTCAAAGTACTGGATCTCGGCGATGGGCCGGAATCCCCGCAGTGCCATGCCCACACCCTGTCCCACGATGGTGGATTCCCGGATACCCGTATCGGTAACACGCAGTTCCCCGTATTTGGCCTGCAATCCTTCCAGGCTCTTGTTCACATCCCCGATCTTCCCGGTATCCTCTCCAAAGATGACTATCCTCGGATCATTTGCAAGAAGTGCATCAAAGTTATTTCTCAACAGCTCCCTGCCGGTTATTCTTTCCGGATCGGCATCGTATTCGGGTGCCACGGTCTTAACCTTCAGGGGAGAACGATCGGTCTCCGAATAAACATGGGAATTATACCGGAGCCTGTTATCCTCCTTGTAAGCCTCGAGCCATTGGGAGATGTCTGACTGAAGTTCCCTGCGGACGGGACAGTCAACGCAGAGATGCCTCATGATCCGCTTGGCCGTACCCTGGATATCACGACGGATGGGATAAGCTATGCGCTTCAGGTCCCGGCTCAGGGTCCCCAGTTTATCCACTCCCTCCCTGCTACAGTCGCAGCTCCTGTTATCGATGATCTTCAACAGGGATTCGCGCTCCCTGTGAATTGGCTCTGAATAATTCTTCCAGGCCTTATCCCGGGCCTTCCTGGCTTCCTCTACTGCCTCCTTCTTCATCTGCTTTAACCCGGACTTTTCGACTATCCCGGTTTCAAGCATCCACTGTTCCATCTTAAGGATGGGATCGTGGGCCGCTTCCCATTCCAGTCTTTCCTTTGTTTTATAACGCTCATGGCTTCCGGAAGTGGAGTGCCCCGTGGGCTGCATCATTTCATCCACATGAAAAAGAACCGGTATATGCTCCTTCCGGCACCGGGCCACGCCTTCATCAAATTGACGGACCATCTCCGGATAATCCCAGCCTCTGACATGGTAGATCAGAAGGCCGTTGCTTCCTTCCTCTTTCCGGAAACCCTCCAGTGCCCGTGAGACGCTTTCCTTGACAATCTGCTTGTCCTTTGTCACCGAGATGCCATAGCCGTCATCCCAGACCGCCATGGCAACCGGTATCTGGAGTACAGCTGCAGCATTCATGGCTTCAAAGAAATGGCCCTCTGCCGTGGCCGCATCCCCAATGGTCCCAAATGCCACTTCGTTGCCCCCATTTGAATAATTGGTCATCCCTGCCAGTTCAGGGACCTCCCTGAAAAGCTTGGAGGCATACCCGAGTCCCACCAGCCTGGGCATCTGACCGGCCGTAGGGGACAGATCCGCAGCAGAATTCTTCATCTTTGCAAGATTGTTCCAGCTCCCATCGGGATTGACACTGCGACTTGCAAAATGATTATTGAAATTTCTACCGGCACTGCCCGGGTTCTGTTCTTCATTGGTATGTCCGTAGATCTGGTAAAAGAACTGCTCTGCATTTGTGGTACCGGTGGCCATCATAAAAGTATGGTCGCGGTAATAGCCCGAACGCCAGTCACCCTCCCTGAAAGTCCTGGCCAGGGCAATCTGCGCCACCTCCTTGCCATCCCCGAAAATCCCAAACTTGGCCTTTCCTGCGAGCACTTCCCGGCGGGCAAGGAGCGCAATTTCCCTGCTCAGCAGGGCCAGCCTGAAATCGTCTAGGATCTCGTCCCTGCTCAATCCAATGGTGGTTTCTGACATATCGGGCAGTTTACTATCTTTGTGGTACTTTTAGTAATCTTTCAGACAAGTTAATTTTTTTTTTGTTCAGATGTTTTTAAAGATCCTTTTAATTAGCCTGGTTCTCCTGAGCCTATCCATGCTGGGGCTGATGTTAAATATATTGATAAAGAAAAGGGGGAAATTCCCGGAATACCGGGTCGGACACAACCGTGCCATGCGTCAGCAGGGAATCTCCTGTGTCAAGCATGACGAGATCCGCTGCCATAACAAAAGGCTGAAAGAGGATCAGGCCTGTGCGGGCTGCTCCTGAGTCTGCGGAATAGGTAAATTACCTGATGGATTTTGCTTTTTTGTCCGTATCAATGAGCTCCACATTGATCCCAAAACGGGTAAGCAAGAACGCGATGTTCTCATTGTCAAATGCCTCCCCCGGCTGGGGTTTGACCAGGGTTATCAGACCCTTCGCATTCAGTTCGGCAATCTGCTGGTCCATATCCTCGCATTTGAAACACAGGTGATGAAAACCACCCCCCCGTATGACAAAGTTCATCACCGATTCATTTTCAGGAAGGGGTTCAATCAACTTGATGGTAACGCTGTCCTTCTTGGAAAGAAAGACCACTCTTACCTGCTGCCGGGTATTGGTGACTATTTCGGTCATCTGCTCATAGTCAAACGCACCGGTCCACTGGCCAATGGCTGGTTCGAGCTTCCTGACGGCAAAACAGATATGGTCTATGATCATATGGATGCGACTTAATCGGGATAGATCTCCATCTCAACAGAATCCTTGTCCTTCTTTTCCAGTTCGGTATGGAACTTGCTGTTGCTCGACTCGTATTCGGGAACAATGGCAGACAGCTTGGCTATCAGTTCTGATTCGGAAAGCCTGTAAGCTGACTGGAGCAAAGAAATTGTTTTTGCAAGGGTGGCCTCATGATCAAAATCAGCCACCTCGGCAATTTTTACCTTGGCATTGTAGGTGGGAAGGGTCTTTTCCTGATCGGTAAGCAGTTCTTCATATAATTTTTCTCCCGGACGCAGGCCGGTATATTCGATCTTGATATCCTTGTCAGGTTCGAATCCGGAAAGCTTGATCATCTGTCTGGCAAGATCGGCGATCTTCACCGGTTCACCCATGTCAAATACAAAGATCTCGCCCCCGGAGCCCATAAAACCGGCTTCCAGCACCAGCTGGCAGGCCTCCGGTATGGTCATGAAATATCTTGTGATATCGGGATGTGTTACGGTAACGGGGCCTCCTTCTTCGATCTGCTTTCTGAAAATCGGTATGACCGAACCATTGGATCCGAGCACATTCCCAAACCTTGTAATAACAAACTGGGTCTTATTTCCGTCCAGATTTGCCCTGGATCTCAGGATCTGCTCACATGTGCGCTTGGAGGCTCCCATGACATTGGTCGGGTTCACTGCCTTGTCTGTGGAGACCATCACAAATTTCTCCACACCGTACTTTACCGCCAGGTTGGTCATGATGGTGGTACCACCCACATTGACCCTCACGGCCTCGTAGGGGTTCTGCTCCATGAGCGGAACGTGTTTATAGGCCGCGGCATGAAACACGAACTCCGGACGATACTCCTGGAATATCCGGTCCATTCTCACCTGGTCGGTCACATCGGCCAGGATGGTCCTTACCGGGGCATGGGCATAGTGCTCAAGCAATTCGTTCTCCAGCTGAAACATGGGCGTCTCTGCATTATCAACGAGTACCAGCTTGCCGATGTTGAACCTGGTCAGCTGACGCACGATCTCGGATCCGATGGAGCCTGCTGCTCCGGTGACCATGATGGTCCGGTCACACAGGCCATCGGCAATTCTTTTCATGTTCAGCTGAATGGGGTCCCGCCTGAGCAGGTCGTGGACCTTGATCTTCTTCAGCTGCTTCACCTCGAAGGTTCCGTTCAACCAGTCGGATACCACGGGGATCTGGAGGACCTCCAGTCCCAGGTCCACGGCTTCGCGGTAAATGTCACTCTTCTTCGCCGGGGAAATATCGTTGATCGCAAAGATCATGGTCCTGACCCGGTTCTTCTCAAGGAAGTCCCTGGTCAGCTTTGCAGGGTTATAGACCGGAATGCCGTTCAGATGTTTATTCTGAAGTTTCTTATTCTGATCCAGAAAAGCCACAATGTTATAATCATTCTCCGTGTCACTGCCGATCACTCTTTTCACAACAACCCCCATGGCTCCGGCACCATAGATGATCACGTTCTTTTTATTTACAGGCTTGACCGAGACCATCTCGTAGAACATCTTGATGGAGATCCGGGAAATAAAGAGAAAGGCATTGAGGGTTACAAAGTGGATCACCAGGATGGATCCGGGGATCACAAAAACATCTTTCCACCCGAATATCCTGCCGCCGAAGGTGAAAACCATCAATATGGCAAGAGCCGAGGTGGTCACCATCAATACATTGAATATATCACGAATGGTGGTATGCCTGATCAATCCTGAAAAGGACCTGAATATAAGTTCGAACCCGGAATATACGCCTATGACCAGGAGCGATTGTTTGAGGGCCATATCCACACTGAAGGCCCCGATCTCAAAATTGAACCTCAGCAGGTAGGAGAAAAGAAAGGTGAGAAAAAATGCCCCGATATCAAAGGAGAATACCATCCATCTGGGAAGGGAATAGTTTTTGAATACCATCCTGGCCCGGTAGCTCAGGTATTCAAACATATCTGGATATAATTTTCTCATTTGAAAGTTGACTTAATTTTTGGGGCTATTTTCTTTTGTAAATCTCAAAATCATCATACCGAAGTTATGGAATTCTGTACCCTGAAAAAACATCCGGAGAGTCTAATTTGACCAACAGGGTGGAGGGATTGATTTAAGTAAAAATGAGAGGTTTAAAACGGGATGTCGGGGAACTGAAAGCTGTTTTTGGATCAATGAGCTTTCGCATTACCGGGGGGCGCATTGATGCATTAAAAGATGTGTTTAATCAAATATCGCAGGGTAATCAACAGGGTGTTGAAAACATTTTGGCGCTCCAATTTCCTGAAAGAAAAAACCCATAAGGGCCGTCCGGGAATAGCTTATCTTTTCTTGAGGCCATCCACAACCGCCATCCAGCTATCCCCCTCCTGATGGAGATCTGCATGATGCATTCCTGCCGCGTTCCATCCTGTCCCTGACATGCTAACCACCTTCATTTTGGAGTCGGTGTTTTCCTTATAGGAATCGATGGACAGCTGCGTGATCTCAAGCGCGTAAACCTGCTCGCCATAGCCGGGAAAGTCATCCTGGGCCAGTCGGTACAGGCTGTTCTCATATTCGAAGACATGCCCTGCCGGCCGGGCCAGTTCAGGATTGTTTTCAATCAATGGGTTCATGGGGTGGGCCTGCCAGCCCGAGCAAAGGCTGTCTGAGTAGAACAGGTTCAGCTCGTCGTTCCCGGTGCTGGAGGTGAACATCCACCACCTGTTATCACGGAAGAACAGTGTCGGATCGTATAAGGTTGAACCTGACAGCAGCTTTCCCACGAATTCCCACTCCCGGGGGAAGGAAACAGCCCTGTAGAGCCTGACAGACTGGTCCTCACCGCTCTCCGGGATCATGTAGTACTGTCCGTCCCAGAGGTAAATGGCCGGATAGGAGAGATGAAACTCTTCATCCAGGATGATCTGACCGTAGTTCCACTCCTTCCCGTCCTCACTTACGGCATACCCTATATCGCCCATATTGGAGTCCAGGTTCATCACCTCGAAAAACATGTAATATGTACCCTGATCCTTTACCATGAAGGGATCTGCAATGAAAGCCGCATCCACGTCACTGACATCCCTGGCCGACAGGACGGGATTCTCAATGTTCCCGGGGGCCGAGAGATTAAATGGATTGGATCCCCGGTAGATCCCAATGCTCCACTGCATATTCTTCCTGTACATCTGGATCAGGAAGGCTTTCTTAATATGCTGGTATGGGAAGATCTGGTTCCTGTGGACCAGGTACCCGTAGGAGAAGCCCAGAAGGATTGCAAGGATAATAAGGATGGCAGTGGTCAAAAACCTTCTCATGATATACTGTTTTGCCTAAAGTTATGATTTATAAGAATATCTATCTCATTCACACATGCATCACCTTTAAATTATGTTCACCATTGCAGATCCCGGGTTAATCCATTCCAGGAGTATGTTTCTCATAATTGAACAGGGTAACGATTGCACTAAAATAGAAATTAAGTATTTTAAAAAGCTTAATTTAATTTGAACATACCGCACCGGAACACGTTGTTCTATGGTACATAATTGTGTGGTTATTTCTAAAACAATACAACATGAAATCTAAACTGGCTATATTAACTGTATTCCTCATGATCCTTCCATTTACATCCTGCAGGCAGAGCAAAGATGAACTGAACATCCTGTTCCTTCACCACAGCACCGGCCGGGTGATCTGGATCGGCAATACCACCTCGAAGCTCAAAACCCTGACCAGGAAGTTTTCAGACAGGCTGGCCAAGGGGCAGCTACCCATACTGATGAGCAGATATAACCGGGAGAATAAAACAAACTACAGGATCAGGGAGCAGATCTTTCCCAAGGCTTCACCCTACGGCTGGAACAATTTTCCCTACGATTATTACAACATCTGGGTGAAACACCAGGGAGACGAACCATATATGGAGGAACCGACCCTGGAAATGCTTACCAGGGACCACCAGTTAATTATTTTCAAACATTGTTTTCCGGTGAGCAATATAGAGCCGGATGAAGACACGGCCCGGATCGATTCCGAAAAGAAAACCCTTGGGAATTACAAACTCCAGTATGCGGCCCTGAGAGATAAACTACACGAATTCCCTCAGACCAAATTCATCCTGTTCACCGGTGCCGCACTCACCGAATCGAGCGTTACGGAGGATGAGGCCTTAAGGGCCCGGGATTTCTTCCAGTGGGTAAGGGAAGAATGGGATATTCCCGGCGACAACATTTATCTCTGGGACCTCTATAGCCTTCAAACCGAAGGGGGCCTGTATTTCAGGGAAGAATATGCAGTATCGGAATATGATTCACATCCCAACGAGGCCTTTGCCACCATGGCCGTTGAATTGTTATTTAACCGGATCATTGATGTCATCGAAAACGATGGGGACAACACCAGTGTTACCGGGCTGGACAAGGCCCTGGACTGATGATGGGCTAGTCTTTAGATAAACACTTCCCTGGAAATCAGGGTGTCCCCTCCTGACAGTACCACCACGTAGATCCCCGAGGCCAGATGGCTTACGTTAAAGCTGCAAGAACTGCTGTCCAGCTGTTTAACGGCCACCAGGGAACCCTGGATATCATATAACCTGACCGTTGAAGAGATATGGGCATCGTTTACGGTAATGGTGAGGGAATCGTTAAGGGCTACCACCTGCATTGAATCCCCGTCTTCTTCAGGCTCACCGGCCGCTGAACTTACACTCTTCCATCCGGCCAGCCTGGCCAGCATCCACCATTGGGCCTTGGCAAGACGAAGGGCCCCGGCATCCGAAATATGTCCCTCATTCCTCGGGTATTCATTGGTGGAGGTGATTGACGGATAGGTATTTCCGTTCCATGTCTGCGTATTCATGGTCCCGTTGTCGTCATGACACAGGATATCCGCATAATCAAACAATATCCTGGAAGGATCGGCCTTCACATAGTCCCTGATTGCTTCATGCTTGATGTGCCCCTGGTAGCCCCCTTCTCCCCACCATTCGCCTTCAAAATCGACCGTGCCTGTGGTAAAGAGCACCTTGGTCCCCAGTCCGTTCCGGTTACTGTAGGCGATATAGTCCTCCATGGCATCGAAGTAGGTCTGCAGGCTGACCCGGTTCCCGGTCAGGGCATAGTCATCCTCATCCAGACCCCAGCCCTTATCCCCGTCTGGGCCCCCGATGGAGGCCCCGTACCAGTGAACATCGTATTCCGGGTCAACACCCTCCGTCTGATTGCCTTCGCCGATGACCATATCATAACACCAGGTAAATCCGATTGCAGTGATGGGATGACCGTCATCGTGATAATCATACATCAGATGCTTGATGGCCACATCCACGGGATAAGGCCTGTCATCCTCATCGAAAGCATACCAGGTGAACCATTCATACTCCCCAATCCAGCCGGCATCTTCTACCCTGACATGCTGGTCCGTATAGGATTCCGCAGTGGAAACATTACAGGCGTAGGTGGGATCCTGCTGCTCAAGAAGTTCCATCCCCCATCTCATGGCCGCCGAATGCGACTCTCCGGGGAATGCAACCATCATTTTTTTAACTTCGGCGATATATTCCGGCGGTATATTCTCAAAATCGGCAACAGCGTTGTGATCCACAATCAGCTGAGCCGGACTCAGTAAAGTCAGCTGGGTCAGAACCAGGAGGAAGATGATCCTTTGCATTGCATTTACGTTTTAGTTACATACTTTAAAACAACTTATTTGCCCCAGTGTTCAGGGGCTTATTCAATGGCAATTTCATTTTGCAGGTACCGGATAATTTCATCCGTAAATACCAGGGCTCCGTCACGCATCAGGTGGGTTTCGTCATTAAAATAATCCTCGTCCCTGTAAATGGGATTTTCCCTGTCGTATACATAGTAATCAACACCTTCGCCGGCCAGCTGCCGGATCCGCTTCTCGAAGGACTCACTGTGGGCAAAGAATATGGGGGGGAATACCAGGACCAGCCTGATATTGTTTGCATGACAGGTTTCAATGATCCTTTCAAAGGCGGCCACCTTTTCCGGGATCTCCCTATCCGTGGTATAGATCCTTTCCTCATCATTGTATTCCAGGACCCTGTCTGCAGGCTTCCAGGACACGGGCATGGAGCCGCACGCGATT
>Ga0209536_100010678_pt1 | contig 13515 bp, 15 predicted proteins | sample DeeMarSeWOR28_12_FD_187461 | JGI IMG/M metagenome (GOLD analysis project Ga0209536, IMG submission 187461) | Marine sediment microbial communities from White Oak River estuary, North Carolina - WOR-2-8_12 (SPAdes) (version 2) | ecosystem: Environmental > Aquatic > Marine > Intertidal zone >...
CCTCCTTGTGGGAATAGCAGGCATCGGCATAATCTCGTACAGAAATGTCATAGAGCGCCGCCAGCAGATAGGTATGCTACGCGCCATAGGATTTCGAAGAAATATGATCACCAAATCCTTTCTCATTGAAACCAGTTTTGTCACGGTTCTTGCCATTTTTATCGGGATTTTGCTTGGCATTGGTATTGGTTGGCAAATTTATGCCGGAGAGGATGGTTTCAGGGAGGTTGGTGGAAGTTTTGTCATCCCCTGGGGAAATCTGCTCGCGATTTCGATTATTGCTTATATCGCCACCCTGATATTCACGTTCTATCCCTCTATCAAGGCGGCAAAGGTTCCCCCTGCAGAGGCACTGAGGTACATAGAATAGAATGAAAGTAAGGTGTTGACGGGGTAATAAAATCCAGCTCAGGCGAACATGACACCGGATTCCTGTGCCCGCAGGAGCTCTCCGCCGCGGACCTTGTCCAGGGCCTTTTCGAAATCCCCCATATCCACGGTGTCGCGGCTCTCGCGGATGGCGAACATGCCGGCTTCGGTGCAGATGGACTTGATTTCGGCTCCCGTGTTGCCCTCGCACTTGGCCGCAATGATCTCCACATCCACATCATCTGCCGTGTTCATGCGTGCCGTGTGGATCTTGAAAATCTCGATTCTTGCCTCGAGGTTCGGGATGGGGATTTTAATTATCCTGTCGAACCTTCCGGGTCGCAGCAGTGCCTCGTCCAGAATATCTGGCCTGTTGGTGGCCGCGATAAGCTTCACATCGCCTATGGGGTCGAATCCGTCCAGCTCGGCCAGAAGCTGCATGAGGGTTCTTTGGACCTCGCGGTCACCTGAAGTGGCAACCTCCAGTCTCCTCGCACCTATGGAATCCAGCTCGTCTATGAACACGATGGTGGGTGATTTTTCCTTTGCCAGGGCAAATAACTCGCGGACGAGCCTTGCCCCCTCGCCTATATACTTCTGCACCAGTTCCGAGCCAACGAACCTGATGAACGTGGCGTTGGTCTTGTGGGCAACGGCTTTTGCTAAAAGCGTCTTTCCCACACCCGGTGGACCCACTAAAAGCACGCCCTTGGGAGGATCGATTCCCACCTTTTTATAGAGTTCTGGCTTGATCATGGGCTCCTCGACAGCTTCCCTGATTTCCCGGAGCTGCTCTTCCAGGCCTCCGATGTCCCCGTACGTGACCTCTGGTTTTTCAATGATCTCCGCGCCTATGACGAGGGGATCCTTTGAAGGAGGAAGCACGTCCATAATAGAGAGGGTCTGCTTGTTGAGGGCCACCTGGGAGCCCACGATGAGGCTCTCCTTTTCGATGTGGCCCGCACTGTTCACGATAAAGGTGGGTCCGGTTGTGCTCTTGACCACTACCTTTCCCGTCTCTAAAACTCCTCTTATGGTGCCTATGATGAGAGGCGGGGCTTTCATACGCTCGAGCTCGGCCTTGAGTCTCTTCACCTCACCCTGCAGGTGAGTCAACTCGCTTTCGAGGTACCGTTTTTCGTTTTCGATTTTCTTGGTCTCCTTTGCGAGTTCGGTGTTCTGATGTTCAAGGGCCGCAACCCTTTCGAGGAGGTTATCCGTGGTCTCTTTCAATTCTTCCTCATCCATAGTGCGCACCCCAAAATATATCGATTCTGGCGTGTATGTAACGGATACACGATTAGTTATATATGGTTGCAATGATATATATCTTTTGTTTCCTAATTATCGAGGGCTGAAAATGATATGTGAGATGTGCGGAGTGGACGTTCCCAGGCTCAGAAGAATTGTAATAGAGGGCTCGACACTTGAAGTATGTACAAGGTGCGAGAAGTTTGGTCAGGATTACGAGGAGGTAAAGGATAGGGAGGGCATAGTGGGACGGGACACCATTGCCGAGAGGCTGGAGCGCAGGGAAAAGAGGCTCAGGGGCAGGGATGTCTTAGAGGGGGCAGAAAAGGAACTCGCCCTGGACTATCCCAAGAGAATCCGCAATGGAAGGTCCAAGGCAGGTCTCAATCAGGAGGAGCTGGCCAAGAAAATCAATGAAAAGAAATCTGTTGTTGCAAAGCTGGAAACCGGAGATATGGTTCCCGACAACAAACTAATAAAGAAGCTCGAACGGGCATTGGACATATCATTGATGGAGGCAGTGGGCCCAATCCAGGCTCCCAAGCACAGGGAGGAATCCAGGGGCATGACCCTGGGCGATTTCATAAAGATCAAAAAGGAATAGAAATTACTATGTTCTAATTCTGGTCTGCTCTTTTAAAAATCTCGGATTCCACCTCCCTTAAAAATCCCGAGATGTCAACATCATACTTTTTTGCTACCAGAATTGCGGCCACCTCTATGTCCACCTTTAAAGTATTTTGCTTCTTGTTTATCTCGGCCATGACCTTGTTTTTATCGAGTTTTGTCTTGTCCTGAATATTGCGAACTATTGCCAGAAGAAGAGGCTCCTGTGACTCCACCTCGAGGATGTTCTTTGAAGGGAAAAAATCTATGGGTATTGTAAGGGCCTCGTAATCGAAGGTTGGTGAAAGCCCCTGGTCGTCCTTTGTGAGAAGTTTGAGTTCAAGGCCCACATCTATTAGCCTCTTTGCCTCGTCCGGGGAAAACCAGTTCAGGTCCATTGAAACGGACATGGTGAGCTCCTTTTCCGTAAGAATATTCCTGCCCTTTCTCTGGAAAAGAAAGGCCAGGGATTTTCTGAGCTCTTCCATTTCATCACCAAAAAAATTCATAGAAGATTCTCGATTTCGATGATTGCACCTGCGAATCCTGCGGTCTCGAGCTCTCCGATACTTGGACCGAACCTTCCGTGGACATAGACCTTTCTCTGTGGTACAAGTACTGTCCTGGATACATCCATTGCGAATTCATTATCTGATGACAGGTTCTTCATATCGGTGACAATGAAAGTGCCGATACCAATGTCCTCTGCTTTTCTAACAAGTTCCAAAGGTGTCATTTCCCTAATTTCCTTGTTTGGGCTCACGATGCCATCATCGAAGTCTATTCCCAGGATGATGTTCTCGGAGAGTTCCAGGGCATTTTCCAGTTCCTCGAGCTTCCTGAGGGTTTTGGTTGCCATCACCACCTTATCGGCCTCGGCTATGAGAATGTCTATTGCCCCCTCCCCGTACCGTGAACCCGCATCCACCCACATGCTCATCTTGGAGCATATGCCCTTGAGTACATCGATTTGAGGTCTGTCCCTTGTGATTCCTGTCAGGTCCGTGACCATTACTCTCTCGTAATTTCCCTTCAGCTCATCTATGATATCTGTGATTTCCCTTACCATACCTTCGCTATCCCTGATTGGAACATACTCCCTGTTCTTCATCACAACGGGCTCACCGTGAAGAATGCTGACAGCAGGTACGGTATCAAAGCCACTTACGTCATCAGGGGAATCATCCTGCTCACTTTTCATGTTCGATCACTATGGGTAGAATGCAAAATGAGTAGATAAACTGTGCGGTTACCTGCGGTCAGACACGGATTCTTGAGAAGAAAAACCGCAATCTCGGGAGATGTGTTTGGATACCATCAGAGTATCCACTGGTCACGAAGACGGCGCTATCTGATCGCACATTTCACCCTATGAAGGGCCTATGCTGCAACCATTTCCTCGTGCGCACATGCGTCTTCTGCATCCTCGGCCATCCATATACCGAGCTCGATGTAGATGTCCAGCATCAGGTTCTCTACTTCCTTGTCGCTCAGCTCAGATGGCTCAAGATTCTCATCTGTGGTGTCGGCTGCTACGCCTTCGACATCGGTCTGCAGCTGATGTGTGTCCAGCTCCTGGGATATCACATTGCGGAGGTCCTTTAGTTCCACCTCCGAAAAATTGCTCAGAAGGTAGGATATGGGCGTCACACCAGCGTCACTGGCTCGTCTTGCTATTTCACTGATTACGTACTTCATGGGTATCCCATCCCTGTGTCTGACGATGTGTCAGACATATATTGTTTTGAGGATATATAAATATTTCGATGCATGATTTGTGTGGAGTCTTTCGTATGTATTACGTAAGTACAATTCATATAGTACAATATATAACACCAATTCAAAAAAACTAACAATACTTATAAAAACCCCAAGCCCGATGTCCAATTCAATGAGGCAGATACAAATCATTTTGCCTGACCGCGATGTGAAAAAGGTGCTTTCCATTGCAAAGGAGAGCAATCTCAATGCCGCCCATGTCAGGAGTGCAGGGGAAATCGACCTCGTGATAATCACGGTCCCAGATGAGATGGTCAATAATTTCATAACAAAGCTCAAGGGCGCCGATATAGACAAGGTTGGTACAGTATCCATAATGCCGATTCACGCGAGCCTCTCCCATGTGGAGACGGAAATAACCCCCACCATTGCCCCCAAGGAGGAGATCATCGAGAACGCAAGGAGGGCAACATATCTAACAAAGGGTTACATGTTCATGATCGTGATTTCGAGTTTTGTGGCCACACTTGGCCTTCTGCTCAACAGCACCGCAGTGGTAATAGGTGCCATGGTGATTGCACCCCTGCTGGGCCCCAGCATAGCAAGCTGCGTGGGTACTGTTATGGGCGATACGGCATTGTTCAAGAAGGGTATTGTCAGTACTTTTCTGGGACTTCTCATAGTAATTATCGCCGCTGCAATTACCGCATTCTTTGTCAACAGCCTAGGCCTCCTGCCGCCCCTGGTGGATTTCAGTGTGGAGGAGCTGCCCAGCGAGATACTCGAGAGAACCACCCTGAACATACTGATAGTGGGTCTTGCCCTGGCTTCGGGTGCTGCGGGAGCCTACTCCTTTGCAGAGGGTAAGGGGGAGATATTGGTGGGCGTCATGATTGCGGTGGCCCTGGTTCCCCCCGCCTCCATCGTTGGAATTGGCATAGCTCTATTAGATGTGGAGTTCATTTTCAGTTCCGGGTTGCTTCTGCTTGTGAACGTCATATGCATAAACATTGCGGGGACCCTGGTGTTCTGGCGGCTGCGCATAAGACCAGGGGGTTTCATGGAGATGGTCCACTCCGAGCGTAGCATTAAGAACAGGTTGTTCGTAACAATAATCATCCTCTTCATTCTCGGGGCCATTCTGAGCTGGACCACGTGGACCGCTTACCAGACATACCAGCTGGAAAAGGATATCAACAGGGAGGCGGAATTATTTATAGAAGAGCAGGACTACGCCTATGTAACTGACGCTTTCGTGGAGGATACGCGGGTGGATACAGACATCTTCGGCTACCCCGAGGGTTCAGGGGAGGTCGATATCGTGATACATACCAACAATTCCGCTGAAATACAATGGAATAACATAACGCTGGACCTCCAGGCCCATCTGAACAACAAGTTCAAAAACGAGATTACAGAGGGTTTTACGGTGAAAATAAATCCCCGGGAAGTCTATGTGTCGCCGTGAATTTATTTTCTTGCACTCAACTTTTCTTGGCATATTTTTCGCATGAGTAGCAGTAGTAGCGGTCATACTGCTCAATGTATTTGAGGTCCGAACCACAGTCCGAGCATGTGGGAGCTTTTTCTTCTTCCAGGCTATCAGAGACCTTGTCCTCATCACCTTCAACCGGCGCTCCGTCCCCTTTAGTTTTTTCAATGTATTCCATGAGTCTTTCCCGCAGATGCTTTACCCTGCCCGAGGTGTCCAACCCAAGAGCCGAGCTCACGGAAATCAGCTGCTCCTCGCTTAAGGTGTAGAGTTCCTCTCTTGTTGGGAGATGAACCTCGCCGCCGCTCTCCTTTTTCTCGAAATCCAAAAACTCTGACTCTGCCGGGCCCTCGCTGTCTGCTTCCTGCTGTTGGGGGGGAGCCTCAGTAACCGGTGGAGCGGTTTCTGGAACGAGATCTGTTCCGCAGGCAAAGCACGTGGTCGCCACCTTGGAAATCATTGTGCCGCATCTCGGGCAGGCCCTTTCACCTTCCGTTTCGTCCTCTGGTGGTTCGGTTTCCTGGGGCTGTTCGGGTTCTGGTTCGACAGGAGGGGTTTCGGGAATCGACTCAGGAGGCGGGGATGTTTCTTCGGAAGGTACCTCCTGTGATATTTCGGGGGCTGTCATGGTTTCCTCCTTCAATCCCAGCTCAACTTCGGCCTTTTCGAGGTCCATTCCCTTTATGTCTGCGAATGCGGGCTCGATGGGTTCCAGGGTACCGCTCTCCTCGAGGACCTGTTCCCTGGAAAATATATTTGTCTCCCTTTCCAGTAGTTGTGATTTGGCAGCAAGGAACTTTTCGTAATCCTCCTGCTGTGATTTTTCCTTTGCGAGCAGATGTGACCATCTCTCATTAATCTCATTTTCCCTCGAGAGCCTCTCCTGCTCGGCGCGGTTTGTGGACTTCTCCTTTTCATTTATCGCCTTTTCCTTTTCACGGAGCGCATCCTCCCTTTCTATGAGGGCCTTGGCCTTTGCCGCAGAATCCTTTTCCTTTTCAATTATCTCCTTTTCCCATTTTGCGAGCTCGCCGCTTCTGGCCTTTATTTCATCGGATGTTTTCAGAAGGGCCCTCTCCCTGTCCAGAAGCTCTCTTGATCTCTTATCGACTTCTGCGATTTTCTGATTGACCTCGTCAACCCTGTCCCTGAGGTTGAGCTGCTGCTCCTCGAGCCTCCCTATGAGCCGCGTGGCCTTCTGCCTTTGTACCGCAAGATGGTCCCTCACTTCGGAGAGCTCGTCCCTTTCCTTTATGGTCTGCTTCTTTTCCAATATGACCTCGTCTTTTAGTGTTGCCAGCTCATCCTTTTCGGCAAACAATTTTTCCCTCATCCGGGCGACCTCGGCCTTTTCCTGGTTCAGCCTTCGCTTCTCCTGCCTGATCTTTTCCTCGCTCTTTCTCAGAACTTCCCAGATGGAGGCCTCATGTTCAAGAACCCCCTGGTCCGGATCTTCGATATTGATTATCCTGCTGGAATCGTCAGTCATGACAATACCCCCCTTATCGTGAAGAAACTCCAGTGATTATATTCCTTGGTACGGATGAAATTCAATTCAGGCTCATTTGTAATGGGATTTTAATGAGCCCGGACAATGTATGATGGTCACTCCCCGTGATGTAAATGTATCTTGCGCATCCACGATAAACAATCAGCTAAAGAGTATACATTCATGGTTTAAATATTTTTCAATCTCTTCAGGGCTCCCGCCAGTCCCTCGACATCCTTGGTCTCCTTCCTGCACAGGTAGGCGAGCCTGGCTCTTATGTCTGTGTTGAATTTCACGGAGTTGGCCTTAAGGCCTTCCTGGAGCACCCTGCTGATGTGTCCACCTTTGCGGTCCCAGTCCGTGAGAATTATCACGTCTGTGTATTTTCGGGCGATTTCCTCGCACAGGTTGAAGAGTGACTGCCCCACATTGATGTTTATTATTGTTCCCCTGAGGCCGAGTTCGCGGAGGGCCCGAATGTCTGATCCCCCCTCCACAATTACGGGTATAACATCATTTAGTGTTACCAACTCGGCAATGACCTTTTCGATTTTTTCAACGAGCTCTTTTGATTGCACATTTGACACATTCCATTATTTTATTTTTCTCTATTTCATTTCTCAATACAGTCAGGATTTCTTCTTTTGTGAGCCCAGAAATCCTGATGCTCTTCTTTTTTGTTTTTTCACCCTTCACAATTGCCACCTGCTCCTGAGACAGGGAGAATAATGTGGAGAGGAACTTTGCGAGTTCGCGGTTGGCGGAGCCGCGCTCGGCTCTTTCCTGAACAGTGATTTCTATGCATTCCCGCCATTCATCAAATCGTCTAATCTCGGTATTTCTCGAACCGGGTTTAACCTCGACATTTATAATGACATAATCCCTTTGCTGCTTAACGCACTTGACCAAGATATCTGAATCAGTATCCTTCATCATACCTCCCAATGGATGGGACAGTTTTAAAAGTTTTCCAATTTAATGCATTCAAAAGTTCTTATACGATAATCTCCATTGGGGTTGCCATGGCAAAGCCCGAAGAAGAATTCACGTTCGAAACAATTGCCAAGGTATACAGAGAAGAGCGCAAGCAGACAACACTCACCAAGCTGCCCATCAACTTTTACAGGGACCTTAGGGATTACATTGAACGATTGCACCAGGGCTATCTTGCGGCACGGGCAGAGGATCCCAACTCGCCAAAAACAGTGATGCTGGAAGATGAATTCGGGCGCTCGCAAAAACGCGCCAACCAGATTTACGAGTACAGGGAGAGAAAGCTCACCACCCTCGCATTATCGGTTGCGAACGGAGGCAGCCCCAACACATCCAACCTTACCTCCGAGGAGAAAAAAGCACTGGATGATATGGTGGGAACACTGATGAGGAATCGCAACGAAATCCTCTCCGCAAAAGAGGGGAGTTCCTGTGAACCTGAAACATTTCTAAAAAACGAAGAAGAAGTTATGTATGCGGAAGATGACAAAGAAATTGTTGAGAAAAAAGTTGCTCCTGCGCAAAAGGAATTGCCTGAAAATGAAATTGAAGAACCTCAAGAAAAAATAGCCCAAGAAAAGAATCCCGTGATTTTGGTTTCGGAGAATATCCCTCCTTTTTCGACGGAAGAAAGGACTCTCAACCTAAAAAAAGATGATGTTGTCTCGCTTCCAAAAAAATATGCAAACATACTTTGCAGAAACCAAAAGGCAAGAGTGATTCACGGATACAAATAATCTTTTTTACACTAGTTCCATTTTTTTTAAATAACTTTTCTACACAAAAATCTCGAAAAAAAATACTCAATTAAAACAAAACAATTTATACTACTAAAGTTATACCCTTTCTCAATAATTTAACTACGTGCACAAAATCACGTGGTGATTGAAATGGCAAAGAAGAAGGCAACAAAGAAGAAGAAGACCACAAAGAAGAAGACAACAAAGAAGAAGAAGACCACAAAGAAGAAGACAACAAAGAAGAAGAAGACAACGAAAAAGAAGGGTGCAAAGAAAAAGACAACAAAGAAAAAGAGCACCAAGAAGAAAAAGAAGAAATAAAAAGGTCTCTTCGATCGAATGGCCGGCCAACCGGTCCTTTAATCCTGGGGAGGAGATTTTTTTTATTTTTTTCTTTACAGTAACCAACACATTCGACTACTTTTCATTCAAAATTCCTAAATTCCAAATAATTCTCTGACTTTCCACTCCTCTCCTTTTTTTTATTACTCGATTCATATCGGATGATGCCCTTCATAAATTTAAATATGGGATATGGCTTTAGGGGTATCGAATCGTATGGGCGTGTGGCCTAGTCTGGATAGGGCAACGGCCTCCTAAGCCGTAGGTCGGGGGTTCGAATCCCCCCACGTCCGTTTTTATTTGTCACCCTTTCACTACCAACTAATTAATTGCGGGAGGCAACGAATTTGGGCTATCGAATATTAACCTTATAGAATTAGAGGTGCCCATTGTTTGGTCCAGCTTTTTATGAAAAAGCTGGGGTCAAAAAGAAACTCGCCCAGGCCTGCTCGAAAATTGTTTTCCTTTTTAATGCTTGCTTTTAGTAATGGGCTATCGGATTGAATTAAGGTATTATTTAAGGTGCCCTTTTTTTATCCAAATTTTTGTCAAAAATTTGGTTGAAAAAATATTTATGCCCCTCCTACTTACCTGAAACGACATGGCAAAGAAAAGGAAGAAGGAGAAGCAGGAAAAAGACAGCTACGAGTACAAGCCTCCCGATTTCGATGAGGAGGAGTATTTGAGAAAGGAGGTCAGGGATACCAAGACCCTTTTGGTCACCATAGGCTATGCAGTGGTGATAGGAATCGCCTCGTACGGTGTGATGTTCACAGAGGTGGCACTGGCGATCCTTCTGGGCTTTATCGCCGTTGTTTTCCTTAGACACATATACCCCTTGATCGGTGTGGATACATCAGCACTCGAAAAGAAGCAGTGGGCGGGTAATATCCTGATGTACCTTTTCACATGGCTTGCGGTTTGGATACTGCTTACAAATCCTCCGTTCTCAGATATTGCGGGGCCCACTTTTAAAAATGAAAAGCTGTATTATGAGGACATTAATGGGACCATGATAGTGTGGGATGATACTGCATCACTGAACGGGTCCACCAACATGAGTTACGAAATTACTATCGTGGATAATGTAGATGTTGATGTGGATTCGGTAAGAATAAAAATCATGTACGGGGATGACGAACTGACCGATGCTGGTGGCAGTTACATGACCCGCCAGGGAACGCGTTATTCATACGAGTTCATCATCCTTGGTTCAGGTAAACACGAGTTTACAGTCACTGCAAAAGATGTGAACGGCAATGAAGAGGATTATGTAAGAAGTCATGATATTTAGTTAACCTTCAATACCCCCACGGAAATTTTTTATCAAGGAACATAGTCAGCCATGCTGCTCGGGATTCTTGGAATAATTCATCTCCCGCTAGCAGTTCGAAATCCTTTTCTACGGCCTCGTTCAGATGCCTTCCAAGATTCAAGGATGTGAGCTTCGCTGTTAGAAGTTGGCTTGCATCCGTGAAGTCTCTTTCGATATCAACATACCAGTGACCGTCCTTGATGTAGAGCCCGCCTTTTGCTTTGTCTGAATTCTCCCACTTGGCACAGAAGTCGGCGCTGTTGGGATGCCATACAGGAGGACCCCTATGTGACTTGGTCGATGGTAGTTTAGAAACCTCGAACTCGAATAGTAGGAGCGCATCCTCATTTACATAGTAATGGGCTCCCAGGATTCCGAACCCGTGCCTCGCACATTCCTTTTCAATTGCAATAATCGCCTTTCTGAGCTGGGAGTGCACGATATCGGACAGGGTCTTGGGTGCATGAAACTTTATTCCAAGAAAAGTCGTTCCCCTGCTTTCCATCCTGGATTTGAGATTTTCAAGTGAATCTGGTTTGGGTTTGTTGGGGAAAAAGAACTCGATTCTTGGATTCGAAATGTACTCCCTGCATGCATGGACAAAGATCGCGAAGTTCTCGTCAGAAAGTGCGGAGGCCACGTTCCTCGATGGGTCCACTGGGTCTATCACAACAAGGGGCTCCCTGAATTCACCGTGCTCCCTGTCATCGAATGTGATGGTTGTTCCCTTTCTCCATTCCTTTCCATTCTGCAATGCATTTGCGAAGTCCCCGTAATAGAGGATCATAAGTTCGCATAAATATCCCGAGAATCCCTCGATTTCGGCCTCGGCACCGTAAATACCGGTTCCCTTGAGGAACTGCTTGAACAGCCTCACCTGGTCCTTTTGTTCCTCTTTCTGGTTCTCCATAATATATGCGGTGTGAAAGGGTGTTCTGTCCACCGCACTCATCTTCTGGGAGGGATCATTTATTTTGTAGCAGGGGACGATTTCCACTACGAACCCCTCGTATGTGCCCCAGATATAGGGATGCTCGGCGTACCTCTCCTCGGGATCGTTCAAAACTGCCCTACCGATCTTAAGCCCGAGATCCTCGAGTTTCTCCCTTGTTGTTGATGGGGGAAACTGAACAAAGATGTCTATGTCCGGGTTCTTGAGATGGGTGCCCTTGGCAACCGAGCCCACGAGTAGGGGCTCCACATCGGCGCCTAGGGAGACCGCCGTCTCCGCAACCCTGTTCTTGACGCTCTCGACAATATTGCTAATCCGAGAGTTTTCGGTTTCATCGGGTACTATCTTTGACAGTACCTCTTGCTCTATATTCATGTGCGGCAGGTTAGAACGTTATTGCATAAAAGATTTTCTTTCTTTTTAATCCAATTACTTTTCCCGTTTTTTTAAAAAATAAGATGGATTTTCGGCACTGGCGCTCTTGAAAAAGGATAAATTGATTTTCAGAATGAATTACTCTGCCTTCTCGAACCTGTTCGAAAGCTTCTTCATGACATTGGGCAGGGTCGTGTACTCCATGTCCGCCAGGGGCAGTCTGTGGGGTTCAAAGGGACCGTGCCTGCGCATGTACTCGGCGATATACTGGGCCTTCTCCCTGGTGTAGTCGAAGGCGGGATCGTCAAAAAGATCAACAGGACCTACGAATTTGCCCTTTGCAAGCTGGAATCCGAGAGCAACGACTCTTGGAGGGCCGTCAAATCGCGTGCAGGCGGCGTTTCGAACGCCTACTGGCATTATCGGGCCATTATGTGAGCCCCTCATCCATCCGGAAACCAGGTGCGGAAAGGCAAAGGGTTCAAGGACCTCGCCAAGGGCAGGCAGTCCAGATTGGGCCCGGACACATGCAACAGGGTCATCCTTTCCCACATACTCGCCGGCAATCTTGTAGAGCTTCTCGGTGGATATCACGGCAACAGGCTCGTCTGCCGGAAGTTTTCCCTTCTCCTTTGGAAAGACCCTCTTGATGACGTACCTCTCCTTTGCCCCGATGAGGGCCAGGATATCGTACATCTCCTCGGGTGCAGACAGCATGACCTTCTTGCTCTCCATTATGTCCCAGACCTCAAAAACGAATCCCGGGTGAAGGCCGGGATCGATCACCAGCCCCGCCGTGTTGAAGGGGTCGGCAAACATCCTGTAAATCGGCAGGTTGAAGGCACCTGGTTCCGTCTTGTCCATTAGGAAGGCCACTATTGGCTCGGCCTTTCTCTCTGTAAATGTCATCTCCGCAACCCCAGGTCCCATGCCCCTGACGTTGCCCGAGAACGCATCGGACAGCATGTCCTGACCCGCTCCGTACAATTTCAGGGCCTTTGCCTCCTTGGTCGCCGCCGTGAAGACGTTCCAGGCCAATTCGTGCACGTGCTTGTTGTTGTCACCTTTTGTATGGCTCATTATAAGTTCCAGGTCATCGCCGCAGTGACTCACATGGAAATCGTTAATAGTGGACGATTCCGCGGCCTTGGAAAGAATGCCTTCTGCAGTTTCAACGAGCTTTGGATGCATGGTTGCATGGCCAGGCCAGCCCCCCACATCTGCCTTGATTATGCTTACAGTAACCTTTGTCATATCAATCCCCTGGAGCCTGAATAGGCTATGGGTTTTAAAAGTTTGTTGGTTGAGGACATGGTTGCAAGACCCAGTGAAAATAGCGGTATACAGAAAGATATTTAACACATAATCACATAATGAGCCCAATCTCGTTTCGAGGGGGAAATGAAATGCAAGAAAACATAAACATGCTTCAAAAAAGGTTATTGAACACCAGAGAGAAGATAAAGACGATTAGAAGGGATATCACAGGCGGTGTCGTGGAGGACAAGGTAAAGGAGCTCGGTATGAAGGGCTACGACGAGCTGGACCGCGACCTCGACGCGCTTCACAAGATGGTTGTGGAGGGCAAGGCAAAGGCAACCGAGAAAGGTGTCAAGCTCTACGATGAGCTTGAGGCCGACATCAGCGCCGCTCGAACAAAACTCAAGGAGAAGCGGCACGAGATAACAGGCGGTACCGGCGAGGCCATGGCCAAGGAAGCAGCCCAGACCATCAAGGAGAAGGGCGAGGCAGCCCTCAAGGAAATCGGAGAGGACATTGCCAGGGTTTCGGACAAGTTGAAGAAGGCCCAGGAATCGGAATAAGGGTCAAATCAGTGGAATTAACCCACAGCTTTCCCATGTCACCATTATT
>Ga0209536_100010679_pt1 | contig 13515 bp, 10 predicted proteins | sample DeeMarSeWOR28_12_FD_187461 | JGI IMG/M metagenome (GOLD analysis project Ga0209536, IMG submission 187461) | Marine sediment microbial communities from White Oak River estuary, North Carolina - WOR-2-8_12 (SPAdes) (version 2) | ecosystem: Environmental > Aquatic > Marine > Intertidal zone >...
CGCGAAGAAGTCTATGCCACCACCGGTTCGCGTATGATGGTCCGCTTCTTTGGTGGCTGGGAATTCACCGAACAAGACATGAACAGCCGCCAGCCGGCCTTTGCCGGGTACCAGAAGGGCGTGCCGATGGGTGGCGATCTAGCGGCTCGGCCTTCAGGAGCATCCGCCCCGACATTCATGGTCTACGCCCTGCGTGACCCGCAAGGTGCGAACCTGGACCGGATCCAGATCATCAAGGGCTGGCTCGAGAACGGCGAGACTCGGGAGAAGGTGTACGACGTTGATTGGTCAGGTGATCGGCGTATCGGCAGCGACGGCAAACTCCCGCCGGTCGGCAACACCGTCGACGTTGAGAATGCCAACTGGACCAACACTATCGGAGCAGCTGAACTGGGAACCGTTTGGACCGACCCCGATTTCGATCCAAGCCAGAAGGCATTCTACTACGCGCGTGTGATCGAGATTCCGACGCCACGGTGGAGCACGTACGACGCATTCCGGTTTGGGATCCCGATTCCGGAAGGTGCTCCAACGTCGACACAAGAACGGGCGTACACCAGTCCGATCTGGTATACGCCGTAGAATCGAGGATTGACGCAACAAACAGGCGAGGAAACTCATTCCTCGCCCGTTTCTTCGAGTGCAGACCTACTACTTCTCGGTCAGTCGGTAACCACGCTGAAACTGGGGTCGTCATCCGAGAGAGGAACATAGCAAGCCCTGGTGCGGTGTTGATGAACCGATTGACCATTGTATGATTTGTTGAATCCAACAGTCTAAGTACGGGAATATGGATTACATACGTAGGATTGAATCAAAGGAAGAATTGTCTTCTCATGAAGACGAATTCGCCGACGAATCGGTTCGCAAAATCCATAGGCCTGGCACTCCCCCTCCTAATTGCCGTATCGAACGTTGTCACCGCACAAGCGGAGTGCGACTACCAGGCGTGGCTCACCGCGAATCCGGGGTACACTACTGCAGATACGCCGCTTCCCGCCGACAGCCTCGACGAGCTGCCGCGACTTACCGCGTGGCCTGACTCCCTCGAAAAGCACGCGCTTGCCGAGGTCAACCGCGCGGGCTGGAAATGGGATGCGACTTTGCAGGTTGTGGTCGACACCAACGGAACGGTACTCGAAGCGGAGGTCGTGCTGCTGGACATCTGGGCCGACGGACCCACCGATATGAGGAGTACATTTGCGACACTCGACCAACTAGCCGTAACCGATTCAATAGACGTGCTGCTGACCGACTATATGCGTAACGTCGAGTTCAGCCCCGCCGCGCGGGAAGGAAATCACGTTACCGCGTTCTTGTGCCCCAACATGTCTGCCGCAGTGATGTCGCCAGCGCCTCGCGACGACATGGGCTTCAGCATCATCGGTCCGACCTTCTTCGCGATCCAGGTCCGCGACGGCTCGGCAGCGGCGGAGTGGTACCGCAACGCGCTCGGCTTGAGGCAGATCAACCATCTCGCAGTGGAAGACGGCAGCTATTCGATTCGGAATCTGACTGGCGGTGATCTCACTGTCGAGCTGGTCCGGTTGCCGGGCACAGCGCCCGCACCGGCTGAACCACACCTCGGCTTGTTCAAAGCTGGATTCTTCGTCGACGATATCGCTGCTGCATTCAAGTGGCTGAGGTCCCAAAGTGTAGACACCGATGAGCGCATTATGGTAGACCGAGAGATGCAGGTGCGCATGTTCGTGTTTCGCGATCTCGCGGGGAAAAGGTTGCAGGTGTTTGAGCGGTGCGGGGAGGGGTGTGGCCGCGGGCTAACGAGCCCACGCTCAGCTACGCAAAGTGAGCAGTGCGTCCTTAATGACGCGTCGCATCGTCTTTCGATGCGCGTTGGCCGAGCCCGCCCTCTCAGGGCGGGACATGGAGCCGGCGGTCAAATCGTTTTGGAAGTCGAGTGTCGCCTCGGCGACAGACAGGCCGAGCCGCAGCCTTGGCCGCAGAGAGTTCGCGCCCGCGCAGATCCTGCCGGCCAACGTTGGGGTCCTGATAGGCCCCACCGGTGTCGGCGCGACGTTCGGGCGCTATGGCCGGGCCACAAACGATGTTTGCAAATGGGCTCTTCACGGGATCGTCCTGCCGAGGACCAGGCCTACGCCCGCGGCACCCACCAAGCCGACGATCGACGGCAGCCTGATGCGGGACTTCTCGAAGTGCCCAGCGATATCGCCGTGCGTGCAGAGATGGCCGCTGCGCTCCGTCAGGGAGCGCGATCCGTAATGCCGTAGCTGACCTGTGACTCTTGCCGCAAGGCGCACGACGCTGCAGGTTTGCCTTGCCTTCAGAGTCCCTGTCACAGACCCCTCTACGGCCCGGTGCTTGACCGGGCACAGTTGAGTTCGAGTACCACAAATGTCGCCGGTGGCTTTTAGTGCGTCACCGGCCCTCACGATAGGGGCAGCCCGATGACTGCAAGCATCCTATGTCTGATGATGATCACAGGGATGACTGTGCCGCACGTTGGCGCGGGTCCGTTTGTGCAGGACGATGTCAAGAACCAGATCGCCAGCGCCACAAATACTCTGATGGGACGCCAGGACGGTCCGCCCACCATGGAGGAAATCGTCGGCGCTCTTCTCGAGCTGCTGGATCTCTCGGCAGCCGTGACTCCCGACAACGAATACAAAGCTGAGATCCAATACCGAATCGACGTGGCTAAGGATCGTATCAAGGACAATTCCCTCTTCGATGACAAAGCCCGCCAATACCTTTGCTTCGCTTACCGGATGATGACCGAAGGCAGAAAGTACGAAATGCCCAAGGAACTCGACGAGTTCGTAACCCCCGCCGAACTCCAAGAGAAGACTTTGCGATATGTCGAACGCCTCGTCACGCAAAGCCTCGAGGCCCTCGAAGGCGGGAACAGACAGGATACCGCCAGGCTCCTACTCGAAATCGTCCTCATGACTATCACTCCCCATCCGGGCTAGTGTGACAGTGTAGAATGCTGCTTGCAGAGCGCAGATTCCGTATGTTCAATCTCTGCACTCCACGCTTTCCGCAGTCTTCGATCTGGGCGGGCAGGTGACGCGAACTTCCCTGCTCCGCCTGAACCTGCGGTCGACCTCAGGGTGAAGCTGGACGGCGTCCACGCGGCCACTGCCGCGCAGGTGCGGGGCTCGTGGTGGAGCGGGTGACACGGTGTAACAACTTGGCAGACGCCCGCGATACCCCAATGCAAAGCCCGCCAAGCCAGGCTGCGAGCCGCTCTTTCTGTCTGCCTTGAGCAGCGGGCTCGGCGCCTGCGGGACGTGCCTTGCAGGGCACTCTCACCGCGCTAGTACGGCTTCTATCTCTTCCCGGCTCGGCGCCGAAGGTTGAGCCCCCAGCTTTGTCACAGCAAGGGCCGCTGCCGCGTTGGCGAATCGGGCCGCTTCGGCGAGTGAGCTACCCTCTGCGAGAGCGACCGCCAGCGCTCCGTTGAACACGTCACCGGCCGCCGTAGTATCCACCACCTCGACCTCGAAGCCGGGGATCAGCTCCGCGTGATCCGAGTCGAACAGGAATGCCCCACGCGCGCCCAATGTGATCAGGACCGCCTCAACTCCGAGCGACTTCAGCTCTTCCGCAGCGGCTAGAGCCGCAGCGTCGTCTGACACCTCGATACCGGTCAATAGCTCCGCCTCGGTTTCGTTCGGCGTGAGTACCGCCACGTGCTTCAGGATCTCCTGTCCGAGTGATTGTGCTGGCGCGGGATTCAAAACGACGCGAACACCCTGCTCGGCCGCTAGCTCCACGGCCGCCTGCACAGTGTCCAACGGAGTCTCCAGTTGCGTCACAAGAACGGCGGCGGACGCTATCGAGTCGTGCGTCGACAATACATCTTTCGGTGTGAGCCGCGCGTTGGCGCCGGATGCCACGGCGATGCTGTTCTGACCATGCTCGTCGACGAAGATCAACGCGATACCTGATGGCGAGCCCGTATCCTCGAGAACATGGCTGGCATCGATGCCGTCTGCCACGAAACCCTCCACGGCCTGCCGGCCGAACACATCGTCACCCACCCGCGCTATGAACGTCACTCTTCCACCGGCCCGAGCGGCGGCCACCGCCTGGTTCGCCCCCTTGCCACCCGCGGCGGTGGAGAATTCGCCCCCGATCACCGTCTCGCCCGGCTTGGGAATGCGAGCCAGCTTGATGATCATATCGGTGTTAGAGCTACCCACTACGACGATTCCACTACCCATTCTTTGAAACCCCGGGACTTGCCGAGCTTCGTCACGTGCCGGCGTAGACTATCAGGCCGAGACCGACGATGTAGAAGACAAACACGAGCGCCAGCAACCTGACCGTACCCGCGGGCGCATCCTTGAACTCCTTCCAGATGAACACGCCCCAGAGCGCCGCGATCATGGTCGCCCCCTGCCCCAGACCGTATGAGATCGAGGGGCCGGCGGCTCCGGATGCGACGATGCTGAACGACATGCCTACGTTCCAGATGATCCCACCTAGAATGCCCACCATGTGGAGCCGTGCGTTGCCCTTGGTGAAGTAGTCGCGGTACGGTACCGGCTCACCCACGAACGGCTTCTTCATCACGATGGAGTTCCACGCAAAGTTGCTGAGCAGGAGCCCCACCGAGAAGAAGAACACCGCAGTGTATGGAGTGAGCCGTCCGGGTTCCGGATTCGCGAAGTCGGTCGCCATCGAGGCCACAACAAAACGGAAAAAGAACCCCATCAATACGCCAGCCGCGATCGAGATCAGGATTCCTTTGGCAGTGGTCTGTTTATCGCTCGGGAGCCGCCGGTAAGCGAGTGCATCGATGGCTATCGCGACCACCACACCTACCACACCGATAAAAAGCAGCACCGGATCGCCGGCGGGTAGTTTCACGTAATTGATGATCACGCCGAGCACCAATGCCAGGCCCACGCCGATGGGAAACGCCACCGCCATTCCGGCGATGTCGATCGCGGCCACGAGCAAGATGTTCGACAGATTGAACACGATCCCGCCTAAGAGAGCGGACCAGGCGGCGCCACCGCTGGCCTGGCCGAGGTCGGCAAGGAACGATCTCCCTGCGGACCCGAAGCTGCCCAGCGTGAATGCGAACAGCAGCGACAGCAGCAAAACGCCGATCGCGTAATCCCAGTAGAACAACTGGAATCGCCATTCCTTGCTGGCCAGTTTCTGGGTATTGGCCCACGATCCCCAGCACAGCATCGTGATGAAACACATTAAAACGGCGATCGGATAGGACTCGACTATAAGCACTGCCTACCTCCCCCGTAGCTCTATCTGAACACCACCAAGTACGCCAGCGAAACGTTAGTGCCGTTGGATTCCTCCCCGCCGATCCCACGGTACGGCTCGCCTTTCACCACCACCCGCACCTCGTGCTCACCGTTCTCGAGACCGAAGACGTGCCACACCGATTCGCCATACTTGTCCCCATCTTCGTCGGAATAGACGTCAACGGTGCTGCGCAGCTCACCGTCCAGGTAGATATCTGCGGTGCCGCCTGAAGACAGATAAGTACCACCGATGATCACGCCGGTGCCCTCAAACCCGATTGCGGCCTCAGCTCCTTCCGTGCCCGTGCTCTGCCCGCCCCAACCTTCCGCCCAATCACCGGTGAAAGTCCAGCGCGGGTCATCGACAGGGATCCGCTCCACAGGACTGCCGTAGTCGTCCCACAGCTCCAGTTGTACCGGCTTCGGCGTCTGGATCGGGACGACTATGCTGTCTCCCTCTACTCGTCCCCCATTGCGTTCAACCAGAGCGATCGTCCGGTCCATGGTGCTGGCAACGATCGTGTTGAACGTGTAATCGGTGTAGGAGAACTTCTCGTTCGCGATCGCGCCGATACCGCTCTTGAACTCATCGGGAATGCCGCTGTAGCCCGTCATAACCCCGAGGACGCCAGCGGCGCTGGCCGGGTTGCAATCGGAATCCTGACCGGCGCGGGTGGCGATCGCCATCGTGTCATGGAAGTCACTGTTGCCGTACAGCAGGCCGAGCGCAACGTAGGCGCCGTTGATCTTGGCGTCGATGTTGAACGGGTGCAGAGCGCCGGCGGGACACGGCTCCCGGGCATTCCACTTCTCGTCGATCAAACGCCACACCGCCGTCCAGTCATCCGGGTGTTGTTGCGACCACTCGAGTACGTCACTTATGAGCTGTGCGTACGGGCTCTCGGGCGGCAGCGTCGCGAGGCCCGCCTCGACAATCCTGCGGAGATCGCTCTCGAAGAACGCCGCCGAGTACATGCCGCTCACGAACACGCCACCGAGGATGCCATCGCCGTGGTTCATCACGCGTCCGGCGCGGAGGCAGATATCGTTGGACGCCTGGGGCATTCCCGGACTCATCAGCCCAATGAAGTCCGCCTCGATCTGGAAGTCGATATCGTTGGCGTGCGAGTTGTATTCCGGCGTGCCGCTGAGCGTGGCCGGCACTCCCCTTCTCAAGGCTCTGCGGGCGGCCAGATTGGCGTGCCACAGGCGATACTCGGCGTCGCGGAACATGGCCCCAAAGTCGTCGGTTGTGGCGTCGAGGCCCTTCTCGTCCAAGACAGCCGCAAAGGTCATGTCCACATATAGGTCGTCCTGGTTGAGCGTGCTGGCCACCATTTCCGGTCTCCACTCGGGCAGTTCCTCCTCGGGGATGATCCGGTCCAGGTAGCGGAACTCGGTGGGCTCGCCGAAGCTGACTCCGATCATCTGGCCCGCCCAGCCCCCGCGGATCTTGTCTTCCAGGACGGACAAAGGCTCGGTTTTGTACGTAACGCTTTCCTGCCCACAGGCCGTCATTCCAACAACCACGGTGGCCACGAGTGTGGCAGGGCGACGACACGATCTCATATGGTCCTCCAGTCTCGGTCGTTCGTGCCTACGGCTGTTGCATCAGCCACCAAAGATGGCCCTCACAGGTCGAACCGCTAGGGTGAATCGGGCTGTGGACGGCTCCGTTACGGGGAGACATACTTGTCAGACCGCGAGGAGCCTCGGTCGAGCTGCCAAACGGACGCCTACCTGCGACGCATGGAGCCCAACATGAGTACATGCAGCGTTCTCTTCATGTTGATTCTCGGATCAGTTGTGATAAGTGCATGTTCGACGGATTCGGCATTGCCCGCCGCTGACAAGATCAGGATCCTGCTGGATACCGATGCCAACAACGAACTGGACGATCAACACGCCATTGCATACATGCTTCTGAACGGTGGGGTCTTCGAAGTAGAGGGCCTCACTGTCAATCGTACCAGCAGTGGCGGCGGTATCGATGAGCATGCCAAGGAAGCGCAACGCATCGTGACGCTCTGTACGCTCTTCCCGGAGCTCGACGTGCACAAAGGCGCATCGGGGTCATTCGAAGATATCCAGGATCATCTCGACACACCGGATTTCGACGGTGTCGACGCCGTACAGCGCATCATCGACCGGGCCAATATCGAGTCCGACCGCAAGCTGGTTCTGGTACCGGTGGGCAAACTGACCAACATCGCTCTGGCGTTAAAGAAAGATCCCGGCATCGCCGAGCGAGTGCGCATCGTATGGCTGGGCTCGAATTATCCCGAGCCGGGCGAGTACAACCAAATTAACGATGAACCCGCTCTAAGCTACATACTCGACACAGACGTCGATTTTGAGATTGCACTGGTTCGCTATGGTGAGCCTTCCGGGACGGATGCCGTGAAGGTCACACTCGAAGAGATCGGTCAGAACATGCCGGGCAGAGGACCCTCTACAGAATCTCCCGTGACGGGCAGGCATGGCGGGACGTTCACCAACTTCGGCGATTACTCGGTCAGCTTGTTCGAGCACATTGATCTCTACGGTGATCCGCCATCTCGGGCGCTGTTTGACATGGCAGCCGTCGCTATAGTCAAGAATCCTGACTGGGCCACATCGCGCAGTATCCCCGCTCCTCTATTGCAGAACGGCGAATGGACGGAGCGCCCGAACAACGAGCGCGCAATCACCCTGTGGGAGAACTTCGATCGTGCAGCGATCATTGCGGACTTCTTTGCTACAATGAACAACTACACCCTGACCGAAATAGCACACTGACGGAGCCACGAGGTGGAGGCGAGTGACAGCAAACTCCGTCCTGTTTGCACGTTCGGCTCGACAGGGGGACGTCGCAATGCTAGGCCGAGCGGTTGGACAGCTCCAATTGCGTGCGGCATACTCGGGATCGGTGAAAGGAAGTTCCTTCGTGATCGAAACGCCCCAAGCGACGCGCGACCTTCGGCTGTGCCAATCACCGTTCCGACATCACCGTTCACTCAGGCTCTGCAGCAAATCCCGTTTTTTTTGTTCCTTGTCGCGGCCACCTACCATGTGAAGCACCATGCCCCCTGGATGCGGCCGAATGGCCGGTTGCAGCCGACGGATGTCAACTTCCATCGGGGTCATGCAAATCGACAACCGGCCGCTGTGAGTCTGCAGGAGACTCGTATCAATCGACATCGGGCCCATGTCAGTTTGCAGACGGGTGATGTGAATCGGCATCACCCCCACGCGACCTTGCAGTCGCGTTATGTGAATTGACGTCGACCGGATGTGAATTTGCAGCAGGCCGATGTGAGACGACATCGCGCCCATGTGAGTTTGCAGCAGGGTGATGCAAGTCCGCAGACGCCCGATGCACGTTGGCGGTCTTCTTCGGCGACACCGATGCAACAGTCACGAACCGGACCCTGTTCGTGAGTGAGAGCTGCGATACTGAAAGTGAAGTCCGAATATCCAACATGGGATCTCCAATATCCAAGTTGAGCTGACTCGGACATTGGATGATCAACCTCCGGCGTACTGCCCGTTAGTCTGGCGTTCACGCTCCACAACCGCGAACTTGTCTGACGATGAACATATCATTCGACCGTCTGAATTTGGCCCTAGCCGGCCGCTACAGTATCGAACGAGAGATCGGCAGTGGCGGGATGGCAACGGTGTTCCTTGCACGCGATCACAAACACGATCGCTCTGTCGCGCTCAAGGTCATGCATCCGGAGCTTTCGGCGGTGCTTGGTACGGAGCGGTTCCTCAGGGAAATCCGCATCATCGCGAAGCTGAATCATCCTCACGTGCTGCCCTTGTACGACTCCGGGCAGGCAGACGAATTCCTGTACTACGTAATGCCGCTGGTCAAGGGTGAGTCACTGCGGGCTCGCCTGAACCGGCAAGGCACCATACCGCTCGACGAGACCCTGCCGATCGCGAGCGATGTGGCGGGTGCATTGAGCCACGCTCATCGGGAAGGTGTGGTTCATCGCGACGTGAAGCCGGAGAACATTCTGCTCACCGAGGGCCATGCCCTGGTTGCCGACTTCGGAATCGCCAAAGCGGTAACCACAGCGTCCGGTGAACCGCTCACGCGCACCGGAATCCCGCTGGGGACTCCCGGATACATGAGCCCGGAGCAGGCAGCCGCCGGAGCCGACCTCGACGAACGTACCGACATATACAGCCTGGCATGTGTGATTTACGAGATGTTGGTGGGGAATTCGCCGGCTCGGTGGATAACCGCGGGGGAGGCTCGCGCAGAACGGTTCCTCAGAGCGCCGCAGGCCCATCGAGACCGCTTCTCAACAATGCCACGGTCTGTCGAACGAACTCTCGTGCGGGCGCTCGCCATCGATCCGGAAGATCGATACGCGACGCCTGACGAGTTCGCTGCGGCGCTAACGGACATCTCAGCACCCAAGCGAAGGTATGACGAAAGTGAAGCCGAAGAGATCATCCGTAAGGCTGCATCACTTCAGGCGTCGGAGCGGACGCCCTCCGAAGAGTACTCCTTCACTGGCGTAAAGGAGCTAGCGGCCGAGGTCGATATTCCGACTCGTCACGTGCGGGAGGCGGCAGAGGTCCTGGATGGGCCGGTGGCTCCTGTGCCAAGGTTGTTCGGAATTCCCGCAGGTACGAGTCTGGCCCGCCGGGTGAACGGAGAAGTGCCGGAGTCGGAGTATCCGATCCTCCTGGAGATGATCCAAGATATGATGGGTGAGGCAGGCCGCATTGAAGCTACCGTCGGTAGGGTCTTTGCCTGGAGGACCGATTCAAGCAGGGACGCCCCTCACCGCACGCGTGTGCAGGTGAGCCCGCGTGACGGCAGCACGAAGATCACTATAACTGAAGACCGCACCGGAGCGATCGCGGTCACTATCGGGGTCGGCTCTGTGATACTCGGCGCTTTGGCAATCCCGATCATTGAATCTGGAGTCACGGCTCTCCTGCCAGGTGTGGCGATCGTGGTGGTCGGTGGTGTTGCCCTTGTACGGGCGCAATTCAAAAGGAGACGCCAATTGCTGAGTGGGCTGCTCGATCGGCTGACCTTGCACGTGCGCGGCACTGCGAGGAGACTGCCCGGAAGTTACGAGTGATGCTTTCAGCAGAGTCGATCATGCGGTCTGGGGAAGCTTCGATGTGCGCTTGAGTGCGCTCGGACCCACCGGCCATTCACATAACCCGATACGGCCAACCCGTTAGGGTGGCGGGCTTCCTCCCGCAAAGACCTGGCCGACAAAGACATTGCCACACGTTAGCTCTTCAGCTCTCTGTCCGGGTCCCAACAGCTCACGGATCTCGATCCGATCAATGGTTTCGTCGGACCGAGCTGACATACCCCAACCATCACCGCGCGGGCTCGTTGGGGTACCCGGGTGCGCCAACCACCGCTCTGATATCACAGTTCACCCGGGCTCTGCAGCAGATCCCGTCCTCTCTGTTCGTTCGAGTCGACAGGGGGACGTGGCAATGCTGAGCCGAGCGGCTGGACTGCTCCAATTCCCTGGCGCATACTCGGGATGAGTGAAAGGAAATTCCTTCTGTGATCATCGACGTGGTATGAGGTTTCCTAGAACGGGGGAGCGCTCGGTAGTCAGGGGTGAAACGGAGTCCCTGTAGGCGACTGCGTAGACACAGCAGCATAGGGCGGGGATTCCTCCCCGCCCTACTTCATACCCGCCAAAATCGAGCCCTTCCGTCGGCCGGCTCGGCTACCTGCTGCTCCGCCGCGCCATCCCACACTGCAGCCACGCCCTCGGCTGGCCAGTACGTGGATCGATTGGCAGGATCGCCTGGTCGCGCGGCACTCGGTTGGGATCCTCCGAGGCACCATAGGCCAGCATGGCGGCCAACGTCGCGTTCTCCTTGAGATCGTCGAACACGATCTTGTCATAGGTGTCGCGGTTCGTATGCCAGGTGTACTGCCGGTACTCGTCGTAGGGTGATTGCAGCCGGAAAGCCGGCACCCCGTGACACAGGAACGCGACGTGATCGCTGCCGCGGTTGTTTTGCGCGCCGGGGAATTCCAGTGTGATGTGATCGCTGATCTCGCTGGGCACCGCCGCAATCCAACGACCGATGTGCTGCCCGGAGTACAGGATTCCCTGCCCCTCGATCCGCTCCACCGCCCAGGTACCGTTGTCCTGATTGAACACCACCTGAATGCCGTCCAGGATGTCGGCGTGGTCCTCGGTGAAGGCACGCGACCCGGTCAATCCCATTTCCTCGGGACCCCAATGGCCGACCAAGATAGTCCGCTTCGGATTGGGATATGTCTCCTGCAAGATGCGCATCGCCTCCAGCATCATGATGGTGCCGGTGCCGTTGTCGGTGGCACCCGTCGCGGCGTGCCACGAGTCGAGATGGGCCGAGAGAATGACGTACTCGTCGGGCAGCTCGGTTCCGGTCAACTCCGCGATCACGTTGTACTGCGGCACGTCATCCAATAGCTCGGCATCGGCGTCGACCCTGATCCTCGGGGCCTGACCGCGTTGCGCCATGCGGTACAGCAGCCCGTAGTCCTCGCACGAGAGATCGAATGAGGGCATCTCGCGCGTCCAGGCAGAGAAGATCTTGTTCACACCCCAGCCGCTGGACCAGTTCGAGGTGACGATGCCCAAGGCCCCCGACTGGTTCACCATCTCCCGCACGCTACCTGTACCACCCATTGCTCTGATGGCGTCGCGGAGTGCGGCGAAGCCTGCCATGCGCTGTTGCTCGATCCGCTCGACGGTTTCGGGCCGGGCGTTCTGCTCCATCTCATGAGGTGCCCTGCAGCTGGGCTCCGGGACCGTTTCCAGCACCCACTTGCCTCTCAACTGCGTCAGCCAGGTATCGGGCGATCCCGTTGCGGCCAGTTCCGCCAGGGCCACTACGTCACCCTCGAGCGGTCCACCAGTGCCCGGGCTCCAAGCCAGGAACTCGGCCTCGAGCGTCTGCACGCGGGGCGAGATCAGATCCACGTGCAGGTGGCCCTGCCGCCAGCCTTGCCAGGTGCCGTACTCCTCCTTGCGCACCGTCACGCCCCAGCTTTGATACACCTCGACCAGCCAATCTTGAGCAGCAACGAGCTCGGTGGATCCAGCGAGACGGGGACCGATCGAGTCCATGAGGATCTGAGCGAGATCCTCGGTCTGCGAATTCTCCATCCCGACTTCCCACATCCGATGGATCACCGGGTCGTGGGTGCGGTGGGTCTGGGCCGAGCTGGGCTGCTGGGTCGCGATGAGAAGCAGTGCCGGCAGTGCAACGGCGGACGAGTACAGGCGGCTTCTGGTGAACGAACTCATTGTTTCTCCTGGGGAATCACGCTGAGGAATCTAGCTAGATAGTGGGACCACAAGCGGTTCATGCGTCCGATTTGACTCAGGTATTGGCCACGGTCTCGTCGCCCTCATCCTTCCACTTCGACGGGCACGACTCCGTGGGCTTCCTGGCCATGTAGAGGTTGGCTTTGAACTTGCGCAACAGCTCATCGATGCTGCGGCCGAGGTTGTAGAAGTTGACCTCGCTGTTGAGCAGCACGCCTGAGGGATTGACGATGAAGCTGCCGCGCAACGCGCGCCCCGACGCGGCATCACACACGCCAAACACCCGTGACAACGCGCCGGTCGGGTCCGAGCCCATCTTGTACTTCACATCCACGAGCTCGTCCTGCTCGCGCTTCCAGTTCTGGTGAACCGACTTGGCGTCGGTACTCACCGTGACGATCTCGCCACCCATCTTGGCGAACCGGTCTTGCTGCTCTGCCAGAGCAGCGAACTCCGACGTTCACAGCGAGGAGAAATCGGCCGTATAGAAGAACAGAATTGTCCACTTGCCGGCTCGCTTCAGTTCCTCCAACGAGATCTCTCCGAAACCATCGGCCATCGGGTCGTAGTACTCCAGCTTGAAATCCGCTACGGGGAGCCCGACTCGTACGCTGCCCATCTCGCCAGTCACGTGATCTCCTTTGATCGTTGGGTTGGTCGAGGACCGCGAGTCAATTTACCGAAGAACGCCGGGAGTTGTACCAGGTCGGTGCACCGTCACAGAAGGGGACACGTTAAATTGCTGTCGCTATATCGCGAGCAAAATGTGCGGTGTTGGCCTGTTCAATACGGAGGCTAGTGTGCCTTATCGAGTTGGAATTGGTGTTAGGCCGATCGCCACGACGGCTCTCGTCGCGGTCGTGCTCACCGGTGCATGCGGGAGCGGCGGCGATGCCGCTGCGGCCGGCGCCGACGACAACGACCCGGCGGTTACCCCATCGGGCCCTGGCTCG
>Ga0209536_100010681_pt1 | contig 13513 bp, 12 predicted proteins | sample DeeMarSeWOR28_12_FD_187461 | JGI IMG/M metagenome (GOLD analysis project Ga0209536, IMG submission 187461) | Marine sediment microbial communities from White Oak River estuary, North Carolina - WOR-2-8_12 (SPAdes) (version 2) | ecosystem: Environmental > Aquatic > Marine > Intertidal zone >...
TTCGATCCCGCGAACACGGCTCGGACCCCCAGACGACGACGCCCCGGCAGAGGCCGGGGCGCGTCCGCTCGACTGGAGCCGAGGCTAGTGGGTGGACCGTCGGCGTCTGCGCAGCCACATCAGCGGCGGCAGCAGCAGGGCCAGCTCGAACCCGATCCCACAGGCGGGCACGACGATCACGGCGTCGCAGCCCTGGAAGGGCGTGGCGTCGAGTGTCTCGCCGGTCACGCAGCCCTCCGTGGCCGCGAAGTTGAAGCCCGTGTCCTTCGTGATGAAGTGCACCACGAGGTCCATCTCGCCATCCAGATTCACGTCTTCGTAGTGGCCACCGGGGTCGTGGGCGGCCGTGGCTCCATTGGGACCGAAGGCCAGTGTGGTCAGGTCCACGTCGAGGACGTCGAAGGCCTCCGAACCGAGGATGGCCACGGGGACGACGGCCGAGTTCAGGTTGAAGACGTTCGGGTCGCTGCCCGGCTTGATGTCGATCTCGACCTCCAGGAGGAGGTCGAAGACGTAGGCGGCGCCGGAGTCGCTGCCGTTGGCGTCGCTCAAGCGGGCACCGGCCAAGGCCACCGACCCGGAGACGGCAACCGCGCCGCCGAGCCAGTCGTTCCCCGCGGCATCGGAGGCAAGCAGCTTCGACTCCTCGACCCAGGTGGCTCCGTCGTACTCGAAGGCGTAGGCGGCGCCGGTGTTGAAGCCGATGTCGTCGTTGTAGTAGGCACCGATCACCGCGGTGTCGCCGGAGACGGAGACCGCTGCGCCGAACCAGTCATCGGCGGCGCCGTCGGAGGCCAGCAGCTTCTGCTCCTCGACCCAGGTGGCTCCGCCGTCCCGGTAGACGTAGGCGGCACCGGCACTGGAGCCGTTGTCGTCGTCACCGCGTGCGCCGATGAGGATCACGTCGCCGGAGACGGAGATCGAGTCACCGCCGAAGTTGTCCAGCAATCCAGCATCCGAGGCGAGCAGCTTCTGCTCCGCGAGCCAGGCGGCTCCGTCGTGGCCGAAGACCCAGGCGGAGCCGGTGTTCGGACCGAAGTCGTCATCGCCGCGGACACCCACCACGATCACGTCTCCGGAGATGGCCAACGCGGCTCCGAAGAAGTCCGAGGCCGCACCGTCGGGCGCGATCAGCTTCTGCTCCGGCGCCCAGCCGGCTCCGAGATCGCGGTAGACGTAGGCGGCACCGGCGTTGAGGGCGACGGCGTCATTGCTTCGGGCGCCGACCACGATGGCGTCTCCGGAGATGCCGACCGACTCTCCGAAACCGTCGAGGATTCCGCCGCCATCGAAGGCCAGCAGCTTCTGCTCCTGGATCCAGCTGGCTCCATCGTAGCGGTAGACGTATGCAGCGCCGGATTTGAAGTTCGTCCCATTGTTGTAGGGAGACCCGACGACGGCGACGTTTCCGGAGATGGACACCGCGGCTCCGAAGCCGTCTGCGGCCGCGCCGTCCGAGGCCAGGAGCTTCTGATCCTCGACCCACTGGGTTCCGTCGAAGCGATAGACGTAGGCGGCACCGGCGTTGGTGCCTTTCTGGTCGTCGAAGGAGGCGCCGACGACCGCTACATCCCCGTCGATGGCCGTCGAGACGCCGAACGCTTGTCCGCTCGAGCCGTCGGAGGCGAGGAGCTGCTGGGATTCGAAGACAATGGGTGTCTGTGCAGAGGCTCCGGAAGAGAGCGCCAGGGTCATGGCGACAGACACGAGAACGAGGCAGACAAGACGAGCACCGATGCAGAAGACGAGCGGCTGACGATCACGCACGATGATTTCCCCCTCGCTGGGTCCGGCGCGGCAGGGACTGCCGGGCATCCGGAGGTACGCTGCGGAGTGGATTCATGACCACTCCTGCGGCGAGCCAGAGTGGCTCGACGCGCTGCAACCGTGCATCGATCGTACCAGCCCGTGGACGGCTCCGCTCAGGCTCCCTCGTCGGAGGGATCGCCGAGCGGATTCGCGGCCCTCGAGGCGTGTGGGCGCGCGAAGGCGGCCTCAGGGGTGCGCAGCCTGGGCGCACCCCGCGGGTGCAACCCCTTGAGGGTGGGGCGGAACTCCAACTCGACGGAAACGCATGGGGCTTTATGGGTCGATCGGGTTCCACGTGAGGCAGGCATTGCGGTCTCTCGGGCCGCAACGGATTTCCTTGGGGGAGCGCCGGGCAGGGCGACCGCGCGAGGCGAGTGCCGTCGATCAATCGTTGTAGATTGGGCCTCGGAGGCCTGAGCTTGAGCGACTTCGGCGAGCCGCAGTACCTCTCCTTCGAGAGGCTCGAAGCCCTGGGGATCACCACGGCAGAAGCGGTCGAGAGCATCGAGCACCTCGTCCGGGCGCGGATCGACGGGAAGATGTGGAACGCCCCGAAGTCGGCGCTCCTGCTGCCGGATGGCCGGTTCTTCATGTCGACGCTCGCCGCCGCGGACGACCCTCCCTTCGTGTCGGTGAAGTCGCTGGCCTTGAATTCCCGCAACCCGGGGCGGGGCCAGCCGCTGATGAGCTCGCTGGTGACACTGCTCGACAGCGAGACGGGTCGGCCGCTGGCCGTGCTCGACGGCAACTGGGTGACCGGGGTGCGCACGGCGGCGTTGAGCGCCGTGGTTGCCAGGCGGCTCGCGCGGCCCGACGCCGCGACGGCCGCGTTCATCGGCTGTGGCGTGCAGGCTCGGAGTCACCTGCGGGCCTTCGCCGACCTCTTCCCCCTGAAGGCGGTCCGGGCCCTGGGCCGGGGAAGCGCGAACCGCGATGCACTGTGTCGGGCGGCGGCGGCGATGGGCCTGCAGGCGATCGAGAGCGGGTCTGCGCGCGAAGCGGTGGACGGTGCGGACCTGGTCGTCAGCTCGGTGACCTTCTCACCGGACCTGGAGCCCATGGTGGATGCGCGATGGCTCCCTCCCGGCAGCTTCGCGGCGATCACGGATCTGGCGCTGCCCTGGGTCGAGGAAGGCATGTCGGCGTTCGATACGATCGTGATCGACGATCTCGAGCAGGAGGCGGCGATGCCGAAGCCGATGGTGCGCCCGGAGTGGGTGACGAGCGACCTCAGGGGGCTGATCGCAGGCGACCTCGAAGACCGCGGGTCCGATCAGGAGCGGTCGGCGTTCGTGTTTCGTGGCCTGGCCCTCGGCGACCTGGCGCTGGCCGGTCTGGCCTACCAGCGCGCGCGTGGGCAGGCAGCATCCGGCCGGGCGTGATCGCGCGCACCGGGCTGCTCCATCGCCCCGGGCGCGGATCCGGGAGGCGATCGATCGGGCGGTCAGCGCTCGCGAGGGGGATGCCTGCGGGATCCCCCCTGTGCGAGTGGACTGATCCGGATCTCTGCGCGGGGCTCGGGTGACTCCACCCGCGACGGCCCGGGCTCCTCGGCACCCGTCGCGTCGATCGGGCAATGGGTGGGTCCGCAGCGATCCGCGCGCAGGTCGGTGACGGCCCACCGGGGCTCGAGGTCCCCAGCTCCGCGCATCAGGGCCCAGCCCAGCAACGCGACGAGCCCGAACGTTCCACCGATCAGCGCGAGCGCCGAGACGAAGCGCGCTCCGCGCTCCGGGTAGGCGGTGACGGACGCCGCTGCCGCAGCGGCTCCGATGCGACCCGGAGCGGCTGGAGCCGCGACCTCTGGCCCGTGATCTCGCAGGCCCCCCAGCACCACTCACCTCCTCTCATCATGATACGGTGCGTCATTGCAAGCGCCGGGCCGCGCTCGGCGGAGGTCCGACATGGCCACACAACTATCTAAGTATGTTGAATAAACTCCCATGTGGGTCGACGTGGGGCAGGCGGAATGTGAGATGGCTCACCGCGTTATGAGGGGATTTCGATTCACGCCTCTGGAGGTGGCTGTGATTCCACCAGGGCGGTCGGGATCGACGCCCCGTCGCCTCACCCCGGATGGGGCGTTGGTTCCCGATGGATCGGGGCCAGGGACCGGCGCGGCATGACGGTCCCTGGGCTGGCGGAGGCGGAGGAGGTCCGGCCGGCGACCGGACGGCCGAGTCCGGATCAGCCCTTGTCGTCGTGACCGACGGCGCGGCGGTGAAGGAGCGAGTAGTAGCGATAGCGGCCGGGCATGTGGGAGACCACGACGCCGATCACCAGGGCGAGAGTCAGGAGCGGGATGCGGATCGTCGGCGCGGCCGCTGCCCAGACCATCAGTGCGATCTTGACGTAGACGGCCACGCCGCGGGTCTGGACGAGCCAGACCGGCGCTCGCGAGATCTCCAGCAGCGCGAAGACGAAGCCCGTCCCGAGCACCGCGGCTAGGGCCGGGCCCAGGCGCTCCGGCGAGACCCCGTACACGTGGCCTCCGTAGAAGGCCGCCGTCGCCAGGACGTGGGCCGCGCGAATCGACGTGCGCAAGGCGCGCAGCCCGGGGATGGCGCGTGATGTAGCGCCCAGGAGATCGTCAGCGGACATGGGTGCCAGGTTCGCCCGCCCGGGCGACGTCGCCGATGCCGGCGGTGGCCGGCAGACGCAGTAGAAGGGGGAGGACAGGGCGTCGCATCGGCTCGGGAATCCACTCTGCCAGCCGCGCGCTACCGGCGTCAAGGACCCGGAGTTGGAGGTCCCACGTGGGATACCCTGGGCGCTCGGAACCGGGAGGGAGCGTGAACCGACGAGATCCGGAGGCTCTGCAGGCCGTGCTCGACGAGCGCGCGATCGAGCGGGTCCTGATCCGCTACGCGCGGGGAGTCGACCGCTGCGACGAGGCGCTCATCGCCTCCGTCTATCACGAGGACTCCTACGACGAGCACGGTGCCTTCCACGGCACCGGGCGCGAGTTCGCGAAGTGGGTCGTGGGCATTCTGCGCGATTCCTTCGAGGCGACGTCGCATCGCATCAGCAACGCCACGATCGAGCTCGAGGGCCACCGCGCCCGGGTGGAGAGCTACGTGGTGGCCTATCACAAGACGCGCTCCCGCAGGTCCCCGCCGAAGCTCCTGGTGGTGGGCGGGCGCTACCTCGATCATTTCGAGCGCCGGGAGGGGGAGTGGCGAATCGCCCGGCGCATCGTCGTCGTGGACTGGAGTCAGGTGAGCGGGATCGACCAGGAGTTCCCGACCGAGGGCTACAGCGTGGGCGGTCGGGCACCGGCCGACCCGTCCTACCGCGACCTCTTCGGCGCCTGAGCGGCGCGACCCGTCTTCGCGGTCGCGGCCCGGACTCGCCCTCGTGGCCTACGCGCGCCAGCCCTCGAGGTTCTTGCCGATCTCGCGACGGCACTCGGCGAGAATGGCCGACAGGTCCTCGTCCGGGCTGCGCTCGATGGGATCGCCGATGCGGATGCGGATGCGGGTGCCGAAGGGGACGGGCATCAGGTTCGAGCGCAGCAGCTGCCAGGAGCCGTCGATCGTGATGGGCACGATCGGCACCTCGCGGGCGGTCTCGAAGAGCGCCCGGGCACCGGCCGGCCGGAAGCGCCCCAGCTCGCCGTGGCGCGCGCGAGTGCCTTCCGGGTAGATCACCGCGGACACGCCGCGCTCCACGACCTGCTCGCCCAGCTTGCGAATCACGTCCGTCGCCTGGCTCCGATCGGAGCGATCGATGATCGCGTTGCCGCCGGCGCGCAGGTTGTAGGAGATGCTCGGGATCCAGCTGGCCAGCTCCCGCTTCGACACGTACTTCGGGAAGTGGGAGAAGAGCGTCGCCCCGTGGATCGGGATGTCGAACATGCTCTGGTGGTTGCCGATGAAGAGGTAGGACCGACCCGGCACGATCCGGGCAGAGCGTTCGACGAGGAGCCGCGCGCCGGTGAGCCGGATCGCCCAGACCAGGCAGATCTGGAGCCAGCCCGCGACGATCTCCTGGGGGCGGCGTCCGAAGAGCCTGGCGATCCGCTGAATCGGATCGAAGACGAGCAGCGTCGCCCCGAAGACCAGGAGGAACGGGACCGTGAAGATCCAGTCGATCACCCGCCGCACGGAGGCGAGTGTGGCACAGCTCGGGCCGAGGGCCGAGCCCGCGGGAGGATGCCGGTCGGAGCAGAGGCGCCCCGGTGATTCCGAGGCCGGACCAATCGCTCGCTCGCGTCGGCCTCCCCGGAGGCGTTCGTGGCGGCCCGGGTCAGTGCTGCGGGGGGTGGGGTCGGAAGTGGGCCACGGTGCGAGGCGGGTCGGCCGGGGCGTACTCGAGGATGCCCTTGCGGAGGTTCACGAAGAAGAGCTCGGGCAGGCTGAAAGCGATGCCCTTGATCCCCGACCAGAGCGTGGCGCCGCGGTCGAAGGGGGCGCGAAGCACTCCGACTGCGGCCTGCGCGGCTCCGGCGGCGACGTTGAGCGCGCCGAAGAGCGGGCGCGGAGCGATGGCGTCGTCGGTGAAGAAGAGGAAGAACGGCTCCATGTCGTTGCGTCGGTAGATGGTCGAGCTGAGCGTGTTGGATTCGCGCAGATAGACCCGGAAGTCGTTCTCCTCCTCGTAGAGCTCTGCCATCCGGGTGCGTCGCAGTGACGGGATTTCGCCCACCTCGGTGACCCGATAGGTCTCGACGACGGACCCGTAGGAGACGACCGGGATGAAGTCCAGGCTCCGGGAGGGCTCGAGGCGACCCCCCAGCGCTCGCTCCGATCCCTGGGCCCCCAGCTCGGCGTCGAGGGTGGCGAAGATCTCGGTGATGCAGTTCCGGGTGACGAGGTCGTAGCCGAGGGCGTTTCGCAGGGTGGCGAGCGCCGTGCGCTCCCGCTCCTGCGCCTCGCGCGCGGCTTCTGCGAACCGCGCGGGCTCGTTGGCCGGCAGCGGCAGCGTCACCTCCTCCGGGCGGGGAGCCGGCAGCCCGGGCTCTTCCCGAAGCCGGAGGGGTCGCCCTTCGCGAGCGGCCTCGCGCGTCTCGACGAAGCGGTTGACGGCATCCTCGAGCCTCGCGACCGTGAGCTCTCCGGGCCGCTTGGAGTTCGCGAGCCGCGCTCGGGCCCACGCGAGATCGCGCTCGGCGTTCTCCAGGAGTTCGGACAGATAGGCGGAGCTACGGACGGGCGTACCGGTGCTCGCGCGCGGGGTGGCGGCGTAGGCGTCGAGGACGACCAGGCGGTCCTCGCGCAGCGAGGTGGCGATTGCTTCCAGCCGCGCCATGCCGAGCAGCGCGGGATAGCCCCAGTCGGGGCGCCGGGAGGCGACGAGGTCGACGAGCGCAGACTCGAGGCCTTCCGAGAGCCGCGCAAGCCGCTCGCGCTCGCGCGCATCGAGAGCGAGGGAGCCGTCGTTGGTGCTGCGCAGCCGCTCCGGGCGAACGGCCAACGCGGCGTCTACGGTGCGCAGGGCCAGCAGCTGGAGAGAGAGCTCGGAGAATCGGCCCGCGAAGCCGGCCTGCGACGCGAGGGCCGAGATCTCGCTCTCGAGGTCGCGGCGGCGGGCGTCGAGAAAGCCCGCCCCGTGTTTCGCGGCGATTCGCACCCGGAGTTCCGAGAGCACGGCGGACTCCCCCGACCCGACCTCCGATCCGTAGAAGAGCCCGGCGCCGCGGAGGTCCAGCAGGGCAGAGATGTCCGTCACCGATGCGGGCGATGCCGCCGCGAGCCGCTCGAGGAGCTGGCGGTCCCGGCGCAGCTCGGCCAGGTGTGCGAAGCGGCGGCCCTCCTCGAGGAAGCGCCGGTTGAAGCGGTCCCGGATCGCCTCGGCAACCGGATCGCTGGTCTCGATTCGTGCAATGCGAAGGGTGCGGTTCTCGAGGACGGTGTAGAGGTAGCGGAACTCGTCCCAGCGGGTGCGTCGCAGGCGGAGCGTGTCGAAGCGGTGATTCTGGAAGTCGAAGACGTCGTCGCCCAGGCGCAGGGCGGCATGTCCGCCGGCGGAGCTGCCCGCGTTGGCCTCGATGTACACGTACTCGAGGACGTCTGCGGGAGCCGCCGCGGCGATCATCGCCTGGGCGAGCAGGGCGGCGAGGCCGCCTCGCATTCGACTCATTGCGTCCGGGACGTCTCGAATCCCCGGCGGATGAGCTCGAGCTTCCGGAAGTCCTCGTCCGCCATGGCGACGGCCAGCTCCTGGACCCGCGCCTCGGGGCTCTGCGAGACCGCCAGGCCGCGACCGATCGCCACGTAGGTGGCGTCCAATCGCTCCCAGTCCGTCACGCCGTAGGTCTCGGCCACTGCGCTGAGGTCGCGCTGGAGGCTGGGGAGGGGCTCCTCCGAGGTCGCGAATCGTGCGGTCGTGTCGCGCACGTCGCGCTGGTAGGCGGTCTCCTCCTGCTCCTCGGCCTTCTCGTCGTCGCCTCCGGAGCTCTTCGAGGACGACTTGAAGGGGCTCGAGACGATGCTCGAGGAGCTCTCGGAGCTCGCCTGGGTGGTCGAGCTCTTGGAGCAGCCGACTCCCAGGACGAGGCCCAGCGCGATCAGAAGGATAAAGGGGATGCGGATCGACATGACTTCCTCCTCGTGCGGATCGAATCGGGCTGGATGTTCGCGCTTCTTCGCGGGATCTGCACGCATCCGGAAATGGGGTAGGGCGCGCGGCTCACGGAACACAGGAGCGGGCGTCGGAGGCGCCCGCGCGGGGCCCGGGACGGATGGCGACGCGCAGGGTGACGGCCCCCACGAACAGCAGCGTCGCGAGGCTCATCAGTGTGACGACCTGGTCGCGATCGCTGCCCCCCCAGCTCCCCACCCACCACGTGGCGGCCGCCAGCAGGGCCAGCGCGACGGCGACTTCCTCGTAGCGGCGCGCGAGACAGGCGAAGGCGGTCATGACGCCGAAGTAGTAGGACCCGAGCTCGAGGAAGACCGGGATGGCGCCGATGGCCAGCACACCCGCGACCCAGTCCGGCTGACGCCGCAGCGCGAGCAGGAGCACTGCCAGATAGCCGATCGCGATCGCCACCCTGAGGGGCCGACGGGCCTCGGACGTGGCTGCGCGCTCCGCCCTCCAGCGCGCGTAGGGGTCCGCGGCGACCTCGTCGAGGGTCCGCTCGAGGCGCGTCTCGTGGCGATGGGCCAGGAGTGGGCGCAGGCCCATGCGATTGACCGTGTCCGACGCGAGGTGGAGGCGGCTGTTCCGGGCGAATTCGACCCAGCTGTGCGGACCCGCCCAGAGGGAGGACAGGGCGAAGATCACGGCGAGCGCGCTACCGAAGGCCAGGGCGAAGCGACGCTGGTCGCGCGTGAGGGTGAAGCGCCGCTGGCGCCCCATGTGCAGGAGCGCGCCCAGGCCCACGCCACCGGCGATGGCGATTGGGAAGATCCGGACCGCTGCGGCCCAGGCGAGAAGGGCGCCGGCGGTTGCCGGTCGGCCGCGCTTCAGGCAGCACAGCCCGATCACCGAGGCGGCGAGCCAGTCGAAGCGCAGGATCGACCCGCCCCCCCACTCCCAGTTGGCTGGCTGGTTCGTGCCCCAGTAGATCAGCGCGATGCACGACACCTGCCAGCCGAATGCCCAGACGAGGGCGGCGAACATGCCGAGGAGCAGGAGCGGGTCGATGGCGGTCAGCGCGAAGAGCTGCCGGCGGCCCGGGGGCCCGGTGCGCGTCAGCAGTCCGCCGGCCAGGGTCCAGGTCGGGGGCGGGTTGTAGCCGTGGTCGCTGCGGAGCTTGATCCAGTGCGTCGCGGGCAGCTTCCTGCGAAAGAAGTCGAGATCCTCCCCGAACGACCGCCAGCGCTCCGGGGTGAAGTGGCGCTTGCAGCCGTCGGAGTCGCGCAGGGCCTTCCGGGCGGACTGGATCTGGTTCGTCTCCAGGTCTCGCATCTGGCTGCGGGCGACGAGAGGGCGGAGTCCGGACTCCGCATCCGCAACGGCAGCGCAGTGATAGAGCCGCGTGTAGCCGAGCTCGTCGAAGTACTTCGCCCCCATGTAGTAGTGGAAGGTGTCGCCGACGTGGAGCCATGCGCGCAGGCTTCCCCGATAGGGATGCCACCAGGCGAAGAGCGTGGCGAGACAGAGGCCGACGAGCAGGGCGGCGCGGGTGCGCTCGAGCCACGCCCCGCGCCCCGAGATCCGGAGGATCCAGCCGATCGCCAGCAGGCCCGTCGCAGCCGACGCGATCCACAGCTTGAGCTCTCTCGCCTCGACGATGCGTCTCCGCCACAACGTCTCCGGGGACGGGGCGGGATCGGCTCCGGCCGCGAGCGCGATGGCGCAGGGTGCGATGGCGAGGAGCACGAGGGGCAGGAGGCGCGCCACTCCCGGTACCCTACCACGCTGGGGCGGCCTCGAGCCGGCGCTCCCAGTGGCGAGAGGCGGACGAGCGATGAGATCCCAGGGACTGGTGGCGTCACTGCTGGTGGCGTCGCTCGCGGGCTGCGGCGCCGATTCGGAGGGTAGGGATGGTCACTCTTCGGCGCTGGTGGAGTTGATCTCCGCCGAGCTGCTGCGCGAGGCGAACCACGGCCGCGATGTGCTCCGAGCGGATGGCACCTTTGCGTTCCCGGAGGGCGTGACGCGCGTCTGGGTGGACGTGGGCGCGCACCACCTCGACACGACCCTGAGGCCGGTGCAGAAGAACCCGGACCTGGCACTCGTCGCCGTCGAGCCACTTCCGGAAGCCTGGCGCGGATGGCCGGACAGCGAGCGCATCCTCGCCATTCCCGCGGCGCTCGATCGGCAGCGGGGCTTCATGGACTTCCACGTGAACCGGTCACTCGGCACGAGCTCGCTGCTGCCCAGCGACCCGGGGAAGCCGCTGCTGCCCCTGGCGGACATCGCGACGAAGACCCTCGAGGTGCGCAAGGTCCCGGTGCTCCTGCTCGAGGACGTCCTCGAGAGGATCCCGGCCGAGATCGACGTCGAGTTCGTGAAGACGGACGTCCAGGGTGTCGACCTGCAGGTCCTGAAGTCCGGGGGCGAGCAGCTCCGTCGCGCCTGGCGCATCAAGACCGAGATCATCGTGCACAACGAGGGGGTGTACGCGGGGGAGGGCGCCGATGAGCCCGGCTCGGAGGAGGACTTCGATCGCTACATGGAGAGCGTCGGGTTCGAGTTCGTCCAGGACAGGAACATCGCACCCAAGCGGATGTGGCTCGACAAGGAGTACGTCAACGCGGAGCTCGCGCTGCGGGATCCCAGGATTCGCGCACCGAACCGCGACCTCGAGTGGTCGCTGGAGAAGTAGGGGGGGGCCGAGGTGCAGCGGGTCGGATACGGCTCCGGGAGTCCGCGCTTCGCGCGGATGGGGTAGCCTGGCGCTCCACCGACCACCGGGAGTGCCCATGCCGCGACTCGAGCCGCTCTGCCTGTTTCGCGCCGACCTCAAGGAGCCCGTGGATGTGGGGGCGGGTCCCTTCGGCGTGCGTCGGATCTTCGACGTCGCAGGCGGCCGCGTGGAGGGGGAGAGGATCTCCGGTCGCGTCCTTCCGAGCGGGGGTGACTGGCTGCTGATCGGCAGCGACGGCGTCGGACGGCTCGACGTGCGCGCCACGCTCGAGACCGACGATGGCGCCTACGTGTACGCCCAGTACTACGGCGTGCTCGTCTTCGACGAGGCCGTCGTCGCGGCGCTGGGAAGCGGCGCCGAGACGGCCTTCGGCGAGTCTCACTTCATGACCGCACCGCGCTTCGAGACCGGCGACCCCCGATACGCCTGGCTGAACGCGGTGGTCGCGGTCGGGCAGGGGCGACTCCTGCCCGGCGCCGTCGAGTACCGGGTGTTCGAGGCGGTAAACGACTAGAACGGCGGGCGCCGTCAGTCGATCGAGACCACCTTCACCGCGAAGTGGAGGGTCTTGCCGGCGAGCGGGTGGTTCATGTCGATCACCACCACGTCCTCTCGCACCTCGTGGACGCGCAGGGGCTGCTGATTGCCCTGATCGTCCTGGGCCATCAGCAGGGTGCCGGCCTTGCGCGCGTCCTCCGGGATGCGCTCGATCTCGACGGTCTGGTAGAGGTCGTCTTGCACCAGGCCGTAGCCGTTCTCGGGAGTGAGCGTGATCTCCCTCTCGTCTCCGACCGCGAGCTCGCTGAGGCTCTCCTCGAGACCGGGCAGGATCTGCCCCGCACCCTGCTCGTAGCGCAAGGGCTCTCGGCCCTCGCTCGTGTCGGCAATGCTGCCATCGTCGAGCTTCAGCGTGTACTCGATCGAGACCTGCGATCCGTCCTTGACCACCTTGGGTTCTCCTTCCTCGGCGGAGGTCGGCATCGCCGACCCGAGCGCAATGAGACCGAGGGCGAGCCATCGCGACGTTCGGGCCACGTCCACCTCCGCGAGCTCCCCTGGGAGCGTTTGGGTTGCCTGGTCGAGAGGAGGCCGGGGTGGCGTCCACCTCGGAGTCGTAGGCCGTTCCCGGATCGGGAGACGGTCTCCGCGCTCGCGCACGCGAAGTGACGACGAGAACGAGAACTCACGAGGCGCGGCAACGTAGCAGAAGCGGAGACCGGCGTGGTCTGCGCGATCTCCGCGGCGGCTCCTCTTCCCACGGGGGTCCCGAAGGGGGTAATCTGGGACGCCGATTGGCAGCCGTGCCTTCTCGGAATCGATCGGATCGGTCGGCCGGCGGAGGGCCCAGCGCGGAGCACGAACTGGTCATGCAATGCGCAGCCTGTAGCCATACGAATCCGAGCGGCGCGAAGTTCTGTCAGGAGTGCGGCGCGTCGCTCAAGCGCGTCTGCGAGGGCTGCCAGGCACAGCTTCCGTTGGCCGCGAAGTTCTGCCACGAGTGCGGCCGCCGGATCTCCGGGGGCGTCGTGGCGTCGCCGCCGGTGAACGCCGCGGCGACGGATCCCCAGTCCATGGCCGGAGGCCGCTACCGGATCCAGCGGTTCCTGGGGGAGGGCGCCAAGAAGCGGGTCTACCTGGCACGTGACGAGCGCCTCGAGCGCGAGGTGGCCCTGGCGTTGATCAAGGCCGAGGGGCTGGACGAGGCCGGGCGGGTGCGGGTGCGCCGGGAGGCCCAGGCCATGGCGCGGCTGGGCGACCACCCGAACATCGTCACCGTCCACGACATCGGGGAGGAGGAGGGTCAGCTCTACATCGTCAGCCAGTACATGTCGGGAGGCGATCTCGAGGGGACCCTGGATGCGTCGGGGGAGCAGCGGCGTCTTCCCCTGGAAGATGCGGTCCGGGTCGCCGGTGAGCTGTGCGGTGCGCTCGACTACGCCCACTCGCGCGGGGTCGTCCACCGCGACGTGAAGCCGGGGAACATCTGGCTCACCGAGGACGGCACCGCGAAGCTCGGCGACTTCGGTCTCGCGGTGGCGGTCGATCGGTCGCGCCTCACCCAGGAAGGCCTGATGGTGGGGACCGTGGCCTACATGTCGCCGGAACAGGCGCTGGGCCGTGCCCCGAGCGCGAGCACCGATCTCTACGCGCTCGGCGCCACGCTCTACGAGATGCTCACCGGGCGGCCGCCCTTCCTGGGCGACGACGCGGTGGCCATCATCTCTCAGCACATCAACACGCGACCCGTCGCGCCATCCTGGCACCGCGGCGACATCCCCCAGCGCCTGGAGGCACTGGTTCTCGAGTTGCTGGAGAAGGACCCGACGGGCCGTCCCGCAGATGCAGCGCGCGCGAAGCAGCGCCTCGATGGTGCCGTCGCGATCTCGACCGACCGGAGCCCGGCGGCCGAGCCGGCCGACGCGAACCCGCTCGATCGGCTCGCGA
>Ga0209536_100010683_pt1 | contig 13510 bp, 9 predicted proteins | sample DeeMarSeWOR28_12_FD_187461 | JGI IMG/M metagenome (GOLD analysis project Ga0209536, IMG submission 187461) | Marine sediment microbial communities from White Oak River estuary, North Carolina - WOR-2-8_12 (SPAdes) (version 2) | ecosystem: Environmental > Aquatic > Marine > Intertidal zone >...
ATATTAATGTAGGAAATGCCGGTGAATTCGCTGATGACGAAGGCTGCCGCCCCCATGACCGGGGGCATAATCTGCCCCCCTGTGGATGCCGTGGCCTCGACGGCAGCGGCAAATTCGTGCTTAAAGCCGGTCCGTTTCATGAGCGGAATCGTCAACCATCCATCCACCATGACGTTGGCCACCGCACTGCCGGAGATGGTCCCAAAAAGGCTCGAGGAGACACAGGCAATCTTCCCGGGGCCGCCCCGGGCCCCGCCGACCAGGGCGGTGGCAAAATCCATGAAGAACTGGCCCGTTCCGGATTGTTCAAGGAAGGCTCCGAATATCACAAAGAGAATCACGTACGTGGCGGAAACACCGCAGGGGATGCCGAAGATGCCTTCGGTCGTCAGATAGAGCTGATCCACGATGAGCTCAATGCTGTTGCCCGTATGACGGATCAAATCCGGAAGAAGATGACCAAAGATTCCGTAGAGAAGAAATGCAGAAGCCGTGAGCGGCAGCGCCCAGCCAATCACTCTGCGTGCTGCTTCAAGGAGAATAAGCGTAAACGCAATTCCGAGCCAGTAATCCCACCGAGTCAGGGGATGGACGTAGGGATACCGATTGATGACATATTCGTAGTTGATAAAAATGTGGCCCAGGGCTGCTAAAACGACCAGAATGAGGAAGGCGTCCCAGACGCTTTTGGCTTTTTCTTTGGCTGAACGACGGGTAATCTCCAGCAGAAAAATCAGAACCAGCGTAAAAACAATGTGGATAGAGCGATGCAGCATCGCCTCCGGCAGACCAAAGGCCGCCGTGTACAGATGATACAGCGACATGCTGATCGCTAGAACCGTTGAAACCTTCCCAATGATGCTGATCACCCTGTCCATCATGCAACTATCCTACTCCAAGAAAAAACTGCTGCCAATGCCAAATCTAGAGCTCAAGCATTGGCAGCAGGAAGCATCCCAACGGGTCTTAAGACCGTTTTATCGGCGCTTTTACCGGGATTTCGGATGAAGCCTATTTGATGGCCCCGACCTCTTTGTAGTATTTCAACGCCCCCGGATGAAAGGGAACGCCGACATCGGCGGCAAGATCCTGCGCCGTTGCACCTTCCATGGCCTTGACCACAGTGGCAAAGCGGGGAAGATTGTCGACCAAGGTTTTCGTGATCTTGTACACGAGGTCCTCAGGCAAATCTTCGCTTGCGATGAGATGGGTATAAAATCCAAAACCCTGCACGTCATAATCCACACCCTGGTAAGTACCCTTCGGAATTACCCTGCGGGCATAACCGGCGTTCAATTTCTGCATTGCTGCGATCTTGTCATCGGGCAAGCTGAGCAATCGGATCTTACGGGTTGAGGCCAAATCAATGATTGACGAGGCCGGAGCTGTCGTGCAAAGCAGCCAGCCGTCATTATGTCCATCTTTCATCAGGGCCACCGAGTCGTTGTAACCGACATGGTGAACTTTCGCCATCTCTTTGTAAGAGAGCCCATAGATGGATAGAACCTGGCGTGAAGCGAATTCACCGGTGTGCCCCTTGGGACCGGGAGAGATCACTTTGCCCTTCAGGTCTGCTACGGACTTGATCCCCGAGTCTTCCAGGACTACCATTTGAAAATATTGCGGATATAGATTGGCCACCTGTCTCATTTTGGTTAATTTTTGTTTGAACGGAGGTCTTCCATGCACGCCATCCACCGCCGAACTGGAATTGGAAAACCCAAGGTCACATTTTCCTAACTGCACGGCCTCGGCGTTGGCCACACCACCGCCCGGGGCGACCGCCAGGGTGACACCCGGTATGGCCTTCTGCACGGCATCGGAAATGGCCCCACCCAGCGGATACCAGGAGCCGCCCATGGGCCCGGTCATGAGTTTAAGATCGTAATTTTCGGCGGATACGCCTGTTGAAAAAAGCACAAAAAACCCAGCAAGCACCAAACACACTAAGCGAGTCATCTTCATAACACCCTCCTTTCTCAATTATGGACGATAAATGATAAGATTGCCCTTCGGGGCATGTAGATATTTGATATATGAAAAATTCCATTTATGTCAAACATTATGTTACGAGTTGATCCAATTCGCAGAAAACGGTGAATCGGTGATGTGAACCTATATATCAAAAATCGGCCATAAAAAACGGTAGGAACTTGCTTATTATGCGGGCTGATATGTTGCTTATTGACCTGGTTTATGACTTAGTTTACCTTAATATCACATTTGTTCCTCAGTACCTTGGGAAGATATCGGAGGCAATGAAATGAACGATACAGATTATATACTCCAGGGTGGGGTGGACCTGCACACGCATGCCGGGCCCGACTTCTATGCACGATCAGTGGATCAGATTGAATTGGCAGAGAATGCAAAGAAAGAGAAGATGGCTGCCGTTGTTCTCAAAAATCACTTCTGCCCAACATTTTTCGCAGCGCAGCAAGTGGAAAAAAAGGTACCTGGAATCCGTGTGTTCGGCGGTCTCGTGCTGAATAAATATGTAGGCGGACTTAATGTCGATGCGGCTGACCTGGCCGTAAAGGCCGGAGCGAAGATTATCTGGATGCCCACCCTTTCGGAGGCCAACCACCTTGTTTACTATGGGGCCAGTGATTTCAAGGCCCGAAAAGCAAAAACTTCGCTTCGTCAAGGGGACAGCGGCCTGACTATTTGTGACAACGGCCGGCTGAAGCCGGAAGTCTTTGAAATATTGGAGGTTATCGCAAACAGCGACGCTATTCTGGCGACCGGCCATATTTCAAATTCTGAAGCCTTAGTTTTGGTCAGGGAAGCCGCGGCTTTTGGTATAAAAAGGATACTCGTCACCCATCCCGATGGCAGGATCAGCGCTATTTCAGAAGAGGAACAAAGGGAATTGATCCGGCATGGTGGAATTCTCGAAAAGTGTCTGCTTACCACAATGCCGGGGTGGGGCAATCTGACAATAAAACAGATTGCGGATAGTATTCGCAGCCTTGGGGCCGAGCATTGTGTCATCGTTACCGATTTCGGTCAGGCCCAACATGAGATTCCGACCGAAGGCCTCAAACGGTTCGTTAAGGGACTATTCGAAAATGGAATCACCTCAGAAGAAATCCAGATGATGCTGTGTAAAAACCCCTGCTGTTTGCTGGGAATAAATGAATAAATCAAAGACAGAAAATAATAGCCTTAAAATGATCTTAAACAGCCTATTTTGATAGAAAAATTAACCGCATAATTACAACACCGTTCATATAACACATATTAACAGTTCGACTTGACGTGAGCAGTGTTCTGCGGCTTTAATCTTGCGATTCGCTGTGCTCCCAGCGGTCAAGAACTCGCTGAACTTTTGGATACACCTTTTCTCGCGCTTCCCCCCGCTCGATACCCTTCAGCAGTAAGTCGTCATAATTCGTTTCCGCATGCCGGACATGCGCTGTCACGGCATGCCGCACCGCCTCTTGGTCCAATGCCTTGGCGGCGGCACTCCGGCCCACGCGTCCACTGTATTTCCGGCAGGCATGCTCGGCAATCAGACGCTCTCTTCCTGTGGGGCAAAAAGGGTATATTTCGCGCACACGACCTGCAAAGCTGCGGATGTATTGCAGGTCCAGTTCAGCTCGGCGGGCTGCTGCCCTTTCGCGGGCGAGCTTTCTGGCATTGTCGTCTGCGGCACACTCTTTTTCTGCACGCTCCAGTGCTTCGTCTTCGACAAGCAGGCCCTGCCGTTCATAGCGCTTGCGGGCGCGCGACCATTTCACGACCACTGCCGATAGCCCGGAGTACTTTCGGGAACGACGGGTGAGCGCGGCATCGCCGGAGGGAAGAAACACCAGGTGATCCAGATCCGCGCAGTTCAGGCAAAGCGCGTTTCTCTTCCGGTCCAGTGTTATCCAAGCTCTGCGCCCGAGCTCTTGCTTGCATTCTGCGCAAGTCGAGTTTCGGGTCGAGATAAAAACGACGATATCATTGCTTTTCGACATGAGACGCTGAATCACTTATTTTCGGATTTCCGCTTCTCGCTGCACCGAGGCGGGGATGACATAGACGGTGCCGACTCAGCCGACGATGCGCAAAGACAGGTAAGGCACCAGGTTGAGCAGCAGAAAGTAAAATAATCCTCAAATCTTGAATAATGATTATGCGTGGTCATTTTCAACCCTGTTGTGTTAGATAGCACAGATGGCACGTGCATGGCAAATAGCAAGACCGATAGATCATTAAAAAGCGTAAAAAGCGGGACATGATTTTATTCTTTTCTAAAATTACAGATTTCATTTCTTTAATTCTGCAAACCGCAATTTTTCCCTGCGAAATGCCACGCGCCTCCCAGTCTACGCAAAAGCTGCGCCGCGGCAAGCTTTTCTCTCAAATTTGTTGACTCCAAAAGCAACCTTTTGATATTTGATTTAGCGCGGTTCAAGAACTTTCGATTGCGGAATGCGGATCGCGCCCCGGTGGAATCCCACCTACGGTGGGTTTTGACAAGCAAAATTTCACCCCGATTAAATAGTTTTAAAATTTAATAGGGCAAGCAGGGTAAAAATTGCGGAATTATGATGAATTTCCATCACAGCGTACACAGAAAAATTTGAAGATCGAGTGATTAGAGCCGAGAATTTAACCTCAATTATTTCGGAAAATCAAATGTGCTAAGTCAGAGCTAAAAGGTAGCCATGACATGAAGCGAAAAAAAATTTCGATAAGGAACAAATCGATGAAAGTATCTAAAAGTGGTGAGGTGCTGCCATGCTGAAAGTAAAAGATATCATGACAAAAGACATAATCACGGTCACTCCTGACACGGAGGTCGTTAAGGCCGCCAAAATTTTACTGGAAAAGCGGATCAACGGACTTCCTGTGGTTGATGATTCCGGCAAACTGGTAGGCATTCTGTGCCAAAGTGATCTTATCGCCCAGCAAAAGAGTATTCCCATCCCATCCCTATTCACTTTGCTTGACGGTTTCATGCCGTTAACAATCATGAAACGGATCGATAAAGAAGTGGAAAAGATTGCCGCCATAATGGTGGAACAGGCCATGACACCCAAGCCGGTTACCGTCGATCCGGATGCCGATATCGAAGATGTTGCCAGATTAATGGTCGACAAAAATTATCACACGATTCCTGTTTTGGACGGCGGCAAAGTGGTCGGAATTGTAGGCAAAGAGGATATCTTGAAGACCCTAATATCCGGACCGCAAACGGGATGATCTTGGAGAACGCTTCGGTATAGTAACATCCGATCTAACGCAGGTGAGTCGAAGGATCGGTCCACCGGTGGAAAAAGATAAAAAACGTAAAACCCTCTGAGAATAATACCGGATAAAATCACTTTGTGAAATGTGCAGATCCTAATTTTCTCTCTCTTATTTTTTCTCTAATTTTAATTTTTCAAGGAAACCGAGTTTTTGAAATTGATCCCACTGGAGCCACAACACCTCGGCTAATGATCAAAGAAGACGTTATCCCCATTCCGGAAGGCTTCGGCTTTGATATGAAAACCAATGACCTGATTATTCCCGACATGGGGACCGGTAAAATTTTGCGGGTTCATCCTGATTCTGCTGAAATTACTACCATTGCTGAAGAGTTTATCACCCCGGTAGCTCTGAAAGTGGGCCCGGATAATATGGCCTACATCGTTGAGTTGGCAACCGGTGTTGTCTATCGTATGAGCCTTGACGGACAGAAAAGAGAAAAACTGGCCCAGATTGTGCCAGGTCTTGACAATCTGGCAATTACCAAAGACGGCCGTTTGTTTGTTACCAGTTACTGGGACGCCACGGTATTCGAGGTTTCGACCGATGGCAGTGGTAAATATAAAATCTTATTTCCCACAGGACCGAACCAGATTTTGGGAATTTCCGCTGTGGGCGATAAAGTGCTTGTTGCTGATGCGATTATGGTTCGCAGTGTTGAGAATGGCAAGTATGTAAAGACAAAACTGAACGCCTGGGCAACCTCAGGCATGCCTTTACCGCTGGGCTTGATAGCCGGCCCCGCAAATCAACTATTTTGGCCAGACTGTGTGCACGGCGCAGTTGCGGTCGGGAATCCAACCACTGGAGAATTCAAAGCGGTAGCCGGTGAGCTGAATCTACCCATGGCGGTATTAATGGATCCAAGTGGCGCCAAGTTATATGTAGCAGAGTACGGCAACGGCCAAATTACGGAAATTAGCCTTGCGGATGGAGCAAAAAGAATAGTCGCCGGCGGCTTATCCGGTCCAATTGCCTTAACCGTGGTTGACGGCAAACTGTATGTGGCTGAAATTATTGCCGGAAGAATATCCAAAGTCAACCCGGCAACTGGCAATAAAGAAGTTTTCTTTGTCGGAGTTACTGGCAAGCCTAACGCTATTGGAAATGATGGCAACGGGAATCTCATCATACTTGATGGGGCCAGTCAAAAACTCTTCCGACTCAGTACCAAAAACTTGTCCTTATCTGTATTGGCTATGGACCTGCCTGTAGGCTACTCTGTAATTGGGAGTTATCCTCCGGTTGAGTTTCCATGGCCCATGGCTGTTAGCTCAAATGGAGACGTTTACATAGCCACTATGAACCGTGGGGTGATCAAACTGCAGAAAAAAAAGTTTGAGTAATTTTAAGGGCAACAGGTGCAATCCTCATAAAATCCACTTTCCATGAAGAAGGTGGTCCTTGAAAAAATAGAAGTAAAAAACGGGACATGATTTTTTTCTTTATCAGAGAATAAAGGGGTCAGGCCCGGAATAGGCAATGAGGACAACCGGGTTAACAGGCTAACCGGCAAGCCATTCATATAAGTCATAATAGTCACCAACGTCCCTTAATCCTTAATCCTTCTGAAATTTGTTATTTTTCAGGGCGGATTAATTAGCTCCAATCCGGTGCCAGCTGGCCACGGGCATCCCGCCGATAGGGCATCCAGACCAGTCCAAAAAAATCGAGAGTCATGTCACTGCTTTTGGGTTTGATGAAAATTTCCTGAATGGCTTCGTTTTCAGGGTCAAAGGTTTGCTCAATGCGTTCAATATCCGCCTGCAGGCGTGCGTCGAGTTCTTCAAGCTCCAGCTTGCTGGCCTCCAACCGCTCTTTTGCCCGGTTGACATCCATGGACTCCTTGCGGATGCGGCTGGCCGAGCGCATGGCGGTGCCGAAGCGCCCTGCCGATGCAGCGCTGATTGCTTTGCGTCCCATGAATGCCCCCAGAATTGCAGTGCCAAAGGAGATGGCCGATTGAATTTTGCTGGATTGTGACTGTTCCTTTTCCAGCATTAAAGCCTGTTCGGCGCGCATCAGCCGGTTGTTGAGGGTGTTGAATCTGGAGCTGTATTTACGGCGCAGTTTCTCGACTTCCAGATCGCGCTTTTCTCGGGCGGCCTGGGCCAAACGGGCCAGAAAATCACCTTTGGTTTCCAGAGGGTCGCTGGATAACTTAAAACGGTTGGATCGGTAGATGCACAGGGGCCGGTTGTGACGTACCCAGCGGCTGAAATCCCTGCTCCATTTGGCATGCTTTTGCGCACTTTTAGCTGCCGCCGGCAGTTCGGCGAAACGGTCAGCGGCCAGAGGTCGGGTTTCCAGAATATCCGGGCTTATTGTGATTTCCTCGGCCTGATCCCAATTCAGAAAAAGCGGCCCGTCCTCCAGAATGGCCGCCAGGGCCATTTTTTTTGACGTCGCCAGTTTATATTTTGTACTGGCATAGTGGATATCCATCCAGCCGGCCATGGCCGGAAAATACTCCAATCCCTGGCCGGCGCCAGATGCCGGCAGATAAAAGGCTTTAATTCCCGGCGGCGGCAGCGGCGCTTTGGCGACGGCCGGTGCCTGCCGGACTGCCGGCGCCGGTTGGCTAAACGGCAGCGCCTTATCTTTTCTAGCACGCATCAGGATTTTAATCTGTTCTCGAGTCATGGGCCCCCGCAAATAGGACATCGCCCAACGGGTCTGGAAAGTAACTGGCGCGTTTTCATGAACGTTGTTGAGCAAAAACACCCGCTGGCCAAGGCCGGCCAGAATCTCCTCCATACGGGCTTTATTAAACCCGGTCCCGGCAGCCGCTCCTTCCAATCCGTCCAGCACCCGCTCTTTGTCGCGGTCGGTTTGCAAACGACCGATGAACCATGTGCCCGTATTGGAGAGGCCCTTGTAATCGAGATCCACCGGATTTTGGGTGGACAGAACGACCCCCAATCCAAAAGCCCGGGCCTGTTTCAGCAGGGTTAACAGCGGAGCTTTGGAGGGCGGATTTTTGACCGGCGGAAAGTAACCAAAGATTTCATCCATATACAAAATGGCGCGCAGGCTGGTAGTGCCGGATTGGGTGCGCATCCATGACAGAATTTCATTCAACAGCATGGATACAAAAAACATACGCTCGGAATCCGACAGGTGGCTGATGGTAAATATGGATGCCCGCGGCCGGCCCTGATCGGTAAACAGCAGACGGCTGATATTGAGGGCGTCACCTTCCATCCAGGCCTCAAAGCCCGGTGCGGCCAGCAAATTGTTCAGGCGCATTGCAAGTTGAAAGCGATCCTTGGGCGGGTAGAACGCTTCAAGATCCATGACACCGATACGTTCGAAGGGCGGCGACTGGATTATGCGGATCAATCCGGCCAGATCAAGGCTGTGTCCGGCGGCCCAGCTTGACTCGATAATATTGGATACCAGAATGTGCTCGCGACTGGTGATGGAATCGGCCTCGATGCCCAGCAGCGCCAGCAGCGCGGTGACCATACTCTGGATACGCTCGCGCAGCAGATCTTTTTCCCTCATGATGTCTGCCGGCGGCGGCGCAAAGTTTCGCAACACACTCACCGGCAACCCGGCATTGCTGCCCGGTGTATAAACCGCAAAATCGGCGCAGGCCCGCATGCGTGCGATGCGTTCGGGTCCCTGGCCCCAGCTTGACAGCCCTTTTTGCCACAGGGCAGCCTGTTTGGCGGCAAACTGGTCGGGATTGAGGCCGGCGTTCAGGGCATCCTGCTCATTGATCCAGGGACGAAAGTCGCTGGGTTGCAGTTGCGGGAAATTAAGCAGTAAATTGGGTAAATCCCCTTTAGGATCTATGGCGATGACCGGTATGTTATCAATCAAGGCCTCCTCAAGCAGGGCAATGCCAAGGCCGGTCTTGCCGCTGCCGGTCATGCCGATAATGACCGCGTGGGTGTTGAGATCTTTAGCGTCATACAAAACCAGTTTGTCTTTCAGTTGCTGTGCGGCCATATCGTATTCTTTGCCGAGATAAAATGCGCCCAGTTTTTCATATGCATTCATTGGTGAACCTCCCAGGTTGACTCAATTATACGGGCATCGTTATGCGATACCATTGAAAGGATTCGTCTCTCTAAATATTCGGTGTCCGGCGGTTTGTAAAGTAGAAATTTGCGTCATCACCATGGCGAATTGGTTTCAGAAATTGTAAGACAGGGGAGAAAAAACCTGCATCCGACCTGTAAGGCAAGGGATTCCGAAAATTTGATGTATAAGCCATGTGTCCCGCGGAATATTTTGAGGCGAAAAGTTTATGAAATAGAGATGCCGGCGGCCTGGCAGATTCAGTTACAATTCTGCGATATGGAGAGATTGAATTTAATGCGTTGGTTATCGATCCTGTAGTGAAGAACGAAGACCTGACCCTTAGTTCTTTTATTAAATGAAATAGAAAATTATAATCAAAAATGTTAGGGCCAATAAAGATAACTTAAGGATTTTTTTATATTTGGTTACTTTTGTATCATCGATGTCATCCGTGGAAAAAAGAAATGGTATAAACTTGAAGGGCCTAATTGGATAAAAATAGAAGTTTGCTTGGTTGATTCCAAATGGCCTTTCAAATGAAATTTCTTGCCATTTAAAAGAGTGATATTTTTTCAAGTATTCAAAAAACTCGATGAGAATAAATATACAAAAAGTGCCGATAGAGAAAAATGGTATGATAAAAAAGATGAAGTATCCCATAATGAAAGCTCCTTTATGTGAAAACGTTGGCAATTATTTTTTTGATTTTTTTGTTTTAATAGTGCAAAAAGTATGCACACTTACAGCTCTAGAAATTTATCGTTTGATCTCAATGGGTTAACTCCAATACATTAAACAAGATGAAATCCGTCTCCTATAAAATAGTAAACAGATACTGTATAACTTATTGTACAAAATGCGTTTTTAGTTAATGGTAAGAGAAGGCGATAGATGATAGTGGGTATCCATCAATACTTATGCAAAAGCTACAAAGAGCCACGCCCCCGTCTTCGCTCAAGCAAGCTGCGCCGCGGCAGGCTTTTCCCTTAAATTTGTTGACTCCAAAAGCAACATTTTGATAATGAATGATCCGAAACCATAATGCGCTGACCCAAACCCAGAGGTAGCTATGACATGATACAAGGCCCCATTTCTCGATCTGAGAGACGGGGTTTTTTTATGAGAAGCAAACCGAGGGTAGGGAAGAATGTTTAATAGGATCCCTGGAATCAATACCGAAGCTATCTCCAAGCAGACTCCATTTACGTCAGTTTAAAGGGTAAGAAGGAGGTTGAAATGAGACGCATTCCAAAGGTTATGGCTATTGACGCAGGGGGCACGATGACGGATAATTTTGTCATCGATGACGGTGGTGAATTTGTGGTCGGAAAGGCTCAGACGACCCCGGAAGATGAGTCAATCGGTTTTATCAACTCGTTCATCGATGCACTTCGCTTCTGGGGGATGAACCCTGAAGAAGCATTCCCGTCCATCAAATCCGGCGTTTATTCGGGTACGGCAATGATCAATCGCCTTCTGGAACGAAAAGGCAGCCGTGTCGGCTTGCTTGTTACGGCCGGGATGGAGGACGCCCTGATCCTGGAACGCGGCGTGCAGACCCATCTCGACTTCTCATATTCCGATAAGCTGCATATTGCCACCCATTACCATAACCCTCCCTTAATTTCGCGAGAGCAAATCAAAGGGATACCCGAAAGAATAGATCTTTTTGGTGACACCGCCATTCCTCTCAACGAGGAAGAGACCCGTAAGAGAATTCAAGAACTGCTGGCACTTAACATCGACTCATTGTGTGTCTGTCTGCTGCATGCATATCGCAATCCGGTTCATGAAATGGCGGTTCAGGAAATAGCCGAAGATGTCATGCAAGAAAATGGTCATGCGGTGCCGATCTATCTCTCTTCAGAACTGTATCCCATAAGAGGCGATTTACCGCGGCTCAACACGCTATTGATCAATGCCTATGCCGCCGAGCCATCCCGGGAACAGATCCAAAAAATCCGCAAGAAGACAAAAGATCAGGGAGCCACATTTGAGCTCCGGATCATGGCCACTCATGGCGGCACCATCTCCACCGAGGCAAAGGAGCTAGCCAGAACGCTTATCTCAGGGCCGATCGGCGGCCTTGTGGGTGGAAAACACCTCGCCTCCCAGCTTGGATATCGCAACGTGGTTTGCACAGACATCGGGGGCACCAGTTTCGATATCGGATTGATCACAGAAGGTGAGTACAGCATTACGCCGTACCCGGAAATCGCCCGTTTTGTATTAAGCCTGCCGCTTGTTCAAATAAACAGTGTGGGGGCCGGAACGGGCAGCTATATCCGGATCAATCCAACCAATAACAGAGTTGAAATCGGCCCCGATAGCGCGGGGGCGCGAATCGGCGTCTGCTATAAAGATGGCGGGGTGGAGACGCCGACGATTACAGACTGCCATGTGATCTTGGGATACATCGATCCGGACTACTTCCTGGGCGGTGAAGTCAAGCTCGCCCCAGAAAGGGCGCGACGGGCAATCGAAGAACAGGTTGCACGTCCCCTCGGCCTTGAGGTCGCTCAAGCTGCAGAAGGAGTCATCTCAATTCTTGAGGAAAATCTTAAAACAACGCTGCATGCCACCATTGTGGGGAAAGGCTATTCGCCCATGAACTATACCCTGCTCAACTATGGCGGTGGCGGTCCCCTTCATGTGGGAGGGATAAGCAAAGATATGGGATTTGAGGAAATTCTGATTCCGTCTTGGGCGGCAGGTTTTTCGGCCTATGGATGCAGCTGCGCAGACTACGAATATCGCAGCGACATTTCAATCGACCTCCCCCTGGAACCCGGCGTCAGCGAAGAGGAGAAGGGCGGAATCGTTGATCTGATCAACGGGCAGGCTGCATTCCTGAAAGGCAAGGTAATGGCGGAATTCGAAAAAAGCGGCATCTCCGAGGAACAAATCAATTACGCCATGTATATGCGCATCCAATATCTGGGGCAGCTCAACGATCTGGAAGTCAGGTGCTTCAAGGCAATGCTTGACGGACCTGAGGATCTGGATAGAATGATAAGCGACTTCGAAGAATTATACGGCAAAGTGTATGCGCTCGCGGCGAAATCTCCCGAACTGGGGTATCTGCTGACAACACTGGTCCTCGCCGGGTGCGTTGATGTCGAAAAGCCCCGGCTGCCGGCAAAAGAAATTCAGCGCAAGGATCCCTCTCTGGAGGCCGGCAAAGGTATGAGACCGGTCTACTGGCAGGGAAAATGGGTTGACACGCAAATTTTTGAGATGGATCGTTTGGAACCTGGAAATGAGATTCAAGGACTGGCGGTCATCGAGGCCCCCGCCACGACGTTGGTGGTGCCGCCGGAGCGGTATGTTTTCCTGGATAAAAACAACATTTTTCACATGAAAACAAAATAGATACAATTATACACAGCGTCATAATGCATTGCCTAGCGATCTTTGAATCGTTTATTGTAAAACTGCTCAAATAACGTTAAACATGCAGAACACTGTGTATGTCCGCGCAATGATTTATGTCCATCTGTATAATTCCATAGGGGAGAAGAATTATGAGGGATTTACAAAAACCGGAGAAACCGATCGGTTGGCACGGGAAAACCCTAAAAGAGATGCTCAACGAAAGTGAAGATCTTTTTAAAGAGACCGGTCGCTATGGGGGTATTCAGGAACTGAAAATCAAAGCCTCCGATCCCATTTTGTATGAAAAGATTTTTTCCAAGATGCGCGGTGGACTGGTGAATGCGCGTGAGACGGCCATGAACGTCTCAGCCTCACCGATTGTAAAGGAGATTGGTGAGCTTTGCTTTGCCCTTTATACGCCTGAGGGGGATTCAATTGCCCTTTCAACAGGGATCATTGTGCATGTCCACACCATGAGCGATGCGATCAAATATATGATCCGCCATGATTTTGAGCAAAACCCCGGAATTGCCCCCGGGGATATTTACATAAATAACGATCCTCTCGTTGGAGACGTCCACAACGGAGATGTTCAGACGCTCGTTCCAATTTTCTGGGAGCAAGAGATCATCGGCTGGGCCGGTGGGGTCACCCATGTTATCGATGTTGGTGCATTGACGCCCGGCTCCGTTCCGGTGGGCCCAACTCACCGATTCGAGGATGGCATCGACTGTCCGGTGCTCAAATGCGGTGCCCGGGATACCCTTTTTCGGGATCACGAACTGCGATGTGAAAAGGCCACGCGGACACCCATGTTCTGGAAACTGGATGAGAGAGCCCGCATCGCCGGCTGCCATAT
>Ga0209536_100010684_pt1 | contig 13509 bp, 8 predicted proteins | sample DeeMarSeWOR28_12_FD_187461 | JGI IMG/M metagenome (GOLD analysis project Ga0209536, IMG submission 187461) | Marine sediment microbial communities from White Oak River estuary, North Carolina - WOR-2-8_12 (SPAdes) (version 2) | ecosystem: Environmental > Aquatic > Marine > Intertidal zone >...
TCATTTCTAATATTAGCGGCCATACCGGATAAGCCTGTTAAATAAAATCCGGCGTACTTACCAGTAACTTTAACTCCGAGTAAATTGTTATCAACCCTTATTGCTCTGTCTTCATAACTATTTAAAACCATTCCCCGACCGAACAATGTATAATAGTTACCCCCGATTATTTCAAGCCCTTCTTTTCTATCTCCGATACTGGCTTGAATATACTTGTAATCAAATTCTGCGTACTTATTTTTTCCACGGCTGATCGATGGATCAGGATCATTCGGTTCAAAAACATCAAGCCTCAAGCCGGCAGAAAAAATACCCTGATGATAATCGAGGTTAAGCCAGTTCTCAAGGATATCATAATCACCATCAACGTTGTACGCATATTCAAGTTGGTTGGCAAAGCCCAGGCCTTGCGGCCAGGAAATACTCGATGACCCATCCTGAGGAAAAACTGCTATCGTGTTTATTATTATTATGAACGTTGTAAAAATATATCGACAGTAAAATGTTTTTTTCATTTATAATTTGAAAGGAATATGTTGGATAAATTTGACTAGCACAATATCAGAATAACATTGAGGAAATTTTCTTTTTTTGAATTACTGTTTTATAGGTTTACAAATAGACTGTCTCGCAAAAAATTAATCGGGGCACGATCTTATTTGCAAGACAGTCTCTAACAATATTATTTGTTTAACTCAGCGGTGACTATTTTTTTAACATTCTCCTCGTCACCTTTCATATAACCAAGGTGTGAGTAAATTATCATTCCTTTTTTATCCAGAATAACAGAAAAAGGAACCGACTGAGCATAATACAATCTTACAGCATCGGAATTAGTATCAAGCAGCACCGGAAAATTCCATCCTTTTGATCTTACAAGCGGCTTTACCTTTGCAACAGTATTTTCATCATCGGTAGAAATAGCAAACATTTTAAAGCCATCATCCTTGTAATCATTATACAATTTTTTGTAACCATTTAACTCTTCAATACATGGCTTACACCATGTAGCCCAGAAACTAAGTAATATTGGTCCCTCGCCAACTTCATCACTTAATTCAACCAGGTCTCCGTCCATATCTTCTAATGTAAAATTTGGTCCTTTACGAATACCATCCGAGTTCTCCTGAGAAAACATTGAATCGGTAAAAACAAGAATCGAAAAAACTATTAAAACTATTTTCATTTATTTCTCCAGGATCATTTTTCTGGTTTGGGTAAAATTATTTACCGAAAGTGAATAGAAATACACACCGCTGGAAAGTCTTGAACCATCAAAGTCAACTGTATAATTTCCAGCGAACTTCTGTTCATTTATTAGAGTAGCCACCTCCACCCCAAGAACGTTATAAACTTTTAATTTCACAAAACCCGGTTCGCCAACATTATAATTTATTTTTGTTGATGGATTAAACGGATTGGGGTAATTCTGAGAAAGTGAATAACTATTTATTGGAAGAGTTTCATTTACTCCAATAGAGGGGTCAGTTGTTATAACAAAATCAATCGGATATCTTATTTCCGGGTTGTGGAAAGTTCCAACCTCAATTTGTACATACGCTGTTCCTATAGGATTAGCAAGCGTATCCGTGAATACATGGACTGAAGTAGCTAGTGTATCGCCCGGCTGAAGCGGCGTGAATAATGGTGGAGTCGTTGCAATGCTGTCTGTTTCAGACGAAAAACAAAACTCACCAATACACATAGATGATGTCCAGCCAGATGGTAAACTATCAAGTGTTCTAACTTCAAATACTGTCTGCTCAAACTGAGAGATATTCACAACTTCAAAATCGATTACAATTTCATAAGTACCTGCAGGTTCATACTTTGTAAGTCCGTATGTTATTATCTGAATATCCTGCGCGAATGATAAAGGAGCTAATAGAAACAAAATTATAAATAAGAATTTTTTAAAAATTACCTTCATATAAATACCTGAAAAAAATTTAATACCTACAAGCTAGTTTTATTTAGAAAGGTGCATCATAAATAATATGACGCACCAGAATAAAAGATAATTACTTTAGAAGAACCATTTTCTTTACTGAGATAAACTCACCGGCAGTCAACTTGTAAAAATAGGTTCCTGAAGCGAGTGACGATGCATCAAATTCTATAACATGACCACCAGCTGATTGCTTTCCACTTACAAGTTCTGCTACTTTTCTACCCATTATATCGTACACTATCAAATTCACCTGAGATTCATTTGGAATTGTGTATGAAATTGTTGTAGATGGATTAAACGGATTAGGATAATTCTGGTTAAGTTCGAATGATGTTGCAGTTAAACCTTCATTTGGATTGCCCAGGACTACTCCATCCATTAACCAATTAATTGCTCGTTCAACAAGACCATCTCTACTCGTATCTACAGAGACTTGCTCCAATCCAAAACCAAAGTAAACTACCCTGTTTGTACCATCATCAGCCCTTACAGAATTATACTGTGGATAAGTGCCAAATGTAAACAGAGATGAAGCAGAAGCATCATAAGGTGTAAATTGATCGGGACTCCTTGTGTAAAGAGTACTAAGTGAAACGGAAAATTGGTTGCTCAGGCTTATTGGATCGCCATCAATTCCTCTGAAGAAGAAGGTAAGACCTACATCATCAACGTAATTTGCATGGAGATAATTATTATAGAAGCTCTGTGCAAATTGGCTTTGTCCGCTAGCGTCAAAAATATCCTGACCAATATCCTGTCCGTTAATCAGTAGACGTCCGCCATTATCAAGAAATGGCTGCAATGCATTAACTTCATCCTGTTTAAAGACCGGCAATGCATTCCCTGAAGACCAGCAAATTAATGTGAAGCCAGTCAAATCAACTGAAGGATATAATGCATCAGTAGTTACGACACCATAAGTATATTCAAAAGCTGCGTCCATTCCGGGTAGTACAGCATCCGCATATCCTTCACCACTCGCATCTATTACAAGACCTGCAACACCTGTAAGGGTTACCAATGAAAAAGTTTTTGACATACTTATGTTCGGATCACCCATTGATGTGAACAGCACAGTTATTTCAGCTGTACCATTTATTACATTTGGTAAAACTGAAACATCAACAGCAAGTGTATCACCAGCAGATACAGCAACCAGATCCTGCTGACCAAACGGGAAGGTTCCATTTGGAGTTGTGAATTCTCCTGTCCAACCTGAAGGACCTTCCATGGTTACATCGACATAATACGAATCGTCCATCAAACCCTGGTTTTGAATTACTGCTGTGAAATTACCGGGTTCATTGTTTTCCACCAATAAATCCGGAGATGAAGACATTAGTGTTATTACATAATCGGGAGCGATTAATGTCATTTCTTCAGCTTGTTGAATTTCAGCATTGCTTGATAAAGGAGAGCCAACTTTATAGGCTAAAACTACTACGTGACAGCTATCCCAAACCATATCGGGTCCAGTTCCACCCGGCAATGGTACGGTACGGTTTACAGTTTTAGTTATAACATCATTCTGATTCCATGTTCCGCTGACAATTTCTTGACCAAGTGCACCATTCATCATATCCCTTACTACATGATTATGTACGTAATTGGGATCTCCAGGACAAGAACCATTACCCGTTTGAGACCAGATAATTCCATCCTCTAAAAGAATCACACTAAAATTGTATTGTCCATTTAAGTTTACCAGAGCAGTAAAATCAATTGTGGCCTCAAATTCCCTTGTTGTCCTATTAAAACTACGTTGCACATCAATCGCAACGGTTGCAGGAACTGTATTCCTGCCAGTCATCAAACCGGCCCAAGCACCCCGACTTTGAATTCCCGAAACTCTATCTATTACTGCTGTTGGATAGGCAGAGAACCCAAATGATGTAATGATTGAATTACCTGAAAAATATGAAAATGGATCTGTACCATTTATTGGACCATGATATCCAATCATAATTGCATTGGGCATACCTGCTTGAATTTGTTCCATGATGTCATGTCCACAAGGACACCATTGACACCAAGTGCCAGTCACTTCTTCAAGCACAGGATTTCTCTGTGTCTGAGCGAATGTGTTTTGTGAGAATGCAAAAATTGAAATTACTATACTCACAATAGCAACGAAATTTTGTAGTCTAAATTTCATAACTACCTCTTGATTTTATTTATAAATAATTTGTTATGTAATTCATCCCTGATTTTTTTACTTTAATAAATTCATTTTTCTTACTGCCGAAAATTCTCCTGCATTCATCTTATAAAAATAAACTCCTGAAGCGAGATTTTCACCACCAAATGTAACCTGATATACTCCCGGCTGCTTAAATTCATCAACCAGGATTGCTATTTCTCTTCCAATCAAATCATAAACTTTTATTGAAACGTTTGAAGCTTCGGATACATTATATTGAATTGATGTCACAGGATTAAAGGGATTCGGATAATTCTGCATTAAATCGAATACTTCAGGTAAGGAACTCGCCTCTTCTTCGTTTACACCTACAGGCAAATCGAACCAATTGATTATTCCTTCCGCCAGCAAAGATCTCTTCTCCACCTGTGCAATTGTTTCAAATCCGAAGCATGTAAATACAAGTTTACCTGTGGTTCCATGCAATGCACGAATACCGGGATTTTCTTCCGGCTTCAACCAGAACGAAAGAATATTTACACTGTTTGCACCAAGCGCATCAATCTCGTTTACATAACGACCTTCAGAATGATTGATTGTATTTGCACCTGTTCCTCCAGCCAAATTCATCATTCCGAGTCCGCCTGTTATTATGTCTCCACTAACTCCCTGAGCAAGTATAGACGAGTGTTCTCTTATCACGTAACTGCTATGTATGTAATTTGTAAAGAAATCAATTGTCTCAGAAGAATAGTAAGGACTTGATACATCAGCAAGCTGGTAAGCTAAATCATAACCATTCAGATAAAGCTTCCCTCCGTTATCAAGAAAAGATTTTAGTACATCCATTTCAAGCGATGAAAGCCCTGGCTCGGTAATTCCAGTGTTCCAGATAATTGTACCGAATGAATTCATACTGTCTACATTAACAGGAATAAAATTGCTTGGCACAATTCCATATTGAGTGTTTAGAGGAATAATCGCTTCCTGAAAATAAGTTTCATAATTTGCATCATCATCATCGGCAACAATCAGAACATCAAGCCCAAACGTTGTATATCGGAATTCCACTTTTCCATAGGTCCCCTGGTCAGAAAGAAACTGGGTTTCTGTAACTCCATATCCAGGAATTGAATTAGCATTAACTCCTATCTGAACTTCTGTGGAATCTCCCGGATTTACAGTTACTGTATCTGTTTCACCGTAATTGAATGTTCCATGTATAGTTGTGAAAGTTTGCAGCCAGCCGGCAGGACCGTCAAAATTTAGAGTAATATTATAAGTATCCGGAAACAACCCGATATTCTTAATATAAGATGTATAGGTGGCAGTCCCTGATGCAGTCCCGAAATAATATTCATCCTGAGTAGTTATAGTTGCCATATAGTTCTGGTTCACTTCACGCATTTTCGACTGATAGATCTGTTTAGTATTATCATCTTGTATAAACGCTACGACTCTTAAGCTATCCAGATTAACAGCTGCTAAAAAGGCTGCTGTTGGAACATATTGTAATCCTACCATTATTGAATCACCGGGATCAGGAATTGTAAATGTACTTCCTCCTGCATTTGGTAGCATTTTACGACAGATACTATAAAAATGAGTTTCACCATTGCTGCCAGGCGGGGAACTAAAAGCAACCGTTTTTTCAGTTAAAGCAACTCTTAATTTAACGTTACCAAATGTTGTAACATCAGTAGGATCCCGTACTATTTTTATACCTATTTCGATAAGATTATTTGAAATTACACCTTGAGATATTTCAATCTTAAACGGTGCAAACTGACTATTACCGCTTGCTACATAAGATGTAAAAGCACTTTGTGAAACTGAGATTGTTGTTCCATTCACATCAATCCAGGGAACAGAATTACAGCTGTAATAATTCGTCCGGGTAGTATTATCTGCCTGGTTCAGCAAATACATCGGATCTGAAGCCCCGGGCCACCATACATTATAAACAAGATGTGAGATCATACCTGAATTAACATAATTTTGAGTTGTCGCTGTGTACCATTCAGTATTAACCTGAGCACACGGAGGACAGGATGCATTCGTAAACCTTTCTACCAAAGAAAGTTTATCATAAGCATTGATTGAGAAAACAAAACCCAATGTAATCAGAATCAGTAAAAATTTTTTCATATCATTCACTTCCTACAATTTTCAATAAATTAAAATTATTAAATCAGATGAGGTGTAGCGTAACACCTCATCTATAGTTAATTCAAATTATTTAAGAAGGTTCAACTTTCTTACAGCCGTAAAGTTATCAGATGTCATTCTGTAAAAATAAACTCCTGAGGCGAGATTTTCACCGTCAAAAGATACCCGATAAATGCCAGGTTGTTTTACTTCGTTTACTAAAAGTGCAACTTCCCTGCCAATCAGATCATAGACTTTTATTGTTACATGAGCAGTTTCAGGTACATAATATTTTATATTTGTTACCGGATTAAACGGGTTGGGATAATTTTGATCCAAAGCAAATTCTTTCGGAATGCTGTTCTCTTTTTCCTCAACACCGGTTGCAAGATCAATAGTAAAAGTACCATCGCTTTCATCCATTACCAGTTCGTCGTCAACATTAGTAATTCTTATAAGACATTGGTTTGAAGAATCAGGGGCGGTAACAAGCCAGGAGTATGTTCCGGTATTAGGTGTTGATTCAACTATTGATGACCAGGCGGATCCATTGTCAGTGCTTAATTCAATTTTAACATTATAAACATTCACAGCAGACCATGAAATTTCTTCTGTCTGACCCACTTCCCAAACTTCACCTCCATTTGGGATTTCTACAGTGAGGGCCGAGTAGTTTATAAAATTATTGACCATATAATTATAACTTTGATACATCGAGGTATTATTAAAGCGATACGGTCTTCCAGCTATATAAACAAAACCTCCCTCGTTTTCTTTTTGAATTCTGAAACCTGCCACGTAGTTCGTTGCAGCATTGTCATCAAATATGGCTACTGCTTCCGAGCCGGCGTCTAATGTTACAAACTGATTTCTATCATTGGTTCCAACCGCAGAAATGCTCACCAGGCTATCATCCAGTGCTATTAATTGAGTAAGAGCCGACAATCCTGTAAATGATGTAATGCCGCAATAACTCCGAAGAGTTGCGTCAAAAAAATCCGCTCCTTCTCTTGTGGCAAGCAAAAGGTTTCCACCACTCATAACATAGTCCAGCATTTTTGTTGGATCGAAGAATGCTTCATCACCGCCGTAACTGTTTCCCATCCAAATAATTTTTTTATACATATTTAGTATAGAAGCTGGTATATCCCTGTTGAACAGATTTATCTTTTGAATATTTGGATTAGTTGTATAGTCGAAACGCTGATTGCCAAAAAGATCCCAGACATCAACCAGGTGATTTCCAAAGCATGCAGAGCTGTTATACAAATTTTCCATTTCGGTACCATAAGTACTGTATGCAATTCCATTCACCACTAAAATATCAGAGCCTTGACCCAAAACATTGATATAATTATTTGCTCTAAATGTATCCTGAGTAACACCATCGCTTACTGTAAGCGTGACATCGTAGGAAGTTTCATCTGTATAAACCCATGAAGGATTTGGGTCATTAGAGTCGATGGTCCCATCACTATCAAAATCCCATGCCCACGAGACAATATTATTTCCTGAAGAAGCTATTGAATGGTCAGAAAAATTAACCGTGAAAGGTGAAGGACCCATAGTCTCGTCAGCTGAAAACGATGCATTTGTACGATCTGCGGGGATGATGTCCTCCATTATAGATTGATATGTTTCTCCAGTACTATGATCCTGAATAAAAGCAACCACTCTTATACTATCAAGGTCAACCTGTTGCAGAAATTCTGGTGTTGGGATATACTGAAAACTCATTTCAACAGAATCACCCGGTACGGGCATTTCAAATGAACTGCCATATCCATCCGGAAGCATTTTACGGGCAATGCTATAAAAGTATGACTCTCCGTTATTACAACATGATGGATTAACTACGTACACTACTTTTTCTGTTAATGCAATTCTTAACCTCGGGTTATCGAAAGTAGTTACATCGGATAGATCTCGAATAATTTTTACATTAACTGAAATCACATCGTTTGAAATTTTCTCGGCCAATAATACAATGTTGAACGGAGAATATTCTGCGTTACCTGCAGTTATTGCATTTTCAAATGCCGTTTGACTTGTTGCAACATTATTTCCGTTAACTTCAATCCAGGGAACGGCATTACATCCATAGTAGTTAGTCCGGTAGTTATTATCTGTTTCATTTAGTAAATGCATCGGGTCGCACTCGCCGGGTGAGGGCCAGTAAACGTTGTAGACAATATGGGTCATTAGACCTGAATTAATAAGACTTGCAGTCGTAGCGTTATACCAGCTATTATTGGTAGTAGCACACGGCCCACATGAGCAATTTGTGAATCTTTCAACCAATGATAATTTGTCATAAGCACTGGTTGACAAAACGAAACCCAATGCAATCAGAATCAGTAATAATTTTTTCATATTACTTACTTTCCTCTTATTATTTTTTTATTTATAAAAAATCAGATGAGGTGCGCTTACTCACCTCATCTGAATAGTTTTAATTTACTTAAGCAGATTTAGTTTCCTGACGGATATAAAATTATCTGCGCTCATCCTGTATACATAAACTCCTGAAGCAAGGTTCCGGCCATCAAATTTAACTTCATAAGTACCGGCTTCCTTTATTTCATTAACGAGCGAAGCAACTTCCTGACCAGTCAGGTCATATACTTTAATACTTACAAGACTTGTTTTAGGAACGGCGAATTTTATCGTGGTCGATGGATTAAATGGATTGGGATAATTCTGGTGGAGAACAAAATCCCTCGCCACATCAAATTCAACTTCAATGATATCACTGTATTGAACTCTGCCATCCAGGTCAACTTGCTTTAGTCTGTAATAAAAAGTTTCGCCGCCTTTATACTCAACTTTGTCAGTATACAAATATTCTCTTCTTTCAGTTGTTGTGCCGGCTCCTTGAACAAAAGCAATCGTATAAAACTCAACACCATCGCCGGATCTTTCAATTTCGAAACCGTGGTTATTTATTTCTGTTGCTGTAGTCCAGTTAAGCAAAACACCCTCGGCAGTAGCTGTTGCAGTAAAAGAGGTTAACTCAACGGGCACTGGCATTAACTCAGTAATCCAGACTTTATCACCCTGAAGTATTTCCTTTGTATCGAGATTTTGAATGAAAGCACCAAGCTGACATTTTTCCGTTACCCATGAAGCATCTAAAGAAAAGGATAATGGAACATCAATTTGATCATTACTAATTAAATCTACAGGAGTTCCATTCTCATCGGGAAGCATAAGTCTTTCAGCATAATCAACTTCTGATTGTCCCTGCCAGCTAAATGGAATATCAGATTCAGTAAGAGTGAAATGGACAACTAAATTGTTCCAAGTGGGAGGAACAGCTGCAAGTCTGTTTAGTCTTACAACAACATTATAGTCTAAACCACTATTTGTCCCAAATATATCAACAGAAAAAGCTGACATTATAGCCTTCCTGTCCTGGTAAATTGGAAGATAATACTCATACATACTTTGTGTATGGTCACCGCCTACAAAATATTCCACGCCATCAAAAACAGCTGTGGGATAACCAGAGATTCCGTAATATGCATTTCGCGCAACAGATACTGCTGTAGCAAATGGATCGCCTGAACCCATTGGTCCATGATGCTCAGCAACAACAACCTGGCAACCGTTGGCAATTAAATCATCAGCGCCTAGTTGAGAACCCGGACAATATGTGCACCACGTTCCGGTTCCAATTTCCAGTACAACCATTTCCCTCTCAGTTGTATAAGTATTAAAATATTCTGTGCGTGAATCATTGGATGGATCCATATCGCCGGCAAGATTAGTTGTTACAGTAATTTCATATAGATCATTAGCAGCACTTAAAACATAAGCCGGGAATGATACAGTTTGCTCTGCACCGGCAGCTAAAGTTATCGGTGAGCAGTTCTGAGTATAAACAGAGCTTCCACCAAGTTTTATAACGCAAGTCGCATCAAAGGTTTCTGTATTTAAACCAAAATTTTTAAGAATTGCCTGAGGTGTAAAATTTGTGCCAGGAGGATAAGTCGGATCAACAAGAATATCTTTCACCATCGCATCGTGTGCAAGAGGCACAAAAAGTTTTAAATCATCCAGATACCAGTAATTCAAGTTATAAGAATCACCGGAAAAGAACCAGCAAATTTGAAAATCTGCAGCGCCAACATCTGAATTATTAATAGTAATAACCTCCGTTGTCGCTGGTACCGATCCGGATGGATTAACAATTGACCACACATTATTCCAGGATCCGCCACCGGATCTTGTTGCAGCACCAATGGTATATGCACCTCCATAGTGATCTAAATTATATTTGAACTCTACTGTTACAACAGTGTTTCCAGTAGTATTTATAGCCGGACTAATCAATCTTGAATCACCAACAAATTGAGGTGACCAGTTTAGTCTTGCTTCAGGCGCTGTGCCTCCAGCATTGTTTGTTGAGACAGCTGACCAGTTTCCAGCGTGGGCATCAATTGTCCAGCCTGTGGGAGGAAAAGATCCCGTAAAATCAATATTAAAGTATGTTTGTGCCACCAATATAGATGGAACAAAAAGAAGAAAAAGTACAAGTTTTTTCATTTGAGCTCCAATGAATTAATGATTTATAGTTATTAAATGATTAACCCAAATTAATCTGGGATATGCCGAGCTTTCAAATTTTAAATGTTGATTATTTTTCAACGTAATTCCATTTAGATGATCTTTAGTTTGAAGCGAATGTGAAAGTTTCAATTTTACTTAAAGAATCGTTTCCGATTTCACTAATATCAATACCCTGATCCCATAAATGATAAAACAAAATGCTGCATGCTTCTGCAAGCTGCCTGTGTTCAATGTAAATCATAGTTAATTCATTTACTTCCGGAACGGGCTGTTCAAGAGCAAACATTACTTTTTCATGATCGAATACAAGCATTTTAATCGGGAGCTTTTTTACAACTCTTGCTTGCTGCCCAAGCTTCAAAGATTTTTTTACAGAACTTAAAAGCCAGTCAACTTCTTTAAGTTCACCAAGTTCATAAATGTCTTTACAAGCACCCCCTCTTTTCAGTAATTTAAATTCCTCATCTTCCTGTTCTTCCAGCCTTTCGTTAGTATCACAAGCATAGGGACCTTTGTTGAAAGTTAACATTTCGCTTTTCGTACTTCTCACACAAGCTGTATATCTTTTATGGATTTGTGATTTTTCTTTCATCACATCTATAAATTCAAGAGGATTGATAATTGATTTGCTGTTATTAAATATCGGAGTGAAAACTTCAGATACCTTTTTAATTAATTGTTCTTTTCTTTCAAGATCTTTTTTATACAATTCAACTACTCTTTCAAGTGCAACTTTCGGTTCAACAGCTTCATAAAGTTTATTTCTGCCAAGCTTTTTCTCAACACAAATGTTTCGGCTAACAAGTTTGTTCAAGACTTCATAAATTTTTGTTCTCGGTATGTTTACGGCTTCCTGAAGTTCCAAAACGGTAAACATTTTTCCGCTTAGAAGTGTCATATAAACTTTTGCTTCTCTTTCAGTAAGACCGATTTCGATGAAGGAACGAAGATATTCTGAAGTGTTCATTGGTTTGATTTCTATTCATTTACCTGATAAAGGGGTCAAAAATTAATAATTTTACCCCGCTGGGGGTATAAACTACAAAATGGTTATAATACTAGCAAACAAAAATTTGCTGGATGGAAATTAATTTATTTTTTGAATAAAATTCTATAAAAACGTTAATTATTCAAAGGTTGAGCAAGCCTGGTAAACCTCTTTGGTAGAAACATTCTGAATGAACGTAACAACATTAAGATTGTCAACTACCCAGCTTGGATTAATACTTGTCTGCCATTGAAAGGTCACTTCCTCAGTCTGGCTTATTCCGTTTAAAGATTCACCAGCATTGGAAGGAAGCATTACACGCATAACATCATAAAATTTTGTTTCTCCGTTTGATCCGGGAGGATTTGCAAATTCTATATCAGTTTCAGTAACCACCGTTTGCAAAACACAATTTGAGAAATCAATTCCGGCTCCGTTCAATACTTGCATAGTTACTGTAATATTATACTGAGATCCTGCTATGGAGCTTGAAGCATCCATTCTAAAACTCAATTGTTTTGTTAACCTCTGATCGATTGCTGCAATCACTGCCAGTGAATCTAGTGAATATGGAGATAAAATTCCGTCAATTTGTGTTGTCGGGGCATAATATACATTGTAATAACTAATTCTGGAGCTGCAGTCAACTGGGTTTGCCAGGTAAAACGGATCGTTTGGTGAAGGGAAATTTGTTGGATATTTAATTGCAACAAGCTTAGAGTATCCATACCTGACATTTAATAGACTTTGAATAATTCTATTGGAAGTAACACAGGGAATACAGCTGACATTTGCAAAATCTTCCAACAAAACTATATTACTCGGAGTTTTTTCCTGAAGGAACATATTTAAAGAAACAAGGCTATCTTGAAATGCTTCAACCTGCTGACTTGAAGAATTAAAAAAAGCTCTTTGCAATTCTATCTGATGAATACCTGGCGCTGCAATTATGGTATCAGGAGCTATTTTGCCTGTGTTCACCTGGTCAATAAATATCTGGGCTCCGACTGCATTTGATTCAATAAATATTCTTCCTGATTGACTCACCTCAATTAAGGATATATTCAAAGAAATTAAACTATCTTTAATTATTTCAATTATCTGCGATGCATCCACATAGTCTGTTTTCTTAAGTGTGATTGTGTGTGTGCCAACCGTGGTTTCAACTGTGTCGGGAGTAAGCTGACCTGTGTTGCTGTTATCCAGCCAGATCTCAGCATCAGAAATATTAGCTGAAATAAATGCCCTGCCATAGGTTGGGTTAATATCCTCTGGAGAACTTGGTGGATTTGTTTTACAGCTTAGTACTATCAAAGAAAGAAATATGAGAATTGCAAACTTCATTAGCATAGTTTTAATCTCTTAATATTAATGAACTTATTTTCGATAAACATTGTAATTTATTTGTTATTATAAATTATTCAATAATGTTTAATTAAGAAAGACGAATTTTCACCACTTTATAAATTCAAAAAAGACATAAAAAATGCCATTATCATTTTTAAGATAACGGCATTGAAATTATAAACTAATTTTACGTTTTACACTTATTCCGAATGTGCCAACCAGAAACCCGTAATACTATTAATTTTTGTATCGCCCCAGGTTTTCACTTCCACAGTAAATCCATCTCTTGATACAGAAATCGGTTTTACCGCATATTTAACAGCCGTACTCTTATCAACATCAATGGATGATATACCAACCATT
>Ga0209536_100010685_pt1 | contig 13507 bp, 10 predicted proteins | sample DeeMarSeWOR28_12_FD_187461 | JGI IMG/M metagenome (GOLD analysis project Ga0209536, IMG submission 187461) | Marine sediment microbial communities from White Oak River estuary, North Carolina - WOR-2-8_12 (SPAdes) (version 2) | ecosystem: Environmental > Aquatic > Marine > Intertidal zone >...
GCGCTCCATCAGTTTTCTTTGAGAGATGTCCACATTGAGACCTTCATACCCGATAACATTACCGTTTTTGTCGTAGCGGGCATGACCGGTGAGCAAGACCGGAACGGTGCGGCCGTCTTTGCGTTTAAATTCAACTTCATAGTCAATTACACGGCCGTCACGTTCGATCATTTCCTTAAATTTTTCGCGGTCCTCCGGTCTCACATAGAGGTCCTGGGTGATATCGATCTTCAAAAATTCGTCTTTGCTTTTATAGCCCAGCATATCGAGCAGGGCATGATTGGCATTTATAAATTTTCCTTCTTTACTGCTAATGAAGACCCCACAGGCAACGTGTTCAAATAGATTTTTGAAATCCTCTTCAGAAGCCCTGAGTTGCTCTTCGCGCCGCTTTCTTTCGCTGATGTCCCGATAAATGCTTAATTTCGATATGGATCCGTCTTGATTTTCGAAAGGGACTTCGGTTAAGTAGAATGTCTTATCTACCAGTGGAACATATACCTCCCGGCTGATTTTATTGCCGGAGAAGATTTCGTTTGATCGGCACCAGGGACATTTTTTATCTGTTTGATTCAGCACTTCGTGACATTTTTTGCCGACGCCGTCGCCAAAATCGGCAATCATGGAAGGGTTCATGTATTCAACAATCAAATCCTGATTCATGACATAAATGCCGTCGTCGAAAGCTTCCAGAATCGCGACTGTCATTTTAATTTTGTTATCCATAGACTTTGACCTCTCGATTGTTTCAGGGGGTTGACGCAATTTTATTTATATCTATTTTTATGATATGAATCAACCGCAAGGCTGTCGGATGATGGCTTCTGAGAGCGGGCTCTTGGCTTCCGGCCTCTGAAATTGGGATTGAACTAATTTTAAACAGAAGCTTTTTAGTCATTAACCGGATTCGCCCATTCCGTGCTTTGTGAATTATCATTTACTGATTCCACTTTTTAACGGACTAAAAGCCAGAGATCAGCAGCTTGCGAATCGATTGCCATTTCCCCAAAAAAGGCGTTTCCGCAAAAATTCATGCCCAATAATTGGAATGATTCAATGAGGAGGCACACCAATGGATAAGAGAGTTTCCGACATTATCGAGATTGCCATTAAGAGAGAGGAAGAGGCGTATGATTTTTACCTGGATATTCATGATAAAGTTGTCGACCCGGGCCTGAAAGAAACGCTGGAATTCATCGCCGGGGAAGAAAAGAAACATAAGGCTTTTTTAGTGAGTTATCGCGATGGCAATTTTGGTCCAAAAGCTTTGAAGATGGCTGATTTTGTCGATTATAAGGTTGCCGAATATTTAGAAGAGCCTGAGATTGATGAAGCGGCGACGCCTGAGGATGTCTATTTGGTGGCCTCTCACAGGGAACTGAGATCTTTTCACTTCTATACGGAGCTGGCCAATCTGCATGCTGATGGTGAAATTAAAGAAATGCTGCTGAAAATGGCCAATGAAGAGTTAAAGCATAAAGAGAAGATGGAATATCTGTATGCCAATACAGCCTTTCCCCAAACCTCAGGCGGCTAATTCCATTCAATAGGTTTCAGGTGTCAGAATTGATCGGGCTGAAACGCCCACATGCTGACACCTGAAACCACGCAGGCCCTTCGGGCTAAAGACTGACACCCGAAACCTGACACGCTGAGGAACGCTACTGCGCTTCAATTGGAATGGTGGTGACCGGAACCGGGGAGTTTTTGAGCACCTTTTCCGTTACACTGCCAAAGCGAAAATTTGCTTTTTCACCATGGCTGGCCATGACAACCATATCCACCTTTTCTTTATCAATTAGCTTTAATATTTCCTGGGCGGGATCCCCGATAGCGATATGCTTGATATACAGCGGGCAGCCTTCTAAATATTTTTCACAGATTTGCTCCAGTCTTTTATTGGCTGATTTTTCCGCCCTTTCCATTAACTTGTCAACATGGGTTCGATCAAAATCGCCATACCAGGATTCATGATGGGCAATATCCTCAATCACGTAAAGGACATGGATCTCTGCTTGATATTTTTGGGTTAATGAAGTCACATACGGCAGGGCCTTTTCCGCGCTGCTTGAAAAGTCAGTCGGCCAGAGAACTTTTTTGACTTCCATCTTTATTTCTCCTTTTTTCAATTCCGCTCAGCTTTATTTTCCGATGCTGCATTCACCGCACCCGCAAACCGGGCAGGTGATCGGCTCGTTTTTTCCCCTCTTGTCATCCGGAGGGATTATTCGATCGATATGCGCCTTGAACGCATGCCCACATTCCCGGCAGAGGGCATCTACTTCCGTCTGCTCCATGTCTTCGTTTTTCATGGATTCTCCTTTCCCGGCATGAGTTTGCATCCGCCTGCGGCGGACCAGTCCACGATTATTCATGCAACAACCGAATAATGAAAACTCCCCGATCCCTCGATTTATTTAGATCGTAAGGCTTTTTTATGCTCAAGTCAATTGCTGAAGAATTCGAAAAAAGGCAGATTCATCAGCAAGGACCAAAAAACAGATACTTTTGTAAAAAAATCGCTCTTCTGACGTCAAAAAAATCCCGCGGAAGCTGACTTCCGCGGGATTCCAAGCTGACAACTGCCCTCTTTTTTATTTTTTTTCTTCGTCTTTGACCTCTTCAAAGTCAGCGTCGACCACATCCTCATCCGCTGCGCCGGCACCACCACCACCGGCCTGTCTGTTGGTTTCTGCGCCGGCGTCAGCCTGTTGTTCGCTTTGGGATGCCTGTTGATACATGGCCTCAGCCAACTTATGGGAAGCCTGGGTGAGTTCCTGGCTGAGCCGCTTAATCTCGGCAGTATCTTCGCCTTCCATCACTTTTCGCAGTGCTGCAATAGATTCCTCAACTTTGCTCTTTGTGCTGCTGTCGACTTTGTCGCCTAAATCCTTAATTGATTTTTCAGTTGAATAAATCAAAGCATCGGCTGAATTGCGGGCTTCGACCAGGTCTCTTTTCTTTTTGTCCTCTTCGGCATGCATTTCAGCATCTTTAACGAGCGTGTCAATTTCTTCCTTGGATAGGCCGGAGGAGGCTGTAATCTGGATGGATTGTTCTTTTCCGGTAGCTTTGTCCTTGGCCGAGACGTTGACGATTCCATTGGCGTCAATATCGAAGGTGACCTCGATCTGGGGCACCCCGCGTGGGGCAGGCGGTATGCCCACGAGTTCGAAGCGCCCTAAAGTTTTGTTGTTGGCCGCCATTTCCCGCTCCCCCTGAAGTACATGGATCGATACCGCCGGCTGACTGTCCGCCGCTGTTGAAAAGATCTGGCTTTTCTTTGTCGGGATTGTGGTGTTTTTTTCAATCAGACGCGTCATCACCCCGCCAAGCGTTTCGATACCCAAAGATAGCGGCGTCACGTCCAGCAACAAGACATCTTTGACATCCCCTTTCAGCACCCCGCCCTGGATGGCAGCGCCGAGGGCAACGACTTCATCGGGATTGACGCCTTTGTGCGGGTCTTTTCCGAAGATTTTCTTCACGCGTTCCTGGACAGCGGGCATGCGGGTCATGCCGCCAACCAGGATCACTTCATCTATTTCTTTGGGGGACAGGCCGGCATCCTTTAAGGCGGTTCGGCAGGGCGGCTCCAATTTGTCCAACAGATCGCTAACCAGGGCCTCGAGTTTCGCCCGGCTGAGTTTGATATTGAGGTGCTTGGGGCCGCTGGCATCGGCGGTGATAAAGGGCAGATTGACATCTGTTTCCATGGATGTCGACATTTCCATCTTGGCTTTCTCCGCGGCTTCTTTGAGCCGCTGCAGAGCCATTTTGTCTTTGCGCAGGTCAATTCCCTGGTCCTTTTTAAATTCGTCCGCCAGAAAATCAATTAAACGCAGATCAAAATCTTCTCCTCCCAAATGGGTGTCACCGTTGGTGGCTTTAACCTCAAAAACGCCTTCACCGATTTCAAGAATGGAAATATCGAACGTGCCTCCACCCAGATCAAATACGGCGATCTTTTCTTCGCGTTTTTTATCCAGGCCGTAAGCCAGCGATGCAGCCGTCGGCTCATTGATGATGCGCAGCACATTGAGGCCGGCAATTTTGCCGGCGTCTTTGGTCGCCTGACGCTGGCTGTCATCAAAATAAGCCGGTACCGTAACGACGGCGTCGGTTACTTTTTCTCCGAGATATTCTTCTGCCGAATGTTTGATATCGGCCAGAACAAAGGAGGAGATTTCCGCCGGACTGTACGATTTGCCCTTGATGTTGATGTGAACATCTCCGTTGGATGCTTCTTCGATTTTGTAGGGAAGAATTTTGATATCGTTTTGAACTTCTTTTGACCTAAATTTACGGCCGATCAACCGTTTGACCGCGAAGACCGTATTTTCCGGATTGGTGATTGCCTGCCGCTTTGCGATCTGGCCCACGAGTCGCTCGTCACTGCTTGAAATTGCAACAATTGAAGGTGTTGTTCGCCCGCCTTCCGGATTGGTTATGACTTTGGCATCACCACCCTCCATGATGGCAACGCACGAATTTGTGGTGCCGAGATCAATACCGATAACCTTAGCCATTTTTGAGTACCTCCTTAACTTTCCAAATCTTTTATGTCATATGAAATTTTATATCTCTTAGTTCTCTTTGTCAGTCTTGTTGTCTTCTCGGGTTGTTTTAGGTGCGGCAACCACCACCATAGCCGGCCTCAGCAATCTATCATGGATCAAATAACCTTTTTGAAACTCGCTCACCACTGTGTTTTCCGGAAAATCGTCGGTTTCTTCGCGCATGACGGCTTCATGGAATGCGGGATCAAATGTTTGGCCTTGCGCCGCTATGGGTCTGACATCAAACTTTTCAAATACACGCAAAATTTCATTGAGCGTCAAATTCAAACCTTCGATCAGATTTTTATCGGTTTTTTTTCTGTGGTTCGATGAATTGATGGCCAGCTCCAAACTATCGACCACCGAGAGCATCTCTTTGAGCAAAGTTTGATTGGCGTATTTTCTAAATTCCTCTATTTCGCGGGCGGATCGTTTTTTATAATTTTCAAAATCAGCCGAAACCCGCAGCAGTCGGTCGTATGTTTCTTTGGCCTCCTGCACCTTGGCTTCGAGCTTGGCTTGCATTTCCTTCAGTTGATCGTCGGCGTCGGCGTGTATTTTCTCCCCAATTTCACTAAACCGGGCATCCTGTAGTTCGTCGACAGGAGTTGATTTTTCACTATTCGTATTTTCGTTTTCTGCTGTTTCTTCGGATTCAACTTTGATTTTGATCTTCTTTTTTTCTGACATGCGCCGATTGCTTCTCCTGAATTTCTAATGACATGGCCTGTTGGTGATCTGAATTATAAGACTCTTTATAAGGTTGTCAAGAAGGTATAGGTAAGGTTTTATGCTTAAAAATGCAAGGGGTTAGCGCCATCTTACATGCTTTTTTGGGTTTCCGGCCCTCTTTCTGATGAAGATGACCGATTGCCACTCTTGCTCAATGAATGATTGCCATGAAGGATGGCATCTAACGAACCTTATTTTAGGCGAGTCGGAAAATAAAGGTGGTTGTGCACCCTCTGTCGAATCCATGATGGAGAGGTAACTCATTGTCCTGACCGGGATCTGCCCACGACACGGACTGCATCACTTATCGCTGCTTCCTTCCGGACCTGACGAGGTTCGTGACCGCCCGTTGCGTGGCGTCCGATCGAATGCGTTACGGCTTCCCACCGTTGAGACCCTTCAGAGGGAATTCAGCCCCGCTTAAGCGGATTTCGGGAATAGGGCACCGCTAGCTCCCCGCCTAGCACAACCAAATCTAGCATACTGTATAATTTGTATTTTTCAACTAAAAAAGTTAGATCCTACTCAAATGGGCTTCAGTGTTCAGGGTCAATAGATAAGTAATGAGTGCTGAGGACTGAGGGCTGGGCAGAAAAACCTACCTGACGCTCGACCTCTTCAACATGACTTGTCGTTTTCTGGCATGGGCTGGCACGCATATTTCCGATACTTTCTAATTCAATATACCTCAGACCTCAGTACTCAGACCTCAGTCCTATGTTTTGAGATTTGACACCTGAACCGCCTTTGGAGAAACCTTTGAACCCAGAACATAGAACCCAGAACCGTGCGAACACCGGTTTATGTTGACTTATGAGGGGCAGTCCCTTATCAATTATACAGACAGCTTAGACAGTTAACCGGGCATCGATGGCCGGCCGGTGGTTCATGTTGATTAAGATCTGCCGCAGAAATGCCCAAAAAACGATGCATTTATGTCTGCTCGACGCAACGGTTTTCACCAATTCCATATCGAAAAAAAGATACACCGAACGGTTGATCACACCCTTCACACCCATCGCATGGTTCAAACCGGGGATGCGGTTTTGATCGGCGTATCCGGTGGTCCCGATTCGGTGGCCCTCGTCCATATCCTGCTGGCATTTGCACCCATCTATTCCCTTCGAATCGCGATTGCTCACCTGAATCATTGCCTCCGTCAAAAAGAGTCCGATCGCGACGAAGCGTTTGTGACCGCGCTTGCCGAACGTCTTGGATTACCCATTTATGTCGAGAGAGAAGATGTGCGCCGCTTCCAAAAACGCCACCACCTTTCACTCGAAGAAGCCGCCAGAGAGGTCCGGTATCGCTTTTACCACGCCATTGCCGCTCGATACGGATATGACAGAATTGCACTCGGGCATCACTCCGATGACAATGCCGAACTGATGTTGATGTGCCTGTTGCGTGGAAGCGGTCCGCTGGGGCTATCCGGAATGCCGCCTGTGCGCGATGATAAGATTGTCAGGCCTCTGATTAACCTGAGGCGCTCACAGATCATGAATTATGTTGCCGCTAAAGAATTGGATTATATTGAGGATTCATCAAACCGGGATTCGCAATTTCTACGCAACAAGATTCGCAATCAGCTGATCCCGGAGCTGAAAGCCAAATATAATCCGAAGTTAATCGTTGCGCTCAACAGACTGGCTGCTATCTTAAACGCTGAACACCAGATGATTGAGAACTTTATCCAGCCGATTTTTGAAAATGTGATGATCTTTGAAAAGCAAGGCAGTCTTGCGCTGGGCATTAAAGAACTCAATCAGCAGCCGCTTGCCGCAAAAAGACGCCTGATCCGCAGGGCCATTTTGCGGGTCAAGGGCAATTTGCAGCGGATTGCCTTTGTCCATATTGAAGCCGTATTGAGACTGGCTCAAAAAGGGTCTTCTGGGAGCATACTGGATCTTCCCGACTATATTCGCATTCGCCGGGATAATGATATTCTCTTTGTATCCAAAGAAGCGCAGCGTCTCGGTCATCGCGTCAGAACGCCTTTTTTATCCACAATGCCTGCTTACGAGTACCAGCTCGCCGAGCCGGGTGTGATCGGCATTAAAGAGGCTGCGGTGCAGATTTGTTTCAGTGAAATCCCCAGAGCTAAGCTGTCTGACTGGCGCCAAACCGACCAGCGCATCGTTTTTTTTGACATAAACAAGATACGATTTCCGCTTGTTATCAGAAATTTTTGCCCCGGTGATCGATTTTCGCCGCTGGGCGTGAGTGGGAGTCAGAAACTAAAGAAATTTTTTATCGATCACAAAATAGGCCGCGCCGAACGCGCCCGCTGCCCGATTGTGCTTAGCCGCAATAAAATCATTTGGGTCGCGGGGTACCGGCTGGATAACTCGGTGAAGATAACGCCGCGCACCCGTCGAATACTCAAAGCCGAACTTTTGCTTGCCTGAGGCGCAATGATGATTAATTTCACCTGTAGTCCAGTTAAAATTGACTATTACGGATTGAATATTGAATATTTAAGGACTTTGTCGTTGTTTATTTAATGCTGACATGAAAATGATAAAATGCCGCCAATGTTCAATATACGATAGTCAATCAAATATTTATGAACCGGTATTTGATACTTGCTATTTGCATGAAGATACAGGATACTGTTTTAAAAGATTGACTATTTCCGATTGAATATTGAATATTTAGGGAAGCTGTCGTTTTTACTTTGAGTGCAGGATATTTTTCTATAAGAGGTGAAAATGGCAGCCTTTTCTTCACTTTCTCACCAAACAAGAAATAAAATGCCTGAACGAAAACCTGAAAAGGAGAAAATACCTCTAATATTCAATTTGCATGAATTAATCTTCAATAATTTATCTTTTAGGCAGGAGGTAATCGTTTTTGAATCCATTTTATAAGAACCTGGCATTATGGCTGGTCATCACGTTGATGATGGTCATGCTCTATAACCTTTTTAGCAAACAGCATCTTTCTGAAACCAGCATCAGCTATACCGAATTTCTGACGATGGTTGATGAAAAGCGTATATCGGAAGTCGTCATCCAGGGCCAAGAACTCTTTGTAACCGATGTCAACCGCAATCGCTTCAAGGTTTTTGCTCCCGAGGACAAAGACCTGGTTCAAATTCTCAGAGAAAAAGGCGTTGTGATTAACGCCAAACCGCCGTCTGAAAATCCCTGGTACATGTCCGTTCTGGTTTCCTGGTTTCCGATGATTGTATTGATCGGTGTATGGATTTTTTTCATGCGCCAGATGCAGGCCGGGGGCGGTAAGGCGCTTTCGTTTGGTAAAAGCCGTGCCCGTCTAATGTCGGATCAATCCGCAAAAGTGACCTTTGAAGATGTGGCGGGTATCGACGAGGCCAAAGAAGAATTGATTGAGATTGTCGAGTTTCTCAGAGACCCGAAAAAGTTCACGCGCCTGGGTGGCCGAATCCCCAAAGGGGTTTTGTTGGTCGGCCCGCCGGGATGCGGGAAAACCCTCCTGGCGCGGGCCATCGCTGGCGAAGCCGGGGTGCCCTTTTTCAGCATCAGCGGATCGGATTTTGTGGAGATGTTTGTCGGGGTGGGAGCGTCCCGGGTGAGGGATCTGTTTGTTCAGGGCAAAAAGAATGCGCCCTGCATCATTTTCATCGACGAAATTGATGCCGTGGGCCGCCACCGTGGTGCCGGACTCGGCGGGGGCCATGACGAAAGAGAACAGACCTTGAACCAACTTCTGGTTGAAATGGACGGATTTGAATCCAATGAGGGCGTGATTTTGATTTCGGCAACCAACCGGCCCGATGTTTTGGACCCGGCCTTGCTGCGCCCCGGTCGTTTTGACCGTCAGGTGGTTGTCTCAATGCCCGATGTTCGGGGCCGTGAAAAGATACTGCGTGTACACATGCAAAAAACGCCCATCGACAAGGATGTGAATGCGGTTATCCTGGCAAAAGGAACGCCCGGTTTTTCAGGTGCCGATCTTGAAAACCTGGTCAATGAGGCGGCCCTGTTGGCGGCCAAGCGCAATAAAGAAAAAATCGGAATGGCCGACTTTGAGGATGCCAAAGACAAAGTCTACATGGGGCTTGAACGCAAATCCAAAGTAATCAAAGAAGAAGACCGCAGGGTAACCGCATACCATGAGGGCGGGCACGCACTGGTTGCGCGTTTCCTGCCCGAAACCGATGCAGTCAATAAAATTACGATCGTACCCCGCGGACGTGCGGCCGGGATCACCTGGTTTTTACCCGAGGAACGGGATTTTAAATACAAGGATCAGCTCGAAAGCGATCTGGCAGTGGCATTCGGAGGCCGGGTGGCAGAAGAAATTGTTTTTAAACGCATCAGCACCGGCGCCGCCAATGATATCAAGCAAGCCACGGACCTGGCACAGCAGATGATTCGAAGCTGGGGCATGAGTGATGATCTTGGCCCGCTATCCTATGCCAAGGGTGAGGAGCAGGTATTTTTAGGACGTGAAATTGCCCAGCACAGGGATTATTCCGAAGCGACGGCTCAAAAAATCGATGAAGAAATCAACAAGCTGATTAAAAAGGCTTATAAACGCGCTAAATCCGTTTTAAATGAAAATTTGGATATTCTGCATCAGCTGGCGGAGCTTTTACTTGAAAAAGAAACGGTGATGGGCAAAGAACTTGATGAGTTGATTCATTCCTTGAGGCCCGGTATCGACCTTCCTTCAAGATCCACAGAAGATCACGAACCCAAAGCAGAAACGGCTGCCGGTCAATCCTGATATGCCAGGATCTCCGCAGATATATCGGCTTTCATGGGCCGGTTACGACCTGGAGCTGGGGCGCAAAACGCGTATTATGGGTGTTGTCAATGTTACGCCGGACTCTTTTTCCGACGGAGGAAAATTTTTTACCCATGATGCGGCGGTTGCCCGGGGGAAAAAACTGATCGATGATGGTGCCGATATCATTGATATCGGTGGTGAATCGACGCGGCCATTTTCAGAGCCTATTCCGCCTGCCGAGGAAATTGAGCGGGTGATTCCGGTTATCGAAAAACTCGCCGGGCACGTGTCCGTTCCGCTATCAATCGATACAATGAAGGCCGAGGTTGCCCGGCGGGCCATTGAAGCCGGTGCATCGATGATCAATGACATTTCCGCACTGCGCTTTGATTCGGAGATGGCAGCAGTGGCCAGGGAATTCGATGTGCCGGTAGTGCTGATGCACATGCTGGGCAATCCGAAAACCATGCAACGATCACCTTCCTATGCTAACCTCATCGGCGAAATATCGGCGTTTTTGCAGGATGCCATTGAGCGAGCCGAAACGCAGGGTATTCCAAAATCAAAACTCATTGTTGATCCCGGAATCGGCTTCGGTAAAACCGTTTCCCATAACCTTCTGTTAATCAAGCACCTGCAATTTTTTGCCTCATTGCAGGTTCCGATTCTCGTTGGCCCCTCCCGCAAGGCGTTTATCCGAAAACTGTTAACAGACGAGGATCGCGAGACTATTCCGCCGGATCTGCCGGTGGTTGAAACCGGCACCCAGGCTGCGGTTGCCGCGGCCGTATTATTTGGCGCCCATATTGTGCGGGTCCATGATGTTGCGAATACGGTGGCGACAGTTCGCATCCTGGACGCGATTAAAAATGTGCATGACAACTGCAAGCCATCTCAAAAATGCATCTAACACTCAATAAAGATCAAACAAATTGCAGTGACAAAAAATTCAAAATTCCAAAGGCTATTTGTTCGGGATTTACACTAATTCATTTTTGAATCCGAAAGGCGCTGGGAGACTATGGACCACCGGAATTGCCGGGGGTGTCTTTATCCTTTGAGATATTTGGGGATTTTGCTGGGGTTGCTGGTGTGTTTTATTGAAACGGCCTATGCTGAGGGCATCTATGAAACCGAGATCCTGGTTCCCGTCGAACCTTACAAGCTTCCACAAGGTTTGATCCTGGTGGGTCCGCCGTTTAAGGAAATCGAGCTGCGCGTTCGCGGAACGACCTCCGGGTTAGAGGAGCTCTTACGGAATGTTCCTCGGTACGATTTGGATCTATCCAGTGTCGCTATCGGTGTTGAGTCCATACCGATAAACCCGGATCTGATCAAAATGCCAGGGGAGGTCAAAATAATCCGGGTCGATCCGGCTTATTTGACCGTAAAAGTCGACCGCAGGAAGGAAAAGCAGGTACCGGTTAAGGTCACTGTTTCCGGCGATCCGGCCAGCAGTTATTTCATTAGCGCCACCCGGACCGAACCACCCATGGTGTCGCTCTGCGGTCCCGAAGCAGTTGTTAATTTTATTGATCAAATTTTAACCAAACCGATAGATATCAACGGGCGGTCTGAATCCTTTAAAAAAGAAATTGCACTGGAGTTAACCGCGGGAGTTCAAGTTTGCTCATCATCGGGAATTATTCTTGCCGAGATCACCATCGCTGAAAAAGATATAATTCGACGATTTGCGGATATTTTGGTTGAAGGGCAAAATACACCCTTCGAATTTAGCATTTCCCCTCCAAGCATAACGGTTGAAATAAAAGGCCCGCAAAACATCGTCGAGAATCTTCAGCCGCAAAAGGACATACAGGTTCTGGTTGAACTCAAAGATCTAAACCCCGGCGTATATGTCAGACGCGCGGCGATTACGCTGCCGGTGAAAACAACCCTGGTAAGTGTCGAACCGGAATTATTTACGGTAAAGATTATCGGAGATTCACCGTAAAAGAAAAATCCATAACAAGTAAAGGTTTCGGGTGTCAGGTGTCAGGGCTTTGCGTGACATGCCGAAACCCGGAATCTCTCTGTTACCGCATCTGGCTCTTAGGCTTCAAGGCAACAGGTCAAAGACTGACACCTGAAGGGTGGACAAAGGAGTGATAAATATGCTTCTGGTAATTGACGTTGGCAATACCAATACGGTTCTGGGGGTTTACGACGGCAGCCAGCTTCGGCAGGACTGGCGGATTCGCACGGAACGAAATACGACCGAAGATGAGTTTAATGTATTGATTAACAGCCTTTTTGCCGCCGGCAATATTCCGGTAAGTCATGTTGACCAAACCATCATATCATGTGTTGTCCCACCGCTGGTCACCATTTTGGACGCCTTTTGCCGTAAGTATTTGGGGCATTCGCCTCAATGGGTCGATGCCAAAAATTGTGCCGGGATGCCTATTTTGTTAAAAAATCCAGCGGAAGTCGGTGCAGATCGCATCGTCAATGCCGTCGCCGCGTTTAAGAAATACGGCACCAGCCTGATCGTGGTTGATTTCGGCACCGCAACTACATTTGACGCCATTTCGAAAGATGGTGAATATCTCGGCGGCGCCATTAGTCCGGGTATCGGGATCGCCTCTGAAGCACTGTTTAGAGAGGCATCGAAGTTGCCACGGGTCGAAATTTTTCTGCCACCGGAAAAGGTCATCGGAAAAGATACCATCAGCAGCCTTAAGTCGGGAATTATATTTGGCTATGCCGGTCTAGTGGACGGGATTGTCCGGCGGATGCAAACCGAGATGGGAACCGATCCGAAAGTCATTGCCACCGGCGGCCTGGCCAGGCTTCTGTTTGATGTCTCCGAAACCATCGAAGCGGTCGAACCGGCGCTGACGCTGGAAGGTCTGCGGATTATCGCCAATCAGGTCTCAACGTAAGGTGGCAGGTTCAGAGGTTCAAGGGCTTGTTAGATTAGTTTTATTTGTTTGATTGGTTTAATTGGTTGGTTTAAACCGAACCAATTGAACGAATTAAACCAATCATACCAATTAAACAGATGACATCTGCCTGCTAAATGACACCCGAAACCCGATCTATCGGTCCGACGCCAGATACCCCATGTATCCGCTGATGCTGTTTTGTAAAAAATATCTTTCCCGCTCCCGCACGTTCGGTGCGAGCTGAGCGAAAGCAGCCATAAGCGGATCTTCTTCCATGAGCCGCTGCATACATGCGTTAACAGGGTCTTTTGAGCCGCAATTATTCATCTCATTTTCAATCAATTTTTCCCAGAGAAGCAGCTGGTTGCGGTGGATCTTCAACATTTTTACGGCATCTTCATTGATGCCAAAATGCGCGTAACAGATTGCATTGGGCTGGCAGGCAATCAGGGAATCCAGACTTTTCAGGGCAATATCCAAAAAAAACGTTGGCGGTGTGGCCGGTCTCAAATAAAACGTGTTTTGAGGCAATAAAACATAGACCCCTGCAGCTTCACCGCCAAAAAGGTATTTTTCCGTCCGATAACTCACATGGTGGACCGCATGCCCCGG
>Ga0209536_100010686_pt1 | contig 13506 bp, 9 predicted proteins | sample DeeMarSeWOR28_12_FD_187461 | JGI IMG/M metagenome (GOLD analysis project Ga0209536, IMG submission 187461) | Marine sediment microbial communities from White Oak River estuary, North Carolina - WOR-2-8_12 (SPAdes) (version 2) | ecosystem: Environmental > Aquatic > Marine > Intertidal zone >...
GATGCCGAGCAAGCTCAGCGTTGAAACGCAGAAACGGAGAGGGAGGGATTCGAACCCTCGGTAGGGCTTTTAACCCTACAACGGTTTAGCAAACCGCCGCCTTCAGCCACTCGGCCACCTCTCCCGGGCTCCTAACGGAGTTCCCGACCTCCGGTTCAGGAAGGACAATCTGGCCAGGGATGGCGGTGAATACAAGGAGGGGTGGGAGTCAAGTATTTTTGACTGGCATCGTCGCGAACCACATAATAGTCGAAGGTTACCGCAGCCCCGAACAGCAACTCCAGCCGGTGAGGCGGCAATGAGTTTATCGTATTTGGCCACCATTCTGGCGGTGACTGTATTCCTGCCTGCTCAATACACTGCCTCGCGACGGAGCGATCCGCGGCCGCTCGATGCGCTGGTGTTCGCGGAGACCTCGTATGAGGAGGCGTACCGGCAACTATTGAACCTGGAGCCTCTCGCGGACGGAGTCGGCGCGGTTTCGGGTTTGACCATTCAGCGCGATGTGGCCCATTACACTCTGCACAGCGGCACGGTCTACCTGCTCTCACCCGTGGCAGGCCGCACAGTTGCGGCGGTGTTCCTGGGATCCGGTACGTTTCGGTTCTCCCCGCCGAGCTGGGTGGAGCAGGAGCAACTGGAACGTTTCTACGAGAAGGAATCGCTGGAGGAACCGTTCAACTCTGCGCTCCTCATATTCACCGACAGCACCCTGGAGCAACTGCGGGCGGCAGCGACTTTCGGCGGCGGTGCGGTGCCGGGTGACGTGGAAGACTATGCCGAATACGCGGTCGAATACCTCAGCTCCGAGGACGAGTCGTTCTTCGACACCGCGATCATGACGACCGTGCTCAATGAGCAGCTAGACGGCATGTTCTACGCACACGTCAGTGAGAACCGGGGCGATCCCATGATACTCAGGATCGATCCGTTTTCCAGGGAACAGGTGCAATTCAGCCAGCGGGACAAGGACGCCCGCCGCAGGGAGACGGCAGCGCTGGTGAACCAGTTCCCGCTCGGCGAGCGGGACGGCACAGCAGAGCAGGCCCGTCATTTGGCCGAAATCACGGACTACGAGATGGAGTGCACGATCAAGAAGAACCTCGACTTTTCGGCGCGGACCAACATTGAAATCGCCTCACTGGTAGACGGGCTCGAGTGGCTGCCACTCAGGTTGTTCTACGATCTGGAGGTTGACTCGGCGCGGTGGGAGAACGGTGAGCCGGTGACCTACTTCAGAGGTGAAGAGAACCCCTTCTTGTGGGTCCAATTCGACCGGCCCACGAATGAAACAGAGAGCCTGCGGCTCGAGCTGCATTACCACGGGGACCTGATATACACCGACGACTACTTCCACTACAACCGGTCGGCAACCAACTGGTACCCGCGCTATGCAATGGACGAACCGACGGTAAAGGCGACGTTTGACTTGACGTTTCACACGCCGGAGAAGCTGACGTTTGCCACCGTCGGCGAGAAGGTCTCGGCCGGCGAAGGCGGTGAGCTGAAGGTGTCGCGATGGGTGACGCACACTCCTGCGCCGCATGTGTCATTCGACCTGGGCAACTTCGACACATATGAGATCGACTTTCCCGGAATTCCGGCAACTACCGTTCTGATGGCGGACTTCGGGGTAAGGCAGGGGCGGTCGGGTTTGGGACCGCAAGCCGGGGTGGGTGCGGACATAGCCAACAGCCTGACGTTCTTTCACGAGATGTTCGGCGAGCCGCTGGCCGATCACTTCTATGCTATCGAGATCCCGGCCTTTCACGGTCAGGCGTTCCCCGGGTTGGTTCAGCTCTCAGCGCTGACCTTTGGCATGAGCGAGGTCATGGGGCAGGACCTCAAGCCTGGTGAGGACGCGCTGTTCAGGGCTCACGAGATAGCGCATCAGTGGTGGGGCATGGGAGTTGGCTTTGCCACCTACCACGACCAATGGGTGAACGAGGGAATGTCGCAGTTCGCCGGGCTGTGGTACGTCCAGACCATGCTGAACAAGAGGAAAGAATGTGTCGATCTGCTGAAGCAATGGCGGGAGGACATATACGACAGGGAGGGCGAGAGCGGCCCGATCTGGCTGGGTCAGCGAGTCGCGACGACCAAACACCCCGAAGACTACCAATTGATGACCTATCTAAAGGGTGCGTGGGTGATCCACATGTTGCGCGGCATCATGCAGGATGACAGTCCGAGCGGGGACGAGCGCTTCGCCGCCATGCTGCGCGACTTCTATGCCACGAACGTCGGGAAAGATGCGACGACTGAGCAGTTCCGGGCAATCGCCGAGAAGCATCATGGTGAGCCGCTCGACTGGTTCTTCGACCAGTGGGTTTATGGCACCGCTCTGCCCACGTACGAGTTCTCTCACAACACCGAGGAGTCGGCTGGCGAGTACGTCACGAGTGTGAGGATCGAGCAAAGCAACGTGCCCGATGATTTCCGGATGACGGTACCGGTCATGCTCGACTTCGGGGACGATCGCAAGGCGACCTTCCCGGTCCTCGTGTCAGGGCCGGTCACCCGGGCGGATCTGCCCGCGATGCCGTGGGAACCCGACAAGGTGGTTCTCAACCCCGACGAGTCTGTGTTGGCGAATGTGAAGAACGTGAGGTGGCGGGCTCAGGGCTGAGAACTGGACGGCCACTCCAGTTTGGTCTCCTGGTGCAGATCGATGCCGTAGCGCTGCCGGTAGAGCCGAGTCAGCGCTTCGCCGCAGGTGTCGCACAGCGTGTAGGGCTCGTCGACCGTGATGTCACACACCAGACAGACCTGGTTGACGCCGGCGTAATGCCACGCCGGATTGAGCGTTGCCGAGTCGAACTCCAGGTTGCGCGCGGCCCAGATCGGCCGCCACGGAACTGCGCTGGGGTCCTGCGGTGTGTCTGTCTCCGAATCCGTGCCCTCCTGCCACCACCTCTCGGCAAAGCAGGAAAGATCCAGGAACTGCTGGATGTGCTGCACTTCGACTATCGGGTCCCGAGGGGTGTCTTCCGCCCCCGGCACAGCGCTGTACGATATGCGCCCGGCCCGCGGCGCGTAACGCACCCGCTCGTGTTTATCGTCGATCAGTTCAAATATCATATTTGAGTCTCCGCCCCCCAGTATGTTCCGGTCGGGCGCGGATACTCTGTGAAATGGGTCACTCTCCGGGGCGGCCGGCACCGGGAGCGCAGCAGGGACCCGCCCTGACGCCACCGGGTCTCGTCTTCAGCCGGTGAGGTGGCTAGCGGGCAGGTTGCTCGCTCGAGGTGTCGTCGGTGATTCTGGGGAGACCGTACCTGAAAGCCTTGTACCAGGTCGGCCTGCAGCGTCCCGCGACGCTGGACCAGTCAAAACCGGGCATCGCCTCTTCGATTAGGCTGGGCATCACCTCGGCCACGCAAGCCCTGGCGGTGCCGGCGTGCATGTCTCGGGGCATGGTGTACCGAGCGACTGTCCCGCTGAAGCCAGCCACTACCAGCACGCCCAACAGCAGTCCGAGGACTACGGCCAGTCGAACCGGGAGCGACTTCTTCTTGCCGCAGTGGGGACAGCGCTTGGCGTCCTTATCGACGTGTCTGCCGCACTGGGGACATAGGACCTGGGTCATGTGTTGCGCGGGTAGAGACCAGGCAAACGTGTAACCTAATGCTGTACTCGGCAAGGGGGTGTGGGGACGGAGGGCTGGACTCGACGCAGTTGCCGAGCTGTCGGCCGCATTTGATTACGAGACTGGATAAGCGCGAGGCCACGGTCCGGCGGTGCAGGAGCGGGGCCGGCATATGCCGTCCCCGCGTCGAGCGGAGGGCCGGGGACTCGAACCCCGATGGGATTGCTCCCGGCGGTTTTCAAGACCGCTGCCTTACCAGTTAGGTCTAGCCCTCCCGGATCCCGCAATGCGTTAGAAACCGATGACTTACGGTATCTAATCACTGCTGGCATCTCAAGGCCAGCAGGCGCGAGCTCCACCGCTGACCCTATACATGAGGCTACTTCTGGCTCAATCTGATCTTTATCAGTTCATGTACGTTGCTGAGATCGGCCTTTCCTTTGACCTCTGTCGTGATTCCTCTGATCTTGCCGTATCGCTTCCCGTTCTTGAAGGCCTCCTTGAGATCGTCGGAGATAGTGCTCTCCAGAATGGCCGCTTCTGCTTTGTCTCCGAAATAGAATGTCGTTTTGAATGATCCCTTCCTCACCGATACCCAGAACATTGTCTTCGATTTTCTAACCACCTTCAGTAGCCAGCTCTTCCCATCGTTGTAGTATCTCCACTGCTCCGAAAAATCGGGATAGTTGGTGTGTGTGTAATCGAAGAGCTCTTTCCAATAGGCTTTCGATTTGCCGATATAGGAAAAGACGATTTCATCGGTCGGAAACTGGTTCTTGTTGGTGAGGACCGGATCTTCCATTGTTAACCCCATGATATGTGAATGGGATGTGGCTATCGTCCCGCCACCCATGGATCGAAGTTCATCGTGGCCATCAGGTCCTGGTCCCGAAGCCCCTAAGGTAGGGTCAAGAACATGGGGCGACTAGGTTGGAGTAGTCATTCGTCGAGTACTTCTTGTCCGTAGAGAGTTACGCAATGGGATTGGCTGCCACACATACTCCATGCGTGAACGCCCTGTGTGCAGTTGGTACCGAGCAGGCTTACGCTGTCAAAACAGAAACCCCGAGTGCCACTAGACGCCTGGGGCCATCGCTAGTCCGTTAGCTGTCGGTGACGGTGGACGTCGTTGGCCGCGACGCATACACCGTTGAGCATGTGGGACCCCGAGTGCGGTCAGGCGAGCACGCCTCGAGCCGTCTCGACGTCCATCGACTCGCGCTGGACGAACGGCGCGAGCAGGGCACGGCGGAACACCTCGGTGAGCATGACGACGTCCTGCAGCGGCAAGCGGACGAAGGTACCGTCGGATCGGAATCCCCGGTCGGTGACGATCAACTGGAGGTGGGGATGCCGGTTGGCCAGGGAGCCCTGGGCTTGGATCGATGAGACGATCCCGACCGAGAGAGATCACTCCCGCCCAGAGTGGCGCGGACGAACGCGGTTACGGTGCGGGCGGCCACGCGCGAGAAATCGCCGAGCAGGGAGCGATGCTGGCGGTGGGAGATTGGCCAGAGCAAGCTTATTCTCGTCTGGGGAAAGCTCGGCCGGACCCATCTATCGGAGTTCCCTTGCCTCTGCAGTAGGTCGGGCCAATACTACCTAGCGGCATACGCCGCTCGCACCGCGAACACGACTATGCGACGAGACAGGAGAAAACCACTATGAGATCACGAAGAGCGTTGACGATGATCGCAAGCGTTCTTATGACTGCCTCGGCGACGCCGGCGTGGGCCCAGGACATCAGACTGTTCAACGGCAAGGACCTTTCCGGGTGGGAGTATTTCCTCGTCGATGAGGCCGCCGAGATGGAGGACGTTTGGAGCGTCGAAGACGGAATCCTGGTCGTCCAGGGAGAGCCGCGTGGCTATCTCTACACTAAGGCCGACTTCGAGAGTTTCAGGCTCGTCGTTGAATGGCGCTGGCCCGAGACGCCGGGCAACAGCGGCGTGCTGATGCGCATAACGGGTGAGCCCATGATGTTGCCGAACTCGGTGGAGGCGCAGTTGCAGAGCGGCAACGCCGGCGACATGTACGGTTTCCAGGGTTTCAAGATCGGCGGCGATGAGGAACGTCTATCTGAGATCCCGAGACTGCATGGTTGGGGGTTGGCCAAGATCGAGGGGAACGAGAACGAGCCCGGAGAGTGGAACAGGTACGACATCACCGTCGACGGCGACAGGATCACTCTGATCGTGAACGGCAAGAAAGTGAACGAGGCAACGGACTGTGACGTTCGACCCGGCAGGATCGGTCTACAGTCCGAGGGCGGCGTCATTCACTTCCGTACCGTGACGTTGACACCGCTCGAGGGCAGGTAGCAGCGCAACGCACTACCGATTCCAGTTCTCGTACCGCATGTAGTCACGTGGCTTATTGTGCTGTCGTACGAGAGACCGGTAGGGTGCGCCTCAAAGCAGAGTTCCGCACAGTGACCAGAGGCTTGATATCGACCGTTGGGCAGCGACTGTTCATTGCTGGTGTAATGCTGCTTGCGGCCTGCAACTCCACTGCACGAGATCAGCCCCCTCCAGACGTCACATTCCCAACGAGTCTGCACGCCACCGGCAGGGGCATGGTCACGTGGTATCTAGCAGACAACGGAGGCTTCGAACAGTACTCCGACATTCCTTATGACCAACTCTATTGCCGCGACTGCCACAAACCGCTGTGTGTCAACTGCCACATGGTCGCGGGTGACTCCGTCCCACAGTCACGGTGCCTCGGGTGTCACGGACTGGTTCAGTTGGAGTGGGACAGTCACGCGGACGTGCACCAAGCGGCGGGCATGGAATGCATGCAATGCCATTCCTCGCGAGAGATGCACGGCGACGGAACACGCTATTACTCGTTGCTGGACGAGGGCGCGATGGACACGACGTGCGAGGGCTGCCACACGCCACTCGCCGACAACGAGTATCACGCCAGGCACGGCAATACAATCGACTGCACGGCATGTCACGTTCAGGGGGTCGTGACCTGCTACGTGTGCCACTTCGAGACTGAACTCGAGGAGGGTAGAAAGCTCTCCTACGGCCAATACGCCGGCTGGGTGTTTCTAGTCAACTATCGTGGCAAAGTCCACTCGGCAAATTTCCAGAGTGTCAAGTACCGCGATCACTCCTTCTTGGCCATGGCACCATTCGGCGCTCACACGATCGGTAAGGCAGTCAGGCAATGCGACGACTGCCATAACAGCGACGCACTCGAGGAATACTCATCAACCGGCGCCATCCAGGCTACCCGCTGGAACGACTGCGAGAGGCGCATCGAGTACGCGAGCGGTGTCGTGCCCGTGCCCCCCGACTGGCAAACCGCACTCGAGTTCGACTTCGTCGACCTCGACGACGAAGGCAACTGGGTGTTCATGGAGGCCGGTCCTGACACATTCCAGATGCTGTTCGGCACGCCGCTAACGCGGGAGCAGTTGGAAAGGCTCGCTGGCCAAGATCGCGCAGACAGGCGATCGGGCTGGAGGGTTTCTCGTTGAAGTGAGGGTCTAGCGGAAGTGGAACCTCTACTGTGGATGACCCCGTAATCGCCAGTGGCTCCTGAGCGGCGGTCGACCGGGTATGTTAGCGTGGACGCCGGTGCGCTCACGTCCCCCCCGGTAGTATCCGCCCCCCCCGTCCTGCGACGGTGACTGGGACGTCGACGCCCAGCGTTATCTCCCCAAGCTGATCCACGATCCAGGCGGTGCTCGATTCGATCTCCGCGTTGCCGGGCTGGAACAGTGCAACGTCGCGGATCTGCAGGTAAACACCGTCATCGGCGCAGTCTACGATTCCTAACAGCGTTCCCTTATCCGATGAGAACCACTCCCTGTATGAAATCTGCTCCGCGGTAGCCAGATCGCTGACATCAACTAGCGGCTGGAGGTGTGTCGTTCCGCCCGGTCGGGTGAATCGGACCACTTCCAAAACGCAGTCATCTGTAGGCCGGTGGTCAAGCCCGCTCACTCATCACATAGATCGGCCGTTTGCACTGGATTCTTGAGCCCCGCGAATGTGGCCCTAGCGAGACCCTGTCACCGGAGCGCACTTTTTGTGTGCGGCAACGCTGGGTGCCCAGCAATCGGGAGCAAAGTGCAAACGGATGCCACGTCGACCCCCTGAATCGCGCAACAGCGGACTGCAGCGATTCCTGTCCGACCTGCGCTGTTCCGCCGAGCGCCGAACGTTCGGCGATCGGCGATGTGCGTCTCGTCCGGTGCCGCTCGACCGGCGCGGTGGGGGTGAGCGCCGCGCCCGGGTCGACCGGCGTCAGATGCTGAGCTTTTTCTCCGACGAAGACGCGGCGGAGATCAAAGTGATGATCGTCGATCCGGCGATACGCGTCGCCTGCCCGGTGTGTGAAGGGCACCTCATGCTCGGGCCGCCGGTCGGGCGGAATGACGCCACGTTCCGCCACGTGCACTGCACCCAGTGCCGTCGCAGCGTAGCACTGCGTACCCCACCCCGTTGAGCTGCGATTAGCCGTTCCCAGCCCTGAACCTTGCTGCCGGTCAGCATTGCTAAGCCGTTGCGGGAGATCGACTTAGAACTGCAGGCCAAAGGGAAACGGGGTCAGACCCAGAGGCCCCCGGCACCTCGTCCAAGCTTTGCCACAGGCTTCGTGTGTGTCCCCCGTGACATTATAAACACTCCTTAACGCTGGCCTTGGAAAAGGCATAGGAAAGACATATGACGTTCGGTCTCGAACGTAGTACATTGCACGGTGCTTTACCGTGGGGTGCGGAGGTGAGGCGCCTCGCGTGATTCGCTTCACCCACATGGGGATGTGGGGAGATGGTGTAAGTGCTTCCAATCGTTCCTGATTCAGCATTCGTGGCCGGCTCGTCGTCGAACCGCGTTATCCGTAATCACATCATGGGTAGTTGCCAGCAGTCGCAATGCTCGTTGCGGTGCGTGTCCGTGCGCGGCAGGTGCTGAACATCGTGTTGAAACGGAGAGGTCTGGATGTCAAAGAACATCGACGCTGAAGTAAAGAGTTTCATGGACGGTGTAAAACAACGCAGCCCCGGAGAACCCGAGTTCATTCAGGCTGTGCAGGAAGTCGTGGAGAGCCTGATGCCGTTCTATCTGGAGCACCCGGAATACGTCAAGGAGAAGATCCTGGAACGCATGACCGAGCCGGATCGGGTCTTCATCTTCCGTGTGAGCTGGGAGGATGACAAGGGTGTGGCCAGGTTCAACCGTGCATGGCGCGTGCAGTTCAACAACAGCATCGGTCCCTACAAGGGCGGGTTGCGGTTCCACCCGACGGTCAATCTCAGCGTGCTCAAGTTCCTCGGCTTTGAGCAGGTCTTCAAGAACAGTCTGACCGGTCTGCCGATGGGTGGCGGCAAGGGCGGTGCCAACTTCGACCCCAAGGGCAAGTCGGATCGTGAGGTCATGCGTTTCTGCCAGTCGCTGATGACGGAGTTGCAGCGGCATATAGGTGAGGACACTGACGTTCCGGCCGGTGACATAGGAGTGGGCGCCCGTGAGGTGGGCTACTTGTTCGGTCAGTACAAGCGCGTTGCCAACAGGTGGACCCCGACCATCACCGGTAAGGGGTTGAGTTATGGTGGCAGCCTCATTCGCACCGAGGCTACTGGTTACGGCACCGTCTATTTCGTGCAGAACATGTTGGAGCATCGGGGCGACGGTCTGAAGGGCAAGATATGCACGGTATCGGGGTCCGGTAACGTGGCCATCTACACCATCGAGAAGCTCACCGAGCTGGGCGCCAAGGCCGTAACGGCGTCGGATTCCAGTGGCTTCATCTACGATCCCAGCGGCATCGATGCTGAGAAACTGGCGTGGATCAAGGATCTCAAGGAAGTGCGCCGCGGACGGATCAAGGAATACGCCGACAAGTTCGGGTGTGAGTACCATGAGGGTAAACGGCCCTGGACGGTACCGTGTCAGGCGGCATTCCCCAGTGCTACTCAGAACGAGATCAACGGTGCAGAGGCCGAGGAGCTGGTCAAGAACGGTTGTATTGCGGTAGGTGAGGGCGCCAACATGCCGTCGGATCTCGATGCGGTGAAGGTCTACCTCAAGAACAAGATCATGTACGGCCTCGGTAAAGCTGCCAACGCCGGCGGCGTGGCCGTCTCCGGTCTAGAGCAGAGCCAGAACTCTCTGCGCCTTAGCTGGTCGCGTGAGGAAGTGGACAGCAAGCTGGTCGATATCATGAAGAACATTCACGCCAAGTGTGTTGAGTTCGGTGACGAGGGCGATTGGGTCAACTACGTGAAGGGTGCCAACGTCGCCGGGTTCGTGAAAGTCGCTGATGCGATGCTCTCATACGGCGTCGTGTGAGTGGTGTGCAGCATGAGTGAGTCCCGGTGAGGGGTGTCCCACACCGGGACTCATTTCGTTCTACTCTCGATCCACTGAGATCACCGGCCGGCTTCAGGAGGTCCCATGTTCACTGCGGTCGACAACCCGTACCTAGTGCCCGACACCGGTACATTCAACGTCAGGGAGGCTGCGACAGCTCCGCCCGGCGACTCCCCGGGGAAGCGGGACTGCCGCCGCCGGCTCAAGGCGGCGACCAAGGAGTTGCGCGAACTGCAGCGCGTGCTCTACGCCCACGATCGCTACGCCGCCCTGCTGATCTTCCAGGCGATGGATGCCGCGGGCAAGGACGGGACTATCCGGTCGGTGTTGACCGGTGTGAATCCCGCGGGTTGTCAGGTGTATTCATTCAAGCAACCCTCAGCTGCCGAGCTGGACCACGATTTCCTGTGGCGCACCGCTCGCAGTCTTCCGGAGCGGGGACGGATCGGCGTCTTCAATCGCAGCTATTACGAGGAGGTGTTGGTGGTACGGGTGCATCCCGAGCTGCTGCGATACCAGCGGCTGCCCGCGGTCGATCCCGATTCCATCTGGCACGAGCGACTCGAATCGATTCGCGATCATGAGAGGCATCTGGCCGGGAACGGTACCGTGATTCTCAAGTTCTGGCTCAACGTTTCACTCGAGGAGCAGCGCCGACGCTTCCTGGCGCGGCTCGATCAGCCCGAGAAGAACTGGAAGTTTGCGGTGGGTGACGTGGCGGAGCGCAGACATTGGGATGACTACATGCAGGCATACGAAGAAGCCCTGCGCGGCACGTCACGGAAGTGGGCGCCGTGGTATGCTATCCCGGCAGACGACAAGCCGTACATGCGCATGGTCGTGGCAGAAGTGCTGGTACAGACACTCGGCAAACTGGGATTGCGCTACCCGCAACCTGACGCCGATGCGGTAGCCCGGTTCGATGAAATGCGCAAGCTGTTGGAGGGCGAGGCGTCCTAATCGACTTGCCAAACTCGGGCAAGGGATCTCAACCAAAGGAGACGACACGTGAAAACCAGGCCCGGCTTTCTAGTCTTGGCTGTGTCTCTGGCAGTTGGTGCACCGGTTGTCACGGGCGTCAGGCCCGCATCCGTTGCCGAGCCGGTCACGTTCGAGGTCGAGTTGAGCGAAGCCGCAGCGACGCAGATCGAGCGGTTGGGCCTCACTGTGCCTGCCGTTGGGCGCGTGTTCGTGATCGCAACTCGCAGCGAAGAGCGGGAACCGAGGAGACAGGTAGGCGTGACCGGTGTGCCATTTTGGGGTTTGGATGTCAGGGATTTCAAACCGTCGGTCGGCGTGACCGTGGATTCGCGTGATCCGAGCGTGATAGGTTATCCGCTGCAGTCGTTCGATCAGTTACCCGCAGGTGAGTACTTCGTTCAAGCATTCCTGTCCGTCTACACTCGATTCGAGCGGTCCGACGGCCATGCAGTGGAGCTGCACCTCAATTCTGGAGCGGGGCAGAACCTGTGGAACGCTCCGGGGAACGCGTACAGCGAACCGCAAAGGGTGGTGTTGGGTCCGGAACGCGGCGGTCCGGTGCAATTGCGTCTCAGCGAGGTGATCCCGCCCGTCGAGCCGTTGCGAGATGGTGAGGTCCTGCAACAGGGCAATCCCCGTGACACGGAATGGGTGAGGTTCGTCAAGATCAAGAGCGAGTTGCTGTCGGAGTTCTGGGGCCACGACATGTACATCGGGGCCAACGTGCTCCTCCCCAGGGGCTTTACTGAGAACCCAGACCGCCGCTACCCCGTCATCTACCTGCAGGGCCATTTCCCCGGGCGCCGGGCTCCGTTGGGATTCCAAGAGGGTGCGACCAGCGGCAGGGGCGTGCAGCTGTACGACTACTGGCTGGCGGACGAGTCACCCCAGTTGCTCGCCGTTACGTTCCGTGAAGCCAACCCGTTCTACGACACGTCCTACGACATCAATTCGGCGAACATGGGTCCGTCCGGGGACGCCGTCGTGCGCGAGCTCATCCCTCACATCGAACGCACCTTTCGCGGTATGAGTGAGCCGTGGGCCCGGGTACTGGCGGGGGGATCCACCGGAGGATGGGAAGCGCTCGCGCTGCAGGCCTTTTATCCCGACGATTTTGGCGGTACCTGGGCTTGGTGCCCGGATCCGGTGGATTTTCACTACTACCAGATCGTCAACGTATACGAAGATCGCAATGCGTACTACACAGAGTATGATTGGACGAAAGTGGAACGACCCAACTCGAGGCGCCCGGACGGGAATATCAGGAGTACGGTGAGGCAGGAGAACCTGTACGAGCTGGCCAAGGGTCCGAACTCGCGCTCCGGCGGGCAGTGGGCTGTTTGGGAAGCCCTGTTCAGCCCTGTCGGATCCAACGGTTATCCACGGCCGATCTGGGACATGGAGACCGGAGTCATCGATCGAACGGTCGCCGAGTACTGGCGGGAGAACTACGACATCAACCACTACCTGCAACAGAACTGGGCCACCGTGGGTCCCAAGCTGCGCGGCAAGATCCATGTGGCTACCGGTGACATGGACAGCTACTATCTGAACGAGGCCGTCTACCTATTGCAGGATTTCCTCGACTCTACCACGGATCCTCCGGCGGAGGCCACGTTCGAGTACGGCTGGCGGCGGCCCCATTGTTTCATCGGCTACAGTCCCACGAGGCCGGACCAGGACCTGAGCTACGCGGAGTTCGTACAAAAAGCAGCCGATCACATGTGGAACAACGCACCGCCTAACGCCGAGCGCGGCTGGTGGAGCAGATGACGCAATCAAGGAGCTGAGCCAGCGACTCGCAAGCAGCCGGTGTTGGCGGTATGATAGGGAGTTGCTCGCCGGCGGCGAGCAACGACCGAGGAGGATTCCCGCCTTAAGAGAGGAGCACCATGGCACAGGCAGTTCCGTCCGTCCGAGATCGCAGGTCCGATGCCGACCGAGTTTGCATCGTCTGCTTGCAAGGCCAATACGTAACCCGCGACGCACACGACTATCGGAAAGAGGACCCGGAAAAATCCCCGTGGCACGTCGAGGCCTGCACCAACTGCGGGCACGTGCAGCTGTTCAGGCGGGATTGGCGTAGATCCGAGACTTGATCCGCCGTCAGTCGATAGCTGGCACACATGCGACCGACAGTGATGCTCGTTGGGCTCGGCGACCTGGGCGGTGTCGTGCTGGAGATGCTGGTGCGCGAGCCCAGGATCGGCCGCATTGTCGTGGGGAGCATCAAGGCAGAGGAAGCACAGGCCAGGTGCAACCTCGCGCGGCTGGCGGCAATCGCGCAAGGGTACGATCCCACCGTCACGTTCGTTCCGCTCGACATCAACGACACGGATTCGGTGGCCGGAACCGTGACGCGCGAGTCCCCGGACATAGTGCTGAATACCGCTACACTGCAGACTTGGTGGTTGCCGGATGCCCTTCCGGAACCGCAGGCGAAGTTGCTGAAGAGTGCGGGCTTCGGCGTCTGGCTGCCGGCTCACCTGCACCTAGCGATGAAGCTCATGGAAGCGCTGCGTGATGCAGGGTGTGGAGGCGTGGTTCTCAACGCGCCGTTCCCCGATGTCGTGAATTGCGTACTTGGCCGGATCCACCTCGCCCCGA
>Ga0209536_100010687_pt1 | contig 13505 bp, 15 predicted proteins | sample DeeMarSeWOR28_12_FD_187461 | JGI IMG/M metagenome (GOLD analysis project Ga0209536, IMG submission 187461) | Marine sediment microbial communities from White Oak River estuary, North Carolina - WOR-2-8_12 (SPAdes) (version 2) | ecosystem: Environmental > Aquatic > Marine > Intertidal zone >...
ATTCAGAATTTACCACTCAGGACTAGTGCTGAGTAAGCGAAATCATTATATATGTACTATTAATCAAACCACACTTTATTTGCGGATCGAAGCACTAGCTATAGTCCTTTTGTAGCCTCCGGTGTGTAAAAGCTTTTCCGTCCTTGCCTGAATAGTCGGCTACCACATGGCCGTTGCCGATGAGCCGCCACTTGTAGATGACCAACCCTTCCAATCCTACCGGCCCACGGGCGTGGATCTTGTTGGTGCTGATGCCGACCTCAGCCCCCAACCCGTATCGAAATCCGTCGCTGAACCGGCTGCTGCAGTTGACAAACACATCAGCCGAATCTACGTAGTCCATGAATTTGACGCCCCTGGCCCTGTCGGAGGTCACGATCACATCGGTGTGCCCCGAACCGTATCGATTGATATGATCGATCGCCTCGTCCAGGCTGTCCACGATCTTGACTGACAGGATTAGATCTAGATATTCAGTGCGCCAGTCCTGTTCTGTTGCAGCTTTGACATCAATTACCCTGACGGTTTGCTCGCAGCCGCGGATTTCCACACCCTTCTCCTCGAGGGTTTCTTTGAGCCGCGGCAGGAAAGCGCGGGCAAGATCCCTGTGCACCAGTAGGGTCTCGGCAGCATTACACACCGCAACGTACTGACACTTGCTGTCCACGGCAATCCTGACAGACATTTCGAGATCCGCCCTACTGTCCACATAAACGTGACATATCCCGTCGGCATGACCCAAAACGGGAATGTTGGTGTTGTCCATGATGTGTCGGACAAACTCGTTGCTGCCCCGGGGAACGATCAGGTCGATGTGTTCATCCAGCGCCAGCGTTTCCGCTACGGCGGCCCGGGTCTCTAGAAGGGACAACCAGCCTGCGGGAATCCCTGATTGCACGCTTGCCCTGTTGATGATATCGGTGAGTATCCGGTTGGTTTCAGCCGCTTCACTACCGCCTTTCAAAAGAACTGCGTTTCCGCTCTTGAGACACAGCGACGATATTTGCACCAGCGCATCAGGTCTGGATTCAAAAATAACCCCAATGACGCCGATGGGACAACTTACCTTGTAGAGCTCGAGCCCTTTATCCAACTCCATCGCACTAAGAGTCACGCCCACTGGATCAGCAAGTCCGATCAGACTCCTCAAGCCCTCGCACGCTTCTTTGATCTTGGCTTCATCGAATCTTAATCTCTTGAGCAAAGGACCGGCCAGGTTCTCTTTTTCAGACCTTCGAATGTCCGACCCATTGGCCGACACGATATCGTTTCTGTGAAGCTCCAGTGCCCGGGCTATCTCGGCAAGCGCCTTGTTCTTCACCTCGCTCTCAACGGCCGCCAGTTGAATGGCCGCTTCCTGTGCCTGGATCGCTGTCTGCTTGATGTCCATGTGATGCACCTCTAATCTTGCTGCCGGCTAAGCTGGCTCTTTGAGGCTTTTTTATACCATAAATTGCGTAAGTTCAATAATGCTGCCTTTATTTAACAGAGCAAACCTGGTCCTCTTGGCCGGGTCAGAGTTCAATGGCTTTGCCAGTAAACATGTTCAGTGGTGTTGGAGTAATGGAGTAATTCCATTGTGGATTTGGGAATGCGGATTGCGGAATTAGAAATAAATCCTTTATTTGAGCTTTATTAATCTCAATCCAAAATCCGAGATCCCCAATCCGAAATGTGATGACTCCGGCTGACTCGTGCAAAGGGGAAAAACCACGGAAGCCCCTTGTGAAGGCAGAGCAAAGCCCCTCTGGGAGGCTGTCCGACAACTCCCTTTTCGGGAGAAATTTTCGCTCATTTATTTCTTGATAAATCTCACAAGAAAATCTTCCCCTCCCCCGGCGGGAGGGGATGGAGGGGAGGGGGATTCAAGCGCAGAGCGCAAAGAGCATAGCGCATAGCTTGAACAGGAGGTTTTTTCGCTATGCGCTTAGCGCTATGCGCCATGCGTTCAATCACCCCCACCTTCATCCTCCCCCGTCAAGGGGGAGGAGATTTTGTGTTTCTCGTTTCAGCTTCTTTCGATACTTACAACTCAATCTTTATCAAGATCGGAGTTGTCGGACAGCCTCCTGGGGCCGAATTCTTCAAGTTAAGCGGGCAGAGACGCCCGCTCCACCTTTCCTGGTAGGGCAGGCCTCTGTGCCTGCCAAAAAGGAAATTCCTATACAATTAAATTAATGATGAGGGGATTCTGATACGCAGAAGTGTGGGAAAGACGTTAATGCACGGTCAGTATATCACTCGGGAATCGCAAATGGTCCATCGCGACTACTTGTTCTGTTCAGCCAACCGGATGACCTTGATGCGCGAACGTCGACCAGTCTTTCTCAGGAATTTCCGCCATATGTGACTCACCAGCGCCGCCAGAGCAAAACATGACACGACTAAAGCGCCTGCTGCAAAATCCCGGACGCGCATTTTGAGATAGCCGTCGGGTTCAGGGTATCTTGATTTTTTCATGACAATCTCACCTCCATCTCTGTTTCTTTTCATGGGTGACCTGAAGGTGTTTCTTTTCCCCAGCAGGGAGCGACTCAGGCAGAGGGTGCAAGGCAAAATAAGTCATTACGCTTCGCTGTCATTGATGGTCATTGAGTCATTATGTCCTTGGGTCACTGGATCACCCAATCATAGCTTCGCTGTTATCGGTGATCATTGACTAGAATGACCCAATGACAGCGTAGCGCAGTGAGGGCGGAGCCATATGACACAACAACTCCTTATGCCTCATGACTCAAAGCGCAGAGCGCAAAGCGAAAAACTGCTAATGTCACGACTGCCTGTATTTGTACGCTATGCGCCATGCGCTATGCGATCTGACCTGGCCCTGAGGACCAGGTTTTCAATGTTCAATAAACAAGAAGCATGCCGGTTGAGTGGTTTTAATAATTGTTTGAATTTACAGAAACTTAGACTGGCAGCGGCGAAAGTGGGCAGGAGACATTGGGTACTGGACACCACAAAATGTGCAAATAAATGCCACTTTTTGTCATAACCCAACGAACGAGGCGAGCTTCGGGAAATTAGGCCTAGAGAGAGCAACCCTGAAAAATTGACCAGGAGGCTTTAAAATAACCACAAAGCAAAGGCAGAATCATCTCTGATTCTGCCTTGCGCATCTTGATAATCAATAACCATCCCTCAAAGGGATCGATTCACGAGCCCCCTAAGTGGGTATTTGCTGGGACCAAGAATCTATCGCTTCTGCTTCAAGCAGTTGACTCAATCTGAAATCCCCCATACCCCTCAAATGACCGTCCAGTTTCTGTCTGAAGCGTAGTGATTGGTTGGCTATGACCCGACGTGTTTGCTACATGGACCCGCCTACTGCAATTTCGACACGTCTGTTTTGGGCACGCCCCTCCTCCATAGCGTTGCTGGCAGCCGGGTTGGCCATTCCATACCACAGCACCACCACCCTATCCGAACCAATATTGTAGTTATTCATCAAATAGCCGGCAACACTTTCAGCCCTTCTGCGCGACAGATACATGTTGTATTCCGCACTGCCAACATTGTCGCTATAGCCATCAACCACGGCATATGTGTCAGACTTCTCTTGCATGAAGTTTCCAAGCTTATCCAGCTCTTGGTGAAACTCCGGCTTGAGAGTGGAACTATCAAAGTCAAAGAAGACTGGATCCACTTTGACTCCCGCAACCCTGGTCATGACGCCATCTTTGACGATCATGATGTCCTCGAGCGCAAAAAGCACCCCACCCACATATTCCGGCCTCTCGTAGAGCGCATCAAACGGAATCACCCTGGAGCACTCATTGACCGCCGCGAGAGCCTCGACATTTGCTTTCTGCTTTGGCGTCTGTGCCGAACTGATGGGATAGATACACACATCGTACTTTGTCACCATCTCTTTCGCCATGGACACAACGGACATTGGTGATTTGATCGGCGCTACAAATTGGCCGTCAGTGAATAGAAAAACCGCCGTTCGCCCAGACAGGCCCGATAAAGTGGCATCGAGTTCCTTCATCATCTGCTCCCTAGAAGGGGGCACTCGTGTCGTAGTCGTCAGGTTGTCAATGGCCTTGCCGAACTCTTCCCTGTTGTAGGTTGTCATTTCGTAGACCGGTTTTGTTGTCGTGTAGTGGTACAGCCCGGCCTTGTATCCCAGTTCAGGGATAAACTGGTTTCTTTCCTGAAGGATTTTCTTGGCAACCTGGATTCTTCTCAAGCCTGTATCTTTGTACATGGCATCCATTGAGCCGGAAGTATCGTAGAGAACCATAAAATTGTCCACCAGTCTCACCAAGTCTTTTTCGGTAATAACCTCCTTGACAATATCCTGTTCCGTAAGAACTTCAAAGGCCGAAACATCTACTGCATTCAAACCCAGCAACCCCAACCCAAAAATCACGATCAAACCTACCAGTGTGGCTCTCCCTGTCCTCATTGTCACTCCTCCCTCTCTCGTCTGGGCAATTAGCCGGTCAGACAGTAAAATTGTCGTTCACATCCAATGGTTATTCCCAAACCTCGACCATCCAAAAAGAGTTCTTGTTCCCCGAGTAAGATAAGTCAATCGGTATGAAGGCATAATCATTTGGCAAAATGAATCAAGTGGTTGATACGGCTCGAATGCTGGGTTCGTATTCCTACATTCTTCCCGAATTTGGACAGTATGATAAGACCAGATATATAGAGTGTCAATACAAAATCCACCATGGTGATATAAATTCAGGCCAAAAGAGCAAAGGTCCAGATAGAGTAGCTCTTGATGAGCAGGGTTTACCGCGCGTAGTAAAAAACCCTGAAAATACGAACCGCAACATACCTATTTGATGCCCGATCTCTTTACGGGTGGCAGATCTCGCCGACTCTGCGAAGGGCTAGTCCGCTCGTATTGAATCCTTTATAATTTATAATTCCCTGGCCTGAATAATTGATGCATTTGACCATTCATACATCTTCCCCGACGTTGCGACTGGTTTTAATTTTCCTTATCTGGGAGGTAGAGACATGATGGTGCTAGGAATCTCGGGAAGTCCACGCAAACAGAAGAAGTCTGGAGTTCACAAGCTTGTCGAGACGGTATTGGAAGCTACCGGCCTTGAGTATGAGTTTGTTTCTCTCAGAAAAAAGAACATCTCAGGGTGTATTGCCTGTCTAGGCTGTGTTCAGGACAATGTCTGCAAGGTGGAAGATGACCTCCAACCGCTACGTGAGAGGATTGTGGAGGCGGATGGCTATGTCATTGGCGCTCCAAACTATTATTCCGGCTTGAATGCCAGCACCCATGCGCTCTTTGAACGGTGGTTTCAGTTCCGGCATCAAGAAGGAGATTTGCTCTGGGGGAAATTAGGCGTTGCTGTGGGTGTTGGCGGGACTGAAGGCCATTATCCGGCAGATGATATCGAGAAGTTCTTCCTCTATAACTTCATTGAAACAGTGGCCAAAGTCGGTGGTCAAGGTGCTGCAAGCTGTTTTTCTTGTGGTTACGGGGAAACTTGCAAGGTTGGCATTCCGTACTTTCTCCATGGGGAAGGGGTGCGGATTACCGAGCAAAGTGTTCCGGATGTAGCCAAACAGCCCGAAGTGATGCAGGCTGCCGAGGAAGCTGGAAAGCTCTTGGGGCGCCGGTTGCGTGAGGGGCACGACCGCTTGCAAGTCACCCAAAAAATGCAAGCGGTTATGATGGAGAAGTTCAAAGGAGCGGTGTAGACTATTTCGGATTGCGGATTGCGGAATTCGGATTGTAGAATACAGATTGAAGATATTCTCTGAAGAATGCAACCATTAGAAACTCCATTGCAAAATCCAGAACCTGCAATATTTAGTTAAGTGACTCCCGGCAAAGCAAGGGGTTACCCACGATTAATTTTGTATTGCTCCATCCCAAGAACCGTCTCGCCCCATTAGGCAGATGCGCAACGGCGACAGCCATATCCTACCCCTTCGTTGGATTGAAATGTTGACACATCGGTATTGACCTACTAGAATAATAGTATTTAATTCAAGCCGTTTTGCGAAACCAGTGTGCGCGTCGGTGCGGGTGACCGTCTGGCTGAGTAGAGCCAAGCAAGCGATACTGACATGCAAATTGGGAGGTGTTCTTGCTATGGCAAAATTCAATTCGAAAAATCTCAAGCTGAGCCTCCTGGTTGTAACGTTTGTCATTGTTATAGCTACCGTGCTCGCCGTCTGGGTAATACCGGGTACAGCTCACAAGCAGGTCAATACCAACATTTTCGGGGTGGCGATCAAGGGTTACGACACCGTGGCCTACTTCACCGAAGACCGGGCAATAAAGGGCAAGAGCGAATTTGAGTTCACCTGGCAGGACGCCAGGTGGCGATTCTCCAGCGCTTCCAATCGGGATCTATTCGCCGCGAATCCTGAGAGCTTCGCTCCCCAATACGGGGGGTTCTGAGCGGGCAGCCTGGCCGCCGGCAAGGTTGTCGGTGTCAACCCTGAGGCCTGGAAGATCATCGATGGGAAACTCTTCCTGAGTTGGAGTAAGGAAGGTTTGGATAGATTCCAGGAGAACGCGACCGCCAAGATAGCCAAGGCCGACGAGGCGTGGGCTAAGCTTCGCGAGCAGAACTGAACGGCTATTGCCATCTTACGGCTTGTCCCAAATCGTCACAAGTGAGACCTCAGCTGTATCCCCCCTGACTCGAACCGCGGAGGAGATTCCACCTGCGGTGCGGAAAGGACGAGGGCTTGGCGGGACGTTTCCTTCCTCGACCGCTCATGCGAACTCGCGCCAGGTCTCGACAATGGTTAGATCGTCGTTGGGTTCCGCCCCGCCCCGCCAGACTTTGACCACGTCCAGCAGACCGGTCCCCCAGGGGGGTCCTTTTGCATTCTGAATGTAGTTGACCAGGCGGCGATGGCCGAACAGCTCGTACCGCACATTCCCTGCCTCGGTGATCCCGTCGGTCATAAACAAAATCGAGTCTCCAGGTGACAGGACAATCTCCGCTTTCTCGTATTTAGCCCCAGGCGTGATCCCCAGTGCGATGCCCTTTATGGGAGGGATATGGGCGACGCCGCCTCCAACAACCCACAGTGGCGGCAGGTGACCCCCAAGTGCCAGTTGCATTCTGCCGGTGGCAGGCCAGTATTTGCTCAGAATGATGGTGGCGAAAAACCCCTCTTCCGACATCAGCTCGTACATGGCGACGTTCACACTCTCGAGCAGTTTGTCCACCTCACCCTGCATTAGCGCTGTGCTTCTAATTTTGGATGACAGCGCCGCCATGATAAGGGCAGCCGGGAGACCTTTGTCAGCGACATCAGCCACGTAGATCAGCCAACTGGAGTCGGGCATCGGGATTACATCATATAAGTCACCGCCGACAAAAGCCGCAGGTACCGACACAGCCCAGACACCACTTCCTGATTCCATCTCCGGCAGCTTCGGCCAAAAAAGAGATTGGATCTTTGCTGCGGCTTCCATTTGGGTCTGCAGTCTTTGCTGTCTGAGTCGGGTCTCGATCAGCCTGGACCGTATGATTGCCACCGCGGCCAGGGACGCAAAGCTTTCCAGGATCTCCTCGTCCTCCGTGTCGAAGCAGGGTTTACCCCTGGAGTTGAGCACATTGATCACACCGAGGAGTTCTTCGCGATGTATCAGGGGTACGCAGAGAAGGGTTCGGGTGACAAAGCCGGTCTCTTCATCGGCCCGCTTGAAAAACCTGGGGTCGCTCTGCACATCTCGTACGATAATAGGGGTACGGTTTTCAGCGACCCAGCCGGCAATCCCTTCCCCCATCTTCAGCTCGATGGAGCCTTTAAGGATTTCGTCTGCTTTAGTGCCCACCACCTCGTCTCTGACCGATGCGAACTCCAAAACGTTGCGTTCTGGGTTGTAGAGCAGCAACGACGAGGCTTCCGCGTCCGTCACACTCCGGGCCAGATTGATAAGCCGCGGCAGGAGTTGCTCCAAAGATTCCATGTCTGCCAGGGAATGATTGGCCTCGATCAGCTTTCTGAGGCGAGACGCAACCTTTGTTTCGCTGCGATCACTGCGATCTTTATCCATGACAAATCCTTGATTCGTCGGGGAGTCCTTTTGTTAGTGTTGTCAGCGCACAGCGCCACTAAACAGTCCTCAAGTATTCTCTGACCATAAGGGCCGCACTGGCGCCCTCGCCTGCAGCGCTGGCCACCTGTTTGGTGCTCTTGTCTCTGACATCGCCTGCCGCAAAGACGCCCGGCACGCTGGTTTCCAACAGATGAGGGTCGCGGTCCCGGTAAGCGGGCAGTCTGTCGCTGCGGTGAAGCAGATCGTGGCCGGTGACTACGAAGCCCCACTCGTCCAGCAACACCCCACTTCCGTCGAGAAACCGGGTATTGGGGTCCAGCCCAATAAAGATGAAAACCCCGTCCATGGGAAGTGCTTCTTCAACACCGGTCTGATTGTTCACTGTCCTGAGCCGGGTCAACTTGGAACTCTCTCCCATGAATTCCTTGACTTCCGTGTGCCAACGCACTTCGATCTTGGGATGCTTGAGCACGCTCTCCTGGATGATCTGTGTCGCCCTGAACTCGCCGCTTCGAACCAGAATGGTCACCTTGTCGGCAAATTTGGTCAGGAGCAGACTTTCCTCGGCCGCACTGTTTCCTCCCCCCACAACCGCCACCTGCTTGCCCTGGTAAAACGGCCCGTCACAGGTGGCGCAAAAATGGACTCCCGCGCCGATGAACTCGTCTTCACCCTCCACGTTCAACCGTCTGTAGCGGCTGCCGGTTGCAATGAGCACGGCGCGAGCGCTGTATTCCTCTCCGTCTCCGGTACGCACACAGTGATAGTTCTCATGGCGGTGAAGGCCTACCACGTCCTGGGCCTGAAGCAACTCCACCCCAAACCGCTCGGCCTGCCGGCGCAGCCTCTGGGAGAACTCGATGCCGGCCACGCCATCGGGAAACCCCGGCATGTTGTCCAGTTTTTCAGTTCCTGCGGCCTGGCCGCCAAAGGCCGCTCGTTCGATGACCAGGGTGTCGATGAACTCACGGGCGGTGTACAGGGCGGCAGTCAAACCGGCAGGACCGCCACCGAGCACGATCAGGTCGTAATGGCTTCGGCTGGCGGCGGTCTTCAACCCCAATTTGGCCGCCAACTCAGCGTTGCTGGGCTCCACCAGAAAAGAACCGTCAGCGAAGGTAATGGTCGGGATGATCCGCTTGCCGTTGTTGGTCTCAATGACAAATTGTTCAGCCGCTTCGTCCTCTTCAATATTCACCCAGTTATAGGGTATCTGGTGCTCCCCCAGGAACTGTTTGCTCTGTCGGCAGTCGGGGCACCAGTAGGCGCCGTAAACCGTGATCTCTGGCTTTGACATGATAGATCTCCTGGTATGAGTTGCTCATACTTGGATTTTCTTAAAATATAAGGGTTCCCGCGACCCATGTCGAGTGAAGCTACCGGGGATGCGGGTAGGCGCTGTAAGGGTGGGATTTATTGATACCCCAAAAGTTATTTGGATCTAAGTTACGCGATTTGAAACCCATGTAGGCTCAGGCGGGCGGGCGTAAAGCCCGCCCCTACGAAAACTTGTTCACCCACTCGGTAGGGGCGGGGTTTATCCCGCCCGAGGAGAATCGACCTCTGCCGTCGTTCCTTTGTAAGAAATGCTCAATTCAGGTCAGACTAGCCGGGATAGACGGCTTTCCAGCCGTGATAAGAGAGGAGTTTCCCAAAAAAATCCGGGCTAGGGAGGAACTCTCTTGGCGCCTTGCAGGGGAAGTTGCGAACGGCGTGCACCCTCTCGCTTTGCTCAGTGCGACAAAGACAGGAAAGGCGAGATATCGTCTCGCCCGACCTCTCGTCTCGCACGTCTCGCCGCGCGCAACGCGCGCACAGCGGTTGCTCCGCATCCGCTACCCTTTCTGCTCACCGCTGACCGTCACCGGTTTCCTATTTTTTTCCAGCTCTTTTACGACGGCAGCCTGGAGCGCTTCCAGCGTTCTGGCCCTGGATACCCTTCCATTGATAAAGACGGTGGGGGTGCCTCTCACCCCGGCTCTGGCGCCGAGCCTGATATCCTGGTTGATTCTCGCCACGCTTATGGGAGATTCCGTGTCTTTTTCGAACTGCTCCAGATCCAGACCAAGTTCCAGGGCAATCTCCACAACCTTGACATCACTCAGCCTGTCGGAATTATCGACAAGCCGGTCGTGGAACTCCCAGAACTTCCCCTGTCTCCTGGCCGCAAATGCTGCGATTGCGGCTTGCTTGGAGAATGGATGTTTTCTGAGGGGAAAATTCTTGAAGATGAGCTTCACCTTGTCGGGGTATTTCTCGAGCAACTGCTCGAGTACAGGCGCGAGCCTCGCACAGGCAGGTCACTGAAAGCAAGTAAATACAACTATCTTCACCGGTGCATCGGCCGGGCCCTTGAAAGGAGAAACGGAAAGATCCGTGTCCTGGACAAGAGGTGGTGTCTTTGGGCTGCTCAAATCAGCGGAGAAGAGATTGCTGCCGGGGAATCCCAAGATAAGGGCAACGATGACATTCAACATGTGGATTGTATAGATTCGCTTCATGGCCAAACTTCAATTCCATTTTTTATATAAGATCGAAAACCTGCGTCCTCAGGGCCAGGTCATAGTTCAATGGTTTTGCCAGTAACAGTTGCTCTGGAATGATGGAATAGTGGAGTATTGGGATAATGGGGTTGGCTGAAAGGGGTCATTTTTTTGAATAAGTGCTGTGAGTCCAGGACTGGCAATCAAAATAGTTCTCTCCTTAGCCCCCCAGATTCCATTTTTCCATCATTCCACTATTCCATTCGGATGAAGCTAACCCCTCCGGGGTGAACCCAAGGCCGGGTCTTCTGGGCCCGGATTCTTTACGTTGTAAAAAAGTTAGGAATTTTATTTTGGATTTCAAGGCGAACTCTGAAAATATTTCAGGGGGAGTTGGTCGGTTTCGCCCCTCGATCCCCCGATCCGATTGACAAATGGTGGCAACCAACATATACTTATTAAAAGAGATATTTCAAGGAGTATAATGATGAGTAATACAGTAAAGATAAATATCACCCTTCCTGGGGATGAGCTGGTCAGGATTGACAAACAGGTGAAAGAAGAGCGCACGACCAGAAGCGGTCTGATTCTCAGAGCGCTCCGGTCTTATATCGCCAGGAGAGAAGAAGAAGAAGCGGAGAAGGTCAGACGTTTAAAGATGCAGAAGGCCGTGTCGGACATCAAAAGACTGAGAGCCAAATCCGGAAAATGGAACGGCGTTGCCGAGATCCGGAAGTGGAGAGACTCGGGATGAAGAAATATGTGATCGACGCAAGCGTCGCTGTCAAGTGGTACTCCCAATATGGGGAAGGCGATCTCGCAAAGGCAGACAATTTGCTGCAGATGTATGTAGATGGTTCTTGTGAATTCATGGCGCCTGCCTTGATCGCTTATGAGCTTGCCAACGCGCTCAGGTTCAATCCGAATCTTGAGGTTGAAGATGTCAAGAGGGCCATCGAGAATTTCTTCGCATTGGAGGTGGTTTTGGAAGAACCGTCTGAGTACATGGATGCTGCCATCCAACTGGCTTATACGCACTCCCTGACCGTTTACGATGCCGCCTACGTCGCGCTTTCGCAGACCACTGCAATCCCTTTGATCACGGCCGACTACAAGTTTTTCACGAAAGTGGGAGACTTGCCCTTCATTGAACCGCTGAGAGATTTGAACCTGTAACCTGCCTTCCTCACTCCAGGTGAACAAGAATAAAGCAGGCGTAAGGCATAAGGCGCAAGGCGCAAGGCGCAAGGAGAAAATAAGTCTTCTTGGATTGTTTTTCCCTCTGCCTTGTGCCTTGAACCCTGAGCCTCGTTACGCGTTCCGCATTCCGCACTCCGCACTCCGCACTCCGCATTCCGAATTCCCCCTTCTCTATTCCCCGTTCCGCGTTCCGCATTCCCCGTTCCAAAGATATTCTTAATGATGTTGATATATTGGAGCGAGTCTGCTAGGATGGTGCAGCCAAATCAGGGTGTCGAAGATCTATTGTCAGCAGAAGCAAAAGGGCACAGTGTGGCGAACCTTATCACAGATCTGAAAGAATATGTCACTGAGACTTTGGCGGATGACTCCTCTGTGCTGGCCGTTTATGTCTTCGGCTCCTGCGTGAGCGAGACAGCGGCGGAAGAGGCCGATCTCGACCTGGCATTTCTCGTGGATCACAAGGCCTACAACTCCAATCCGTTGCGAGCCGTATCCCCGGCCTTCATGATCGCCACCAGAATCGGCATGCGGTTCGGCAAAGAAACCGACGTGACCATTCTCAACGGCTCATCGATTGAAATGGCTTACGAGGTGGTGACAACGGGACGGTGCATCCATGAGGGTGCTCCCGACACCAGGCTCGAGTATGAGGCCAAGGTCAGGGGCATGTACTTCGACTTCAAGCCGTTCCTCATGGAGTTACGTTCAAGGTCCCTGTCGAGTCTTTAGGCGAAAAGAAAAGTTGCGGTGAAGACCATAGAGAGAAAAATGAAGGCGTTAGGAGAACGGTTGGAGAGGCTCGAACAACTCTGCAAAGAGTTCAGTTCCTTCAATGAATACCAGGCTTCCTTGGATGCCAAAGACATAGCAGAGAGAAATCTCCAGGTGGCGATTGAAGCCTGCTTGGATATTGGCAAGATCATTATCTCTGCCAAAAAACTCAACGAGCCCAAAGATAACAAGGGGATCTTCGTGGTGCTTGCAGAAGGGGGCATCATAAGCCACAAGAGCCTGGATTTCCTCCTGCCAATGGCTGGCGCCCGGAACATTTTGGTCCATGGTTACGACAAGGTTGACGATGGTCTCATCTACGGGGTGATAAAGAGCCATCTGGACGATTTTGCTAAATTCTTGAGGGAAATCAAGGAGAACTATCTTAAGAGCATTGTAAAAGAAGAAAAATAGGGCAGCTAACTCATGAGAAAGATTATCTATTGTCTCCATATTTAGTAGGGGCGGGGTTTATCCCCATAAGAGCTCAAATAAGAGGTTTCTCCTAATAAACCTAGACCTAATGGTGGTTGACTGAAAAATTGAAACAGAACCTCAAAAGTCTTTCAAAACCCCTCTGAGAGGCTGTCCGACAACTCCATTTGGGCGATAAGTTTTCGCTCATTTATCTCTTTGACAAATCTCAGAAGAAAATCATCCCCTCCCCCGGCGGGAGGGGATGAAGGGGAGGGGGAAAAAGAAAGGTCAAATGACAAACAGACTGACAAAGCTCGCAAAGACCTTAAGAAAGAACTCTACCCATGTTGAGGCCCTTCTTTGGCAGAGGCTGAAGGCCAGACAGCTAGAGAGGATAAAATTTAGGCGGCAACAGCCGCTGGAGGATTTCATTTTTGATTTCAATAAAGGAATGATCATGCTCATATTTGCCGACATATTTTATTCCAAAAAGATCTGATAGAACATAATTGCCTGTAAAGTTAAAATTATCATCCAATGTGGACATCAATTGCGTTCCGATCACACTACCCCCATTTTTCACAAATTCTCTCAGAGCATCAGCTAACTCAGTATCAATATAT
>Ga0209536_100010688_pt1 | contig 13505 bp, 7 predicted proteins | sample DeeMarSeWOR28_12_FD_187461 | JGI IMG/M metagenome (GOLD analysis project Ga0209536, IMG submission 187461) | Marine sediment microbial communities from White Oak River estuary, North Carolina - WOR-2-8_12 (SPAdes) (version 2) | ecosystem: Environmental > Aquatic > Marine > Intertidal zone >...
GGAGTCGGGGCTCCGCGCCAGGATCGACGGCAGTAGGCTGGTACAGGTGTCGCTGAGTTTCACCACGGACCTCTCCTCGTCGCCATAAGTTCGCGCGCAGAGTGCGAGGGCCAAATCGAGGATCGGCGGTTCCCGGCGGCCGATACGCGCATGAACCTTGTCCTGAAGTCCGAGACGCCATATGCCGCTCAGATTGTGGAACAGATAGGGTTCGCGGTAAGTCATGCAGATGCCGGGAAGATCGATGCAGCGCGTCAGGAGCGTGGACCCGCAAAGGGCGGTATGGGCAATGAACATGGATGGGCCCAGTCGAGGCCGCTGTCGGCCGTAGGCATCCATCAGCGCCGCAACGGGCAGCCGGCTGTCGCCCTCGGCATCGGCGATTGTTCGATGGTCGAGGAAGCTGGAGCGGGCATACGAGTCCCTGGACATCCGGAGACAGATTGCCTCGCAGGTTTTCCAGTCAACGTCGCGGACATAGAGATCCGGTGTCTCGAAAAGCCGATCCAGGATACTCAAGTCCCGGCTGGTGATGGTCCTGTCCACGGTGAGGTCAGCCTGCTCTTTTGCGGAAGGGATCGCGATACCCCCAAAGGAAGCCATGGTACCCGGCGCCAAGGCGAAATGGTCGTCTGTTGCGAAACGTCTTCGTAAGTTCGACGACCCATCCGCTTCGAGCCGCCGGAGACCGGGCGACGCCGCGCTGGCCACTGTCGCCGGCACGGAGACGACGGCTGAAATTCGGAAAAAAACGAGCGATGCGACCTAATACCCTGATGTATATACTGTGATGCCCTTTGTGCAGGGACCTGGTGCGGGATTTCAAATCCGGTGGCGAGAATCTCGAGACTGATACGCGAACTGAGTCGGCGACGGGTATTCCGGACCGTTATCGCCTACATCGTCGTGATATGGGCCTTGTCCCAGGGCGCCTCCGAGCTGTTCCCTCGTTTCGGCGTCGACGACCGTTGGATTCGCATTTTTATTATCGCGCTCGTGCTCGGCATTCCGGTCGTGGCCGTGTTGTCCTGGCGATTCAATCTCACTCTCAAAGGCGTGGTGCCCGATCCGTTCAGCGATCCCGGCATCCTGACCGACGAGGACCTGGAGCCCGGTAACGCCGCCGACTGGGCACGCAATCGACACGAATCCAAGGGCGCCGGCTATGTCACCGCCATCTGGACTAGCCCAGCTGGCGAGACGATCCGCCGCCAGTTTTTCGAGCCCTTTGTCATCGGTCGGGACCCGGCGAACGATATCCAGCTGGCCGATCGCCGGGTCAGCCGGGTCCATGCGGTTCTCTACGCCGAGGACAGGGTGTGGAAGGTTCGCGATATCAACAGCTCCAACGGCACTTATCTGAACGGCAAGAGAACTTCGAAGGCAGAATTGCCGGATAGCTGTCAGCTGCAATTCCACGAGAAGGGGCCTGTGATCGACATGTCGATACACAAGGTGGAGGAAACTGCCCTGACCCGGGACGCCATGACGCGGGTCGGCTCCAAGTAGGATCATGATCGGAGAAACGCTCTCTCACTACCGCATCACGGGCCGACTCGGCGCGGGCGGAATGGGAGAGGTGTACCGGGCGACGGACACCAAGCTCGGTCGTGAGGTAGCGCTCAAGGTGCTGCCGAAAGACATGGCCCGGGACATGGTGAGGCTGGAGCGATTCAGCCGGGAAGCTCGCTCCGTGGCCGCCCTGAACCATCCCAATATCGTCACCATCTACTCCGTGGAGGAGGCCGGTGGCACCCACTTCATCACCATGGAGCTGGTGGAGGGTAAGACACTCGATCACCTGATCGCCGAGGGTGGTCTTTCGCTGAAAGAGATTTTCGACCTGGCGGTGCCCCTGGCCGACGCCCTGTCCTGTGCCCACGAAAAAGGCATCGTGCACCGGGATCTCAAGCCAGCCAACGTCATGATCACCGAGGACGGCCGGATCAAGGTGCTGGACTTCGGGCTGGCCAAGCTGCAGGGCACCGACGCGGATCTGGCGGAGGCGGTCACGGTCTCCCGGCTCCTGACCCAGGATGGCGCGGTGATGGGGACCTATCCGTACATGTCGCCGGAGCAGGTGGAGGGCAAGCAGCTCGATCAACGCACCGATCTGTTTTCCCTGGGGACTATTCTCTACGAACTGGCTGCCGGCCGCAGGCCGTTCTCGGGCGACAGTTCGCCGGCCCTGATGTCGTCGATCCTGCGTGACCAGCCCCCGCCCCTTTCCGAAGTCCGGCCCGATCTGCCGCGGCACCTGGGGCGTATCCTGCGTCGCTGCCTGGAGAAAGACCCCCGGGATCGTTATCAATCCGCGCGCAGTATCTGTAACGAGCTCAGGAGCCTGAGAATCGAGACCACGGATGCGGGTTCAGCGTCCTCGGCCGACGGCCGCCGTGTCCAGCTTTACGAGCGGCCGTGGATACTGGTTACGGGCTTCAAGGTCAGCGGCACCGATCCGGAGATGGGGGATTTCGCCGAGGGCCTGGCGGAAGACATCACGGCCGGCCTGTCCCGATTCGGCTACCTGTCGGTGGTGGCCCGGGAATCGGCGCTTACCGGCAGCGACAGAAGCGTCGGCGAGATGAGGGACGGCGTAGGCGCCCGATACCTCATCGAGGGCAGCGTGCGCAAGGCGGGTTCCATCGTCCGCGTCGGCGTCCGGCTGGTGGATTCCCGGACCGGCGCCCATCTGTGGGCGGAAACCTATACGCGGGACATGTCTGCGCTCGATATCTTTTCTGTCCAGGACGACATCACCGGCCGGGTCGTGGCGACGGTGGCCGATGGTTACGGCGTGCTTGTGCGCTCGATGATCGACGCCATCGAGACCAAGCCGGCGGAGGAGCTCAACGCGTCCGAGTGGGTTCTGCGGATGTTCGATTACCTGCTCCAGTACACCGCGGAGGGGCATGCCGCGTTGCGCGACGGTATAGAGCAGGCGGTCAAGCGGTATCCCCGGGATTCCGACGTCTGGGCGGTGCTCGCTCAGGTGTATCTGAACGAGTGGAACTTCGGTTTCGATCCCAAGCACGATTCTCTGGATCGGGCTCTGGCGGCGGCGGAGAAAGCCGTGGATCTGGATCGGACTAATCCGTTGGCCTACCAGCTCCTGGCACAGGTGCATTTTTTCCGCCGTGATCTGATCCGTTTCAGGGCGGCGTCAGATCGGGCCATCGGTCTGAACCCGCTCGACACCAACACCGTCGGAGTTCTTGGGCTCATTACGGCCCACACCGGCGAGTTCGAGCGCGGCGCCGAACTGACACGCAAGGCCATGGACCTGAATCCCCATCACGCCGGGTGGTATCACTTCGGCCTGATATGGCTACATTTCTCGCGAGGGGAATACGAGCAGGCCCTCGAGCGAGTGTCCCACGTCAACATGCCGGGCATGTTCTGGACCTATCTGGCGATGGCGGCTATCTGCGGGCAACTGGGCAGGAAAACGGAAGGGCGGGAGGCCGTCCGGAAGCTGCTGGAGATCGATCCCGAGTTTGCGGCTCACGCCCGTCACAACATCGAGAGCTGGCACTTCGCAAGCGGGCTCATGGAGCCTCTGCTGGAGGGTCTGCGCAAAGCGGGACTGGCGGTTTCCGGTGACGATGCCGCCCAACCAGCCGAGCAAACCGCCGACACTGCAGCAACCACGGCATCGGGGGCGGCATCCGGGAGTCCCGTCCCGGTGGAAGCGAAACGGCCGGCCGACGCGACCGTCGCCATCGCCGTGCTGCCCTTCAAGGACATGAGTCCGGGCAAGGACCAGGAATACCTTTGCGAGGGCATGGCGGAGGAGGTCATGAGCGGCCTTGGCCAGATCGCAGGTATCCGGGTGGCTTCCCGGACGTCTGCTTTCCGTGCCGGTCAGGAGGGCAAGGATCTTCCCGCCATCGGCCGGGCCCTGCATGTGGGTCACGTGCTGGAAGGCAGCGTCCGCACGGCCGGCGACCGGCTTCGGGTCACTGCCCAGCTGATCGACGTGGAGAGCGGTTACCAGCTCTGGTCGGAAAGATACGACCGGGACGCCAGCGATATCTTCGCCCTCCAGGACGAGATTGCGCAGAGCGTTGTGGAAGTGGTCAAGGCAAAGCTTTCAACCGGGACCGGCGGCGTCCGCCAGCGGCAGCAGGTGAGCAACCTGGATGCCTACCGTCATTACCTGAAGGGACGCTACTACCGTTACACCAAGAATGACCACGGCAGTGCGCTCGAGGAATATGAACGGGCCATCGAGCTCGATCCGTCCTACGCGCCTTCCTGGGTCGGTCTCGCCGAGGTCCGGGTCCTTGCCGCCGGCTACGGGCTCATCCCGGCGCAGCGGGGATACGCCGAGGCTCGGGACGCGCTGGCCCGGGCCAATGATCGGCAGGGAGAATCCGCCGAAGCCCTCTACGTGGAGGGCATGCTCGAGATGTCGCAGCGGAACTGGGAGGCTGCCTTATCGGCCCTGTCCCGGGCCGCGGAACTGCGGCCCGATCACGTCCAGACTCTCTGCTGGCTCGGCTTCTACTGGTCCATCATGCAGAGGCCGACCGAAGCACGGCGCTGGTTCGACCTGGCGCGGGAAGTCGATCCGCTGGGTTCCTATCCTTTTGCCATGACGGGCTGCGGGCTCAGCCAGATGTGTCGTTTCGAAGAGGCGCTGGAATTCCTGAAGCAGGCGGTCGCGCTGGATCCCGAGAATACCCTCGCGTTGTGGGGCTCCGGGATGGTGATGGCAGGGCAGGGCAACGCGGAGGAAGGCATTCCCTTGCTCGAGCGGGCCGTTGAAAAGGCGCGACGGGGAGCGCACATTCTCGGCGTCCTGGGGTGGGGGTTCGCACTGGCAGGGCGCAGGAGCGAAGCGGAGGCCGTCCTGGCCGAGCTGAACGCGAAAGGGGCCGACGCACCGGCGGTCGTGCCCAAAGCCTGGCTTCTGGCGGCGCTCGGAGACACGGAGGCCGCCTGGCAGGCGATGGAACAGGCCGAGCGTCAATGCCAGATGATGCTGCTGTTCGTGGGAATGCCCGGGCTGGATCCCCTGCGCAGCGATCCGCGGTTCGACGCCCTGCTCAGGCGCATGGGCTTGCCGAGACCGCCTGATCATGCTTCTCCACAGGCGCCGGCACGATCGGACGCCGGGCCGTCGACGGTGTCTGCCGGTGACGCGGCTGCCATGTCGCGCCCGGATTCGACTTCCGGCGAGGCCATGCCCCGGTCGCTGGCCGTGTTGCCTCTCGCCAATCTCTCCGGTGACCCGGAACAGGAGTTCTTCGTCGCCGGCATGCACGATGCTCTCATCAACGAACTCGCGCGTATCAGCGCACTGACGGTGATTTCCCGAACCTCGACAATGCCGTTCAAGGGCAGTGCGGAGCCACTGCCGGAGATCGCCGCCAAGCTGGGCGTGGATGCGGTGATCGAGGGATCGGTGCTGAAGGCCGGTGACCGGGTGCGGATCAACCTGCAGCTGGTGAACGCCCGGCCGGAGAGAAATCTCTGGGCCGACAGTTTCGACGGCGCCGCCCGGGACGTTCTCGAACTGCACGGGCGAGTGGCCGGGGAGGTCTCCAAGGCCGTACGTGCAACGCTGACGACAGACGAGAAGAAACGGCTGGAAGCCCAGCGCAAGGTGGATCCCAAGGTCTACGAAATCTATCTCCGGGCCAGGCATCTCAGTTATGTCTCGTTCGACGAGAATGTGCGCGGCATCAGGCTGTACGAGCAGGCCATCAAGCTGGACCCGGAATTCTCCCTCGCCTACGCCGGGTTGGCTCGCAACCTCGTCTATCAGGCCACCCTTGGGGCTGCATCACCGCACGATGTGCTCCAGAGAGCGGCGGAAGCAGCCCGCAGGGCAGTCGAGCTGGATCCGGAATCCGGAGAAGCACGATCGATACACGGCTATGTGACACTGCTTCTCGAATGGGACTGGCAGACCGCCATTGAGGAGCTCAAACGGGCGCGGGAGACGGAACCGAACAATGTGTCGGTCCTGAATGATTCGATCCTGATCCTGGCGCTGACAGGATCGGCCGAGGAGGCCGCCAGAATCGCGGAGCGCGCCGCCGAACTGGATCCCATGTCGCCGATGACCATGTTCTGGGTGGGCTGGTCGCGGTTCCTGCTGGAGCAATATCCCCAGGCCATCGAGATTTTCGAGTCGTCCATGGAGGCGGATCCCACGTTGCCCTACGGTCCGCTCTGGACGGGCGCGGCCTTCGGCATGATGGGGGACAAGGACAAGGCGGTCGAATGGGCCCGTCATGCAGAGCAGCTGGAACCCGAGTCGCGGAACACGGATTTCCTCGCGGTACTCGGAGCCACCTACTTAATGGGGGGTCAACCGGATGAGACTCGGCGCATCCTGCGTCGTATTGAAGAACTTGAGAGTGAAGACGCGAAATTCCCGACCCAGAAAGGATTCCTGCACGGCTGGCTGGGAGAGTATGACCAGGCCGTCGAGTGCTACAGCCGGTCGTTCACCGAGCGTAATCCGGGAGTCATTTTCCTGGCTAACCATCCGATCTGCGACGTGCCCAGGTCGGATCCGCGGGTAGTGAGGATGGTCGAAGCGATGGGATTCCCGGCGATTCGCCCAATGGTGCCGGTAAAGCCACAGCCTCCAGACGGCGGGCCGGTGACCGAGGGCCAGGGGCAGACGTCGGTTCCGTCGAGGCCGGCTGCCGCGTCGATCGACGCAGCGGAGAAGTCCCTGGCCGTGCTGCCCTTTGTGAACATGAGTTCCGATCCTGAGCAGGATTACTTTGCGGATGGTCTGGCCGAGGAACTCCTGAATCTGCTGGCGAAGGTGCCGCATCTGCGTGTCGCTGCCCGGACGTCCGCGTTCGCGTTCAAGGGCAAGGACAGCTCGATCAGGGAAATCGCCGAGACTCTCAACGTGAGTCGCGTTCTCGAAGGCAGCGTGCGCAAGGCCGGCAACAAGGTTCGAATCTCGGCCCAGCTTGTCCAGGCGACGGACGGCTACTGTCTGTGGTCGGAAACCTGGGACCGGGAGCTGGAGGACGTTTTCGCCGTGCAGGACGAGATCGCCCGAAAGGTGGCGGAAAAGCTCGGAATGGACGTGGCGCCGGGAGAACTCCCCACCGCAAAGCCGGTGGATCCGGAAGCGTACAACCTGATGCTGATGGGTCGCCACCTGGTTTACGAGCGGTCACAGGACTCCGACGATCGCGCCATTGACTGTCTCCGTCGGGCCGTCGAGATCATGCCCGGTTATGTCGCTGCCTGGATCGAGCTCGGCCGGGCGTACTACTACAGAGCGACCGGTGGCTGGGGACTGGGCGCTCCCGTAGAGCTTGATGTCAGGAAATCGCGGGAGGCTCTGGACCGTGCCCTGGCGCTCGATCCGGGTTCGCCGGATGCCCACGAATTCGTGGCCTGGCTGGCCTGGTCCTGGGACTGGGACTGGCTGGCGGCTGACCGGGCGATCCGGAGATCGCTCGAAGGCAATCCGCGCAATCCGCGGGCGCTCAACACGGCCGCCTGTATCGCGCTGACCCTCGGACGGTGCGAAGAGAGCCTTGCCATTTATGAAAGGGCCATCCACCTGGATCCCCTGAACATGCCGGCTTACAACAACCTGGCTCTGGCGCTTTTTTACGTGGACAGGCTGGAGGACGCGAAAGCCGCGATTAACAGGGCGATCGCCCTGAACTCCAAAGGCGCCATCCACCGCTACATCCTCGGACGAATCCACCTCGCCCAGGGCCGACTCGACGCGGCTGGCGAGGCGTTCGAGTCCGAGCCCCATCCGGAGGCGCGACAAACCGGGCGGGCGCTGTTTCTGGATGCGCAGGGACTGCACGAGGAGGCCGATGTGATTCTCGATTCAATGAAGTCCTCAGACGAAATTCCGGCCTTTGATCTGGCGACGGCCTATGGCATGCGAAGCGATGTGGATCGGGCTTTCGAGTGGCTGGAGAAAGCCCGGCAGGAACGTGACGGCAATCTCTGCGATATTCGTCTGCTGCCTGAATTCCGCAGGCTGCACTCCGACCCGCAGTGGGAGCCGTTCCTCGAAACCCTCGGTCTTGCGGACCATCAGATAAAGGCTATAGGTCTCGAGCCTTTTTCAATCAAGCTGAATTAACGCGGATCGGTGGGCCGAATACGATCCGATCGGGTATTTCGGTCGGACACAACGGTCAACGTGGTCACCGGTGGATCCCACCTGATTCCGGGGCTCCTGGCCGGCGTTAAACCCTTCGAACACGGCGTTTTGCTATGCTAGCGGGTCACTTGACCACGGCCGATATCATGAAGATCGACTGGAACAAATACGATCCGGGCGCGTTCTATGACGAGCTGATTCGGGAGCCGGGCAAGGCGCGCCAGGGCGCCGCCGCCCTGATCCGGCACCTGGCCGGGCTCGAGGAGATTCAGCTGCGGGAGAGGCAGTCAGACCTGGAGCGGGCCATCCTGGAGATGGGCATTACGTTTACGGTCTATTCGGAGGGCGAAAATATCGATCGTGCGTGGCCGCTGGATATCATCCCGCGAATCATTCCGGCCCGCCAGTGGACCCGGATCCGTGAGGGGCTGGAGCAGCGGCTGACCGCCCTCAATCTTTTCATCGACGATCTCTATCACGAGCAGAAGATCCTCGCCGACCGGGTGGTGCCACGGGAGATCATCGAGAGCTCCCCGAACTTCCTCGAGCCTTGCCGGGGTGTAAGACCCCCCTTCGGCGTGTGGGCCAACATTTGCGGAACGGACCTCATTCGTGACTCCGACGGCACGGTGTATGTCCTGGAGGACAACCTGCGGGTGCCCTCGGGGGTGTCCTACATGCTGGAGAACCGGGTTGTTACCAAGCAGGTGTTTCCGGAACTGTTTGCCAGCTCCGAGATTCACAGCGTGGGCGATTACACCTCCGACCTCTTCGACATGCTCGCATCCCTGTCGCCCCGCCCCTCGGACTATCCGGAGGTCGTGGTGCTGACCCCCGGCATCTACAACTCGGCCTATTTCGAGCACGCCTATCTCGCCCAGGGAATGGGGGTGGAACTGGTGGAGGGGGCGGACCTGGTCGTTCGGGACGACGACTGCGTTTACATGCGCACCATCGACGGCCTCGAACGGGTGGACGTCATCTACCGCCGGATCAACGATACGTTCCTGGATCCGGAAGCCTTCGAACCGGACTCCGTTCTGGGCGTGCCCGGTCTCATGCGCGCCTGGAAGGCCGGGAACGTGGCCCTTGCCAACGCCCCCGGCGCCGGCGTGGCGGACGACAAGGTGGTATACGCCTATGTTCCGGAGATCATCCGCTATTACCTGGATCAGAATCCGATCCTGCCGAACGTGCCGACCTATCTCTGCAGCGACCAGAAGAGTCGTGAGCACGTCATCGCGCACCTGGACGAGCTGGTGGTGAAGCCGGCGAACGAATCCGGTGGTTACGGCATGCTCGTCGGGCCACAGGCCACCAGGAAGGCCCGCAGAGAATTCGCCGGGCTGATCGAGAAGAATCCGCGCAACTACATCGGCCAGCCGCTGATTTCCCTTTCCACCGTGCCCAGCGTGGTGGACGGCGGCATCGAGCCCAGGCACGTGGACCTCAGGCCGTTCATTCTGCAGGGCGAGCGGATGGCCGTCACCTCGGGAGGCCTGACCCGGGTGGCCATGAGGAAGGGGTCTTTTGTCGTGAATTCCTCTCAGGGCGGCGGGAGCAAGGACACCTGGATCGTCGGGAGAGAGCGATGAGCCTGTTGTCCCGCGTCGCCGAGCGCACCTACTGGTCCGCCCGCTATCTGGAACGGGCCGAAAACAGCGCGCGACTGATCAGTGTCTACGGCAACCTGCTGCTGGATTTGCCGGAGGAGGCCGGTGTTGGCTGGGACACACTGATCGATATCAGCGGAAACGCCAATCTTTACCGCGAGATTTACCCAATGCCGAACGCGCGCTCACCGATGCGTTTCCTCGTCTCCGATACTAACAATCCGAGCTCGATTCGGGCCTCGCTTCGCATGGTTCGGGAGAACATTCGCACGACCCGGGACATTTTTCCGTCGGAAGCCTGGCGTAACGTCAACGAACTTTATCTTTTCAGCAAGGATTCCCTGCGGGGAGGAATCAGTGATCGCCGCCGCCACGAGGTGCTTTCCCGGATTGTTGCCGGATGCCAGCAGATCAATGGCATGCTTGCGGCCAATATGAGTCACGGGCCGGCTTACCAGTTCGTGCGGATGGGCCGTAACGTGGAGCGGGCCGATATGACCACCCGGGTTATGGATGTGGCGACCGCGGCTCTTCTTAAAGGAAGCGACGAGCTGACGCCCTACACCAATACCGTCTGGATGGCGGTCCTGCGGTCGTTGAGCGCCTACCAGATGTACCGTCAGTACGTGCGTCGCCGGGTGGTGCCGGAGGACGTGCTTGCCTTCGTCCTGACGGATGAACAATTCCCCAGAGCACTGCGCTACTGTCTGGAGCAGCTCGAAACTGCGCTAAGGAAACTGCCACGCCCCGAAGATGCGCTCCGGGCCGTGGCCCGACTTCAGCGACAGGTGGACGAGCTGGACTTCAACCGGCTCGACCATTCGGGCCTCCACGAGTGGATCGACATGGTGCAGCTGGAGCTTGGCGTGACACACATGGCGATTTATCGCACCTGGTTTGGCCTGGAATCTGCTGCATGAAGCGTTTTTTCTGCGCCTGCGGCAGCCCGGCCTTTTTCGGAAGCACCTACTGCATTGCCTGCAGTCGGCCACTGGGCTTTGACCCGGGCTCGCTGCAGCTGCTGTCACTGGAGGTCAGCGGCGGTGGGCGGTATCGGCCCGCGGGAGACTATCCGGCAGGTGAGTTCCACCAGTGCAAGAACCGGCCGGATCATGACATCTGCAACTGGCTCGTGCCGGCCGATAGCGGTGCAGAGTACTGCGTTTCCTGCAGCCTTAACGAAGTTATTCCGGCGCTGGAATCCGGCAGGAACCGGCTATTGTGGGGTCGGCTGGAAAACGCCAAGCGGAGACTCATCTATACCCTGCTTTCACTGGGATTGCCGCTTCAGTTCCCGGACGGTAAATCGATGACCTTCCGGTTCCTGGAAGACAAGCGGACCAATCCGAACGTGAGCGAGTCGTTTGTGTTCACCGGGCACATGGGCGGGACGATCACCATCAACGTGGCCGAGGCGGAAGACTCTGTCCGGCACGCGGTCCGGGAGGATATGCAGGAGCGATACCGCACGCTGCTGGGGCATTTCCGCCATGAAAGCGCACATTTCTATTTCGATCCGCTGGTGGCGGCTTATCCGGACATCCTCAGCGAGTTTCGTGGGTTGTTCGGCGACGAGCGGGAAGACTACGACAGCGCCCTGAAGAGTTATTACGATAACCACGTGGCGGGCAGCGGCTGGCAGGGTCGCTACGTCAGCCGTTACGCATCATCCCACCCCTGGGAAGACTGGGCCGAGACATGGGCCCATTACCTGCACATCCGGGACACGCTGGAAACCGCGGTGTGCTGGGATATGGCGTCGGCCCCGGATACTTCCAGGGAATCCAATCAGTGGATGGACGCCTGGATGGATTTCTCGGTCGTCCTGAACGAGTTGAACCGAAGTATGGGCGTGGACGACGCCTATCCTTTCGTTCTATCGGATATCGTCATCGAGAAACTTATTTTTGTTCATCGACGAGTCGCACCGACGCCGTCAGTCGGCGCAATTTCGGCAGTTCATTGAAGGCTTTCCGCAGGCTTTCCTGCCAGGCCACCCGGAGCGTTCGCAAATACTCGTCATCCTCGCCCAGCACGACATGGCGTCCCGGCTCCATGGTGCCCGAGCGGTAGATCAAGACTTCGATAGGCGGGCCTACGGTGACGTTGCTGCGCATGGTGGAGTCCATGGACACGATGGCGCAGCGGGCCACGTCCTCCAGGTCCATGTCCGCGCTGATAATCCGGTCGAGAATAGGCTTTCCGTATTTCAGCTCGCCAATCTGCAGGAAGGGGGTCCGTTCCGCGGCGCGGATAAAATTGCCTTCCGGGTAGACGTGAAAGATCGACGGCGGCCGGCCGGCGATTTCGCCTCCGAGGATGAAGCTCGCGTCCGGCTTGAAGCCCTCCTTCTTGTCCACCGAATGTTTCTTCTGCTCCTCGCGATTGATCTCGCCCACATATTCCGCGGCTTCGGAGAGGTGCTCTACCGTGGCGAGGCTCTTTTCGGCCCCCTTCTCGATATCCCGCTTTAATCGCGTTACCACCGCCTGGGTCGTGGCCAGGTTGCCGGCGGACAGGAGGACGAAGACTCGCTCTCCGTTGCCGAGAAAGCGATGCATCTTGGAGAAAGTCGATATCTGATCGACACCGGCATTGGTTCGGGAGTCCGAGGCGAAAACCAGGCCGTCGTCAACGGTTACCGCAAGACAGTAGGTCATCAGGCATACGCTCCGGAAGGTGTTGCTCAGATGCTAGGGGCGCTCCGGCCCGCGGTCAAACAGCTGCCCTGAATACCGCAAGCGAGCCGCTCACAGAGTCCGCAGCGGGTGGCCGGGAGAAAGGTCTCCGGGGAACGCGCCCTGTTCAACGATCTGCGCGGCAACGACGCCGGCAGCCTCCGGTTCCAGCCAGTAGGCCACCAGCAGGGCGAGGGCGGCCAGGAGAAGGACTACCGCAAAGGCCCTGAACGCCTGCAGGATGGCATGGGTCGAGCTGGCGACCCGGGTTTTCAGCAAAATGATGGTGGCGACAAACCCGGCGATAAACAGGCCGATGACGACTTTGTCCATGGTTCGGGGCAAAACGAAGTGCTCCCGGACGGCCAGAAGCGCCTCGACCGTTGCCCAGCCGGCGCCGGCATAAATGATCAGGGCCGTCCAGAATCGGACGGTTCGGGCGCGCTGGCTGGTGTTAGAAACCCCGTCCACTGCATTCCCTTATCGAGCGGACCCCGGGTAACAATAACCGAGATGAGTGCAGGATTGATAGCTCACCGCGACAAGTCTGTTTCAGCACCCATACCAGGGTGACCGGGAGCCAGCGGCTGAACTGGAGCACAAATAACCCGGTGAGGGCATCCAGGGGTTTGGCTATACGGATAAATCACATTAAATAAAAACTATATAGTATTGTTTTTATTTATTTATTGATGGGTCTATACATCCGTCACTGGAAGTTGCCGGGCCCTCAGCGATCGGTTGGGCCGGGCTATAGGTACTCACCGACGGGGGGGTCGCCAGGGCACTGTGCGGGTTGAGCCAGTGGGCCACCAGCAGGCCACTGGCCGCGAACATCAGGACAACCGAAACGACCCGCAGCGCGTGCAGGATGGGAGGGCCTCCACCGGCGATGTGAGTTTTCGACAATGTGATCATTGCTACAAATCCAGCCAGAACTACCGCGATAAAACCGTTATCCAGATTCTCCGGCAGGCCCGCGTATTCACGGACACCCGCCAAGACCGCCACCGCCACCCAGCCGGCGACGGCGTATACGACAAGGGCAATCAAAAAACGATGGCTCCTCGCCCAGGTCCAGTTGTCTTCGTGGTCCCCCAT